>ERZ1022756.517-NODE-517-length-10674-cov-3.993314_pt1 | contig 10674 bp, 12 predicted proteins | sample MGYA00520902_ERZ1022756 | MGnify/ENA primary metagenome ERZ1022756 (study PRJEB33162, sample SAMN09537601) | freshwater metagenome | isolation source: freshwater | place: Canada:Alberta | collected 2017-07 | study: EMG produced TPA metagenomics assembly of the... | reverse complement strand
GAAATGGACTCACTAAGAAAAGATGAGCTAACGGCTCGCTCATTCACAAAAGCGGTCCACTCGCCCGCAAGCATTGCAAAACTGATTTCATTTCTTATCTCAGAAGAGTCAGAGCCGGTTACGGGTACAGTTCTGTCACTAGACGGTGGCTGGTAAATTTTCTAACACTAAGAAATTCTCTAGCAAGTAAAGTGAACCAGCAAGACTTTCAAGACATAGCTCTAATTATCCCCACGCCTTTTTTACCTGAATTACGCTTCTGTGTCCCAAGCCGCCTGAAGAAATTTGACCTAGTAGAACCTCGACGTCAGACAACGTGTAGCTAATCGTCCCTATTGATGCAGTTTCTTTAGGGAAATTCGATGTCAACACTTGAAACATTTGATTTTTGAATTCGGGGTAGTCCATCTCAAGATTGACCCCAATAATGGACACGCCCCTCAAATAAAATGGGGCCAGGCTCAACTTTGCATAGTCACCCAAAGCGCGTCCCACGGAAACAATTTTCCCACCCTTACGAGTGGCCTTTGCCATATTGCCCAGAACAGTTCCACCTAGAGAGTCAACACCGCAATCCCATTTTTCGGGCAAGAGCTTCATTTCTGTTTCGCTCTGATAAGTTGACAATTTTAAAACAGAACTAGCACCAATATTCACTAAACGCTCCTTGAGTTCAGGTTTGTTTGTGATTGCAGAGATAGTTTCAACGCCAAATCCCGAAGCAAGTTCAATCAAGAAAGATCCAACTGCCCCGCTAGCCCCCGAAACTACTAGGTGATTTGGAATAGCTTCTTCTAAAAAACCCAACTTAATTAGAGCTAATGCGGCCGTTAGTCCAGGAGTGCCAATAGCTATCGACTCAAGATCCGTCCAACCTGTTGGTATTTGAACTAGTTCGTCCTCTGTGCAAACCAGATATTCGGCTAATCCCCCTGGCCCTTGAGTTCCTAGACTGTTGGCGGCGCAGAGAACTTTGTCACCCGGCGCAAATTTCTTGTTTTTGGATTCCAGGACCTCACCAACTGCGTCCGTGCCAAGCACAAACGGAACTTCCGAAACATCAAATCTCGAGCTCTTCCAAAAGAGGCTGTCTTTAAAGCTCAGAGAAGTGTAAGACAATTCAATCAGAACCTCCCCACTCAACAATGGTGAAAGGGGTAAAAACCCCCTACGCATGTCTGAACCCCGAGCTAAATCGGCGAATGACGTTACAAAATAATGGCCAGCGTTTCTCATGGATTCTCCAAGGCAAGATCTGGAATCTTAGAGTAGCTCAGGTCGCCACGTCCAACAATCGATCCATCCTGCCAGGACGTTACGGTAACTTTTATCATTCTTTCAGAACTACTCCAGACTGTAGGCACCTTGCATGAGCTAGTGATTATTCCCGGAACCACTGGCTTTATCAGTGCGACGTTGAAGTGCGAAACCAGAAATGTCCAATTCGGAAAGGAAACAGTAAGTCCGAAAGCGGCAGTTTGGGCCATGCACTCCATCAAGAAGACCCCTGGAAGGGGTCCGGAAACAGTCCCATTTCGGCTTAGGTGGTCTCTGAAGGCAAAAAAATTTTTCTCGAATCTAGATGTGGAATTAAATGGCGTCACTCCACCAGGGACCTGTTCCTCACTATCGATCGCCTGAACAAATAGCATTTCTCCATGTATGTCCAGCAAGCTCTCAATTTGACTCTGATCCCAACTTGCCACCATTTTGGCTACCTCACAGATGAACTAACGCGCGCTAAAATAAAGCCGATAAGAGTAACCCTAAGTGTAGTAAAAATTCGAAGTTAGGCAAAGACAGTAAGTAAGATGCCATTAATCAACCCCAACCTTCTTAGACGGACAATTCTGGAGATGTCCGAACGCTGTGGACAACCTACTCACCTAGGAGGGTCCCTAAGCGAAATCGATATTCTAAACACCTTGTATGGAATTGTCATGAAGCACAATCCAGCCCAACCACTGGATGAGACTAGGGACATATTTATTCTGAGCAAAGGACACGGATTTCTCGGTCAGTTATCCGTTCTTTTCCATCAAGGGTATTTTTCTGAGCGTGACCTAGAGGGATTTCAAACTGACGCAGGGGAATTCATCTCTCATCCAGTGAGGGATGTGGTTAGAGGTATCGAAAGTTCTAATGGGAGCCTCGGGCAAGGACTCTCATTTGGCTTGGGGATCGCCGTGGGATCTTTAGCGATGGGAAATCCGAGGCGAACATACGTTCTTATGGGTGACAGCGAGTGTTCTGAAGGGTCTGTCTGGGAGGCAGCTATTCTGGCCGGACACCTTAGGACTTCGAATTTGGTGGCAATCGTGGACTCAAATGGCCACGGAAATGACGGATATGGACCAGTACTTGGCCGCCGAGATTTAGCCAGAGCGTTTTCTGCTTTTGGATGGCACGTTAAGGAAGTCGATGGGCATGATTACGACCAGCTTCAAATTGCATTTGAGCATGACTCGTCAAACAGAATGCCGATAGCTGTGATCTGCAAAACCGTGAAGGGAAAGGGTGTGTCGTTTATGGAAGATAACAACGACTGGCATCATGGTCGAGTCACTTCTAGGGTGCTTGAGAGAGCATTAGATGAACTCCCTATAGACCTGGAGCGAAATGCAAGTTGAACAAAGTGTTTTCGACCAGTGGGACAAGCTTGGGCTGAGAGCAGCATATGGACAAATGCTCTTACATTTAGCAAATTCCGATCCAAGGCTATTCGCCCTATCTGCGGACCTGGGAAGGTCTTCTGGTTTGGACAGGTACGCTTCCACTTTTCCTGAAAGATATCTAGGAACAGGTATCGCAGAGCAAAATATGGTCGGCGTCGCGTCCGGCCTTGCAGCTTCGGGCTTTAATGTGTTTGCTTCGTCATTCGCACCATTTATCTCTATGCGCGCAGGCGACCAGGTGAGAATGAATTTAGGCTACATGGGTCTTCCGGTAACTCTCGTGGGGCTGGCCAGCGGGCTCAGTCTGGGCTTTCTTGGGAGCTCACACTTCGGGTTAGAGGATTTGTCGGTTATGGGTTCAATCCCAGGCATCGAAATTGTCTCACCTTCAGATTCCAGGGAGCTCTTTTCTGTGCTCGTATACGCATCCACAAGCCAAAAGCCTCTATACATACGTCTTACTGGGGCTTCAAATCTAACTAGAGTGTCGCCCGAGGGTGCTACGTCCTTGACTGATAAAGAGCCCAGATGGCTGCGTCCAGACCATGATGGAATTTCAATCGTGACATCTGGAGTTATGTCGGCAACATGCCTCAAGGTAGCCGAGAGTCTCTTTTCGGAAACCGGAATAAGTATCGGTGTTTTGCAGGCAAATTGGCTAAGACCTTTCAGCGCCAAAGGCCTGTTTTCGTCCAGTAAGGTTGGGACTTGGTTTGCAGTTGAAGAGCACAGCATAAGAGGAGGCCTCGGCAGCGAAATTCTTCGAAATCTTAAACACGATGATTTTACTAGACCGAATGTCATAACTTTAGGCATAGAAGAAACTTTCCCTAGAGGTTCGACCTATCTGACTGCTCTATCCGAAAACGGATTAGATGAAACAGGCATTATCAACAAGATTAAACTCGAGCTAAAGAAGTAGCATTGAAGCCTTACCAAAACTATGTTCAAGGGAATTATGGAAGCTATTGATAAGTACAATTCCGTGTTTAGGCGCGCATTGGGACTTTCCGACTCGGAACCACTGGAAAGCTTGGCGTATCAGGGACATCAAAAGTGGGATTCTGTGGGCCACATGACACTCGTCGCTGCTCTTGAAGACGAGTTTGCTGTCGCCCTCGATTTAGATGACGTTATAGATTTTGAGAATTACGCAGTCGGAAAAGAAATCTTGGTGCGATATGGAATTAGTTTCTAAAACTGATCCATTTTGGACTGATGAGCACCAAAGACGACAAAGCGACACAACATCGCTCGTATTTGGAAAAATCCGAAAAAGTATCTGGGATGCATTTGACGCCGGAGATTCGTTGTTCGAGGGTGCCACAAAAGAAGTCTGTATCATTTTGGCCCGGCGAAATCTGGAAACAATCTACGCTTATCTTGGAGCCCTGCGGTCTGGGGTAGTTCCACTATTCGTAAATGGAGAAAGCGATTCTCAATCGCTCGAAAAGCTCATCAAAGATTATTCTCCAAGATACATATTTGCAAGCGAAGCTATAACCGATAGCACTTACGAACCAATAAATTCTGTGGGTGACGCAAGGCTTTACGAAACCAAGCAGGCAAAAAGTGCAAGGATTTTCCACGACCTGGCAATTCTGCAACCAACCTCGGGATCAACTGGCGATTCAAAGTGCGTGAGGGTGTCTTATGAAAACCTAAACTTTGTGTCACGAGCAATTACGTCTTATCTAGAACTCACTCCTGACCGAACCCTAATCACCACGCTACCACTGCACTACACTTTTGGGCTTTCGATTGTACATTCCGCCATCCATAGCGGCGCTGACCTCATTCTCGCGGAGGATTCAATAACCAGCGCGAATTTCTGGCAATTGTTTACCAATAACCGAGTCACAGATTTCTCCGGAGTTCCTTTTCAATTCCAAATGCTTTCAAAAAGGGGTTTCCCATCAGCAGTTCTCGAAACTCTGCAATGCGTTTCTCAGGCGGGGGGCGCCTTATCTCCAGGTGAGGTCAGTTGGTGGCTAGACTATTGCGAACCAAGGGGAATCAAGTTTTTTGTGATGTATGGACAAACGGAGGCTAGCCCCAGAATTTCATACCTTCCCCCCTCACTAGCGCGACAAAAAATAGGATCGGTGGGCATACCAATTCCTGGTGGAAAACTACAAGTACAGAACCCGAATTCTGAAGGCATTGGTGAATTAGTGTACTCAGGGCCGAACGTTTGCATGGGATACGCGGAGTCCTTCGAGGACCTTAGCCTGGGGGACGAGCTCGGGGGAATTCTTCATACTGGTGACATTGGAAGGGCAGACAGCGAGGGAATTGTTTACATCACCGGTCGATCCAAACGTTTTGTAAAGCTGGCAGGAATCTCTGTTGGTATGGATTCACTTGAAAGCTCAATTCGAGAGAATTTGGAGCGTGAAGTAGCGGTAGTTGGTCAGGATGATGGTCTCGTGATTGTCATTGCGGGGAATCCAGACGAAGGACTCAGGGCATTGGCCTTAGGCGACTTGGGAGTTTCTCCCAATCTAGTGAAAGTTGAGTTCATTGACGAGATTCCTAGGTTGGAAACCGGAAAGATTGATTATCAACAACTGAAATCAATCTATGTCTGATAACACCCCTAACTCTTTGCCTGAACACGATAGGGGCCTACTCCTGGCACTTAATGAACTTACCGAGTTTCACGCCTCAAGGGGTCAGCTATACGCAAACTTTATTGATTCAGTATTTGACAGCCGCAGCGCAAGTTGTTTAGAAGAAGTCCCGTATTTGCCCGTACGAGCTTTCAAGAACTCGAATCTGAAAAGTGTGCATGAGTCAGAAATCCGATACACAATGTCATCCTCTGGCACTAGCGGACTAAGAAAATCAAGAATATCAATTGACGCAGAAACTTCCAAACTTCAAAGTCGCGCCTTGGCAAACAATTTCTCCTCAATGTTTGGCAAGTCCCGTCGTCCGTTATTGGCCATATCCTCCATCTTGGATTCAGAAGGCTTCACTGCACAACGCGCCGCAATAAACGGCTTCTCGGCCCTTTCTTCTGGCACATCTTTTGCCTTGCGTCCTGACGGGAGTCTCAACACCGAAACCCTAGAATTTTTTATGGCAAAGCATGCTTCAGAACCATTTCTTGTGCTTGGATTTACATTTCAAATATGGCAGTTTTTACAGGCTATAAAGAGTGTCGGTATCAAGATGGACTTCTCAAGGGCCCTAATTCTTCATGGGGGAGGATGGAAAAAACTTGAACACATCCGCGTATCAGATCTGATCCTTAAGCAGACTGCAGCGGAAGTCCTTGGCTGTAAAGAGGTAAGAAACTACTACGGCATGGTAGAGCAGACCGGGTCAATTTACTTTGAATGCTCATTTGGAAATCTACATGCTCCAATTGAGGGAGGCGCAATTATCAGGAACCCCATAACTCTTGAACCTCAACCACCTGGCGCGGAAGGTCTAGTTCAGGTTTTGTCGACGATTCAACGCAGTTACCCTGGACATTCTCTACTGACTGAAGACCTTGGAATTCTAGGTGAATTTAATGGTTGCGAATGTGGGAGATCCTCGTCAACCCTAAAGATACTTGGGCGAATTAGTAATGCAGAAATTCGGGGGTGTAGCGATGCGATTATTTAATGCAATTGAATTCGAGGCCCAACCCTGGAAGTCATGGTTTGAATTTGGCAATTCTTATCCCGTGGGGGAAAACAGCATTATTGAGTTCTTGAACCAAGTATCCTCCAGGGTACTTTCCTCACCTGAAGCTAGACAGTTTCCTGACGCCGCAACGTTTGGGTTCTTTTGCAGGGAGACAAACATCAGGAGATACCTTTCTGAACTTAGTGAGCTTAAGCACATGCGGGGCATTGGAACCGTCTTGCATATCGCTCCAGGTAACATCCCTATAAATTTTGCATACTCATTGGTCATGGGGCTGCTGTCTGGAAACTCGAACATCCTAAGGCTACCTACGAAGAATTTTGATCAGGCGACCTTCTTGATTCGAGTCCTCACTGACGTAGCAAATGAGCCACAACACCTAGAAGTATCGAGGAGGATACTGCTGTTTCGCTCGGATCGAGACAGCAAAGCACTGCTCGAGTTAGTTGGCAGTTCCGACGGGCTAGTCGTTTGGGGCGGGGATGCAACGGTCGAGCATTTTCAAATGCTTCCACGAAAAGCAATGTCTAGAGACGTGATGTTTCCTTCGCGAGTGTCGACGGCGATTCTATCGGCGTCAGCTATAGAGGGACTCAGCCCAGAGGAGCTTGACAAATTAGCTCTCGGCTTTTACCACGATACTTATTTAGTTGACCAAAACGCATGTTCTTCGCCCAGTCAGGTGGTCTGGATCGGTGACGAGAAAAGCTACATAAGCGCATCGTCAATCTTCTGGAAAAGTGTCGCTCACCAAGTTAAATCTCGTTATTCAACTTGGTCCACAACCGGCATCGAAAAACTTCTAGACGTTTTTCGAAAAGTCGAGGAGGCGGGACGGTCAATAAAACTTGAGTCAAACTCTGCCATTGTCACCCGCTCGCGAGACATGCACTTCAGAAATGAACCACTTAGATTCGGGGCATTCGCGGAGGTAGTTGTCAGCAATATTCAAGAATCTGGCCCTTTCCTTCGTTCAAACGAGCAGACAGTAACATACTTCGGACTAGACAAGCAAAGGTTATTTGAGTGTGTCAGCTCCCTTGGGAGATCAAATGTGGAACGCATTGTCCCCGTAGGCAAGGCACTTGACATAGGCTTAAACTGGGACGGAAAAGACACTCTTGTCTTGCTCTCTCGAAGAATCGAACTAAGTTAGGACTGAGCTTTGGGCAAAAAAGAATTAAGGGCTCCGGATCTCCTAAAGTACCAGCCCAACCGCTACCCGTTTCTTATGATTGATGTTGTTACGGATCATGAGCCAGGTGTTTATGCAGAAGGCTATAAAAACTTGACCATGAATGAGTGGTTTTTCCCGAAGCACTTTCCAGACAATCCGAATATGCCTGGGGCACTGCAGCTCGAGTCAATGGCCCAGATGCTCACCGTAGCCCTAACCACACTTCCTGGTTTGGAAGGAAGAATTACACACGCTCTGGAACATCGGGTGAGATTCAGACGAGAAGTTCTTCCGGGTGACAGGCTTGAGATAAGAGCCGAGATAAAAACCTGGAAGCGGGGCGTTTGTTCTGGAAACGCAAGGTGTTTCGTGGGATCCGAATTAGTGTCCGACGCCGACATGTTGATAACTATCCCAGAGATATTTCTAGAGCACCTCCCCAGGAAATGAAGAAGTTTGACTTTGTAATTGTTGGTGCTGGAGCTGCAGGAGCGGCTGCGGCTTGGTCACTTGCAAATAAAGGCTACTCCGTTGCGTGTCTAGATCGCGGTGTCTGGGAAGATCCTTCCAATCTCGGTAAGACATTCCCCGAATGGGAAGCTCAGCGCGCTTCAGGCCACAGCCCAATTCCTGCAATTAGGAGAAGCCCATTCGATTACCCGATAGACGACTCCGACTCGCCAATTAAAGTCGCAAATTACAATGCGGTGGGAGGGGGGACCATTCTTTTTTCAGGGCATTTTCCTCGATTCCTACGGGGTGACTTTGAAGCGCACAAAAGCCCTAACGCTAAACCTTTGTGGCCAATCAATTACGAATCCCTGTTGCCCTTCTTCGAACAAAATGAGTCAATGATGACGATGGCCGGCGAACTGGGCGACCCTTATTATCCTGAAATTCGTAAACTCAATCCACCAGTCTTTTTGGGCAAAACCGGAGAGAGAGTTATAGAAGCATTCAGGTCTTTTGGGTGGCATGTGTGGCCCAGTTATGCAGCTATCGAAACAAGAGCCTCGTTAAGCGGGAGAGTCCACTGTCAAAATCTTGGCCCATGCAACAACGGTTGCCCCTCAAAGTCAAAATCAACGGCAGACGAAATCTACATTCGACCGGCGTTGGATATGGGTTTAGAAATGTTGACTGAATCCGCAGTGTCGCAAGTAATTATTCAAAACAACACGGCGGTGGGAGTTGAGTACTTTGACAAATCAGGCAAAGTCCAGTCAGTCTTTGGTGACAAAGTAATCTTGGCGGCGAGTGCAATTGGAACACCTAGAATCCTGCTCAACTCACAGTCCGACCATGGCCCTGGTGGACTGGCAAACTCCTCGGAGCAAGTGGGTAGAAACCTGATGATGCACCCAACTGGGTATGCAGAGGGCCTCTTTTCAGAGGACCAAGATACAGACAAAGGCCCTCAGGGAGCTTTTCTATTCAGCCTTGAAGGCAGGCGCCTAAATGAGGAGGGTTTGAATTTGGGATATATGATTCAGGTCTTGCGCGGGGTTTCACCTATTTCGGCGGCCAAATCGGCTTTTGAGAGAGGGGATTTAGAATTTGGATCGGGGCTTGGGATTGATTTTGATCGCTACTACAAGAAGCAGCTGGGAATGACTGTTGTGTGTGAGGATGCCCCACGGCCTGAAAACCGAGTATCCAACTCGAATTCAAACAAGGACCGTTTCGGAGTACCCGGAGTCAAAGTGAATTATTCTTTAGACGCGAATTCGAAAAAACTTCTTGCCCACGGACTCAGGAGAGCCAAAAGTGTCCTGAACAAACTAGGTGCAGAGACCGTTGTGACTCACGCTCCTCTGAAAAACGTAGGCTGGCACGCCATGGGTACAACACGCATGGGAGAAAACCCCCAAACATCGGTTGTAGGGCCCACTGGAGAGACACATGATGTCAGAAATTTATACATCGTTGACTCGAGTGTCTTTCCAAGCAGCTCAGTTGTAAATCCCGCAAATACAATCCAATCGGTTTCTTTGTACCTCACCGAGGGGCTCTCACGTGAATGAATTAGCTTTCTCGATCTCCCTTTTGGATGCTATGTTTCCCGAAGACCGCCAACGAAATTGGAAAAAGTATTCATCTTGGGCAGATTTTGCTCAGATTTCCTCCCTGCCACATGTTTCAGAGCTAGAGCAAGCCCTAGTCGACACATACCCCTCACCGGCAGAAGTTAGCTTGGATTGCCTGAAAACTGAGTTGATAGGACAAGAACAACTGAAAGAGTTCTGCTTGTATTCTCTAATCACTTACTTCGGGAAAGTTCAAAGCTAAAGCTCTCTAAGTATTCGAACTTAGTTAGCGAATCTACGGGATATCTCTAAGTAGATTAATTTAGGGGTGTAGGCCAACGAATCTTTTCAGCTCTCCACAATTCCGAAATCTCCTCGGGAACGTCAACCTTCCCGAAGCTTCTACCAGGATTTCCAATAACTGAATGCCCCGCATCGACATTGCTAAGCACGACAGTACCCACGGCAACGAAAGATAGACAATCCAATTCGAGGTCCGGTGCAACGGATGCACCAGAGCCCACAAATGCCATGCACCCCACCTTTACATTGGTTGAAGTGGAAACACCAGATGCAAATAGAGAGTAGGACCCAACGACATTATCCACACCAATCACGGAGTTTGCTGAGACAACTACAAAGTTCGCAATCTTGACACCCACGGAGATGACTGCCCCCGGATGGATAATCGACCCCATCCCGATGCTCTCGTCATCGACAAGAATTACAGCGCTTGGATCGATCAACGTCTCGAATCGAGTCTCCGGAATTTCACTGCGCAGGACGATATCTCTTCGGGAAAACCGAGACGAATAAGTCCCTATCGCGTGAACGAATGAGTGAGAAGAATCGAAGTTTTTCCAATCGCTAATTGGCCCCATCACTTCATACCCTCCGATTGATTTCCCATGCAAGGAAGGATTATCGTCAAGAATGCCAACTACTTTGCAATCCCGACCTGAATCGATCTGCCGCTTTACTATCGCGATAACCTCATGACACCCGTGGCCACCGCCCAGAATAACTAGCTTCCCAGATTGATTAGATTTCACGCCGAACCTCTATTCTCGCGAGATGGCTTGATTTGCCGATGATGTTCAATTTGCCCTAATACTTTAAACGCCTCTAACTGAATTTGAGAAGGGTTCACTTC
>ERZ1022756.516-NODE-516-length-10700-cov-22.117050_pt1 | contig 10700 bp, 8 predicted proteins | sample MGYA00520902_ERZ1022756 | MGnify/ENA primary metagenome ERZ1022756 (study PRJEB33162, sample SAMN09537601) | freshwater metagenome | isolation source: freshwater | place: Canada:Alberta | collected 2017-07 | study: EMG produced TPA metagenomics assembly of the... | reverse complement strand
AAGACGACATCGCCTTCTTTGCTGCTGGCCTGAATAATTCGTCGAAGGATACCGATTGGTTTTTGTGTTGGGTAACCAGTTTTTTCTTTGCCTGTTGGGGAAACAATTGTGTGCCACCACACATCGGTGGGAAGCTTTCCTTTGGCAACTTTTTCTTCAGTCACAAGACCCGGCGCCATGTAAGGCTCGCGGTCTACGGCTTCGGAATCGAAATGGAACTTTGTTGGATCTTTCACAAACACCAAAATGGTGTCGTGCTTGGCCGGCCAACGGGATTTTGACTTGCCGCCATAGTCATAGGCCCAAATGATCTCGTTTAGAAAGCAGTCTGGGCCAAATAGCGCATCGAGCAACACTTTGGCGTAGTGAGATTCTCGATAATCCAGGTGGAGATACAAAGTGCCGGTTGGTTTCAGAATGCGCCTTGCTTGCTCAAGCCTTGGCTCGAGGAAGGCCCAGTAGTCGGCAAATTGGTCATCGTAAGACAGCACTTGGGATTTGACTGTTTCATACCTTTTACCTTTGAACCCGACCCTGTCTCCCTCGTCATTTCGACGAGTGGTTTCCTTTGATCGCTGCTGCGAACGACCAGTGTTGAAGGGTGGGTCGATATAGATAAGGTCGATTGATTCAGTCGGAATAGACTGCAAAATAGCAAGGTTATCCCCGAGGTAGACAGTGTTTTTAAGATCAGGGCTGTTTATCTTCGTCACAGAGGAAAGATTAACACCATGAACCCAAAAGTGATCCACAACCAGGAAGCTCACAGATATGAGCTTTGGCTGGAAGATAAGCGCATAGGTCTAGCTGACTACAGCTTGATGCCGGGTGAGCGTCACTTTGTTCATACCGAAGTTGATCCAACACAGCAAAACAAAGGCTATGCCGCCGATTTGATGCGCGAAGCACTCGCCGATGTCAGGGCAAATTCAAAAGACAAAGTTGTCCCAGTTTGCTCTTATGTTGTTATGTATATGAAGCGCCATCCAGAAACTCATGACTTACTTAAGGGCACAATCGAAGAAGCAGTTGCTGCTTGCAGGTGGCCAGGAGCCAGAGCGTAGCCTTCTAGCTAATTTTCTTGTTAATCCAGGTCACAAGATCTTCAATAATCGCTTCTTTGTTGAGCTCGTTATAGATCTCGTGCCTGCATTCGTGATAAACGAATAGCTCAATGTCGTCAATGCCCGCATTTTTCCTGTATGCCTGTACGAGCGCCTTGTTGGAATACTCTCCTCCGATTGGGTCGGCTTCTCCAACCTGGATCAAGATAGGCAGATCTCTCCTGATCTCCTTCGATGGTGTCCCAAAAAGTTGCAAAGAATTTTTGATCCCGAATACCTGCATCGCAAGAGCCAAGAAGGTCAGCGGATCAGCTACGAACTTATGTTGAATTTCAACATCTCTAGATAACCACTCGTACCCTGTTGAGCCAGGAAGTCTCTTCCAGACTTTGTTGAAATCCCCAGTTGCAAGATAACCAGGCATGGTCAATGCAGAGCCTGAAAGTATGACGGCATCATATGCATCAGAGTGATTGTTGATGATCTTCTGCGCAATGAATGAACCCCAGCTATGGCCCAAAAGAATTAGTGGTCGGTTTGGGTTTTCGGACTTGATCAGTTTCGAAAAGTCAGCTACTTGTTTGTAAGTGGCTTTCATTCCACCAGGGCCTAGATTTCCCAATCTCTTGATTTGTTTTTGTTCAAGTTGCTTAACTCCGGTTTGTCCGTGACCCCTATGGTCATCGGCATAAACGCTAAAGCCTGCTCGATTAAGTGTTGCCGCCATTTGGTCATAGCGTCTTGCGTGCTCACCTAAACCGTGAGCTATTTGAATAACAGCCTTTGGCTCTGCGACCGGCCACTCATAGAACATGATCTCGACGCCATAATCATCTTTAAAAGAGCGCTTGATTGGTAGGTCTGTCATTAAGGCTTTTTCTTTCTCTAGAGAATTCTTTGCTGCAAGGCGCCGAAGCGATGTTGGGTGATTGAAACAGCTTGCTCACGAACTAAGTTCAGCCCTGTCAGCCTGCCACTGACCAGCACTTCTCCTTGGATAACGTGAATATCTGCTTTTGTTCTAGCTTTTCTAACCCAACCCTCATTAGAACCAAGTTGCCATATTCTTAGGCCAAGCGCTGGCTCGTTAACAACCCGCTTTTCAAAGTCAGTTCCAGATTCAACAAGTTGGTTCTCGTAATCGAGTTTTGCCATAAAGCCTGGCGCCACGCTAACGGGAATCTTGAAGCCAGATCTTCTGATCGCTGAAATAACGCGATCAACTTCCTTTTTTGATGCGGTAGAACCAACGCGGATTATCAAATTGGCCGGTAGATACCTTCTGTAGTTTCCTTCCACCTCGAGATTTCCACCGTCTAGTTCTTTCGGGGCAAAGATTTCTTTCCAGGCTTTCTCATCTGATGCCTTGGCTAACTTCAAGAATGCGGAGTCAGAAAGCTTGTTTGTGGAAGCAGGGTTTGCCCAGCTACCGAACTGTGTGAGGTAGCTAGAGCCACCGGCTTTCAATCCCGCTCCAACCGAGGAGCGTTTGAAACCACCGAAAGGCTGGCGTTGCACTATCGCTCCTGTGATACCTCTATTTACATAAAGGTTTCCGTTATTGACTTGATTGATCCAGGTAAGCACTTCGTTGTTATCTAGCGAGTGGATGCCCGCAGTTAGTCCATACGAGGGAGCGTTTTGTAACTTGATTGCTTCGTCTAGGTCCTTAGCTTTCATGATTCCAAGAACTGGACCAAACACCTCGGTCATGTGGAAAAACGAACCAGGCTTTACGCCAAGTTTGATGCCAGGTCGCCAGAGGCGGCCAGAAGAATCAAGCTTCTTGGGCTCCAGAAGCCAGCTTTCGCCATCTTCCAAAGTGGTCAGTGCACGCTCTAACTTGCCCTCTGGTTTTTGAATAACCGCTCCGATTGAGGCAGCTAGGTTATCTGGCCAATCAACCTTCATGGACTTCACAGCATCAACAAGCTGGCGCCTAAACTTTTTCGATCCATAAACAGGTCCAACCAGAATTGCCAAGCTGGCCGCCGAGCACTTTTGGCCAGCGTGCCCAAAGGCGCTCTTGGCCAAATCTCCAGCTGCTAGGTCGAGGTCTGCAAAAGGCGTAATGACAAGCGCGTTCTTTCCAGATGTTTCAGCCGCTAAGCGAATTGTGGGTTTGTGCTTTTTGAACAGCTCAGCAGTTTCAAATCCGCCTGTGAGAATCACACTGTCTACACTTTCGTGACCGACTAAGTGAAGACCAACTTCATTGTCGGGTACTGCAACTACCTGAAGAACACTCTTACTGATTCCTGCCTTATACAAAGCAGAGGCAACAGCAACACCACAGTTTCTAACTTCTGGAGCGGGTTTTAGGATCACTGTGCTGCCTGCAGCAAGTGCAGCAAGTACTCCGCCGATTGGGATCGCCACAGGGAAATTCCATGGTGGGACCACAAGGGTTAGTTTGTCGGGGGTGAACTTTGCTTCTTTGTTGGTTGCAAGCTCTGGAATCAAACTGGCGTAGTAGCGAGCAAAGTCCACAGCCTCTGAGACTTCAACATCGGCTTCGGCAATTGTCTTTCCAGCTTCTGCCATCATCACTGCCATGAGCTCACCGCGGGCTTTTTCAATCTCGTTAGCAGCCTTGAATAGCAACTGCTGACGCTTTTTGTAATCTTTTGCCCAGGCAGCAGAAGCCGTTAGTGATTTCTTTACTACTTTGTCGATGGCTGGCTTGCTATCTAGAAGTGGTAGGCCAGCGTTTTTAGTCTTGGAAATTTGTTTACCAATTACTACCGACCGCTTTTGAATGTTCTTCGCGTTTTCCCGAACCGAGACGATAGCTGGATCACTATCAGGCTGATTGACAAATAGCCCCTTCGTGGCAGCTTTAGCCGCAGATTCAGAATTGTTGGCTTTTCGATTAGGTGAGGTACCCAACTTGTCTATTAGCTTCACCGAAGCTAAGAAGCGGTCTCGTTCGCGAATAAAAATCTTCTTGTTTGTGGTTAGTTCGAATACCCCAGACATAAAGTTTTCAGGAGAAGCATTTTCCTCGAGTCTTCTGGTCAGATAAGCAATTGCAACTTCGAATTCGCTTGGCGAAACAACCGGCGTGTAAAGAAGCAAGTTGCCAACAGTTTTCTTCACGCTTGCCGAAAGCGCCACGGCCATTCCTTTGAGCATCTCAAAGTCAATTCGGTCGAGAACACCGTTTTGTTTTGCAAGTAGGTAGGCGTAGGCAACATCAAACAGGTTGTGCCCGGCTACCCCTGTTCGAACTGATTTAGCAACTTTGGGGTCTAGCAGAATCTCAAGCAGTCTTTTGTAGTTGGCATCTGATTCAACTTTGGAGTTGTAAGTTGCAAGTTCCCAGCCATGCCATTTTGCATCAACTTGCTCCATCGCAAGGTTTGCCCCCTTGACCAATCTGATCTTGATTGGAGCGCCACCGGCCTTCACTCTCTTTTGAGCAAATGCAATGAGTTCTTTAAGTGCTGCGTAGGAATCAGGTAGGTATGCCTGGATAACGATTCCAGTTTTCAGATTCTTAAACTTTGGTCTTGAAAGAATTGTTTTGTAAACCTCAATAGTTAGCCAAAGATCGCGATACTCTTCCATGTCTAAGTTGATGAACTTCTTCTCGCGATTGGCATACTCATAAAGGGGTTCGAGTCTGTTTAGAACCCTGTGAATACTGTCTTCGTATCCCCACATCGACAACTGAGAAACAACAGATGAAACCTTAACTGACACATAGTCAACATCTGGTCTGCGCAAAAGTTCGAAGGTCTTAGAAAGCCTGTTTGCAGCTTCTGCTTCTCCTAGCACCGCTTCGCCAAGCAGATTCAGATTTAGCTGAACCCCATCCGCTCGAACTCTAGCTAGGTGTTTGGTCAGTTTCTTGTCTCTGGCATCGGCGATCAAGTGAGATACCAGTGAGCGCAGAACAAACCTGGCAATTGGAATCACCGGGAATGGAAAGTATGGGGCAAGGAACCCGCCTAGTTTGATCGCAAAGCGATCAAGAGGCGGCAAGGCTTTTGGCACGATACTCGTAAGCTTTCGAAGCTCACGGGCGGCGACCTTCATGCTTTCAGGCCTGATGACCCGGTCAACAAAGTTCAGGGTGAATTCGAGGCCGTTGGGGTCCTTCAGAAGCGATGAGAGGCGCGCTTCAGCGGCGGAAGATGCAGCGTTTCCTTTGGCATCTAACAGCCAGCTTTCAACCAGTGAAATCGCTTCTTTGGAAAGGGCGGTGCGAGAGGCTTTACGGACCATTTTTGTTTAGTTCCATTCACTTGGGGCTGGTTCTTTGCCCTTGGGCAAAGAAGATGCTTTGGACCAGGCCGCTACCCAGTCAGGAAGTTTAGGTTCAGGGCCAATCCATGGGGTGACACTAAAGATCTCTTTAGGTGTGACGATTCCGCGAGAGCGCTTTAGAAAGCGAATCCGGACTACTGCTCGAGCGTAGATCTGGTGTTTGACAACGAATCTTTGCTCAAAATAAAAAGCCTCATCAGTCCAGCCAATGACTTTGCTCTCCAGTGTGAATTCTTGCCAAAGCTCAAGGGATTTTCTGAATGTGATGTTTTCGGCAACCACGACCGGGTACCAGCCGATTTTTTTCCACTTGTTCCAGATACCGGTGCGCTTGCCGTGGTCGTAGCGGCCAAGGTCAAGCAGTGTTAGAAACACACCGTTGTTCATGTGGTTATAGATGTCAAGATCTGTTGGCCAGACCCTGAACTTTCTTTTTGCTACTTCGTGGATCTGAAGGGGTTTTCTTGTCCTCCAGCTAAACAGCTGAACAATAAGTCTGAGCCAAAGCTTCATTTACCAGATGCTCACTCGCTGCGCCTGATCCAACCAAAGTTTGTCCGAAGATGAAAGTTCAAAGGCTTCGTAGAACGCATCGATGTTTCGAACAATCTGATTGCAACGAAACTCCGGTGGTGAGTGTGGATCGGTAGCTAGTCTCTGCAAGACCATTTCATCTCGTCCCTTAGTTCTCCATGCCTGGGCCCAAGAAAGAAATAGTCGTTGCTTTGCGCTTAGCCCATCAATTGGTGCAGGCTCTTCTCCGCCATTGTCTTTGAGAGAAAGCAAATAAGCGCGATAAGCAATTCCTAGGCCGCCTAAGTCTCCGATGTTTTCTCCGATGGTTAGCTCTCCATTGACCGTGTTTTCATCTGGTAGCTGCTCGGGAGATAGTTCATTGAACTGTGAAATCAAGCTTGCGGTTCTTTCCTCAAATGCTTTGCGGTCTGCATCAGACCACCAGCTAATGAGTGCTCCATCGCCGTCGTACTTGGAACCCTGGTCGTCAAAGCCGTGACCAATCTCGTGTCCGATAACGGCACCAATTGCACCAAAGTTCACAGCATCATCCGATTCGAGTGAGAAAAACGGCGGCTGCAAAATCGCAGCTGGGAAAACAATCTCGTTGAAGCCTGGGTTGTAGTAGGCGTTCACGGTCTGAGGGGTCATAAACCATTCTTCGCGATCAATTGGAGAACCAATCTTTTTCATCTCGCGATCTAGGTTCCAAGATGTCACGCGCTTTACGTTGCCAACCAAGTCGTGACGGTCGATAACAATGCTTGAGTAGTCTTTCCACTTCGTCGGATAGCCGATTTTTGGTGTGAACTTATCTAGTTTCACCAGAGCTTTCGTTTTAGTTTCTTCACTCATCCAGTCAAGTTCTTGAATACTCTCGCGGTAAGCCTGAATCAAGTAATCAACCAGCTGATCCATCTTGGCTTTTGCCTCAGGCGGGTAGTACTTCTCTACGTAGATCTTTCCTACAGCTTCACCAAGGGATCCCTCAACAAGAGAAACCGCTCGCTTCCAGCGAGCGCGGTTGACCGGTGCACCGGTCAACTTGGTTCCGTAAAAGCTAAATCTCTCATCAACGAAATCTTGACAAAGGTAAGCAGCCTTTGAGGAAATCACATTCCAGCTAAGCCAGGTCTTTAAAGCATCTAGGTTGCTCTCGGAGTAGACAGCGCTCAATCCTTCGAAGAAAGAGGGCATCATCACAATTGACTCTTCAAGCACCTTCGGGTCTATTCCGGAGCCTTCAAACCAAAGCTTCCAATCAAATGTTGGGGTTAGTTTCTGAAGATCAGCAAACTTGGTTGGGTTGTTGGTCTTGTCCGCATCTCGGGTTGCCACGTTGTCCCAATGCTTTGAGGCAAGTGTTGTCTCCAGCTCAACAACAGTTTTTGCGGCCGCTTCTGCCGCGGTTTTGTCCCAGCCGGCGAGCGCGAACATCTTGCCAACATGCACCTGATAGGCCTCAAGGATTTCTTTGTGCTTATCTTCTCGGTAGTACGCCTCATCGGGAAGACCTAATCCACCTTGATAGAGGTTTACTTGATACCTGGTTGGGTCGTTCGGGTCGTTATCGACATACATTCCAAAGATTCCACTGGTTCCGGTTCTTTCGAATTCACCTAGAAGTTTGGTTGCATCCGCTAGCGAGGAAACGCCAAAGACTCTGTCCAAATCCGCTTTGATAGGCGCTGCGCCAAGTTCGTTTGCCTTTGCTTCGTCTAGGAAGCAGGCATAGAGATCGCCAATTTGTTGGCTAACCCCAGGCTTGGGGTTGGCTGCTGCTTCTTCCAGAATCAGCTTTACGGCCTCCTCGGAAGCATCGGCAAGCATGTGAAAGCTACCGTAGATTGCCTTGTCCTCTGGGATTTCTGTTTTGTCTAGCCAGCTGCCGTTGACGTGTCTAAAGAGGTCATCTTGGGCTCTTGTTTGCTTGCTTAGAGAAGTGGCGTCAATTCCTGGGGTTGGTTTCATGCCTTTATCCTAGACAACCCTGAAGGATAGAATTTGGCTGTGGATCTGCAGAAAATCATTCTCTATTACGGCTTTGCTCCGGTTCCGGACCCCGAAGCCATGAAGCTTTGGCAGCGCACCCTGTGTGAATCTTTGGGACTAAAAGGTCGCATTTTGATTTCCAAGCACGGCATCAACGGCACCCTTGGTGGCGATATGGAAGCACTAAAGAAGTACGCTCGGGCCACCAAGGAATACCCGGGCTTCAACAAGATTGATTTCAAGTGGTCCGATGGCACCGGCAATGATTTTCCAAGGCTTCGAGTTCGCTCCAGAAGTGAACTGGTTGCCTTCGGCGCCTCTGAAGAGCTTCAGGTAGGACCCAAGGGAATCATCGGCGGAGGAAAGCACCTAAAGCCTGAAGAAGTAAACGAACTGGTTGAAAAGCGCGGCGATGAAGTTGTGTTCTTTGATGGACGCAATGCGTTCGAAGCAAAGATCGGTAAGTTCAAAAATGCCGTTGTTCCAGACGTTGAGACAACTCATGACTTTGTCAAAGAGATTGAATCTGGAAAGTATGACCACCTAAAGGACAAGCCAGTCGTCACTTACTGCACCGGTGGTATCCGCTGCGAGGTTTTGTCAGTTGCTATGAAAAACCGCGGCTTCCAAGAGGTTTACCAAATCAAGGGTGGCATCGTTCGCTACGGCGAGAAATTCGGGGACAAGGGTCTTTGGGAAGGATCCCTCTACGTCTTTGATGACCGAATGAAGATGGATTTTTCTCCCGAGGTCAAAACCATCGGTGAGTGTGAAGCATGTGGCGGCGCCACAAGTAACTTCCACGACTGCTCTTCCCTGGCCTGTAGAGATCTAGTGCTTTTGTGTGATGAGTGTGTTGCAAAGCCTGAAAACCTTGCCTGCAAGCCCGAACACACCAGAGGTAAGCGTATTGGGGCTACCGTCGGTTAGTTTGCGATTGCCCTAGAAGCGAATCCACCAGCTGTTTTTAGACCCCTGCGGGTAAACTTGTATTTCGCCACCAAACAAGGGACGCGCTTGGGCTTTATAGACAAAATCGAGAAGACTCTAGAAAAGAAGGTCACTGGCCTTTTTTCCAAGACCTTCAAATCTGGCCTAGAGCCAGTCGAGATAGCCTCAGCCATCAAACAGGAAATGGATGCCAAGGCATCCATTCTTAGCCGCGACCGTATCCTGGTTCCAAACTCTTACCAAGTTGCCCTCAGTCCCCAAGATCATCAGAAGCTAGAAAACTTAGGCGAACCACTTATTGATGAACTCAAAGATTTAGCTTCTGAACACGCTCGTAAGCAAGGTTTCTCCTTTGGTGAGGTTCTTGAGATAAAGCTTTCAGCTTTACCTTCTTTAGTGTTGGGCCAATTGGAAGTTTCCTCGGAAGCCAAAAAATTAGAGGTTGCCTGGATTCCGGTGCTGCAAGTTGCAGGGGTATCCCACGAACTCACCAAGTCCAGAACTACCGTCGGCCGAGATGCCGAAGCAGATCTTCAAATCGGGGACAATGGCCTGAGTCGAAAGCACTTTGAGATTCTCTGGGATGGCTCAAAGGCTGGTCTTCGAGACCTAGGCTCCACCAACGGAACTACAGTCTCCGGCAAAAAGATTGACCAGCTGCAGATTTCTTCTGGGACAGTTTTTTCAGCGGGTAGAACCCAGTTTCAGTTCAATGTGATTGCGAGGGCCAAGTGAGTGAGCTAGCGCTTTTTCTAGTGCGCACTGGATTCCTTGTTTTGCTTTGGATCTTTATCTTCAGCATCATCTCGGTGATTCGAGCAGATCTGTTTGGCCAGAAAGTAGTCTCGCGTGTTGCCCAGGCCAACGTCCCGGCTGTTTTTTCTAGCCCCGCTGTCGCAGGTTCTGCCCCAACCCAACAAGCAGAACTAAAAGCAACAAAACTTGTGGTCACCGCAGGTGACAAAGTTGGCACTGAGATTGCACTTTCTGGAAGACAGCTCACCATAGGTCGCGCAGGCGATAGCGACTTGATTGTTGATGATGAGTACGCATCGACTCACCACGCCAAGCTGGTTTTTATAAACGGCGACTGGCTGATTCAAGATCTTGATTCAACTAACGGAACATTCCTAGATGGCCAGAAAGTTTCAACGCCTGTTGCGGTTGCAAATAACACGCAGGTTCGAGTTGGCCAAACAACCTTTGAGTTGAGGGCGTAGCCATCTTGGCAATCAAAACAGTTTCCTACGCAGCAAGCGATGTTGGGAAAGTTAGATCTTCTAACCAAGATTCCGGCTATGCCGGAATCAACTTGTTCTTTGTTGCCGACGGAATGGGTGGTCACGCAGGTGGCGATATCGCTTCGGCAATCACTGCCCAGCATGTTGCCACAGCTGATGAGCCGGTTGAAAACTCCCAACAGGCTGAGCAAAAGCTGATTGATTATATCTGGCAAGCAAACGAGAAACTTGGGGCATCGGTTGACCAGCATTCTGAGCTTGCCGGTATGGGAACTACGTTTTCGGGAATGTTTGTTCACGGAACAAGTGTCTCTATTGGACACATCGGTGATTCCAGGATCTACCTTGCCCGCGATGGTGTTGTGAAGCAGATCACCTCAGATCACACCTTCGTTCAGAGGCTTGTTGATACCGGCCGCATAAGCGAAGAAGAAGCTTTGGTTCACCCAAGAAGAAGTGTTTTGATGCGCGTTCTGGGAGACGTAGAACAGTTTCCCGAAGTAGATATTGAAACCTTTGAAACCAAGCCAGGAGATCGCTGGATGGTTTGCAGTGATGGTTTATCTGGTGTTGTTCCCGAATCGCTGATGCACCGAATCATGCTTTCAAATTCCACAGTCCAAGAAGCAACAGATTTGCTAGTTGGTGAAGCCCTTGAATTCGG
>ERZ1022756.515-NODE-515-length-10704-cov-8.307447_pt1 | contig 10704 bp, 13 predicted proteins | sample MGYA00520902_ERZ1022756 | MGnify/ENA primary metagenome ERZ1022756 (study PRJEB33162, sample SAMN09537601) | freshwater metagenome | isolation source: freshwater | place: Canada:Alberta | collected 2017-07 | study: EMG produced TPA metagenomics assembly of the... | reverse complement strand
AAAAAGAACTTTCCGCAAATCCAGGTGATTGGCGGCAACATTGCCACTGCTGATGCTGCAAAAGCTTTAGTGGCTCATGGTGCAGACGGTGTCAAGGTGGGTATTGGCCCTGGATCAATTTGCACCACTCGTATTGTTGCGGGTGTGGGTGTGCCTCAAATTACAGCGGTTGTGAATGTGTCTGAAGCATTGAAAGGCACCGGCGTGCCCTTGATCGCTGATGGCGGTATTCGTTACTCAGGTGACATTTCAAAAGCTTTGGCTGCTGGTGCACATTGCGTGATGATGGGTGGTATGTTTGCTGGCACTGAAGAAGCTCCTGGCGAGGTTTTCTTGTACCAAGGTCGCTCATACAAGAGTTATCGTGGCATGGGCTCTGTAGGGGCCATGAAGGATGGTGCAGCAGATCGTTACTTCCAAGAAGATAACAGCGCCAACGTTGACAAGTTAGTTCCCGAAGGTATTGAAGGTCGTGTGCCTTATAAGGGCAGCGTATTGGCGATTGTTCATCAACTGACTGGCGGCATTCGTTCTTCTATGGGCTATTGTGGTTGCAAGACGATTCCTGAACTTCACGAAAAAGCAGGGTTCGTTGAGATCACTTCAGCTGGTATGCGTGAGTCTCACGTTCATGACGTGCAAATCACCAAAGAAGCTCCCAACTACCATATCGACTAATTAGCCACCTAGGATTACTGTGCACGACAAGATTTTAATTTTGGACTTTGGGTCCCAAGTGACCCAATTGATTGCAAGACGAGTGCGTGATTCACGCGTTTATTCTGAAATCCATCCGTACGATGTAGATCCAAGCTTCATTGAAAAGTTTGTCAAAGAGCAGGGTTGTAAAGGCATTATTTTGTCTGGTGGTCCAAACTCTGTGACCGAGGGCGATACACCGCGTGCCCCAGAAATCGTATTCAATCTTGGTGTGCCAGTCTTAGGCATTTGTTATGGCATGCAAACCATGGCAGCTCAATTGGGTGGCAAGGTTGCAACTGCAGAATCTTTAGGTAAGTCTCGTGAATTTGGTTACGCTGAAGTGCGTGCCCGTGGTCACACAAAGCTATTAGAAAACATTCAAGACTTCATCACGCCAGAAGGTCATGGTATGTTGAAGGTATGGATGAGTCATGGTGACTCGGTCACTGAACTTCCCAATGGTTTTAAATTGATGGCATCCACAGACTCATGTCCTATTGCAGGCATGGCTGATGAGACCCGTCATTTCTATGCGGTGCAATTCCACCCAGAAGTGACTCACACTGTTTTGGGCACAGCAATCATCGAACGTTTTGTTCATCAAATTTGTGCTTGCGGCAATGATTGGGTGATGGGTGATTACATCACTGAAGCAGTTGAGAGTATTCGTAAGCAGGTTGGCACTGATGAAGTGATTCTTGGTTTATCAGGTGGTGTTGATTCAAGCGTGGCGGCAGCTTTGATTCATCGTGCGATTGGCCAACAGTTAACTTGCGTGTTCGTTGATCATGGTTTGCTTCGTTTGAACGAAGGCAAGATGGTCATGGACATGTTTGCCAAGAACTTGGGCGTTAAGGTGATCCATGTGGATGCAACTGCTCAGTTCATGGGTGAGTTGGCAGGGGTTTCTGATCCAGAAGCGAAACGCAAGATCATCGGTAAAGAATTTGTGGAAGTTTTCCAAGTTGAATCCGGAAAAATCAAGAATGCGAAATGGCTTGCTCAAGGCACCATTTATCCAGACGTGATTGAGTCTGCAGGCAAAGGCAAGAAGGGCGCTCATACGATCAAGAGTCACCACAACGTGGGTGGTCTACCTGATGACATGAAGCTTTAATTATTAGAGCCATTGCGTGAACTCTTCAAAGATGAAGTTCGTGCTTTGGGCATTGCCTTAGGACTTCCTCCAGAAATGGTGTATCGCCATCCTTTTCCAGGCCCTGGTTTGGGTGTGCGTATTTTGGGTGAAGTTAAAAAAGATTTTGCTGATTTACTTCGCAGAGCAGACGCAATCTTTATTGAAGAGCTTCGCTCAACCATTGATGAAGCCACCGGTAAATCTTGGTACGATTTGACCAGTCAAGCGTTTGCTGTGTTCCTGCCTGTTAAATCAGTGGGTGTGATGGGAGACGGCAGAACTTATGAGTATGTGGTCGCATTGCGTGCTGTTCAAACGCAAGATTTCATGACAGCTCATTGGGCACATTTACCTCATGAATTATTGGGCCGCGTTTCAAACAGAATCATCAATGAAGTTCGTGGCATCAATCGCGTGGTCTACGATATCAGCGGCAAACCACCTGCAACGATCGAGTGGGAATAAGAGGGAATCATTTCCCTGATATTGGTATGAGGGTTCTCAGTCTCATTCCACCCATGACGCAATTAAATACGCCGTATCCATCGACGGCGTACATCACTGGCTTTCTTCGTTCACGCGGCATTGACGCCCATCAAGATGACTTGGCTTTGTCTTTGGTCTTAAGCTTCTTCTCCAAAAAAGGTTTGGCCGAAGTTCATCAAGCAGCATTGGCTATTCCTGAAGAAAACCGCAGTGCCACGATTAACTTCTTCTTGGATTACTTTGAAGATTATCAAGGCAGTATTGAGCCCACCATCAAGTACTTGCAAGGCGGTGACAGCACCTTGAGTCATCGCATCAACAGTCGTTCTTTCTTACCAGAAGGTCCGAGATTTCAAGCCTTGGATTCTTATGACGATGATGGCTCTGGAGATTCTCTTGCTTGGGCATTTGGTGCCTTGGGTGCTGAAGATCGAGCACGTCATTTGGCCACGCTGTATTTGAATGATTTATCCGATGTGTTGCGTGATGCTGTGGATGACCGGTTTGAGTTCGTGCGTTATGCAGAATCTTTGGCTGGTAGCCAACCGAGTTTTGAACCATTGGCTAATGCCTTAAAAGCAACACCCACTTTGATGGATGAGCATCTACGATCTTTAACCATCGAACAAATTGAAAGGCATCAACCTAACTTGGTCTTACTGTCTGTGCCATTCCCGGGATCTGTTTATGCAGCCTTGAGAATTGCTCAGGTGATCAAAGAGAAATACCCATCGATCAAAATCGCTCTGGGTGGTGGCTACGTCAACACAGAGTTGCGCGAATTAAGCGAAGCAAGAATATTTGATTATGTTGATTTCATCACCTTGGATTCTGGTGAAAGACCATTGTTGGCTTTGATTGAACATTTGAATGGTCAACGCGGTATCAATCGTTTGGTAAGGACCTTCATTAGGAATGAAAAAGGTCAGGTTCAATACATCCAGTGGGCTGAACTTGATGTGCCGTTTGAAGAAGTAGGTACAGCCACTTGGGATGGCTTGCCTTTAGGGTCATATCTATCGCTCTTGGACATGCTCAATCCCATGCACCGTTTGTGGAGTGATGGTCGCTGGAATAAGTTAACTGTGGCGCATGGTTGCTATTGGAAAAAATGCAGTTTTTGCGATGTCAGCCTGGATTACATCTCTCGTTATGAAACAGCCTCGGCATCATTGTTGGTTGATCGCATTGAACAAATCGTCGCTGAAACAGGGCAAACAGGTTTTCATTTTGTGGATGAGGCGGCACCACCAAAAATACTCAAGGCTTTGGCTGAAGAGTTGATTCGTCGCCAAGTTGTGATTTCTTGGTGGGGCAATATTCGTTTTGAAAAAACATTCACCCCAGAATTGGCTGAGTTGTTGGCGCAAAGCGGATGTATTGCCATGTCTGGAGGTTTAGAAGTTGCTTCAGATCGTTTATTGGCTTTAATGGAAAAGGGTGTGACTGTTGAACAAGTGGCGCGTGTGACCAAGAGCTTTTCTGATGTCGGCATTTTGGTTCATGCTTATTTGATGTATGGCTTTCCAACTCAAACTACTCAAGAAACAGTTGATTCATTGGAGTATGTGCGTCAGTTGTTTGAAAACGGTTGTATTCAGAGTGGCTTTTTTCATCGTTTCACTTGCACGGTACATTCCCCGGTGGGCAAAAATCCAGAGGCTTATGGCATTGAGCTAATTCCACTGCCAGAAATCACCTTTGCCAAAAACGACATTGGTTTCATAGATCCAACCGGTACGGATCATGATGCTTTAGGGCAGGGCTTAAAGAAGGCCATCTACAACTATATGCACGGTGTTGGCTTTGAAGCGGACATTAGAAGCTGGTTTGAACTGCAACAACCAGTGCCTAAGAGTACTGTTTCAAGGCAATTCATTGCCAAAGCTTTACAACTGTGACCCAGAGATATTCTTTACAATAAGCAATATTGCAAAACCTTTAGGATTGAATGACTTACAGTGTTAAAGAGATCTTTTTGACGCTTCAGGGCGAGGGTGCTCACGCTGGTCGTGCGGCTGTTTTTTGCCGTTTCAGCGGATGTAATCTTTGGTCTGGCCGTGAGGAAGATCGCGCCACAGCGGTTTGCCAGTTTTGCGACACGGATTTTGTGGGCACTGATGGTGAGGGTGGCGGCAAATTTGAATCTGCTGAACTTTTAGCCACTGCCATCGATCAAATGTGGGGTCTGGGTGACCCGCATCACAAGTATGTTGTCTTCACAGGTGGCGAACCGTTACTCCAATTGGATGATGTTTTGATTCAAGCGCTTCATGCTCAAGGTTTTAAGATCGCCATTGAAACCAATGGCACGATCAGAGTCCCAGCTGGAATTGATTGGATTTGTGTGAGTCCAAAGCATGGCGCCGACTTAGTTCAAGTGCAAGGCGATGAACTCAAATTGGTGATACCCCAAGCCGGACACGCAGGGCAGTTACCTCAGTTATTGGCTCGTTTTGAAAAGATGTCTTTTAAGCATCATTTTTTACAAGCTCTGGATGGTCCAAATAAAGAGGCCAATACCGAATTAGCCATTAAAATCTGCCAGTCACGTCCTTTATGGCGTTTAAGCACTCAAACACACAAGTTACTAGGTATTCGCTAAGCTAGCGCGATCATGAATAAAAAAATTGAAATCACCCGCAAATTAGAATTCGACGCTGGCCATCGCATCCCACACCATGATGGCCATTGCCGTCATATACATGGTCATCGTTATGTGATCGAAGTCACTTTGATGGGCACAGTATTGAATCATCAAGGTCATGGTGATGATGGCATGGTTCTAGACTTTGGGGACATCAAGACAATCACCAATGAAGCGATCGTTCAGCAGTGGGATCATGCATTTTTGGTCGCTAAAGAAGATGTGGCGCTGGTTAATTTCTTGGCCACCATTCCTGGTCATAAAACAGTCGTTTTGAATTCCATCCCAACGGTTGAAAATTTGGCACAAGAAGCATTCGCCACTTTAGACCCTATTTTTAAAGACAGATTCGGTGGACGTTTGAACCTGAGTCGTTTGCGTTTGTACGAAACACCTAATTGTTGGGCGGATGTTCATGCCTAATGAGCAAGATGCAGAGTTCATGAAGATGGCTCTGATGCAAGCTCATCAAGCTCGTGATGCCGGCGAGGTGCCAGTGGGCGCTGTTCTTGTAGCAAACCAACAAATCCTTGCTTCAGGTCATAACCAGCCGATCGGCCATCATGATCCCAGCGCTCACGCTGAGATTGTGACGCTGAAGGCAGCGGGTGCCGCATTGAGTAATTACAGATTGCCTGAGACCACTCTTTACGTTACCTTAGAGCCTTGCATGATGTGTTGTGGTGCCATCATGCATGCCCGGGTATCGCGTTTGGTTTATGGCGCATCGGATGCCAAGACTGGTTGTGTGCACAGCGTCATGAAGCTCTTTGACAATACCCAGCTAAATCACCATACAATGGTTGAAGGTGGCGTGTTGGCAGATGAATGCGCCCAAGTATTGAAAGACTTTTTTAAAGAACGCCGAGTTAAAAGTTAATTAACAAAAATCAGCAAAGATAAATCAGTAAAGATAACTTAATAAGCTTCATGAAACTACACCTCATCGCTCCTTCAGGCTCATTGCCAGACCCTCAGGTTTTGGCCAAGGGTGAGTCTTGGTTCAAAGATCAGGGCATTGAAGTTAAAAATCTTGCTTGCGGCAAAAGACAATTCCAACGATTTGCAGGAACTGATCAAGAGCGTTTGGATGAAATCAATCAGTTGGCAAATCTTTCACCTGATCATGCGGTGATGTCTTTGCGCGGCGGGTATGGTTTGAGTCGCTTGCTTGATCGAATTGATTGGCAGGGCATTGCGAAGCAAGTTAAACAAGGCATGAAAATAGTTGGTCATAGTGACTTCACGGCTTTTCATTTGGGATTATTCGCCAAGACTGGAGCCCCAAGTTTTGCAGGGCCGATGTTCAGTTATGACTTTTGTGGTGATGTATCTGACCTAACTTGGAAGCACTTTCAAGATGCGATGACACAACCAAGGATTCAAGTTGAAGTGGTGAGCCCGCAAGTGATGGATGCCCCGATTGGCATCACTGCTGATGACAAAGCTGTTCTTTGGGGTGGCAATCTGACGATGTTGACCTCACTTCTTGGCACAGAGTTCTTTCCCTCTAAAGAGCAAGTGAAGGGCGGCATTCTGTTCATCGAAGATGTTAATGAACATCCTTACAGAATTGAACGCATGCTGCATCAACTGCTTGATGCTGGTTATTTAGGGCAACAAAGAGCCGTATTGATCGGCGATATTTCATCCTATCGATTGAGTGATGTAGATCGTGGTTATGACCTGCATGCCGCAATTGACTCGATCAGACAAAGATTGGGCCCTAAGACTCCAATCTTGACTGGTCTTGCATTTGGGCACTGCCCAGACAAGCTAACCCTTCCAGTGGGCCGTTATGCCAGCCTTTCAGCGTCCTCAGACGCCTTTATTTTGCAGGCAAATTGCGTCTGATTCATTTCTAGCAATAGATTCTCGGGTTGACTGCCCTTGATTGGTTAAAATAGTCGACTTTCGTGCTCACATACTTTTACAGGCAAATAACGTGCTTTCAGCAGCAAATATCACCATGCAGTTCGGGGCAAAGCCCTTGTTTGAAAATATCTCAGTCAAATTCGGTGGCGGTAATCGCTATGGTTTGATCGGCGCAAATGGTTGTGGCAAGTCCACATTCATGAAGATCCTCGGTTCAGATCTTGAGCCTTCAGCCGGTAACGTATCTTTAGAACCCAATATTCGTTTGGGTAAATTGCGCCAGGACCAGTTTGCTTATGAAGATAAGCGTGTTTTGGATGTGGTGATGATGGGCCACGAAGACATGTGGAACGCAGCTGCTGAGCGTGATGCACTTTATGCGAATCCTGATGCGACCGATGAGGATTACATGCGTGCCGCTGAATTAGAAACCAAGTTTGCTGAGTACGGTGGTTACACAGCAGAAGCCAGAGCAGGTGAGTTGCTACTTGGTATTGGTATTCCAACAGAGCAACACAATGGCCCGATGAGTGAAGTAGCCCCTGGCTGGAAGTTGCGCGTGCTTTTGGCTCAAGCTCTATTTTCTGATCCAGATGTTTTATTGCTCGATGAGCCAACCAATAACTTGGACATTCACTCGATTCATTGGTTAGAAGATATTCTGAACGCCAGAAACAGCACGATGATCATCATTTCTCACGATCGTCACTTTTTGAATGCTGTTTGTTCACACATGGCCGATATGGACTTCGGTACATTGACAGTCTATCCAGGCAACTACGATTCATACATGTTGGCTTCGATGCAAGCCAGAAGCCAGCAGCTGGCAAATAACGCCAAGGCCAAAGAGAAGATCGAAGAACTTCAAGCCTTCGTGCGCCGCTTCTCTGCGAATGCCTCTAAAGCCCGTCAAGCTACATCACGCCAACGTCAATTAGAGAAAATCGAAGTGGCTGAAATCAAGCCATCGTCTCGTCAGAACCCATTCATCCGTTTTGAGTTTGATAAAAAACTTCACAACATCGTGGTTGAGTGTGATGCTCTTAATAAAACTTATGAGCGCAACATCTTTAAAAACTTCAAGTTGATGATTCGCCCTGGTGAAAAAATTGCCATCATTGGTGAAAACGGTGCGGGTAAAACAACTTTATTGAAATCCATTCTGAGTGAAAAGTTTGGTGGTATCGCCGTTGATTCTGGCACGGTGAAGTGGTCAGAGAATGCGGATGTGGGCTATATGCCTCAAGATACCAGCGAGTGTTTCCCAGAAGACATGACTCTATTGGAATGGATGGGGCAGTGGGGTAAGCCAGGTGATGATGATCAAATCATCAGAGGCACATTAGGCCGCTTACTATTCTCAGGCAATGACATTGGTAAATCCGTTCGCGTGATTTCTGGTGGTGAAAAGGGACGCATGATTTGGGGCAAACTCATGCTTCAGAAGCACAACATCTTAGCGATGGATGAGCCAACCAACCACATGGACATGGAATCGATTGAAAGTTTGCAGACATCATTAGAAAAATATGATGGCACAGTGATCTTTGTTTCTCATGACCGTGAATTCATCACGGGCTTGGCAACAAGAATTTTAGAAATTAGAACAGATGGAAGCGTGGCAGACTTCGAGGGCTCTTATGAAGAGTACTTGGCGAGTCAATCGATTGAGGGTTAACCAAGATTAAAGAAGCTTAATCTTTTCTAACGAAGCGCATAGCAGTGGCTTCATGAGTGATGCGGGTCCAAATGGCCAGCTTCTCTTCTGGAGTCATGAAAACCCAGTTACAAACTTCTAGAGCAGTTCTACCGCAACCTTGGCAGACTTCGTCAAACAAGGTGGAGCAAATGCCAATGCAAGGTGAATCCAGATTGTCTGGATTGATGGCTAAGGGCGCAGCAGGGTTTGAATCAGGATTGTTTGAGTTTGTCATTGGTTTTTTATTTCGCTGCCGTTTATAAGGCTTGGCATTGCAGGGTTTCATTTCCTCTTGTCCAAGCACCAGTTTTAGGGGTAAAACTGATAGCAGATAGTTCGGCTTTACCTGAGCAGTTTAGATCAAAATAACTGATCGGACCTAAACTGCCGCAGAAGTTGTAATTCAGTTGATTCAGCCTCATCGATGAACCTTCTAAAATCATCGTGAGTGGTTTTTCATCTGAATTGCTCGGGTCTTTTTTGCAGTGCCAAGTAACGTAATCATTTCGATCGCAAGCTGTGATGGCCAGCGATACAAGCAGATAAATAGGTAATTTTTTTAAAAACATGTCCACGAATATAGCTCAATCTCATACAACACGTGAATCTTGGCTTCAAGCTGCCGTTCATTCCTTGGAGCCTATTTTTTCAAAGGCTGGTTTTGCAATTCCACCAGTCAAGGTGTCCTGTGGTTGGCCAGCTTCTAGCAGTCCAAGAACGACGCTTGGTCAATGTTGGCCCAAAGAGCGCTCGGGTGACATGGTCAATGAGATCTTTGTTTCTCCAAAGCTAGAAGATCCAGTTGAAGTACTTGATACTTTGGTTCATGAGCTTTGTCATGCAGTGGATGATTGCCACAGTGGTCACGGTGAAGACTTTAAAGAAATCGCGCATTGCGTCGGCCTTGAAGGTCCAGCCAGAAGTGCTCATGCAACCGAAGAACTGACTGTGCGCTTGATGATGATTGCGGAAAGACTAGGGCAGTACCCACACAAGGCGATTGTCTTTCCACCACCAAGAGCTAACAACACCCAGAAGGCGAAAGCCAAATGCGGGCAGTGTGGTTATGAAGTCAGTTTACTCAAGAAGTGGGCCAGCATGGGTGCGCCAATATGCCCTAAAGACAATATTCGAATGGAAGAAGTTTTATCTGACTTGATTGCAGAAACCCCTGAAGAAGAGTTTGCTCGCAAAGAGAAAGAAAAAGAGATCAAGCGCGCAGTTTGCTAGTGCAAACCAGCTGATGATTAGCGCTGGATCAATTCAATCTTGTAGCCATCGGGATCTTGAACAAAGGCAATCAGAGTATTGCCACCTTTGACAGGCCCAGCTTCACGGGTGACATTGCCACCAGCCACTTTGATGTCTTCACAGGTCTTATAGATATCTCTCACGCCAATGGCAATGTGGCCATAAGCAGTCCCGATCTCATAGTTACTCACACCATGGTTGTAGGTGAGTTCGATTTCAGCTTGTCCTGAGATATTGCCTTGCTCGTAGCCTACAAAAGCCAATGAGTAATCCATGCCAGGGCGCTCAGTGGTTCTCAATAAGTTCATGCCCATCACTTCTGTGTAGAACTTGATAGATCTCTCTAGATCGCCAACGCGAAGCATGGTGTGGAGTAATTGCATGGTCTTTCTTTCTCTGTCTTAATGTTTTTATTCGAGGCTCTTGATTGTTCACTCAATATACCAGCGCAATGTTGGTGCACTGCCCAGTTCAAACCAAACAACAGCATTCTGTTCATATTGATGGGCTAATTGATCAGCTTCAGCTCTATCAATGCCAACAATCAGAAGACTCTTTTCAATCCAAGTCCCCTTCGAATCACCGCCTTGGCCAAAGAAATAGGGTAGTTGCTTTTGTTGAACGATGCTTTCTAATTCTTGCATCAGCCTTAGATTCTCTTTGTAATCGATACGCTCGCCCTTTGGATTGCAAGCCGTGATGAAACAAGCCGTCTGTTTTCCATGAAGGTCCATCAGCTTATCTATCTCTTGATTTTGCTGATAGATGCTAAAAGACACTTCATTATCGGTACCTAAGTCGCCGGGGAGTAGGACCAGATAGTGAGCTTCTTGGTAGATTTCTTGGTATTTACCCATCTTTTATTCTGACTCATATATCTTGTTTAACATAATAATGATTATGCGA
>ERZ1022756.514-NODE-514-length-10708-cov-14.718389_pt1 | contig 10708 bp, 12 predicted proteins | sample MGYA00520902_ERZ1022756 | MGnify/ENA primary metagenome ERZ1022756 (study PRJEB33162, sample SAMN09537601) | freshwater metagenome | isolation source: freshwater | place: Canada:Alberta | collected 2017-07 | study: EMG produced TPA metagenomics assembly of the... | reverse complement strand
ATCACTTCAAATGAGAGCTGCTTCAGGTTCATAAAGGAAGCGGCGAGAACTGCGCCGGAACCATCAGGCCCTTCCCACTTAGCTAAACCTCGAAACCCCTGCAGTGGGGAGGTTAGAGGATGCCAGTCGATGCGAATAGGACTGTCGCAAACACCCGAAATAGTCCATTCGACATGGGTGAGCAGAGCGCTAGGAGCATGGTGAATAAACACAAGCCCTTGAGACATACTTTCACCTCCAAACCTAGGTACGTCTTCCCCTACGACCTGCATTTGGTGGTTATTACAGGCTAGACCTAGCTGCGAAACAAGTCAAAACAAGCAGCTAAAATTGCAACTGTATGAGCAAGTTATATTTCCGCCATGGGGCGATGAATTCGGGTAAATCAACCGCATTGCTGCAAGCGGCATATAACTATGAAGAACGCGGTCAAGCTGTTCTTCTGGCTAAGCCAGCCGTTGATACCAAAGGCGACATGGCAATCTTGTCCAGGCTTGGCGTGGACCGCAAAGTTGACTTCCTGATTACCCCAGAGCTTGATCTTAGAAAAGAATTCCAAAAGCGATCCACCCTGCACCGAGAAAAGACTGGCAAGAGAGTCGCCTGCTTGCTATTAGACGAGTCCCAGTTTCTAACTCGCGAGCAAGTTGATCAGGCTCTAGAAATTGCTGTTTTGGATGACGTACCCGTCTTGGCTTATGGCATCCGAACGGACTTTTTAACAAACGGATTCCCAGGATCACTTCGACTACTTGAAATAGCTCACAGCTTAGAAGAGCTAAAGACTATTTGTCGCTGTGGCAAAAAGGCTATGTTCAATGCTCGCAAGATTAACGACAGCTTCATCTTTGATGGCGACCAGGTTGCAATTGACGGTGAGCAAGTTACCTACGAGTCGCTTTGTGCTTCTTGTTACTTTAGAGAAAAGTCAAACGCTTCTAGCTAGTGCAAAGAGGTACAAGTTTCTTCACAGCCGCAAGGAGCCAGGGGTTTGAATTCCACTCATCTAGAGCAACATCCGTACGCAGGAAGAGCAGTTGTTCTAACAACGAAACATCAAAAGCTTGAGCTCATTGCTCCGATTTTGGAATCCGAGCTTGGAGTATCCGTAGTTCTTCACGAGGCAGACACCGACCTTCTTGGAACCTTTGTTGGGGATGTAGAGCGTCTTAATCCTGCAAGACAAACGGTGATTGAGAAAGCAAGGCTAGGAACCGCGGCACTCGGTCAAAGTCTAGGAATTGCATCTGAGGGCACCATCGGCCCTGACCCCTCGCTTCCGTTTGCTAGATCTGACATTGAGTACGTGGGCTTTGTGGATCTAGATCTAGGCATCGAGGTTGTGGAGTCGTATAGGTCAATGGATATCGTTGCGGGTGAAATAATCACTGAGCCTGGAGCAGATATCACGGAGATTCTAAACAGGGTTGATTTCCCAAACCACAAATTGATCGTTGCCCCACACCGTGGTGAACGCTCCACTGCCATCAAGGGAATCGGGGATATCGCCGAACTAAACAGTTCAATAGCCTCGCTATCGGCTAAGTCTTCGGATGGAAAAGTTATTGTTCAATCAGATCTGCGAGCACACAACTCCCCCTCAAGGCAGGCAAATATTAGGCAAGCGGCATTGGCTCTTGCGAGACGTCTTCGAGCTCTGTGCCCTGAATGTAAGACACCAGGTTGGGGTTTGGTCGGCTACGAAAAGGGTTTAGATTGCTCGTCCTGTGGAGAGCTAGTCGAGCACGCAGTTAGGGCAGAGATTTTCGGTTGTGCTAAGTGTTCCCATAAGGAGATTGGGAAACCAATCTCGCTAGAAGCGGATCCTTCGATTTGCAACGGATGTAACCCCTAACTGGGGACCAGAACTAGTTGGACTTGGTAACCAAGGTGGCAGCTTGAACAATTTCTAGGGCGTCGTCCAAGCTTGCTATGAACTTACTGGCACCGAATTGAACCCAGACTCCCCCGATGTGGAAATTGATAAACCAAACAGCTTGGCCATCTGCAGCAGTTGATTCGAGAACCAAGGCCTCATGTTCATCAACTTCTGGGATGTCCACTGCAACATAGCCAGCGGCTTTCCATTGTGTGCTTTTTTCCAACCAAAAATCATCGCTAGCGGGAGCCCACATCACCGTTCCGCCTATTTCAGCCGATTCGATTCCGTAGGTGCAAGCTATACCGCCAGCTTCATAGACCTCGTATAAATCAGTGCCTTCGGCAGGCTGCCATTCAGTTGGAATGAAGGCAGCCCCGTCAAGTCTTTGGTTGAATGCCTCAATCACGGCAGGAAGTTCACAACTGACTGGCGCCAAGCCTTGCTCGGTAGGAGCAGGAGCAGTCGCACAAGATGACAAGATCAAGGAAACGCCAAGTGCGGCAAGAGGGGCTAGCAATAGGCGATGCATTTGGTCAGGTTATCACCAAGGGGCAGATTGGTCGTTTAGGCTTAAATCCATGAACTTAATTGACATCGGTTTGATCATTGCTGGCCTGATTCTGCTAATTGCAGGAGGTGAAGCCCTAGTCAGAGGTGCTGGAACCCTTGCCTCTCGGGCTGGAATATCACCTTTAGTGATTGGGCTTGTGGTCGTCTCGGCGGCCACCTCAGCCCCGGAGTTCGCTGTGACCATGGGGGCAGTGCTAGGTGGGCAGCCAGATCTTGCGGTTGGTAACGTCGTTGGAAGCAACATCGTGAATATCTTGTTTATTCTGGGCCTGTCCGCAGTGATAAGTCCTTTGTTGATCAAACGTCAGCTTGTTCGATTTGACATACCGGTGATGGTTGGCATTTCGGTTCTTCTTCTTGCGGTCAGCCTAGATGGACAGATCTCTTTGATTGACGGAATACTCCTACTAACATCGCTTGCACTACACACCGTAATCAGCATCATTCTCGGCCGAAAGGAAGTTGTCGACCCAAAGGCCAAGCCAGACACTATGCCACTAAACAGCAAGCCAGTTCCGCTGTGGCTTGCTGTCTTGTTGCTAGCAGTTGGCATAGCTCTCTTGGTGTTCGGGGCTCAGTTTTTGGTGACTGGGGCGGTCAGTATTGCTACATCGCTCGGGGTAAGTAGCTTGGTTATCGGTCTTACCGTTGTCGCGGTTGGCACTTCACTTCCTGAACTAGCCACATCACTCATAGCCATTTTCCGCGGTGAAACAGACATGGCGGTAGGAAACGTAGTTGGAAGCAACATTTTCAACATCGGTATGGTCCTTGGACTACCCGCAATCTTGTTTGGTCAGGGAATTCCAGTTGCCCCAGCCGCAATTGCAATTGACATTCCACTGATGCTAGCAACAGCCTTTGCTCTGCTACCTATTGCATTCACTGGGTTCTTAGTGAAGCGCTGGGAGGGTGGGCTTTTTGTGCTTCTCTATGTTTCCTACACGCTATACCTTGTTCTCGCTTCAACCCAGCACGATGCTGCAGATGGATTCAGCACAATAATGCTTTGGTTCGTTCTCCCGCTTGTCGCAGCAACGCTAATAGCGGTTACTTCATACGAGTTAGGGAGAATTTCGGAACGGAAAATTGCTCTCAATCGAGGATAGCTTCACCGAAACCAAATACAAGAATTCGTAGAGTACTACTTGGTAGGCTTCTCTAGTGAAAAAGAATTCTCGAGTCAATCTAACGATTTCCCTTGTAATCATCTCCGGATTTGTATCAGCCTGTACTGGACCTTCAGTGACCCCTCCAACTGCAGAACCGTCAGCATCCCCGGAGTATTTCTTCTACCCAAACAGCTCAGCCTCACGTAACTTACCGGTCTTCGAAAACGTGCTAAAGGAAACTGGGGCTGGTGCTCCAGGGCACAATTTGCAGGAAAGCATCGTTGCTCTCGTAGACCTAGGCTTCGACATTGAAGCGATTACCCACACACCAGTCAATAGCAAGATTGGTGAGCCCGCAGATTCCGTTAGCCTCGCAGTGTTGTTTAGAGAGAAATGTCTTATTGCTCAGTTCTCTAATGCCTGGATCACAACGACTGTCGCAGAACCAATTATCTCTGGTTGTCTAATTGGCGACGCGGAAGCAGCAACTATAAGCGAGGATTAGTCCCGCCCAGATTCATCCTTGTCCTTTACTCTACGGTAGATTGCTCAGCGAGGAATGTTTGTGCGATCCAGGGAAATACCCATTCAAATAACACTCCCACAACTATCGCCGCAATGAGAATAAACTGCGCGATTTTTAAGAAACGCCCGCCGGGTAAGAATCTCCACAAGGCTGCATACATCAGGAACTTCCCTTCACTAGTTCTGTAATCTCTGCAGGTGATCCACCTTTTCTTGGATACCACCCCTCGTAAACCCCATAGGCAATAATCCGCTCAGCTTCAGAGAACCTTGGGTGGCAGCTGGTGAGCGTGATTACCTTGGCATCCGTTTGATCCAAGTTCATTCTAGGGAATGCGTTCAAGACGTCTACCTCTGTCTCCCAAACGTACTCTAAGTTTCGGAACTGGTAAACGTGCCAACCCTCAAGCACCTCAACGTAGATTCGGTCCCCAATTCGAAGCTCGGCGATGTCACCAAAAGCAGCACCCCAGGTGGTTCGGTGCGCTGCAATCGCAAAGTTACCCATTTCGCCTAGTTGATTAGATTCAAGATATCTGCCTATCCCTAAGGTTCTGCTGTTCAGTACTGTCTCGATGTCAACCCCCTCGGCAATTGATCGAACGTAATCGTCCCCAAATCGAGGTACGTATAGCAGTGCGAAGGCCTGGCCTTCGGGGGGCGATGCTGTTATCGGTGGCTCATCGTCACTATGTGACGAGATAGAGTTCTCTGGTTCGATTATTGGCTCAATCGATGAGTTTGCACTCCATTCTTTGGCTAGGCTCATCGCAGATTGATTTTGCCTGTCTCCCTGAATTGAGTCATTAAAGACTAGATGCCAACTCAGAAAAAGACCCATCAGAGCACCCGCGCTAAGTAGTGCTTCTCCAGCTATGCCCGTAAGTTTCAGAAGTTTTCCGCGTTTACGAAATGTTTTTCTCGATGAGGTATCCATGTTTCAATACTACTTTCACCCACACCCAAACAGAGAGCACCATAAAATATCATGTGCTCGACTCAATGCAGTGGAAAAGTAGACAAAACGATAGAATACTCATTGAAAAGGGGCGTTAGCTCAGCTGGTTAGAGCAGCGGACTCATAATCCGTCGGTCGCGGGTTCAAGTCCCGCACGCCCCACTGAAGAGAGCAAGATTGTTTGCTTTCTTTCGTGAGTTGAAAATACTCATTATTTTGTCAGATTAAAAATTTCAACTAGCTCTTCCGGAGCACCCGCATCCCTTGGGTACCAACCCTCAAAAACACCATACGCAACTATTCGCTCAGCCTCAGAGAATTTAGGGTGACAACTTGTCAGCGTAATCATTCGCGTGTCGATGGGTGTTTCCGAGGACTGAGGGATTGAGTTCAGGACATCAACCTCTGTCTCCCAGACATACTCAGTGTTTCTGAAGCTGAACATAAACCACCCCTCTGGAATCTCAACATAGATTTTGTCGCCAAGGCGAAGCTCTCCGATTTCACCAAATGCAGCTCCCCAAGTAGTTCTATGCCCGGCAATTGCAAAATTTCCCACGGAACCCAGAGGATCTGATTCTGTATACCTGCCAACCCCTCTGGTTCTGCTGTTTAAGACAGCTGTTTCATCTGTACCCTCGGCAATAACTCTCACAAAGTCTGAGCCGAAGCGAGGGACATATAGAGTTGCAAATGACTCTGATAGCGCTGGAGGTCGTACAACCGGAGGCAAATCCAGACTAGGAGCCACAGCGATGCTCTCAATAACCGTTGATCCGGTATCCCGTCTCCACTCTTGAACGAGTGAACGCGCCGACTCTGCCTGCCTTGAGCCCTGAACCGAATCATTAATAAACAAGAACCAAACCACAAACATCGCAATTATCGCTCCGAGGGTGATAAGTACATCGTCCATCACTCGCGATTTGAGAGCCTTTCGAATCCAAATTCTAAAACTAACGCCTGTCTGCTGCTTAGCCAACTGCTCAAAGGTAGAAGGTTCGGTGAGAAGACGAAGCGATTTGGCTGCCTTGAATATTCTCTTTCTTAGTTGTGATTGTCGGCGCTTGAGGCTAATAAGTCTTTGCTGAGCCAGTCGAACTCGAATCCCCAACTTCTTGCTTGCACACTTAGCTGGAGCAGCTCGTATTGCTGAATGAATATCAGACAACGAACTTCTGAGAGAAGCAGCGCCTCTTTCATAAATCTCACGAAGCCATGAGGCCAGGCGCTCTCCTGCAGACCTGACAACACGAATAACTTTCCAGAGTGCCCTGTTGACAATAGCAAATTGGTTCTTTGTCGAATCATGGCTAGTCTCAGAAGGCAATGGTTCGTTATGCTCTTCACTGTTCCCTGAAGCTTTTCGCACTGTGATCTCGTGATTTCTAAGCTCCTCATATCTCAGCCGATGTGCCGCCTTCCTAACTCCCTTTCTGACCCTAAGCTCAAACCTCATCGCGGCAAAAGAAACCTCATTGCGCACTCCTTCAAGTCTTCCCCGAACCTCTTGACCTGCAGTTTCGGCACGGGCTAAGAATCTGTCTCGGGCATTCTCGGCCCGAGCACGAATCTTGGCTGACCGCCTTCGAGTCAGAGCCAGAGAACGGCTCAGAGTCTTGCTCAGTGTGCCAATTGGCAACGAGTAGGTATCTAGGTTGTCTGCGGTTTCATTTTCCTCAAGGTCATCACCACGGTAAAGGCCTTCAAAAATTCCAATTGTTCGTTTTATGTCGTGAGACTGAATCAGGTGCAAAGAGTTTTCGGACAAGCGATCTAGTTCACTCTGGTCCGCAATTAGGACCCTTAGAAGCCTGTCGGCAAAGGCTTTAACGTCATCCGGTGGGAATAAGTAACCGTTATCAGCATCGTGTACCAAGTGAGGTAACGCCATGGCGTCCGCAGCTACCACAGGTCTTCCTGAGGCCATTGCCTCCATAGTTGCTATGGACTGGAGCTCAGCAATAGACGGCATCGCAAACACCGTTGCTCTTTCATAGACCTTGGGAAGCTCTTCGTCGGTTATGTGACCTCGGAACTCAACATTCTTCGCTATTCCTAGATCCTTTGCCAGTGCTTCAAGGTACTCGCGCTCTCCTCCGTCACCAACTATTTCAAGCTTGACCTCTAAATGCTCGGGGAGTAAAGCGACGGCCTTTAGCAGGTTATGTATGTGCTTTTCATAGTCAAGACGCCCCAAGAACAAAATTCTGGGCTCCTTGTTGCTAGTGGGCGAATCGTTCGCGAACCTAGCCGCTTCAATTCCGCAGGACACAGCCAGGACACCAGTTAATCCAGACGCCGTCTCCAGCAAGGTGGCAGCTTTTCTTGTTGGGGTTGTCACGACATCTGCTTTTCTTAGAACGCGTCCGGCATCTTTCCAGGCAAGGTTCATTGCGATCTTTTCTGCCCAGCGAGGAATGACCAGCGAATATTTGATTAGGTTCTCAGGCATGATGTGGTTGGTGGCAATCACCCGGATGCCTTGCTCTTTAGCTGATTTCATCAAGTATCGGCCGACAATCATGTGAGAGTTGATGTGTACGGCCTGTGGATTGATCTGCCTGAGTAACCGATCTGTCTTTGCCTTAAGCGTGAAAGGCCATACGTATCGCAAGGTCTTGTGCTGAACAACGCGGTAGCTCTTGATGCGGTGAACGGTCATTGAGCTTGAGTCATGAACCTCGTTGAAAGTTCCAAATTTCTTGCTGTAAGCGGGGGTGATAATGTGAACTTCGTGACCGGCACGAACCAGTCCTGCGGCCAGACGTTCTGCAAACCTAGAGGCCCCGTTGATATCCGGCGGGAAAGTGTCGCAGCCAATAACAACGCGCATGGCGTTGCCCGTTTTTGCTACTTCGGTCATTTCATCCCTGAGATTGAAAGATGGGGGTTTGTGCTTCAAGTTTACTTCAGAGATGCGGTTGAGGCTTTTCTTAGCTCTGGGTGCACTTTTGAAAGCAAATAGACTCCTAAAACAGCTAGTAACCCGAAGCTTGAGAACAGTGCTCCAGAGCTCAGGGTGGCCTGCTGAGCCTCCCCTAGGATGCCAATGGCAATGCCAATTGCAACCATTGGATCAATAACTGTTAGCCCCGCAATCACTAGGTCGGGAGGTCCCGAAGCGTAAGCGTTTTGCACGAACCAGCCTCCTAGCAAAATGGCACCAATCATGCTGAGAACTGCAATAAGAGTTAGAGCGTCATAGTCCATCTGGTAGAACCGCTGGATGGTCACTTTCGCCAGCGTTGCCACAAAACCATAAAGCACACCAGCTCCAAGAATAAAAGTTAGGGCCTTGGCTTTCTTACCAACTGTGAAAAACAGCACGGAAAACACCGCAAGAATGATGACGAACAGCACTAATACTCGAATTAGATTCTCGTCAGTCAATTCAACTTGAGCTGCCACCTGAGATGCGGTAACAACAAAACCACCGACACCAAATGTGCTCAGGGCTATTGCAAGTATGGTCGGTCGATTGAGCTTGGTCTTAGTGTGCCTCGCGTTTAGTAGGTAAGTAATCACCAGTGCAATAGCACCGATCGGCTGCACCACAATCAGTGGCGCTAAAGATAGAGCTCCCAGTTGAAGTAGCATTCCTAGAACCATCAAGCCAGTTCCAGAAACCCAACGCGGTCTTATAAGAAGCCGCCTCAGCTCACCAAAGGAAAGTGATCCTTTGAGCTGAGCGTTCTTTTGGCGAGAGCTAGATACCGCTTGATTTTGAAATTGAGCACCAAAAGCTAAAGCGACCGCAGCCAAGACGGCAAGCACAATAGCTAATAATCTAAGTTCCGGTCCCACAATGATTCCTAAAATTTCCCAAATTTAAGCCTAGCCCTCAATTGGCCTGATTACCCAAAGCTAACAGCTAGATTTGAGTAATGATCAGGCCAATACGCATCTATGGGGACCAGGTATTGCACCAACCTGCCCAAGAAGTAACTGTTTTTGATCAAGAACTTCAGGATCTGGTCAGGGACATGTTTGAAACCATGGAGAACGCCCCTGGCGTTGGGCTTGCTGCTCCACAGGTTGGTGTTCCACTTCGAGTATTTATCTACGACTATCCAGATGATGATGACAACCCTCGAAGAGGGGTAGTAATAAACCCAACGATTTCGATTGGTCCAGTTTCGAAAGAAGAGCCTGACGAAGAGCTACACAGCGAAGGATGCCTGTCGGTTCCGGGTGAGAGATTCCCATTACAGCGAGCAGAATGGGCGATCATCGAAGGTGTTGACCTGGAGCAAGAACCGGTCAAGATCGATGCCGAAGGCTGGTTTGCCAGAATCTTTCAGCACGAGTTTGATCACCTTGAAGGAATCATCTATGTTGACAAGCTTCCCGAAAATTCAAAGAAGGAAGCATTCGAGGCCATGGCCGAGCTTGGCTGGAACACTCCTGGAAACTCCTGGTTGCCAGGAACCGACCACCTAGAAGACTAGAACCACAATCTCAGCAAGCTGGCAACCGCTGCAGCTGCTATCACAACAAAGATGAACGGCACCCGCAAATAAAACAAGCCAGCTGCGACCAGCAAAGCGACCGCCCTGGCATCAAAGGTCACTCCGTCAGCCGATGTAAAGGTCTGTACGCCAACTAGGGCAGCTAGCATTCCAACCGTTAGCAAAGTAGCTAGCGAGCGGATGTTTGGGTTACTCACGTACTTTTCTGGAACCAGATGACCAAGAAGCTTCCACGAGTAAACCAGCGCACTGGCGATTAGCACTCCCGCCCACATGCTCATTTGTTCTTCCTGACTAGCTCAACCAACCAGAACGCAACAGCCACCAAAGCAGTGAGTAAAACAGGAAGACCTGCTGGCAAGAACTCCGAGAGCATTGTTGCTGTGAACGCGGAAACTACGGCTAGTAACAGCAGCTTGGATTCTTTCAGCCTTGGCCAAATAAGACCCAGAAACGCTGCACCCGCTGCCGCGTCTAATCCCCAATCTGCTGGATTACCAATTACGGAACCAAGTAGAGCTCCAGCCGCGGTAAGCAAGTTCCAAAAAACAAATACTGCGATTCCTGTTAGCCAAAAACCCTCACGTTGCTTCTTTAGATCTGGCTCCTGGGATAAAGAAACCGCATTTGATTCATCGATTGTTAGCTGAGCACCTATTGGCTTAAGAATTCCAGTTAGAGAGATAATCGGCGCTAACCGAATGGCATAGAAGCCGTTTCTTACCCCAAGTAGCCAGGCAGATAGCACCGCAGGGATAACCCCTGCTCCGGTTGCAATGACGCCGACAAAAGCAAACTGGCTTCCACCGCTAAACATCAAAAGACTAAGGGCCATGGTCTGCCAAAAATCTAGACCTGCCGCTACCGACAATGCACCGAAGGAAATTCCATAGACACCGGTCGCAAAGCCCACCCCAAACGAGATCGCCTTGACGCTTTCTTGCTTATTCGACATCTAGGAATCCGTTCTGCAACAGTTTGAAAACTAGCTCACTGGTTGTTAGACAGCCTAGAGGCAACACCAGAGGCTCAAGTAGCTCAATCGGGAACTTGGGTTTTGACCCCGACGCTATTGCTTTCCAATCCTTGGCAAGCTTGTCAACAAGGGAGCGCTTTCGAATAGGTAGAGCGTTTACTGCCTGAGTGAAACTGAAATCACCCTTGGTTTGTGGCTTGGTGGCCTTCGCTA
>ERZ1022756.513-NODE-513-length-10716-cov-4.730982_pt1 | contig 10716 bp, 28 predicted proteins | sample MGYA00520902_ERZ1022756 | MGnify/ENA primary metagenome ERZ1022756 (study PRJEB33162, sample SAMN09537601) | freshwater metagenome | isolation source: freshwater | place: Canada:Alberta | collected 2017-07 | study: EMG produced TPA metagenomics assembly of the... | reverse complement strand
CTATGTGATTGCTCACGGCATTGGATACCGCAAAGGATTGGACAGAAACAAGCCACCGTTCTAACGGCGTGTTGACTTGACAAGTCCCCCAATGTGGGGCGGGCCACAGATCACCCCAAAAGTCAATTAAGACATATAACGATTTTGCCCCGAAATTGTTATAAAAAACACCTCAAAATGTCTTATAAATGTCGGTAGGGTATGGTAAGGTAAAAGTAGATAGAAAGAAGAAAATGCATCCAAGAGAAATACCAGGAATCAGAATCACTTACCGCCAAGCAGGTAAGCGAATAAATAACCAATTTGTTTTTGCACCAACTCACGCTTGCACCCTTTGCAAGGTAGGCGTTCAGGTTTGGGATGCAACCAAGTTTTGGAAGAAACACGCCCCCTGTATTCCGCTAACTACCCAAGAGTGGCTAGGAATGTCGGTGGGGTATGGTAGTGTAAAGGTAATGGAAGGAAACAACTAATGGATAAAATGTGTGTTTATTGCGAGAGCGTGTTCACAAGCGATACTGTAATCTGCCATAACTGTAATGAGTATGACGGACTAATGGACTTGGATAAGGCTATTGACTACCTCAACCTTGACCCTAATGATTTTTACTAAGATAGGAATAAATAAATGAAAGAACTAAAAGAACTAGAGGCTTTGCTAAAGATAGAACTTGCTAACCAGCGTGGCGTGTCTGTTGATGAAATTCACGGCGTTGATGCTAGTCTAGTTGGTATGACTATTGGAACGCTATACGCAATTGTCTTAGGACACAAGTCTTCGCTAGATGAACTAAACAAAATAATCGCAAGAAAGAAAGAGGCACTAACAAGATGATGACAAGAAAAAACTATGTTGCCGTTGCTGACATAATCAAAACATACAATCTACAACTGCCAGAAATTCTTTTGGAAAGTTTGGTTGATGACTTTATTGAAATGTTCAAAGAAGATAATCCACAATTTGACGCTGGTCGTTTTCGTGCTGCTGCTATGGAGGTAAACTAATGAGTAGAGAAGAATTAGAAACTTTGATTTTCCAAATTGACCTAATGCTAACTGAAGATGTTAGCCAACTATTCACAACACCAGAGGAGAAGTAAAATGGATTTAGGTTTGGTTTTTATTTTTATAATCGTTGGCGTTTCAATTTTTGTTGGCATCTCACTTGCCGCAATTTTCTTTTTGCTAGAAGAAAATAATCGCATTGGTGAAGAGCTAGAAAAAAACTCACCACCTTTTTGATTCTCAAGGATCCGCAGAAATGCGGCCCGCCACATTTTGCTGCCAATGTCAATTAAGAAAGGCATTAAAAATCTCCTAGATTTTTTCCCAGAATTGTGGCATAAATGTCGGTGGGTCGTGGTAAGATAAAGGTATGAAGTTAGATAGAGCAAATGAAGCCAGACGCAAGGCAGAGAGCCAAGCGTTGTTTTTGTCTATGCTCAAAGCCCCTCACCTAGTAGCAACCCCAAAGAAATACAAGGGTAGCCGTCAGTCTACAAAGACTCAGGCTATCAAAGAAAGTAGAGCCAATGACTAATTACAATTGTTTTGACTGTAATAAACTCACCAGGGACTTGTTCGAATTCAAGACCATAAATGTCTGTGGTAGATGTTATGCTATTAGAAGTAATCACCCCTCAGCAAGAAAGTTGGTAAAGTAATGCCTAAGTATGATGTAGCAGTTCAGTTGGTTGGCAATGACGGCAATGCCTTCGCAATAATGGGAGCAGTAAAGTCTGCCCTCAAAAAAGCAGGAGCAAGTAATGAAGAATTGTCTCAATACATGTCGGATAGCATGTCAGGGGACTATGACAACTTATTGCGTGTAGCAATGGAATGGGTAGAGGTAAACTAATGTTTGATAATGTAATCAATGAAGAGGCTATTGAAGCTCTCACACCAGACCAGATTGATGTTCTATTGGAGATGTTTGAGAAAGCAGGATACTGATTGTTAGGACAACTAAGCATAAACTTTTGTGACACTTGCGATGAGTTCGGAGTAGTGTCGGTGGTAGATGGTAAACTAATGATTCAACCGTGTGATTGTGTAGAAGGAGAATAGCAATGGGAAGAGCAACAGCAATGGACTTGGCAGAAAGCAATGTATCACTAGAGCAACAGTTAACTATTCACTTTAGCTCTAATTGCTACCCCCCAATTCCACAACAGATGATTCCAACAGCGAAGATGGCTATCTTCCATTTTTGGGAAGAAGACTATGACGCAATGATTCAGTTGCCAGAAGGAGTTAGTTTTCGAGGCAGCAATGAAGTATCTGCCAGGAATGTAATTGAGTCTTACAGACTTGACGCTTGGGTAATGGAAGACGAAGACTAGTAGCACCAGCTACCCCAGAAATGGGGCCCGCCCAAAAAAATAATAAAAAAACTTTTAAGAAGTGATCCAAAAACCCCCTAAAAATGTCGGTGGGTCAGTGTATGATAATACTATCACCCCTTAGAAGAAAGTAGCCCCAATGAACTACGCAGAGAAGTATTCAGAACTAGCCTCTAAAGCAACCTTTGGTCAAGTAGAGCAAGCAAGCAAATGGTATGTAGACGCAGAGCGTATTGCAGAAAAGGTTGCAGAAAACTTAGGAGCAACACTTGAGGTAGGTGCAACAGTTGTCTCTGCATTCTCACCTAGAGAGCGTTGGTCAGTGAATGTTGCTAGAGCTATCGCATTCTCACTTGGTCAAGAAGTCACCTGCCTAAAGAATAATCTAGTAATGGCTAACAATGCTTTGACACTTGGCTTTGACGCTCTAAAGGGTGCTAAGACTAATGCATTCGCTAGAGCTATTGCAGGTAACGAGCAAGCGGTTGTGATTGATGTTTGGATGTTGCGAGCTGTTGGAATTGAGAAGAAGACACCAACACTAAACCAGTATAAAGAATTGGTAGAAGCTGTAAAGAAAACTGCATTTGATTTTGGTATGACACCTAGAGCAATGCAAGCTCTAATCTGGATTGTTGTTAGAGGTAGCAGTCAATAGCTACCCCCCGAAAGGGGCCCGCCACACCTGGCGGCAGTTGTCAACCTTAAGAAGATAACGATTTTTCCCCCAAAATGTTATAAATAAATGCCTCCAAAGGATAATAAATGTCGGTGGGTGGGTCTATAATAGAAACATCACAGAAAAAGAACAGAACGCAATACAAAAAGTTGTTATCATTTCGTTATCAAAAAGGTATTGACAAATAGGTCTTTTTCTGGGATAATTGACTTATCAACAAATCGTTGGTAAATAATCAAAACAGTCCCTCTGGGGCGGATAAGGAAGCAAAATGTCAAACGCAACTCTAACTGTTGGCTCACAGTTCACCACAGCAAAGTCTGGTGTTGTAGGCACAATTCAGGAAGTCAAGGAGAACAAGAACGGCTCGTTCCGTGTTCGCCTAGATGTAAATGGTGAGCCTCGCTGGACTACTGTCGTAAAGTAATCCACCCCTGCTGGGCATCAGTCTAAACTGCCCACCCCCCAAAAATGTCAGTAGCCCCTGATACAATAGAAATCTAACCCCAAATAGAAAGAAGAATAAAACTATGGCAAGAACAATGTCAGTAAAAATCCCAGTAGCAACTCTAATCGCAGACATTGAGGCAAGTATCGCCAAGATAGATGAGGCAGTCGCAAACTATGCGGCAGAGGCAACCGCTTACAGAGATGAAATGGCAAAGTATGACAAGGCTCTTATCGCAAAAGCGATTGAGGCATTGAGCAACCCTGCTAACATTGGAACAGAACACAATTCCCCAATTCGTATTCAGCGAAACTCGTATCGTAATGATGTTTCTGTTGAGTTTGATGTTGAGGCACTTGGTTTTCCAACTAAGCCAGAAGAGCCAGTAAAGCCTAACCAGAAAGAGTGGTTTGGTCGTGAACACCAGACACGCAAGCAAATCCTAGAGCGTAATCTCAAGGTATTGCGTATGACCACGCAGGAAGAAGTTTCTGCTAGTTCATACTCTTCCGTAATGGAACTTATCTAATTAGATAAACAACCTAAGCAAGTTGTAAAAAGGCTTCCCAAGTTGGGGTAGCGACTAGATGGGTAAAATAATTTCGCTCCAATCATCTCCTCCAAAAGCTGAAGGTCCTCGGATCACCAAATACTGTGAGGAGATTTTTGGGGCCCGCCGCCTATTGATAATGTCGGTGGGTACCTGTATAATTAAGAAGTAAGTTAAAAACCCCCAGAAATTAAGGAGCCCCCTTGGACGAGCAAGCACAAGAAATCCGTGAGAACCTAGCAGACTACTACGCTAACCCAGAAGAGTACACCTTGGAAGACTTTGAAGAAATCTTCCAGGACCGTGACCCATTCGAGTTTCTATAATGTCGGTGGGTGGCTGTATAATGAAACCAAACAAGAAAGGAACCCCCTAATGCCATACGTGCTAGAACAAACCAGTTATGTTTCAGAAGATGGAAACTATGGAACAGGCTACCTAATTACTTTTCCCTATGACGCTTTGAATGAAGACCAATGGGGCGTATTGGATACCTTGCCAGACTATGAGAAAATGTCGTATGCTCAGGCTATACTTGATGGACAAGCAGACCTATCAGAATGGGAAGACTAATGAACCTTGAACCCCTAAGACACCAAATCAACTTGGCACGTGTTGCGCTTGATGAGGCTAAGCGTATTGAAGAAGAGAATGACTACGATGACGCACTAATTTCTATGGATAGAAGTTATTGTGAGGGCAGTCTTGAATCATTAGAGTTTGCCTACGTCCTATTGAACGGAGCACCGTATGAAGACGAATGATGAGATAGTTAGTTATCTTATTGGTGATGTTGAAGAGTTGATACCGCAGCGAGAAGCCCTAGACATAAACGATGCCTTTGGAGATTATCTTCAGGGCATTATCGAAAGAAGTCAGTCTATCCTAAGAATGATGGGCGTCCCAGAAGACAAGATACCTAATGATGGGAGTTGCTAAAATGTCGGTAGGTCAGGATACAATAGAGACTATGATAAAAGAATGCCCAAACCACAATGGTAGTTTTGACTGTAATCCCTTTTGCCGTATTTGCGAAGGTGAGCAAGAGTATGAGTCTAATGGCTTTTTACCTTGCAATAGATTCTTTGAATGCGGAACTAATGTTGAAGAAGACATCTGGCACGAGGAACTAGGTTTCTGTGTTGACTGTTCTAATTTATACTTTGGCCACGAGATAGACCCATTTACCTTAGAGAGGATAGCGCATGCCTAAGTACTACGTAAAGATGATGATTGAGTTTGCTGGAGAGATTGAAGCGGACAGCGAAGAGAGCGCTGAACAAAAGGCTTGGACCAGTTGGGGTGACACTATGGATAGTGAAATAACCTACGACGGTGTCTACAGTATTGAAGTCGAAGAGATTGAAGATGAGGAAGAAGACGAAGATGGCGATGAGTGAGATGGAGCAAATTGGGTATGAGGCAGGAATGCAGGATATGCATGACTACGTAATGAAAGTTATTGGCGGTGCCCTAAACAACCCAGCTTTGGACGTCATCCCTTCAAAAATGGCATTGCAAGTACTGATGGCTAGCTTGGCCGAAGACAGAAAAGTTTAGTAGGGGGCTACTAAAAACGACCTGGACATGTCTACGTAAACTGTCCCCTTCTGGGGGCCCGCCCCGATCGTTACCAAATCGTAATTAAGAAGATGGCAAAATGTTTACCGAAATCGCTTGACATTGTCGGTGGTTCATGAGATAATTATCTTATTAGAAATCCAACCCCAAAAGAAAGGCAACACATGGCACATTTGCTAGAATCAGTAAACGGAGAGACCGCTTTTGCTTCCCTTCGTCAGCCAGCATGGCATGGACTAGGTGAGGTATTCACTGAGGAAGTCTCCACAACCGAAATGCTAAAGAAGGCTAAACTAAACAACTGGAATGTTCGCTTGGAAGATGTAGAGATTCCAGCAGGCATGGATTCAGACAAGGGCTACTCATTCGTAGTTCGTGATAACCCATTCACTCAGGGCAACAAAGATGTTCTTGGTGTTGTTGGTGAGCGCTATGTTCCTCTCCAGAATGAAGACTTGTTTGATTTCGCAGACAACATTCTTGACAACGGCGGTCGTTGGGAAACAGCAGGTTCAATCAAGGGTGGTCGTATCGTGTTTGGTTCACTTGCGCTAGAGCGTGAGACTGTCCTAGACCCTAACGGCGTGTCAGATAAGGTAAACACTTATCTTCTTGTAAACACTAGCCATGACGGCTCTATTGCGATTCAGGCTTCTATCACTCCTGTTCGTGTTGTATGCGCTAACACTCTAAACCTTGCTCTTGGTAATCGTGGGCGTAATGGTTCAGTAAAGCAGTCGTTCAAGATTCGCCACACACAGACAGCAAGCGGTAAAGTTGCGGTCGCTCGTGAGGCACTTGGTTTGGCAAATGCTTACATGGACGAGTTTGATAAAATGGCTAGTGCCATGATTGAGAATGAAATTACCCAAGCACAGTTTGACAAGATTGTTGAGTTGGCTTATCCTACCCCTGAAAAAGATTCTAAGGGTTCATTGAAAAAGCACACAGACAAGATTGACCTAATCAACGCAATCTATGTTGGCGATTTCAATAACACAATCGCTGGAACTTCTTGGGGTGCGTTCAACGCTCTAACTGAAAGACTAGACTGGTATCGTTCCGCTCGTGGTGGAAAGAACGAATCTATTCTTGCTGGCGCTTCTGGCTTTGACCCTTCAATCAACGCTGAAAAGAATCGCCTGCTAAAAATTGTTCAGTCAGTAATGGCCTAAACAAAAAGTCCTGAGCATGACTAAAAACTGCTCACCACAATTTCCCTGGATCAAAAAATGCGGCGGGCCACAAGTCTAATAAGCTTGTAAGACAAGAAAAAGTAATTAAGAACCTCTTGACTTTTTTCCCGAAATGTGAGACAATTGAGTATCAAAAAATAAAACCCCAACAAAGGAGCGACATGCCTTTATTCAAAATCCAAAGAGAGTACACCAACTGGGAAGAGATTACAGTTGAAGCTGATTCAAAAGAACATGCAGAAGAACTAGCAGAAGACGATGAGACATGGGATAATGCCTATGACGTAAACTCATACAACTACACTGGTGAGACATGGATTGGAGAAGCAGATGAGTAAGAAGCACGTTCACTATTATGCATACGGAGCTTGCACATGGTGTGGCAAGGCAGTCAACAAAGGTCTTGGAGTAGACCTATACAAGGGAAAGAGGGTATAGTGCAAATCTATGTTGATAAGAAGCCTAGTGTAAAAGATACTACATGGACAAGGATCTTTCACTACAATACCGTCCAGGTTATGGAATCAGATCGCTACTGCGACTTCTACAAGCTGGTTGCAGATGGAGAGCGGCCAAAGTACTTCTTTGGAGAAACCGCATGGATGGATGTTCAAAGATTGGCAGTTGACAAAGTAGGCCAAAACGGCTATAATGTATTTAGAAGATAACACCCTAATGAAAGAGAGACAAAGTGGGAACTAGAAACCTAACTGTAGTAAAAGATTCACAGGGCACTACAAAGATTGCGCTATACGGACAATGGGACGGATACCCAAGCTATTCAGGTATCAAGGCTTTAGAGTTCCTAAGAGATAAGACTAATAGAGATAATCTACTAGATAGCCTAGACCTTGTACAGTTTATTGATGAAGAGGAATCTAATCAAATCTGGGAATCATTTGAGCATGACACAGATGACCCTACCAAGTTCCAGCTGGTACACCCTGGACTAACTAGAGATACAGGTATCGACATTCTAAAGTTTGTTGCCTCACCTTATAGGTTGAATGTTGTCAAGATGATTGACAATTCAGAGTTTAGAAATGATACCCTGTTTTGCGAAGGTGTCTATGAAGTAGACTTCAAGACTAATAAGTTTATTACTACTTATAACGACACGGTTATCAAGTATGACCTAGACAACCTTCCAACTGATGAACTCTATCTGGCAAGTTTTGAAAAAGACTTGACAAACGCCTAATTATTTGAGACAATAGATATATCCCCAAGTAGAAAAGAGAAACCCCAATGCACGTATTACAGCACATAGCTGTACAAGCAGACAGCAATGACGAAGCATTTAGAACCGTCAAGGATAGCCTCGAATCAGAGCTAGGCGCATACGAATCACCAACCAACTCTTGGTTTGATTGGTTTGTAGCAGGCGGTGGTAGGTGGAATCCTAATCCTGATAGTCAGTATGCAGATGACCTAACCACAACCGTATCCTATGACGAAGCTCCAGATAAGTATAGGGCTACGATTGAGGAATCAATCAATAGTCGTATGGAAGAGTTCAATGGCTACCGCAAATCATTTGAGGAAAAGAACATTGATATCAATGCTAAGTTAGATAACTATAAGGGTGTCATGAACTATGACTTTGAGCTATACCCTTTGAAAAAGATGATTGATATGATTCAGGGCACTTGGGATTTCAATTCCTACTTCTATGATATGACTAGCGCTAGTACTAATCCAGACCACATGTATAAGTCTATTGACTTGGGCAACAAAAACTGGTATCTTGTACCTGTGGACTTTCACTTCTAAGGAGAACTAATGAACATTGATACTAGATATGTTACTGGCGACTTGGCCAAGGATGTACAGTTCATCAGAGATAACCTTACTAGTGATGACAAGGCTATGATTGAGGCACAGCTACGACTGATAATGTCAGTGGGTAGTGGTAAGCTAGATACCCCAAAGAAAGAAGACTAATGACTATCAAACCTATTATTGTTGAGCAACCAAAGTATACAGAGTATCAAGGTTGGACTGAATGGGAGGCTAAGTTCAAGCCTATCAAGAATCATTTCAGAGACCCACAGCACGAAGAAATTGCCTTTGAGACTTATGGTGAAGAGTGGGAGTTTGTAAAATCCCAAGACCCTAGGTATGTTTGGACTAACATTCAGGGAGATATGTCTGACCTTATTGTGGCAGGCTTTGCCTTTGTGAATAGACTCCAATACTACATCACAGAGATACCTTGGGAAAACGAGGACGACTATGTCTTGCTATCTGTAGAGACAGAGTGTGAGTGCTACGACGAAGACGCATACGACGATGGTGGTTTTGGAAACCCAGAGTGTCCTGAATGCGATGGTTATGGGTTGGTGACTAAATATGTTGGCGAGTAGAAACAAAGCAAAAGGCTTGACGCCGTACGTCTATGACCTGAACATCTTTAAACGTGAGTTACTCAACGGAGATGGTGAGTGGGAGCACATGGGCCCATGGTACATTCATATCTATGAGTACACAGGTAGCACTACCGAAGAGCTTGGGGAACCAATTGAGTTAACAGCTGAAGAAGCGAGTAACCTGATCGAAAATGACCCATACTTCCAAGACCATGAACCAGACCTATGGTATGGCCTAGAAGGATTCATCTTTGAAAAGTGGGACTCAATATCAGACAGGTTAAAGATGGTATTCGAATGTCTACCCAAGTACAAGGAAGAAGTGTTGTTCTAATTAACTTAACAGACTTCTCTGGTTGAGCCTAGCTCCTGGAGATGGTGGGTAGGGGTGCCCACAAAACTGGAGGGGGTGTGAGTGTTTTCTTCTACTTTCACACTTGCGCCCTCTCCTACATTTTGGTATAATGGACTAAAGGAGTATTTTATGGTAAGGAAGTTTACACCAAGCGACAACGAGAAAGTGGCGATAAAGATAGCCAAATTACTAAACGACCTAACGCTAGACTTAGACGCAGTTGGAATTTATTTAGGCAGACAAGCACCAAGCGTTTCTTACAGACGACTACAAATCATAGCAGAAGCAGCGGAAGCAGAAAGAGAGCAACAAGATGTCAGACTTGGACACAACCCCCTTTTCTAAGCAGTGTGAAATTCTAGGAGAGCTTTGGTTAGAGTATCGTGATGACGAAGAGTTCCAAGACTTTTTTGAGTACAACGACTTGGGTGTTCCAATTGCCTATGCCATTGACCAAAAGATTGTTCAGCCAACACCACAGGCAGAACGATTCATTGGAGAATCTTTCCGTATCCTATTAGCAGGTCTCGAAGTTGAGGACACAGGCTTTGACAGCCTAGAAGACCTGTTGGAAATTAAATAAAAAACTTTGGGAAAAGGCTTGACAACCTAACCTGATTTTGGTATAATTGATTTACAGCCAGTAGAGGCAAGAATGGTGAGTGCTCCCTGAGTGCCAAGCCAAGACCCTCTGCTGGCTCTTTTTTTTGTGGCGGGCCACATTTTTGTCCAAATGTCAATACCCAAATTGAAAAAACTTTATTAAGAACCCGATCCAAAATTTCGCTGAAAGTTTTGAACTATTTTTGTAAAATAAGATTAAGAACCTTCTGTAAAAAATCGCTGAAAGTTTTGGGGTATCAGATCAAACACCATATCCTGATCAAGTGTATATACTCCTATAGGTAATAAGCTCCTATTGTTTGATACCCTGGAAATTTAGCTATGGATGTTTGTTAAGTTTGACAAATATAATGCCAACGGCATCCAGAAGTACACCCCATATCCCTAGTATATAAAACACCATATGTTCTGATATGTTTTGTTTAAATAATAACAAATAAGATTAAGATTGTTTGATGTTTGTCCCAAAATGTCATATGTTTTTGTAGGTTTTCTACAAACATTTTATCGTTATAAAACTGTTATATTTGACAAATGGGACAAAGTCTGCTAGGGGATTTGGTGGATATGAG
>ERZ1022756.512-NODE-512-length-10724-cov-8.596495_pt1 | contig 10724 bp, 10 predicted proteins | sample MGYA00520902_ERZ1022756 | MGnify/ENA primary metagenome ERZ1022756 (study PRJEB33162, sample SAMN09537601) | freshwater metagenome | isolation source: freshwater | place: Canada:Alberta | collected 2017-07 | study: EMG produced TPA metagenomics assembly of the... | reverse complement strand
GCGACCGATTTTTCGGGAGTGATCCGCACGCTTTAGGAACAACGGCGTGCGGCAGGTGCGGCAAGCCGCTCTGTTGCCGCCGCGTCGCGCTGGCGCAGGCCTTCGATGGCTGTCTTGAGCGGAGCGCAGTTGAACTGCGCACCCCTGGCGATGGCCAGGCCTACGATCTCGCCGAAGGCTTCGGGCGGCATCACCAATAGACCCCGCTGAAGGAAGTGATCCTGCCAGCGGCTGGCGCGTGCGATGATCAACGCGAATGTATCGCGCGACACATCCCCCGGTGCACCGAAAACTTGCGGGCCTATCGCGGTGAGCAGAGCGTCAGGCGTTGCCTCGCGCCGGAACAGCGCGGCATAGCGGCGCGCGGCCTCCGCCTTGTCACCGGCTGCCAGCGCGAGCCGCAGCACGGTTTCCTGTGCCACCGGATCGCGCCATCCGCGCTGCGCACCGATCTGGATGCTGAACTCTGCCTGTTCGGTCATGCCTGCTTGCGCTTGCGCTGCAGCAAGCAAGGTCAGATGCTCGGCAGGGACCGGCCGCCGACGCACCAGTTCCTGCGCCGCGGCAAGGGCGGCTGGCGCATTCTTGCCCGCGATCGCCGTAACCGCCAACCGGGTCTGCGCATATCCGCGCAACGGCGCGGGAACCAGCGGTGCAAGTTCGGGCGAACGTTCAGACTGCCGGTCAAATTGCAGCACCGTGGTGAGGCCCGCAATGGTCAGCAATACAGCAAACCAGAGGACACGCCCGATCATGACTGCCGACGCTCCCGATCAATGACGCTGCGTGACAACAGCAACAAGGCGAAGCCCGCTGCGGCAAGGATCGCCTGATTGCGCAACGGGTAATCGGTGATCGATTGCAGCGCGATCGCAAGCAGAAAGGCGCCGCCCGCCCAGCCGGTCCATGCCATCGGGGCACGGCGTGCCTGCCATGCCATCCCAAGGCAAAGCGCGATCCACAGCGCGGCGAGTGTCAGGCCGGGCAGCCCCGCTTCGATCGCCAGTTCGAGGTAATCATTATGCGCGCGCCCAGCCGTCCGCAGCGTGAGGTTTTCAAGAGATTCGTCCACCTGAAATACCTCGTCGAAATTGCCGACGCCTGCACCGACTGGCCAGTATCGTTCGGCCGCGTAGACCACGTCTTCCCAGATGAAGCGGCGGGGATCATCCTTTGCTTCGAATCGTTCGAGCGTTTCGTTCATTCTGTCAGGGGCGGCAATGACCAGCCCGCCCACAGCTACGCCTGCCAATCCGAGCGCGCCAAGAGCGATAAGGGCCGGATTGACCGCGCGCCTGCCCGCAGACCTTTCGCTGCGGTCCTCCAGAAGCCATGTCCAGCCCTTTAGGGCCGCCAGCCCCAGCGGAATGACCGACAGCGCCAATCCGGTCCGCGATTTGGTCAGCACTATCGCAACCAGAAGCAGCGCAGCGGCGGCAACACGCATCCAAAGAACCGCTGAATGGGGTCTGGGGGCGGGCAAGAGGCAGGCTAGCGTCAGACAAAAGCCGAGCAGAAGAGCAGTGGAGTTGCGGTTTGCGAAAGTTCCGAGCAGGAAACTGCCCGGACTACGTGCGCCAAACAGCGCCACATTTTCGCCAGCCGGGTTCAATTGCACTAACCCCATCAGGGCCGTGACAATCCCGGTGGCGACAACCACCCAGCCGATCTGAACCAGGTTCTGCCGAGGCATCGTCCAGCCCGCCATGAGCACGGCAAGGGGCGTGACGAGCGCCGTCATTGCCAGCGCAGTCCGCAGCGGATTGACGCTCCATGTCATCCAGCCGTCTGTTCTGGCAGCGTCGAACGAGCGTGCCACTAGGTCTCGCCCGGGCAGATCTGCCCAAATGTGCGAAGGCAGCGGAATAAGCTGTGCCAGCGGCAGCATCATCGCAAGGACGATCAGGCCACGCAAGGACAGCGGGGCTTCGCGCCAGAAGCGCAGGCCTGCGTCGCTGCGGATAGCCAGCACTGCAATCGCGGTTAGCTGCACAACGAGGTTCGCAATTCCGAAACGGCTGCCGCCGCCGCCGAACACGACGGCCACCAGCAACAGGGTGCACAATGCGATTAGGCCGAAGCGATCAGCCGCAGGTCTGTCCAAAACGGGGCCTCAGGCAACGATTTAGAGTTGAGAGAAAAAAGAAAACGCCCAGGGTAAAGTCCGGGCGTATTCATGTAACCTTGATGTGAGGTCGAGATTTGATCGGTTGGATCAAGTACCCGGTGACTGACCGTTGTCGTCCGCGCCGGCCAAGAACACCATGCTGCTGATTGTCGCCGCTGAAGCAAACAGGGCGAGAATTAAAATGCCGCCACTTACGATAGATTCGCCATCGGCGCTGCGGCCAAGGCCAGCGCCGCTAACCGTATAGACCGACCCATTGTCGCCAGCGCGAGTTCCGGCCTGAACGGCAACCGGAGCGCATGCCAAACTCATCGCAGCGGCGACGAGCATCAAACGCGAAACGGCCATCATGATCTGCTTCCTCAAAAATTCGTAGTTTTACGTAGTTCAGCGCAGCGAGTTTGGCAACCGCCTTTCACCTGGTCGGGCGGCGCGTTTTCACTTCGCAGTCGTGCCGATCCGGCCTTACCAACGAGTTGTTCCGCATTGCCTATCAGCACGCAATAACCCGCAATATCGCCTCCGGTTATGATCTTTTCTTGGCGGATAAGCCAAGCATGGGCGGCATGGGGCGCGGGTTTGCATGGCTCGATACCGGCACCCATGCCTCCTTGTTGGATGCGGCAACCCCACTGGAATTCTGCGCAGCGGGTTGCGCCATACAGAGGCCGGCGATCCTGATGTGGCCGCCTTGCCCAGCGGCAACTCGATTTATTGGTGACCAATGACTTACAGCGGCGGACCCTAAGTCTTTGCAACTTCAGGAACCGCTTGCGCCAGACCCTGCTCTGGTGTCTTAGAATTACGTGTTTGCGCGTACTGCTGAGAGGAGGGTAAGGGCACTTCATGAACGCTCCGCAAGATTACCACTCCAACATCCGTCACGACGTTGTGCCGTTGGTACCCGACTGCGATCGGCTCCACGATGTGGGTGGAGGCATAGGCGCTACAGCGCGGCACCTGAAAGCGATCGGACGCGCAAAATCGGTCGGGGTCATGGATGCGGTCATCGAAGAGCATCGCAATGGGATCGACTTTGCATCTTCCGTCAATCTTGATGACGCCGAGGCGGTCGATGCATTTCTCGCGGAGAATGGACCATTCGATGTAATCCTGACGCTGGATGTATTCCATCATCTGGTTGATCCATGGCGACGGGTGCGCCAACTCGCGGGACACCTTGCCCCCGGTGGTGCGCACGTCGCGAGCATTCCGAATGCCCGCCATCTTTCGGTGGTGAAGCCGCTGCTGTTCGGCAATCGGTGGACTTATTCGGGTTGCGGCCTGCTAGACCGAACCCACCTGCGATTTTTCGTCCGGGATAGCGCGGTCGCCCTTTTGAAGCAGGCCGAGCTGACTGTCGACCGCGTCAAGGGTACCGAGATCACCAATCGTCGGCACAAACTGCTGAACCTGCTAAGCTTGGGGCGGTTTACCACATTTTTCACGCTACAATATCTGATACGTGGGCGCCGTTATGGTTGACATGAGCGCGGAAGATTTTTGTGCCATCGCAGCGGTTAACGATGACGGCATACTCGCTGATTGCCTCGCTCGATCGCCCGATATCGTGTCAGGCCGCTTGCCTTTGAAGACTGTTCGCGGTGTGAGCAGCATGGCCCATGCCTATAACCAAGGGCTCGACATGGCGCCCGGCAAGATCGCCATCCTTGTCCACCAAGACGTTTATCTGCCCGCAGGCTGGCTTGATCATGCGGTGGCCATTCTCAATGCCCTCACCCTTGATCATCCGGACTGGATGGTGGCCGGTCCGTATGGGGTGCGCGACACGGGAGAGCATATCGGCCGCGTCTGGGACGTTAATCTCAGGACCGAACTTGGCGCGACCGGCTTCCCTGCCACGCCGGTTGGTTCGCTGGATGAACTGCTGCTCATTCTGCGGCGCGAGCCTGAATTCCGTTTTGATCCGGCACTGCCGCATTTCCATCTCTACGGTACCGACCTTGTTCAAAGTGCCAGAGCGATGGGTCGCGGCGCTTTCGCCGTTGAGCTGCCGGTGGTGCACAACAACAGGCCGTGGGATTCACTGGGCGGCGGATATCGCCTCGCTTATCGTTATGTCCGGCATAAATGGCGCGATCGGCTGCCCATTCATACCACCATCTGTCCGATCAGCCGCAATCCGCTTCCGCTTTGGCGAGCGCAATGGGGGCGGCGTCATGTCACTTCACGCGGTGAGGGTGTGCTGGCCGACTCAGTCGATGTGGCGCGCGCCGCTGATTACGAGCGAAGGTCGTAATGCCAATCAAGAACAGCAAGTTAAAGTGGTGCTTTGAGGCGCGCCGCCGAATTCAGGCGGGTCCCCATATGGATAGTTATCCGCACAATGAGCGCTCAGATGCCCAACGAGCACTTTATGCGCATTCTGCAATCGGTCACCCTTGATGGCGCTTGTAAAGAATTCGGTGCTCAACCTGTTTCCGTCGATCTTCGGGATGGCGGTTAGCATTGTCACCGTGCCATTGTACATTTCGATCGTAGGAACAGAGCGCTACGGCGGATTGCTGCTCGCTTTGGTCCTGCTTGGATATTTTGGCCAAGCCGATTTCGGCTTAGGCCGGGCGCTGACCCAGCGCCTATCATCCATGAGGGATGCCACTGCTGCTGATCGGGCTAGTGTCGTTTGGTCAGCCTTGGCCGGAGCCGGTGTAATTTCGCTTTTTGGCGGGCTGCTCGTATATTTGGTCGCTGCAATATTCTTTACCTCCTATTTTGATGCAGGCCCAGCCTTGCGCAATGAGGTGCTGTCATCAGTCTGGCTGTTTGCCTTGTGTGTGCCGGTTATCATGCTGACCGGTGTGACGTCTGGCGCGCTGACCGGCCTTGAGAGGTTTGGCGTGGTCTCGGTGGGTACGACGGTCGGGAATCTGCTTTCGCAGGTGCTGCCACTTTTGGTTGCGATGGTTTTCTCAGTGCAGTTCGGTTGGCTGTTGGCCGCTTCGATCTTGGGCCGACTGACCGGCCTTGTCCCGCTGGTTGTCAGCATGGCCGCGGTGTTTCTGCGCCACCACCCGGTCAATCTCTCTTTTGAGCAACTACGGCGGCTGTTTTCATTTGGCTCTTGGGTCATGGTGACAGCGATCGTTAGCCCCTTGATGACCATGGCGGACAGGGTGGTCATCGGGGCCGTGCTCGGCGCGGGAGCAGTGGTGGCCTATTCGGTGCCGGTGCAGATCGCCGTGCGAACAGTCATGTTCCCGATGGCGATTGTGCAGGCACTGTTTCCCCGATTTGCTTCCCGCGATGATGATGAAGCTGCAAGGCTAGGAAAGTCATCGGTCGTGTTGATCGCCCAGCTGTATGGCTTGATGGTGATCGGCTTTATCTGTCTGACCGCGCCGCTGCTGCAACTGTGGTTGGGTGACAAGTTGGACAACCGTTCCATTCTGGTCGGGCAGATCACGTTCATTGGTGTATGGGTCAATGCCCTGGCTAGCGTGCCGTTTGCGCTTATCCAGGCTCGGGGAAACTCGCGCTTCACGGCGCTGCTGCATGTTCTGGAACTGCCAGTTTATGGAGCCATGCTCTATGGCTTCGGCCTTTCCATGGGGCTTTACGGCGTCGCTTGGGCCTTCACGCTGCGTGTGATCCTCGATTGCGGCGCTCTCTTTTACAAAGCAGAAATTGTTGACGCGAGAGTGCTGACGCGGTTGGTCGGACCCGCCATCTTGATCAGTATAGCGTTTGCAGCCTCTCCCTGGATGCAGGATTGGTTTTCGGGACTTGTGGGAGCAAGTATCCTCTGCGCCTCATTGCTGGTTATCATGTGGTTCCAGCTCCCGTGCGAAGCGAGGGACTGGATGAACCGGCGGATTAGGCGCTGACCCTTGGCTGGCCCGTCTGGACCTTTCTTGAATGACTGTACCGACGAGCTTACGCGACCTCGCCACCTCAGGTCACGCCTTCCGAACAACCATTGTCTAGCGTGTGGAAATTGAGATGCCCCAGCCTGTGCCGCCAATGCCCGCTGCGCTGATCCCGCATCCACGAAAAGCAGCCGCAAACCAAAGCCGCAGCCTACGCGCGATTTTGCCGCTGGCCGTTGTTTTTTATTCCTTCTTACTGCTGCCACAGGAAGTCTCAGCGACAATCTTCAGCGTCAATCTGCCATCATACAGAGTTGCTCTGTTGGCGATGACCGTACCATCGCTTTGGATGATATTGAAAAATCGCGATGCGGGGGTTGTTCCCCTTGACTACGCTCTGATGTTCATGGGCTTTTGGATCCTGCTGTCGTTTATGACAATTTATGGGGTCGAAACCGGCCTTGTGCGCGGATCTGGGATTATTATCGACAACGTGCTCATCTACATGGTGGCGCGAGCAAGTATCACTAAGCCTGACGATCTGCGCTATTTCCTCCTGCTGTGCTTGCCCGGGCTGCTTTTTGCCGGTGGAAGCCTGGTGGTCGAGAGCCTTTATGGGCGCCTCCTGGTCCGTCCCTTCTTCACATCGATTTTTGGCAGCACGGATGCATTCAAGGGTGGCGAATCCACAGGGGCTGTCGTCCTCAGCCAAGAAGTTCGTCTTGGATTGCTTCGTGCTTTTGGGCCGTTCCCTCACCCAATCTTGGCGGGCACGGTCATGATGGGCTTTCTGCCTCTTTTTTACTTCAGTGGCTTACGTTCTTGGCCTTATTTTCTGGCGATAGGCGTTGCATTGACCGGACTTTTCTCTTTAAGTTCTGCTGCGTTTCTTTTCCTGATGATCGTGGGTGGCGCCATAATCTTGTTTCATGTCAAGCCGTATTTTCCGAAAATTTCTTGGTGGACCATTGTCTCGATTTCGGGGCTGATCGTGTGGGCCGCCCATGTGAGCAGCAAAAGCGGTATCATTGCGGTGATTGCGCGCTTCACTCTGACGCCGAGCACTGCAGAATACCGCACTCTCATTTGGCGGTATGGGACGGCGAACGTGGCCAAGAATCCGTGGTTCGGCATCGGATATAGTGAATGGGAGCGCTTGCGCTGGATGGTCACCGACAGCGTTGATGCGCATTTCCTTTTGCTCGCCATGCGTCATGGACTAATTGTTCCGGTGATCTTGCTGGCGGGAGTGGTGCACGCGATGATCAGGCTGGGGCGGCTGATGCCTAGCCTTGATGAAAGGGATCGAAACCTCATGATCGGCCTCAACATCACGCTTTTGGGCTACCTTGTTGTTGGGCAAACGGTGACTTTTTTCGGTTCGGCAACGCTGGTGTTCATGTCCACGGTCGCTTTCCTGGCATCGATGAGCCAGTGGGCCAATCGTGAAGCCAAGGCGGTGGCTCAGCAGAGATTGATGCAAGTGCGGAGCAGGCTTTACACATCGCCGGCGTACTTTCGATGACCTGCTCCTGACTGGCACCGTCAGACCCACCTGCTACCGCTAACCGCGACAACAGGCTCACGTTGCGTTGTCACACCAATCGAGGTGGATAGTGCCATAAAGCGACCTGTGCCGCTGCCTCGATTGACGCCGAACTCGTCGCTCCATTGGGCCGCGTTTCCGACCAAGAAGACGCTCGGCACTGTTCCGGTGATGCCATCACCGCGCGTCAGAATGTCGAGGTTGCCTGCCGTGACGCTGGTGAATCTGGCACGGGTGGCGCTGTTGGTCAGGTCAACGCGGGTGGTCGGATCAAGCCAGAACGCACCCATTTCGAAGTCGAAACCATCGGGATTGATTTCGTTATCGCCGCCTGCGTTCATAAAGGCAGATTGCGGCCTCGCCCAGAATGTCTGGACAGATGGCCCCCCGCCCCATCCGAAAGTAGAAACGGTTTGCTGCACTCCATTAACCCAGCAGTTTGCGCCGGCAGCGACAGTTGTTTGGCTCATGTCGAAGCTGGCAATGATGTCGTAAGTCGTATTGGCAACCAACGGCGCGGCGTCGTTGATGCGAACGCGTGTCGCCCCGCCAGTGACCCTCAACTGCTCCACCTCAATCCGTCCATCAGTTAGCAGATTTATAGTGAAGGGCGCAGCGCCCTGAATACTCCCGATGATCCTCCGGTTGCCGACCGGCAGGGCAGAGAAGCGGAAGCCCAGCAGCGCAAAGGTCGCAACCGCGCTGTTCGTGTTCGACCAGACGCCGTTGGGTATCATGCGGCGGGTAACGCCTGGGGTGAAACGAACACGCGGGAAGGCTGCATTCGGCCCGCCCACCCTGTCATTCCGGTTCAGCATCGCAACTCCAGAGAAGCCCGCCGCGTTGACATTATCGACGGTGCGTATGGGGTTAGCGCCCGGTGTGTAACTGATCGTTACAACATCAGCGCCGCTGGTAATCGGACTGGCGAGGGTGCCGCCTACAGTCTGCCGCCAGACCTGCACCGTGGAAACCGCTACCGGAGAACCATTGACCAGCACGGTAAAGTCCCCCGCCGCAGGCGCTGTGCCGCGTTCATCCAGCGGTTTGTCAAAGCGAACCGACCAGCCATTTCCGCGAACCTGTGCGGCAACACGCTGTGGCACAGCCAGATCGGCGGGGAGATAGGCTGTAGCCATAGCGCGCACAAAGGGCTGCGGCCCGTTGGTTACATCGGTGTTATCGTCACGGCGATGCCAGAACGTCCGCATGAAACGGAAGACCGCAGGGTTGTTCCACAGCGCGACTGCACCAGCGGTCAGCGTCACAGCCAAGAGGCCCGGGAAGAACGCTCCGTTATAGTTGACGCGGTAGGTCAGATCCCAGTTCATGCCCGGATCGCTGCGAATCCCAGCTCCCCAATTCCCCCAGTCGCTGTCACCGACCGCAAGGAAACTGAAAGCAGTGCGCGGGCGCGAATCTCCCACAAATCGCGGGAGAAGGAAATCATAGCCGGTGACGCGGCTGAAGTGCGTATCTTCGGCCCATGCTTGCGGCTGAAGGGCGGCGTTGCAGTATTCCACCCAGCTTGGCGGGGCTTTCGAGCCGAGCGCCGCCGTCAGCATCACCAACGCGGGCTTCTTCCACTGGTTGCCGCCGCCGTTGGCGTAGCCGATGCCGCCTTCTTCCGCCCGCGATACGATGTCATCCGCGAAGGACGCCAAGTGCATCAGCAGCGTTCTCTTCTGCTCGGCGGTATAAATCGAAAGATGCAGCGCAAGCAGCACCGCGTGAATGCGGTTGGCGACTTCACGACCATACTCAGGATGCGTCTTGGGCATCATGTTGGCCGACTCGATGCTTGAAGGCTGGAATGTATTGAACGTCCCAGAAACAAACGACAGCGCCTCACTATAGGTGGGCGCCCCCGCCACAGGCGGCAGGTTTTGGAACACCGAAAGGTCGAAGTCCGAGGCCCGTATAGGCGAAGCGGTTGAGGCCCGCGACATACCGGGACGGATTGCCTCCACCATGGGTATGCCACTGACAACTGTGAGCGTCACGAAGCGCAAAGGAGCCTGCCGTCCGTCAGGGGCGAGGGTCGCTGAGTTTGTGTCGGAAAGGCACTTCACGACCGTGCCGCTCGAAACCGTCAGCGGGGAACCCGTTCTGCCGGGATCGACGTTAAACGGAGCCGAGTAGATCACATAAGGGATTGTCCCCGTGTAGCTATCGAAGCCCTGCTGGATGAAGGGGTTGATGCCGTTATTGTTCGCAAGCAGTCCACCAGCGACAAAGCTGCGATTGCCGGGGTTAAGCATGGTGCCGTGTATGGCACGTCCAGTGAAGGTCGATCCGTTGGCCCGCGTTCCATTGACGGTCGCGCTGGCAGGTGTGATCGAGTTGATAGTTACCGGACCCAAAACCCACCAGTCGCCGTTGGCATATTGGCCTGCGGGGCGTGCTGATGCGAGGGTGAAGGTCACCCCTTGATGCGCAACCGTGCTCGTTACGAAAGCAGCATTGCTGCGCGCCCTGTTCCGCGTGGCCGTGCCATAACCAAAGCCTAGGCGTGCCATTAGGCGAGACCAATAATGTTGGCGGCCGTCGTCCCCGTCGCTCGAATGAATGTCGCACGAACATCAAGGACGCTGCCGTTGGCGACGTTAACGAACGTAACGTCGTGCGCGCTATCGACGGTCCTGAGCACTATTGTCCCGCCAGTACCCACGTAAATTGCCTTTGGCAGCGCAGATAGTATGGAAACGTCATGCGGCGTAACCGAAAAACAATTACGGGCAGGGGCAATAAGGCTGTCAGTGGATGAACCGAAATTGTCGAACGACATAAAAAGCTCCTTGCTGTAATCGCAAGGTGATCGATAAATTTACTCGCTCAGAGTAGGAAAATAGAAAATATCCTTCATCTACAAAATGACGGACATGGCAGATTTACTGTCGCTGTGATCGTCACGAGCGAACCTTTATCGTAAACCTCACCCAGATTGGCGACTACCCGCATTTAGAAGCTGAAGCAGCAACCCTTATTCTAACCGGCTGTGGGCGGTCAGGTTTAGGCGCGTTGGCGCATGGTGTTTTGTGAGGTGGTCCGGCCATCTTGGACAGTTTGGCGGCTGAGTTAAGCTGATCCCGGTTGTCGTTTATGCCGCCAGGCCAGCGCCTTGCGATTGGCCGGGCCCGCTCACCGCGCACCCGAAAGCGGCAGCTCGGCCGAGTGGCCCAGCCTATTCGAACCCGTAGTCCGAATAATCCTTGAAATTGGG
>ERZ1022756.510-NODE-510-length-10738-cov-7.500421_pt1 | contig 10738 bp, 10 predicted proteins | sample MGYA00520902_ERZ1022756 | MGnify/ENA primary metagenome ERZ1022756 (study PRJEB33162, sample SAMN09537601) | freshwater metagenome | isolation source: freshwater | place: Canada:Alberta | collected 2017-07 | study: EMG produced TPA metagenomics assembly of the... | reverse complement strand
GAGAAACGATTTTGGATGGATCAGATGAACTCATGACGACAGTCTGACCTGTTGTGCCACTAATTCCGCACATCGACGACCCGAATACATCGCTCCTTGAGTTGACCCTGTATCTCTGTGGTCGCCACACACATACAGACCATCACCGAGAGATACTTTCTTCTTCGGCGAGAAGGGCGCATCTTGTCCAGGTTGACCATGTGGAATCTTGTACGTGCGCAGATGTGTCCACGAGTCCACCTGGGGGCCCCACCAACTGCGCAACTGTGTGCGAGCAAGGTCTTCTAAGTCACCATCGATCACGCCAGGTAATGCAGCGGCGATGAGGTGTTGGCCTGTCGGTGCGTAGTGAGGAGACACAAGCGACATCACTGCAACATTGAGAACGGGACCTTGGCCATGACCGTCAAGGATGACGTATGCACCATCAACAGGCGGTTTCGGTGCGGCGAAATACACGCAACCAGCAGAGCGTGACTCGACAGGAGGCAAGCCAAGCAGTTTCGCTGCGACAGGGCCTTCGGTTGCAACGATGATTGCTTTCGCAGTGATGCTCTGCCCACTTGCCAATGTGACTGAGCCCGAAGACACCGCTGTGACTGCGGTGTTGAGGTGCAGTGATGTGGTCGTGAGAGACGCCGCAAGTTGTTCAGAGATTTGTCCCATGCCATGAGCGGGAACAACGGAGTCTCCATTTGCAAGTGTGCGGAAGATGACATCAAACATTCGTCGTGATGTGGAAAGACTCGGGTCAAGTTGAATGCCGCCAACAAGTGGACGAAAGAATCGCTCGATCATCTTGGAGGAGAATCCCATTGCACGAAGAGCGGTCGCAGTGGGCATGTCTTGACCGCGCAACAGTTGCTTCGGGTCGGACCGTTTCAACTTTGTACGCATGAGTGCAATGCGCGCTTTGTCCCACACCGTACCAATGGGGGCAAACGTGGTGCTCATCAGTGTCTTCGGTCGACGAAACGGGTCACCCACGATGTGCGACTTGCCTTCACGCCACACATTGGCGCCAGGCTCAAATGCTCGGAGGTCTAACGCCTCGATATCGAGGTGATGTTTGATCTCTGGATACCCAGTGAGGAGAACTTGGAAACCACGATCGAGGATGAAGCCATCAACAATGTCGCTGCGCACTCGGCCGCCGACACCATCGGATGATTCAAGCAAGAGTGGTGCGAAGCCGTTCTGTTCAAGAACTCGTGCTGCAACGAGGCCTGCAAGCCCAGCACCGACGATGACAACGTCGCAGTGTGTAGGAAGGGGAGTGTTTGTCACTTCTTCAGTAGAGCACGAAGTGCGACATCAAGTGTTTGATGCGAGAACACAAAGCCATCACGAGTGAGGGCACTTGGGATAACTCGTTGTCCGGTGAAGAGAAGCGCGTTCGCAAGTTCGCCACCCAGTATCAGCTTTGGACCGAATGGTGGAATAGGGAAGAGTGCTGGACGTGACAGGGTTGCCGCGAGCACCTTGGTGAAATCTGCGTTTGTGACTGGCTCTGGTGCAGTGAGATTCACGGGGCCAGAGAGTGGAGATGTCAGAAGGTGAATGATGGCTCGTACCTCATCGGTGATACTGATCCAGCTCTGCCACTGCTTGCCGTTACCGAACTTGCCGCCAAGGCCGAGTTTGAAAAGTGGCAATTGCTTCTTCAGTGCGCCGCCCTGAGTTGACAACACAATGCCAGTGCGCAAAAACACTGTGCGGATTCCTGCAGCTGCTGCAGGCGCTGCTGCGTCTTCCCATGCACAGCACACGTCTGCAAGGAAGCCTTCTCCGTCTGCGGATGTCTCTTCCAAGATGTCGTCATCGCTTGCACCGTAAATACCGATTGCTGAACCTGAGAGAAACACCTTTGGCTTTGTCTCGAGCGATGCCATGGTGTTGGCAAGAAGTGCGGTGCCGAGTGTGCGGCTTTCGAGAATTTCCATCTTGTAGGAATCTGTCCAGCGCTTGTCACCAATGCCGGCACCAGCGAGGTGGACAACTGCATCAACACCGTCGAAAGCGGCTGGGCTCATTGTTCCCGTCTTTGGGTCCCACTGCACTTCATCGTTACGGCGGGGCTCACGGCGAACAGCAGCCACCACGGTGTGCCCTTGGGCTTTGAGTTCGGTGGTGAGCGCGCGGCCAATGAGGCCAGAGGCACCAGTAACAAGAATCTTCATGCCACAGTCAACCCCCTGGGGGCGATTGTTGTTCCCTGCCACTTCGGTGACCGAAGTCCTGTTCTATGTGGCGACAGAGGGAGGGGCGTAGCCTGAGGGGCTCATGAGCACTCGCAAACTGATCCTCACTGCTCTTGTCTGCGGTCTTGCCGTCATGTTGGCTGGCGGCGTCAAGCTGTTCCAGATGGCAACTGAAGACGTCGAGGCAGTCGTTTTTTCTTTGGGAACAAGCCAAACCCTGGCTGATATGACCGTTTCAGTAACAGGAGTCGAGCAATCAGCCGACGCCACTTTGGTCACCGTGACCATGGTGGGTGTCGAAGGGACAAATGCGGCAGAGGGCTGGCGCCTGTTGGCCAGTGGCACCGTGATCTCTCCTGTCTTGTCGAAGTCAACGTGTCGGGAGACAACTCTCGAGACCGTCGCGACATGCGTGGTGGGCTTTCCGGGGAGCACAGGCAGTGTGACCGTCGCTTATCTGAGGGCGGGAGAGCAATCTCAGTGGGCTCCTTAGGCCAAACGGCTACCGTATAAGGCGTCGGTACAGCGTCGTATCGATGATTGGAGAAGACCCCCATGGCTGACCAGTACGACCTCGTTGTTGTTGGTGGCGGTCCCGGCGGATACGCCGCGGCCTTTTACGGTGCTTCGGCTGGGCTCAATGTCGCTCTTGTCGAAAAAGACACCATCGGTGGAACCTGTCTGAACCGTGGCTGTATCCCAGCCAAGGCTTTCTTGGAAACTGCTGCTGCGCGTCGCCATGCAGAGCATGCTGCTGACTTCGGCATCGATGTCACTGTCGGTGCAACAGACTTCGTCGTCGCACAAGCTCGCAAGCAAAAGATCGTTGATGGCTTGGTGAAGGGTCTCACCGGACTTGTCAAAGTCAAGAAGGTGACCTACTTGTTGGGTGTTGGTGCATTGAATGCCGACAACTCTGTTTCTGTCACTGCAGAAGATGGAACTGTGACTCAGTTGAAGGGTGATGCCGTCATCCTCGCTGCGGGAAGTGTGCCGCGCGTGATTCCTGGTTTCGAACCTGGCGGTCCAATCATGACGTCTGATGAAGTGCTGATGCTTGATCGCATTCCTGCACGCATCGCCGTTATCGGTGGTGGCGCTATCGGATGTGAATTCGCGTCGACATTTGCTGACCTTGGTTCGCAAGTCACCATTCTCGAAGGTCTTCCAAAGATTCTTCCTGGTCTTGACGCTGACCTTGCCAACGTCGTTGTCCGTTCTTTCCAGAAGAAGAAGATCGACATCAAGACAGGCGTTGCTGTGAAGGGCCACACACCAACTGGAAGTGGTTCCACAGTCATCTCCTTCGGTGAAGGCGAAAATCTCGAAGTAGATGCGGTCATCGTGTCTGTCGGCCGTCGTCCATTCGCTGATCAGTTGGGTCTTGGCAACACCAAGGTCGCCGTCAGCGACCGCGGTTTTGTTGAAGTCGATGAGTACTGCGCAACATCAGTCGATGGTGTGTATGCAATTGGTGATCTCATCAACACTCCACAACTTGCACACGTTGCATACGCCGAAGCGATTCTTGTAGTGCAGCAGTTGCTGGGCGAGAACGCAATCCCTGTTGATTACGACCGTGTGCCCTGGGCTATCTATTGCAGTCCAGAAGTTGCATGGGCTGGTCCAGGTGAAGAAGCAGCAAAAGCTGCTGGTTACGACGTGGTTGTTGCAAAGCATCAATTCCGCGCCAACAGTCGCGCAATGATCCTCGGTGAAGTCGATGGTCTTGTGAAGATCATCGCAAAGAAAAACGCTGATGGTTCTGCTGGTCAGGTTCTTGGCGTGCACATGGTGGGCCCATGGGTGACCGAGCAGTTGTCTGGTGGTTATCTCGCAGTCAACTGGGAAGCAACAGTCGAAGAGATTGCACACTTCATTCAGCCGCACCCAAGCCTCTCTGAATTGTTCGGCGAGACAGTGATGTCTCTCACCGGCCGCAGCATCAACTCTTAAATCGCAACGCAAGGAACTACGACAATGGCAGAGATCACACTCCCGCAACTCGGCGAAACAGTCACCGAAGGAACCATCACACGATGGTTTAAGAAGATTGGCGACACAGTCGCTGCTGACGAGCCATTGTTCGAAGTGTCGACAGACAAAGTTGATACCGAAGTGCCATCGCCGATCGCCGGCGTGTTGACGGAGATTCGCGTCGCCGAAGGTGACACCGTCGCCGTTGGTACTGTCATCGCCGTTGTTGGCGACGCCTCATCAGCTGGTGCAGGCGCTTCGTCGCCGGCTTCAGAACCCGAAACCCGCACAAGTGCGAAGGTTTCGGAACCTGAACCGGCGCCCGCGCCTTCCCCAGCTCCACAAGCGGCGCCACCCGCTGCAGCGCCAGCACCAACTGCTCCTGCTGCTGCACAGGCGGCGCCAGCTGCGCCAACGCCAGCACCAGCGGCTCCGGCTGCTGCAAGTGTGGGTTCTTCGGTGGTGTTGTCGCCGGTGGTGAGAAAGCTCATCGCTGAAAATGGTCTCGACGTTTCACGCATTCAGGGCACTGGTCCTGGTGGACGCATCACACGTGATGATGCAATGGCTGCCATTGGTCGTCAGGGTTCGGCACCAGCGGCTGCACCTGCCACAACTGCAAGTGCTGCACCTGCTGCAGCTCCTCGTGGTGTTGCACCGCGCGTTGTCGCCGGCAATCGCGACGAAGTTGTCGCATTGTCAAAGATTCGCCAGGCAACGGGTATTCACACATTGATGAGCAAAGACGCAATTCCTGCTGCATTCAGCGTGGTTGAAGTGGACTTCGCAAATGTGGACTCAACACGTTTGCGTTTGAAGGAAGAGTTCAAGGCAACTGAAGGTTTCAGCCTTACTTACTTGCCGTTCATCGCTCGTGCGGTTGTGGATGCCATCAAGGAATTCCCACACATGAACTCATCGGTTGGCGAAAGCGAACTGATCATTCACAAGTATGTAGATCTCGGAATCGCAATCGACTTGGACTACCAAGGCCTTCTTGCACCAGTGATTCGCGATGCCGACGAAAAGCGTCTGCGTGCGATCTCGCGTGAAGTGAATGACTTGGCTGTTCGTGCACGTAGTCGTCAGTTGTCTCCGATGGAGATTTCTGGTGGAACATTCACCATCACGAACAACGGTTCTTCTGGTTCAGTTCTGACTATGCCGATCATCATTCAGCCACAAGTGGCAATTCTTTCAACAGATGCTGTGAAGAAGAAGCCTGTCGTAATTGAGATTCCGGGTGGCGGCGAAAGCATTGCAATTCACCCTGTCGGCAACTTGGCAATGGCGTGGGATCATCGTGCATTCGATGGCGCGTATGCAGCTAACTTCCTCGTCAAGGTGAAGACAATCCTTGAGACCCGCGACTGGTCGTCCGAGGTCTAAGTAGGCCATCGCGACGGAAGTGCCCGAGACAATGCCCGACACATCCACTCAGTTACATGTGCGGTGGTTGGGGCGTGTGCGTTATGCAGAAGCGCTTGCAGTTCAAGATGCGATGTTCCGTCACGGAACTGGCAACCGCCTCTTACTTATGGAGCATCCGCATGTCTTTACCTACGGTCCTTCTGCCGACCTAAAGAAGAATCTTCGGTGTGACCCGGCGGCTGTGGGTGCTGACTTTGTCAGTGTGAAGCGCGGTGGCGACATTACGTATCACGGTCCAGGACAATTGGTTGGCTACCCATTGCTGAATCTGGCGTCGAAGCACGGCAACGACGGGCCAGCAGACACTGTTGCGTATGTGTGCTCCGTTGAACAAGTCATTATTGATTCTCTGCACGAAATTGGGCTGACAACTGCTGCGCGATTCACTGGCTATCCCGGTGTATGGCTCGATGTCGATACGAACCCACGCAAGATCTGTGCGATTGGTGTTCGAGTCAGTCGTCGTCGCACGATGCATGGGTTTGCCGTCAACGTGCATACAGATCTTGAGTACATGACCACCAACATTGTTCCGTGTGGCATTGATGAGTATCCCGTGACATCAATTGCCGCTGAAGGCATTGAAATCTCCATGCACGAGTTCACTGATGTTGTTGCTCGCCATGCTGCTCTGCGGTGGGGTGGCGGCGAGATGGAACGCCAAGATGTTGCATGGAAGCAAACGCCTGATGATCTTTCTGCATTTTCTCGTGGTGAAGGACCAGGCCAACCAGTGCGTATGTTGGGTCGCCTTGCGCGAGCTGGAGTAGAGGATTCCATTCCATTGTCGGAACGGAAACCCGATTGGATTCGTCCGCATGTGAAGCACGGTGAAGAGGTTCTAAATCTTAAGAAGACCCTGCGTGATCTTTCGTTGGTCACAGTGTGCGAAGAAGCTGGTTGTCCGAACTTGTCTGAATGCTGGAATGACGGCACAGCAACATTCATGGTGTTGGGTGAACGGTGTACGCGAGCCTGCGGTTTCTGTCTCATTGATACACAAAAGCCAGAAGCCCCTGATGCGCAAGAGCCCATGCGAATTGCAGAAGCTGTGTCACAAATGGGCTTGAAGTTTGCAGTTCTGACAATGGTTGCCCGCGATGATCTTGCCGACGAAGGCATGGAGCATGTTGCGGAATGCATTCGCGCAATTCGGTCTGTGGACTCCAGCATTCAGGTGGAAGCGCTGATCTCTGATGCGCGCGGAACAGACTCGCTCGACCTTCTCATTGCGGCTCGTCCCGACGTTTTCAATCACAACACGGAAACGGTTCCACGTTTGCAGCGTGCAGTTCGCCCCAGTGCTGGGTACGCACGCAGTTTGTCGGTCCTAGCCCGCGGAAAAGCAGCTGGTCTCACAGTGAAGTCCGGGCTCATTGTGGGCATGGGAGAAACCGATGAAGAAGTCATTGGCGTGCTCGCCGACTTGGCAGACATTGGCGTGAATATCGTGACGATTGGGCAGTACTTGCGCCCAACGACGAACCATCTGCCGGTAGCGCGTTGGGTCGAGCCAGAGATTTTTGAGATGTACAAGCGTGTTGGTGAAGAACTCGGCATCGGGCATGTGGAGTCAAGTCCGCTAACTCGTTCCAGCTATCACGCTCGAGAATCGGCAGAACACGCTGTACCTGTCACAATTGGAACACGATGAATATCACCACCGACGCTCCTGTCTTTATTGCACGACTTGATCGTGCTCGTTCTGAGATGAAGCGCACCGGAGTTGATGCGCTGATTTTGTCTCTTGGACACGACATGCCGTACCTCATGGGATACCTGGCAATGCCTCTTGAGCGACTCACCATGTTGGTAGTTCCACGAGACGGCGAGGCGTCGCTCATCATTCCGCGTCTCGAAGGCCCACGCGTGCAGGAATTGCCTGGCGTCTTCACGATGGTGCCGTGGAACGAAACAGAAGACCCTGTCGCAATCGCCCACGCACTCTTGGGTTCTGCACAGACCATTGCTGTGGGTGACCAGATGTGGTCGCGTTTCTTGGTTGATCTTCTCGCTCTTCGTCCATCATCGAAGTACGTCCGCAGTGTCACTGTGATGGAGGCATTGCGTTCGCGTAAAGATGCAGCAGAGATTGCAGCGCTCGTCGCTGCAGGTGCTGCCGCGGACCGAGTAGCGGCGCAGTTGCACGCGGGAGACATTCCGCTTGTTGGCCGTACAGAAGCTGAGGTGTCAAAAGACATTTCCGCGAGGCTCATTGCAGAAGGTCACCAAAAAGTGAACTTCGCAATCGTTGCAGCAGGGGAGAATGCAGCAAGTCCGCATCATCATGCTGGTAGTCGAGTCATCAAGCACGGAGAAATCGTGTTATGCGACTTTGGTGGCACGATGAATGGCTATTGCAGCGACATCACTCGGTGTGTTCATCTCGGTGAACCGCCAAAAGAGATTTCAGATGCGTACGACGTGTTGTTCGAAGCACAAGCTGCAGCTGTGTTGGCTGGCAAGGTCGGCGTCACCTGTGAGTCGGTCGACTCAGCTGCTCGTCGCGTGATTGATGCCGCTGGGTATGGCGAGTACTTCGTACATCGCACAGGTCATGGCATCGGCATGGAAGAGCACGAAGACCCATACATGGTGTCGGGCAACACCACATTGCTTGCCGCTGGTCATGCGTACAGTGTGGAGCCAGGAATATATGTTCCGAACAAGTGGGGCATGCGTTTGGAAGACATTGTTGTTGCGACAGAGAATGGCCCGATGCCTGTCAACCATGCCAATCACCATCTCGTGATTCTCGACAAGTAGGCACATCATGATCAGGCTTGATGCGGCAACGGTTCTTCTTCAATGGGCCACCGGAGGACTCTTCTTCTTGTGGTTTACAACGCGCAAACATGAGATGGGCGCTGGCTATGGCTGGCTCATGCGCTCAACGTTTTTGTTGCTTGCAGGTGGAGCAGCAGCGGCTGGTTTCTATACCGATGTCATCCTGGTGCGCGAAGTTGCCGCTATCGGCTGTGCTGTTGCTGCACTATTGACATTGAAGCGAAAGAACCCGCAGTGGGATCTCTTGGCTCCGGCAATCGGAATCGTGGGCGTTATCGCCGGCGCAATAGACGCCGCAGATGGATTTGGTGGAATCACAGTCAACCTCTTGCGTGTTCTCGTTGGCACGTTGTTCCTTGGGGCTGTGAGTGATGCGATGTTGTTGGGGCACTGGTACTTGGTGCAGCCAGGTCTGCCGCGTTCCATCCTGAGTGAACTTGTCACTGCGTTGCGTTGGATCACGCCGTTTGAGATTCTTGTGATGCTGTTGCCCACAGGGATGTTCAGCATCTTCAGCGGCAGTGTTGATGATGGTTGGGGCGGGATGCTGGGATGGTTCTGGGTCGCTTGTGCTGTTTCGACAGTGGTGCTCACCGAAGTCACTCGCGCAGCGCTGAAAGAAAAGTTCTACTCAGCGGTGATGGCAGCAACTGGATTGCTGTACTTGGCGATTCTCACCGCCTTCGGTACGGACCTCGTGGCCCGTGCCGTACTCGCTTAGATCTTCGAGTAATCGACCGAGAACCAGCGGTCGGGTGTTGTCGACACGCGAACCGAATTGGAGTCTGAGCCACTATCGACGTATCTGTCGCCGTGCTTGACGCCGAGATAGCGGTGAGCCATTGGTCGACTGTGTAGTTCTTGGTCGGCATCAGAGATAGTGGCTGTGCCTTCAACCGTGACGTACTTATATGGCGGAGCCTCTGATTGTGCACACAAACTGAAGCGCATTGATTTTTGCAGCAGGCGACCTTTCAAGGAATCAAGCTCTGTCAAGAACCACAATTCGCCTCCTGGCTCGTACATGTACCAAATGGGCACTGTGAGCGGTGGGCCGTCAGTTCGTTCAATCGAAAGAACTCCTACATGGAGGTCTGCGAGAAATTGCTCTCTGTCTGCTGGGGACATTGAAAGTGCGCTCATGAATTTCACTGTAGTCGCCTGTCAACGCCTAGCGTACGGGCATGGATTTCTTCGAGCGCACCGTGTACAACGCTGATCACGAACAGTTTCGTGCCGTCTTTCGTCAGTGGCTAGATAACGAAGTAGTGCCGAACCACGAACAGTGGGAGAAGGATGGCATTGCGCCACGCGAGATCTGGCGTGAAGCAGGCAAGCACGGTTTCCTCGGCTACCACGTACCCGAACAGTACGGCGGTGGTGGAACTGATGACTATCGCTTTGGCGCTGTCATGCAAGAAGAAGTTTCAGACACAGGTGTCATCGGCAGTGTGAATGGAATGACGTTGCACAACGACATTGTGTTGCCGTACTACTTGTCGTTGGCGAACGATGACCAGAAGGCTCGTTGGTTACCAAAGATGGTGACAGGGGAGTACATCGGCGCCATTGCGATTACCGAGCCCAACACTGGTAGCGACATGGCGGGTGTGAAGACGTCGGCGGTGAAGAAGGGCGATGCATGGATTGTGAATGGTGCAAAGACATTCATCTCGAATGGCATCAACTCTGATCTTGTGCTCACGGTATGTCGCACGGATCCTGACGCCGGACATCGTGGCTTCTCGTTGATTGTGCTCGAGCGCGGCATGAAGGGTTTTGAACGCGGCCGTAATCTTCAAAAATTGGGCATGCACGCTCAAGACACGGGCGAGCTGTTCTTCGACAATGTGGAAGTGCCTGCAGAGAACGTATTGGGAGAGCCCGGCATGGGCTTTGCATACCTGATGACGAACCTTGCGCAAGAGCGATTCGGTATGGCACTTGGCGCTGTTGCTGTTGCAAAGGCTGCATTGCGATGGACACTTGACTACACCAAGGAGCGCAAGGCATTTGGCCAATCAATCGCCAGTTTCCAGAACTCGAAGTTTTTGTTGGCGGAACTGCATACAGAGACACAGATGGCGCAGGCCTATGTTGACCGTTGTTTGGAACTGCACTGTGAAGGCAAACTGACAGCAGAGCAAGCAGCGGCGGCAAAGTACATCACCACTGAATTGCAGAACAGAGTCGTAGATCGTTGTCTACAACTGCACGGCGGTTACGGCTACATGTTGGAATACCCAATCGCTCGTGCATGGGCCGATAGTCGTATTCAAACCATTTACGGTGGCACCACTGAGATCATGAAAGAGATCGTGGGTCGCGCACTTTCGAAGTAG
>ERZ1022756.509-NODE-509-length-10740-cov-8.958821_pt1 | contig 10740 bp, 13 predicted proteins | sample MGYA00520902_ERZ1022756 | MGnify/ENA primary metagenome ERZ1022756 (study PRJEB33162, sample SAMN09537601) | freshwater metagenome | isolation source: freshwater | place: Canada:Alberta | collected 2017-07 | study: EMG produced TPA metagenomics assembly of the... | reverse complement strand
AGTCTTGCAATCGTGGTCCAGTCTGCTTTGCCGCCGTAATACTGCGCGGCAGTTCGGCCATGAAGTGCCACCCAAGTTACGCCAGCTTGCGACGCGATCTTTCCGGCATCCAGATAAGTGATGTGGTCATCATCAATGCCGACACGCATCTTTACTGTTACTGGAACTTTGCCTTGGGCATTCTTCACGGCTGAATTAACAATGCTGGAAAACAAGTCGCGCTTCCAGGGCAATGCGCTGCCGCCACCCTTGCGAGTTACCTTTGGCACTGGGCAACCAAAGTTCAAATCAACATGATCGGCCATGTCTTCATCAACGAGCATTTTTACTGCTGCACCCACAATGTCTGGATCAACACCATAAAGCTGAGCACTTCTGGTTTTTTCGTCGGAATCAAAGGTCACTAAGTCCAAGGTTTCTGGATGGCGCATCAACAACGCCTGCGATGTTGTCATTTCCGCTACATAAACCGTGTGATCCACATCGACTTGCCCAGCAGATTGGCGCATCTGGGTTGAAGCTTCGCGACAGACTCGACGAAATGCCCGGTTCGTGACTCCCGCCATGGGCGCGAGTTCGATCACCGGATCGGTGGCTAATAGATCTGCAAACATCAGCAGCCGACGAGGCGAGAGCCTAACCAAGAGACAACTGAATCAAGGCCAACGCGTTCTTGTTCCATAGTGTCTCGATCGCGAATAGTAACTGCGTTGTCTTCAAGAGTTTCAAAGTCAACAGTTATGCAGTACGGAGTTCCAATTTCGTCTTGACGACGGTAGCGGCGACCAATTGCACCAGCATCATCAAATTCGATGTTCCAGTTCTTTCGAAGCTCAGTGGCCAAGTCTTTTGCTTTTGGACTCAAGTCCGCATTGCGCGACAACGGCAAGATGGCTGCCTTAACCGGAGCGAGACGCTTATCGAAACGCATAACAACGCGCTTATCAACGCCACCCTTGGTGTTTGGTGCTTCATCTTCGTCATAAGCCTCGAGCATGAAGGCTAGGACTGCGCGAGTTAAACCTGCAGCAGGTTCAATCACATAAGGTACATACTTCTCGCCGGATTCTTGATCAAAGAATGACAAGTCCTTGCCCGAGGCTTCCATGTGGGCCTTCAAGTCAAAGTCGGTGCGGTTTGCGATACCTTCAAGCTCGGCAAATTCGCTGCCACCGAATTGGAATCGGTATTCAATATCAGTGGTGCGCTTTGAGTAATGTGAAAGCTTTTCTTTTGGATGTTCAAAGCGACGCAAGTTGTCGGTAGATAGACCCAAGTCGACATACCAATTCCAGCGCTCTTCTAACCAATACTCATGCCACTGCTCATCTGTGCCAGGTGGAACGAAGAATTCCATTTCCATTTGTTCAAATTCGCGGGTTCGGAAAATGAAGTTTCCTGGTGTGATCTCGTTACGGAAAGACTTTCCAGTTTGACCAATACCAAACGGTGGCTTTTTGCGAGATGACGCCGCGACGTTTGAGTAGTTTGTGAAAATGCCCTGAGCGGTCTCAGGACGTAGGTAATGCAATGAGTTTTCATCGATAACTGGACCAAGATTTGTCGAAAGCATTCCATTAAACATTTTTGGTTCAGTGAATTCGCCCTTAGTTCCACAGTTAGGACAAGGAACTCCAGCCAGGCCACCTTCAGGAGCGCGACCCTTACGTTCTTCAAATTCTTCGAGCAAGTGATCTTCGCGGAAGCGCTTGTGGCATGAAGTGCACTCGGTTAGCGGATCAGTAAAGGTGGCAAGGTGTCCAGATGCTGCCCAAACTTGAGGCGCCAAAATAACTGCTGAATCGATACCGACAACGTCTTCGCGGGATTGAACTACCGCTTTCCACCATTGGCGGCGAACGTTTTCCTTGAGCTCTACACCTAGTGGCCCATAATCCCAGGCAGATCGGGACCCACCGTAGATTTCGCTACTTGGGAAAACAAATCCCCGACGTTTGGACAGATTTACTACAGCGTCTACGCGATCCATGAAACTCAACATCCGATAAGGCTGTCCGACTGGTTGCCGGAAGCAGGAAACCCCATTCTATCGAGGGAAACTGACCATATATGTATTCAAGTTACGATGGAGGCAATGAACCTTTTGCGTGCCACCAACCTAAGCTTTCGCCCATTCGGCTTGGGTCTTGTAGCGCTCGCTGCGCTAGCTTTTGCGACCGGCTGTTCAGGCGATTCTTCAGAATCAAGTGCTCCTCAGGAAACAAGCGCTGCCGCGCCAACCTTAGAGGCCGAACCAACCGTAAGCCCGAATGAAATCGAACCTGATGCTGAACGCGAGTTTCGAGCTGCTTTAGTTAAGTCTCAAGATAGTGCAGCTGAGGCCGGCTTAACTGAATTGTGGTTTGATACCGACGGCGCAATGGTTCAAGTGGCTGTGCAAGATCCGAAAACCAAAACTTGCGCAAGCTACGACGTAGACGCTGATTCGGTTTTTGAAATGGATGAAACCTCAATGATGCCAGCCCGAACCCTTTCTGAACTGGATGGATTAGTTGCTGGTGGCAATGACCAAGGTTCAGTAATCAGTAGCGCACCTGGTGAGTTCACAATTACTAACACGATTGACCTGTCAAAGTACGTAACGGTTTACACTCTTGACGCCGAAGGGCGAATTGCAAAAAGTGTGATCAGTTCTGACGATGAACCGCTTGGTGAGATCACTTACACCTACAGCGTTACCAAAGAAGGTAAAGCAGCGCTTACTGCTCTTAAGGAATCTAGCTAACTTCGTAATGCAAAGTCAGTGAGCTAGGCATGGGCGGCGATACGACTGCATGGATCGTGTCATAAACGGCTAGCAAATGTGGCACTACGGATCTTGGACAAACTGGAACAATCAGAGTTGCCGATGCTACGGATGCATCACGTAACATTGCGCCAATTGCCATAGCTGTACTGCCCGATTCAACGCCATCATCTATAACTGCCACATTCAAACCAGATAGGCCTTGCAGTCTTGGGATTGAGACTGTGGCACTGGTTCGAATGATGTTTAGATCGCGCATAGGCAGAGTCATTTCCGTTGCAAATGCCAACGCAATTTCAACTGCTGCCGGCAAAACTACGACAATTACATCATGTTCTAAAATTTCAGATTTGAAAGTTGCCAGCATTTTTTGCCCAGCATCTTCTCGATCGATGAAATCAAACTTCGTCATAAACGCTTGACTCATATTCAGTTACCGAATCAGGTGTGAAATCCATCAGTATTTCGAATGCGGTTGGCTCATCTCTCATGTTTGCTAAGAACGGCCACACACCAATTTTTGCTTCCATTGAGCCAAGGGCTCGTCGGTAGGAACCCACATCAATCCAGTCGGTCTTGATCAAGTAGCGTTCGGGCGAATCTGCATTATGAAAAACACTGCCTGATACAAATCCTGATCTATCTTGTAAAACTTTCATTGCCTGTTTTGCTTCAATCTGCCAGGCAGCAGAATCTGCTACATCAAACGTCCAAACAGCATGAAAAGTTCCGAGCATGAAAGTTAAGCGCCGTAATTGATTGCAGTAGCTGCTACCAGAATTAGAAAAACTAACAAACGGATCAATCTAGATTTTGGATCAAGTAGTGGCCACGACAAGTACATAAGCCAGCCAATAAACAAGCTAACAACAGTTAGTGCTGCGCCCGAATAAGGCGCCGGCAAGAAGAGACCAAGGATCATTAGTACCGCGATCATTCCTGGAACTAAGAATTTAGGCAGACCATGAATCCTAAGCAGAGCAGGAGCACTCAAGTCCGTTACCCGCTTACGCAGCGCTGAATGGGTCACTACTGGAACAGCAGGATTTGGTTTTTTTGGTTTGTTTGCTTGGGCCATAACCCAAGTCAAGCATGGGATTCCAGTTTTTTTGCTTAGGCTTATTGACAATGGTTCCCATTAACTTTACTATTGGGAATTGTTCTCAATAAAGGAGTTTTCATGGCCGTTCTAGTCGCCCTCAGCACCGTACTTGCAACATTTCTTGGTGGGTTTCTTGCCTATCGAGCCGGCAAGCGGATGCACCTGGTCCTTGGCTTAAGTGCTGGTTTACTCCTTGGTTTGGTTTCCTTCGACCTAATCCCAGAAGTTTTTGAACTAAGCAGCCTTGAAGTTGGTCATGTGCCAGCAGTAATGGTGATGTTTGTAGTTGGGTTCTTGGCTCTTCATATCTTGGAGCGTTTCTCGGGAGCACATGAACCACATGACTCCAAATACAGCGACACACATGAGCACTCACACAACACATCTGGTGTTATCGCCGCTTCTGCCATGGTCATTCACGTATTTCTTGATGGACTTGCAATTGGCATTGCTTTCCAGGTGAGCACTTCACTGGGATGGATCGTTGCTATTGCCGTAGTAGCTCATGCATTCACAGATGGCTTGAATACAGTTTCGATGTTGATTTCAGCCGGTAAGTGGCAGAAAAAAGCAATAGCTCTTTTGATCGCAGATGGTGTAGCCCGAATTGCTGGCGCATACTTGGGAGCTCGGATTGTTGTTAATGATAACTTTCTTGGCCTTTACCTTGCGTTATTCGCTGGCTTCTTGATTTACCTAGCTACCTCACACATTCTTCCGGAGGCCCACAGCAACAAGCCATCCCGTTTAACTCTTCTTGCAACAATCGCAGGTGTATTGATTATGTTCTTTATAGTGACTTGGGTTCACGGCTAAATATGGCTACTCAACGTTTAACTAAGCAACGTAAAGCAATTACGGAAGCGCTAACTTCGCAGGATAACTTCCGAAGTGCGCAAGACATCCACGCACTTCTCTTGGTGCAAGGTGAGACCATCGGGCTATCTACGGTGTATCGCAACTTAACTGAAATGTTTGAAGCGCGTGATGTAGACATGATCATTGGTACTGATGGTGAGTCGCAGTATCGTCTATGCAGCGCAAGTCATCATCATCACTTAACCTGCACAAAATGTGGACTAGCAATTGAAATCACCGGTGAAGCCCTAGAGGTATGGGCCAAGCAAGTTGGTATTGATAACGGGTTTACTGAAATTGCTCACACGCTTGAGATAACCGGCATCTGCCGCGCTTGCAAAAGCAATTAATTCTCTGGCAACGGATTAGGGACTGCTCCCCCGTAACGGCGATCTCGAGAAGCATAAATCTCACAGGCGTGCCACAGGTGACGACGATCAAAATCTGGCCAAAGCGTTGGCAAGAAGACGAATTCGGAATAGGCACTTTGCCAAAGCAAGAAGTTGCTTAAGCGCTGCTCCCCACTTGACCTGACGAATAAATCGACATCTGGCATGTCTGGCTCGTCCAAGTACTTCTTGATTGTCTTTTCAGTGACTTTTTTCGGATCGATTTTTCCATCCGCCACCTGTTGCGCGATTGCTGAAACGGCATCAACAATCTCAGCACGTCCCCCATAATTCACGCACATTGTCACAGTTAGTCGTGAGTTCTTTGCGGTTAACTTCTCGCAAGCTTCTAACTCCTCGATCACGGAACGCCAAAGTTTAGGTCGTCGGCCTGCCCAGCGGATTCGAACACCCATGTCGTTCATTTCGTCACGGCGTCTGCGAATCACATCACGATTGAAGTTCATTAAAAAGCGAACTTCTTCTGGTGAGCGTCGCCAGTTCTCAGTTGAAAAGGCATATGCAGATAGCCAGTTGACGCCAAGTTCGAGTGAGCCATAAATGCAATCCATCAAACTTGCTTCGCCAGCTTCATGCCCAGCAGTTCGAGGCAGTCCACGTTCTTTGGCCCACCTGCCATTGCCATCCATAACAACGGCAATGTGATTTGGAACTAAATCCGTTTGAATTTTTGGTGGCTGGGCACCCGAAGCATGCGGCGGCGGGTTAAGCAACATGGTTTAAGTCTTTCATAATCAAGTTGCCTGCCGGTCAACTAATGGCAATGATCGCAGGCCTCGTTCTAAGTGCCATTGCACGTACGCTGCCACTAGTCCAGATACTTCATTTCGATCTTTAGCGGCTGAGGCATCGGCCGCATCCCAGTCTCCTGATAAAAGTGCTTGCATTAACGCAAATGATTCAGGACGCGGAGCGACGCTACCGGGCACTCGATGCTCAACACAAAGCGCTCCACCGGTTGAAACATGGAAGAAAGGTTGAGTACCAGCAACACCACAGATAACGCAAGCACTCAATGTTGGCGAATACCCAGCCATGGAAAGTGATCGCAGCAGGAAAGCATCAAGAACCAAGCTGGCAGCATGCTCACCCGTCACCAAAGTTCGAAGCGCTCCGACTAGTAATAGGTATTGTGATTCTGCCGAGATTGAATCCTCAGGGGTTAGCCGATCCGCAGTCTCCAACATGGTTTGCCCAGCTGTCCACAATGAGTAATCCAATGCAAGATCTTGGCCGTATGCATTTAATGACTCTGCTTGCGTGATGATGTCCAGGCTCTTGCCTTCAAAAACCAATAGATCAACCCGGCTAAATGGTTCAAGCCGCGCACCGAACTTACTTTTAGTCCTGCGAACGCCTTTAGCAACGGCTCGAATTTTTCCACGTTCTCGAGTCAGCAAAGTTATGATTCGATCTGCTTCGCCCAGCTTGTGTGTGCGCAAAACAATGGCTTCGGCGCGATAACTGGGCATGTGTCTATGGTGTCACGTCCAATGCTCAAGTGTTGGTCAGGTAACCTCGTTTTATGAGCACATCACCGAAAGATCCAATAAATATGACTGGATTCGATAAAGCATCTATCAAATGGGTCTTTCGTACCGTAATTCTTTTCACCGCAGCCGCGTTGTTAGGCCTTTGGGTTTTTAACCAGAACATAAGTTTTATCTTGCTACTTCTGCTTGCTCTGCTCTTTGCGGTTGCAATGGAGCCAGCCGTTTCGGCACTTTCAAGTCGAGGCTGGCGCAGAGGTTCGGCGACTGGTGTAACGATGCTCGGAGTCACGATAGTTGCAGCGGCATTCCTAGCCTTATTCGGTGGAATTCTGTTTGCTCAGGCCTCATCCTTGGTCTCAGATTTACCAAGTTTGGTTACTGATCTAACGCAATGGATTAACAAGACCTTCGATCAGAACCTGAATCCAGAAACGCTCATTAATCAGCTCAATATTCAGCCGGCACAAATTGCCGAGTGGGCAAGTAATTTCGCTGGCGGTTTTGTTGGAATCATTACTGCAATCGTTGGTGGCTTATTTCAGCTTCTAACCCTGGCTCTATTTTCTTTCTATTTGTCAGCAGATGCTCCTCGCCTTAAGCGGCAAATTGGAGCACTCATGCAACCAAGCGCACAAAAAGTTATCGTTACAACCTGGGACATCACCGTAAAGAAAACTGGTGGATTTGTAATCTCTAAGTTGTTAATGGCTCTTGCTTCCGCAACGGCGCACTCATTGTTCTTTGCTGCAATTGGATTGCCATACTGGCTTCCTTTAGGTTTAATCACTGGTATCACTAGCCAATTCATTCCAACCATTGGAACGTATATCGGTATTTTGATTCCAGTGTTGTTTGCAGCTTTCAATAATCCGATTGATGCCGTATTCATCATCATCTTTGCTTCTGTGTATCAACAGATTGAGAACTACTTAATCTCTCCAAGGTTGAGTAAAATTACAATGGACATTCATCCAGCTGTTGCATTTGGCTCAGTTATTGTTTTTGCAAATCTATTTGGAGCAGTCGGCGCGATTGTTTCAATCCCAGTAGCAGCCGCCTTAGTCGCTTTGCTAGATACCTACGGCAAACGTTACGAGTTGATCCCCGAACTTGCAGAAATTGAACAGAGTCAGGGTAAGAAAGCCAAGAAATAAGGTTTAAAAGCCAAGTCTTGAAAGTTGTTTTGGATCTCGCTGCCAGTCTTTAGCAATCTTGACTCGAATGTCTAGGTAAACCGGAACGCCTAGCATTTTGCTGATCGCAATTCGCGCCTCAGTTCCAACTTCCTTTAATCTGCTTCCACCTTTGCCAATCACAATGTGCTTTTGGCTTTCGCGCTCAACGTAAATCAAAGCATAAATATCCATTAGTGGTTTATCTTCAGGTCGATCGGCGCGCATTGCCATCTCATCAATCACAACTGCAATTGAATGCGGTAATTCGTCATGTACTCCCTCAAGCGCAGATTCCCGAATCAATTCAGCGATCATGATTAGTTCTGGCTCATCAGTTAGTTCACCATCAGGGTAAAGAACTTGTCCTTCTGGCAGCATGCCCATAAGAAGATCACTTAGCAGGTCTACTTGATTATCGGCAACGGCAGAAACCGGAACCAATTCCGCCCAATCAATGCCAAGCTCTTGTCCAAGTTTTTGTACTGCAAGTAATTGCTCACCGACTGCTTGCTTGTCAGTGGTATCTATTTTGGTAACGACCGCTACCTTTTTAACTCGTGGAATCGCAGCAATCTGCTCAGCTATAAACCTGTCGCCTGGACCGATTGCTTCATTTGCTGGAAAGCACATAACTACAACATCAACTTCTGACCAAGTGTCTGCAACTAAAGCATTGAGTCTCTCGCCAAGCAAAGTTTTTGGTTTGTGAACTCCAGGAGTATCAATCAGAATTAATTGGCCTTCAGGCTTCGTTACGATGCCCCGAATAGTGTGACGAGTGGTTTGTGGGCGATCAGAGGTAATCGCAACCTTTTGTCCTACTAGCGCGTTAGTTAATGTCGACTTACCGACATTTGGACGACCAACTATGCAAGTAAAGCCACTACGCATTCGAAGTCTCCAAATTTGATTTTGTCGGGGTACGTGATTCAACGATACCCAGTAATGCCAGTGCCCCGATGATTACGGCACAGCCAATCCAGCCGCGTAAGTTCATGACTTCACCCAAAATGAAAACACCCATCAAGGTTGCGAGTACTGGTTCCGCTAATGTCAAAGTCGAAACTGTGCCTGGGCTTAAATGGGTTAAACCATTACCGAAAAGAATATATCCAAGAGCGGTTGTTGCTAACCCGATGTAAAGCACAAAACCAACCAAAAGTGCACTGTTAATCCAAGCACTTGTAAACAACACGATTGGAAGTGAAATAAAGGCTCCAATTCCAAAAGCTGCACCAAGTACTTCTGCGCCAGTTACATCATGTGTCCGCGTGAGGCGAACGCCAAAGACGGTAAAGACCGCGTACATTACGCCAGAGATAAAGACTGCGAAGAATCCCAAGTTGTCGCGCACTTCGCTAACGCCAGTGATAAGCGCTAAGCCAATGATTCCCATCACCGTTGAAACGGCCCAGATGGCAGAAGGTTTTCCAGTACCCACTATCCATCCCAGGACGCCAGCAAAGAACGGAGCAGTAGCAAGTGCGCCTAGCGTTCCCATGGCAACGCCAATTCGAGCCGCACCGATAAAGAATGAAATTTGATAAGCCAGAACTGCTAGCGACATAACCCAAACGATGGGCATTCGAATAAGTTTTCGTAAACCAGTTGTTCCATATCGAATTGCAGCATATGCAGCTAATCCGATTCCTCCAAGAAAAACCCGCCAGGCCCCTACCGAGATACTGCTGCCAGGAAAATCTAGATACGCTCTGCCCGTTGCACTAGTGCTGAATAAGACACAAGCAAGTAAAACGGAAATAACTGCTAGTTGACGGCCATTCTTTGGCGAGGCATGTCTTGCACTTGAACTGGCGATAGAAGTATTCACGTTGATCGCGAATCAACAGGCTTGCCTGCTTCATCAATCACATAGAGCGTTACGCCAGCACCAGAAAATGCGCGGACCAAATCTAAATCAGAATCAGCAATACCTAATTCGACCGGCTGCGAGATAACTACGGATTCAACTCCAGTTGACCCAGATGCAACGGCTTGTGCCACAACCATTTCAACAGCAGAAACATTCAGAGAACCAACAGACACTTCGGCGCTGGCGTAGGTTCTGCCAGTTTCGTCGCGAAGTGCTGCCCCAGCTTTTGCTTGAATTCGGGATTTAGCACCTTTAGCCAAAACCGCCAGCTTGTCGTCTTCCAGATTCCAATTAGTCATCTGATTCAGCTTCTGCTTCATCAATGAATGAATCTCGCGAAATCACTACGGTGTCGATTCGATGGCGACGACCAGCAGTTGATTCTGCAGTTAACGTCCAGCTTTCGATGTCAACGGTGGCACCTGGAATCGGAACGATACCAAGTCGCTTAGCCATAAGGCCACCGACGGTATCTACACCGTCATCTAGAATTTCAATTTCCAATAGCTCGGCCAAATCATCAATGTTTAGTCGTGAACTAACTCGATACTCGCCATTTGCTAACTCTTCAACCTCTGGTCCCAATACATCGTGCTCATCAGAAATTTCACCAACAATTTCTTCAATGACATCTTCGATTGTCACAAGCCCTGCAGTGCCACCGTATTCATCGACTAGCACAGCTAAATGAGTTCGAGCACTTTGCATATCGCGTAGCAGCTCATCCACACTTCGGCTATCAGGCACCATAAATGCTGGGCGCATCAAATCTGAAACTCGCTCAGTGGTTTGCGACTCTTGATGTTCGAAGACTCGTCGGGCAATGTCCTTTACAAAGACAACGCCGACAATGTCATCTATTCCCTCTCCCACAACTGGAATTCGGGAGTAACCAGAACGCAAACCTAGTGACATAGCTTGTCGCAAAGTTTTGTGAGCCTCAATCCAGACCATTTCAGTGCGCGGAACCATGACTTCGCGGGCAATGGTGTCACCAAGTTCGAAAACTGAGTGAATCATTTGGCGCTCATCATCTTCAATAACTGAATCTGCGCCGGCCAT
>ERZ1022756.508-NODE-508-length-10742-cov-4.903060_pt1 | contig 10742 bp, 8 predicted proteins | sample MGYA00520902_ERZ1022756 | MGnify/ENA primary metagenome ERZ1022756 (study PRJEB33162, sample SAMN09537601) | freshwater metagenome | isolation source: freshwater | place: Canada:Alberta | collected 2017-07 | study: EMG produced TPA metagenomics assembly of the... | reverse complement strand
AAGTGATCTTGTTGCAGCTAGAGCAAAGAGCTGGTGAACACATATGGATCTCCTATATAAGTAGTGATTTACCTAGAGGATATTGTATACCCTGGGGGGTATATGTGGCAACAAGGGTTAGATCCGATGTCGTTGGTGCCTTGGATAATCACTAACGACTCCACGAGCCAGCTCTAGACTGGAAACTCGCGTTGCGCATTGGGGAAAGGTGCCTGGAATGGACGTCAACGAGGCTTCGCTAAGGGTAATCCTTGAAGGTTCAAAGCAGTACCAAATCCCCCTCTATCAGCGGCCATATGCTTGGAAGCAATCCAACTGGCAAAAAATTTGGGACGACATTGTTGGCCTAGCACATGATCGAAAAACCCAGCCAGACAGCTCACACTTCACAGGAACGCTGGTACTCGACGCAAGCTCAGTAACGACCGGCCTAACAAGGTTTCTCGTAGTAGACGGTCAGCAGCGCTTGACGACATTGAGTGTTTTGCTGGCCGCTATCGCGGCATCGTACGAGTCGAACGGACAACAGGCAGAGGCTGACAAGATTCGTGAGCAAGTGCTTGTGAACAAATACTCAGACTCCGAAGACCAGCGTTATCGCCTAAGGCCGGCAAACTTTGATGAGCCGGTATACAGAGCCGTTGTGGACGGAAGGGTCGAAAAGACGAATCTTTCCCATGTGGACGACACATTTGCATACTTCCAGCGAAAGCTAGGCAAGGTAAGCGACGAAGGTCTGTCAGTGAGCGATATAGAGGATGCGGCCTTACAAGGACTTAAGTTCGTCACGATTACGGCAAAACGTGATGACAACGTTTATCGGATCTTTGAATCCATTAACAACACGGGTATCGACCTGACCCAAGCAGACCTGATCAGAAACCTAGTGTTCATGAAACTAGAGTCCAAGGGTGAACAAGTACATAACCAGATCTGGCTTCCTCTTCAGCAAAACCTGAGTGGTGAAGACATTGAGAATCTATTTTGGATGGACGCGCAGTGGCAGAATCCAGAAGTGAGGAAACTGGACACTTACGAGGTTCAGAAAAAGTTCATTCTTTCTCAGAATCAAGAAGAACTGATTGACTTTCTAAAGCGAGCCCTGGCCATCGCTGATGCCATTAGAAAAGTTCGGCTAATCGAAAAAGACTCCAATTTAGACATAAACAAGACTCTTGCCCGATTGGAGAGCCTCCAAATGCCAGGAGCCATGGTTTTGATTACCCGAGTGGTATTTCTTAGAAACAACGGCGTTCTTTCTGAGCAAGAAGCGCTGGATTCACTAAAAACCATAGAAAGTTACCTAGTAAGGCGTGCAATCGCCAATATTCCAGTAGCCAGCTTAGGAAAAATCTCTGCTGCCGGGGCAAACGCACTCCAAGGCAACACCCCGGGCGAGGTGCACAGCTACCTCTCCACTGGTCGCCGTAAATACATAACCGACTCCCAAATATTGGAAATAATCAGCGATGCGCCCATGTACGAAAGAGGCCGAAAGCAGAACCTTAAGCTAATTCTTACTTGGCTGCTAGAAGAACAGCAAGGTAAAGAACAAATTGATTTCGAGTCGATGACGATCGAACATGTTCTCCCCCAAAACCCCACGGAAGCGGTTTGGAGAGAGTTTTCACCCTTAGCTGAAGAGGCCGAAGACGAATCCGACCTATACGAGGAGTTGGTCCACAAACTCGGAAACTTAACCCTGACAAACTACAACGGTGAGCTGAGCAACAAACCATTTAGCGAAAAGCGAGAAGCATGGCTAAAGACAACCGGGGTGATTGGAACCCAAGCTATTGCCGAGCAAACCGTGTGGGGACCTGACCAAATTACAGCCCGAGGTGAGCAGCTAGCAAGATTGGCCATCAAAATATGGTCGGGCCCTAATGAAGACCTCCTAACCAGCGAACCTCTTGGATCCGGAGATAGAGTCGACGAAGTAACCTCAATTATTCCTGCTGGCCGATGGACTTCCTACGGTGACATTGCTGTAGTTCTTGGTAGCTCGGGCCAGGCGGTTGGGCAACGAGTGATGAAAGCGTCACCAAACGCATGGAGAGTGTTGCGAGCCAGCGGTGAGATTGCACCGGGATTTAAGTGGCCAGCTGGTTCACCTTTCGAGGGCCGCACCGCGCAATCAGTTCTTGAGGAGGAAGGTGTTGAGTTCGACTCAAAGGGGTTTGCCTCAAAGGCGCAAAGACTCAGACCCGAAGAACTCAGAAATCGAATAGGCGAAGAATCTGATTCCGAGGAGATTAGCTCTTAGTGGTGCGAGATCTCTGAGTCACAAGCTCAATCAAGGCAATTGCTTAGCTCGAACCAACTTCAAGCCACTCTTCGGTCAATGATTCAGCCTGCTGAATAACGGTCTCGATGGCCTGGCTAGAGAAGTCTGGTGGATAACCGTACTTATCAAGTAAGTCACGGACCATTACCCGAAGTGCCGCCTGGGTGGATTCTCTTACAGACCAGTCAACCTTTATGTTCTCCCGAACTTTTCTTGTTAGCTCCTGGGCTAGACGAACCAAGTCCTCGTGTTTCATCTCTCGAACCGCAGCTGCGTTGACCTCCAAGGCATCGTAAAAAGACACCTCGTAATCGCTGAGGCCATCTGGATTCCCAGCGGTCACTTGTTGATTGAGCTTTCTTGCCAAGTCAATTAGCTCTTCAATCAGCTGTGCGGTTTCAATGTTCCTGTTTCTGTACTTAGAGAGTGCCGCTTCTAAAAGGTCCGAGTACTGGGAGTTTCTAACAACGTTCGTCTTGAAACGAGCCTTGATTTCACCTTTGAGCAATCTACTAAGCGCCTCAACCGCCAAGTTCTTTTCCTTCATTGCCCGAATCTCACGAAGGAACTCTTCTGACAAAAGCCCGATGTCAGGGCGGTCCAAGCCTGCAACCGAGAAGACGTCAATGATTCCCTCGGGAACAATGCCTCGGGATAGGGCCTGCTTTATGAGAAGTTCACGCTCAGCATCGCTCTTCTTTTTATCTGTGTACTCTCCTTTGGTAAGCATTACACGAACTGCATGATATAAGGTCACCTCTTCGCGGTGCACAATTGCAGCTGCCTGGCTGTTTACAAGTGAATTCGCTTTTGACAAGGCGGCTGAAGCGTCAGCAAAACGCTTTTTCCCATCCTCAAGGCCAAGAACGAAGTTAGCAATCCTCGCGACCGCAGCATGAGGAGAATCTTGAAATCCTTCAATTGAGGTGCCATGAAGCAGGTCTCTAACGATTGTCAGCTTCTCAAAAAATACGCCTAGAGCTTCTTCAATGAACTCAACTGGAGGAGCTGCTTTTTTACCCTTCGTGTAGGTAGCTAGAGCTTCCTTTAGTTCTGTGGCGATACCGATGTAGTCAACGACCAGACCGCCCTGTTTGTCTCCGAACACTCGGTTGACCCTGGCTATGGCCTGCATCAGGTTTGCGCCCTTCATGGGCTTGTCTACATACATGGTGTGACAAGGCGGGGAGTCGTAGCCGGTCAACCACATATCACGAACAATGACAATCTTCAGCGGGTCATTTTCGTCTCTAAATCTCTCAGCAAGCTCTCGTTTCTGAGGCTCTGTGTAGGCATGAGGGCGAAGCTTGTCATCATCTGAGGCAGAGGAGTGGAAAACAATCTTGATGGCACCCTTGCGGTGGTCTGGGTCGTGCCATTCAGGTCTTATCTTGATGATTTGCTCATAGAGGTCAACACAGATGTTGCGGCTCATCCCCACAACCATGGCCTTACCGTCTGCCGTTTCTGGAGTCTTGCAGCGGTTCTCGAAGTGAGTCACTATGTCCAACGCAATCTTCTCCAAGCGAGGGGCAGACCCAACAATCTGCTCAAGCTCAGCCCACCGCTTCTTTAGATTGGCCTGGATGCTCTCTTCCTCATCCTCAATCAAATCTTCAGCTAGATTGTCGAGCTCAGTTTTGGCTTCTTCGGAAAGCTCAAGTGCAACAAGGCGACTTTCGTAATAGATAGGCACTGTTGCGCCATCTTCATTAGCTTGCGCCATGTCGTAGACGTCAATCTCGTCTCCGAATACAAGGCGAGTGTCTCTATCAGTTTCCGCAACTGGGGTTCCAGTAAAGGCTATGAACGTCGCGTTAGGTAGTGCGTCTCTCAAGTGCTGGGCGTAACCCACCTTGAACTGATTGTCTTTATCAATACGGGCACTGAAACCATACTGGGAGCGGTGGGCTTCGTCTGTAAAAACAAATACGTTTCTACGTTCGGTGAGAGCTGGGAACTTCTTCTCTTCACCTTCAGGGGCAAACTTTTGAATCGTGGTAAAAATCACTCCACCGACAGGACGCGTTGAAATTTTATCTCTCAAGTCTTCACGAGAATCTGCTTTCTCTGGAGTTTGTCGCATTAGAGCCTTAGCGTCTACGAAGGTGTCAAAGAGTTGAGTGTCTAGGTTCTTTCGGTCAGTTACAACAACAACCGTTGGGTTCTTCAGCTCTTTACTGGTGGCTAGCATTCCAGCAAGGCAGGCCATTTCGAAGCTCTTTCCAGAACCTTGGGTGTGCCACATCAAACCACCGCGACCGTCGCCGCCTTCTGCACTTGCCTTGATTGCCCTGGCATGCGCTTTTTCAACAGCAAAGAACTGGTGATAAGCGGGAAGCATCTTGATAGTTCGTTGACCATTTACGAACACAGTGAAGTGCTGAATGATGTCTAAGACGTGACGCTTGTTGAAAAGGCCCTGCAGAAGAGTTTGGGTATGGCCGAAAGTGCCATTGGGGTCTCGTTCTTCCCCATCAACGGAGCGCCACTTGAGAAATCTTTCTTTATCAGCTGTCAGGCTTCCCATCCTGGCGTCTACCCCGTCAGCAATAACTAGGACGGAGTTGTAATAGAAGAGCCTTGAGATTTGAGCCTTGTATGTCTGTAGCTGGTTATACGCTTGCCAAATGTCAGTGTCTAAATCCGCAGGATTCTTGAGTTCAATAACTGAAATCGGAATCCCGTTTACGAAAAGTACGATGTCGGGCCTACGAGTGCCTGATTCGCTGTCTACTTGAACCGAGAATTGGTTTACTGCAAGGAAGTCGTTGTTTTCTAGATTCTCGAAGTCAAATAGGCGAAGCAGCTTGGTAGTTTCTTCTCCAGATGCCTCTCTAATCTTTACTGGAACGCCTTCAGTCATCCACTGATGAATCTGCTGGTTCGCTTTTAGAACGTCAGTTTCACCTGGTGCTTCAAGTTGTTGACGAACCTTCCGAATCACATCCTTAGGTACGCCAGGGTTTATACGAGACAGCGCATCCTCAACCCGACCAACAAGAAGAACATCCTTATGAGAGGAACGCTCTGGCATCAGCCCATCATGCGCAATCTCTGGTCCTTTGACCCAAGTCCAGCCAATCTCCTGAAGCCAATCAAGACACTGAAGCTCGTAGGAATCCTCGTTGAGTGCCGCCATTATGAGGCCACCATGTCTTCTGGAATCTGTAGTTCACCAGAGACCAACCTAGGTAAGAGTGAATCCCGTAATTCCTCCAGGGTTCTGTTAGAAACCAGAGTGGCTAGTTTCAAATCCAAAATGGGTTGCAGAATCCCATGAGTTGCTTCTAATAATTCTTTTGGAGGGACTGCGATTTTTGCCTCAGACAAATGCCCACGCTGAATGTGGCCCATAGTTGTGGCTTTTCCGCTCGCAATCGCTCTAAACGTGGGGAGGTGGTGGCAGGTAGAGAGGTACGCATACCAATCAGGTACAGCGACCCCAGTCACCTTGAATAAATGCTGATTCAGAGCACCACGGCCACCTGCCCAAATTTCAACCTCAAGGGTGCCTGACCACGAAAACAAGATGTCCCCGTCCTTGACGACAAATCGGTGGTCGAGTAGTCCTGATGCAACGTCTGCGCCGTCTGTATTTCCAGCTCTCAGTTGGGCAATCTTGATTACGGGAAGCGTATTCAGTTCATCTACAACTGGGAATTTTTGCATCGCTAGGCCATTCAAGTATTCAGAGATTTCATCAAGACCTCGAACTACCCAACCGCCTGGAATTGAACCAATTTCAGAGTCCACAAACGAGTCAGGTAAAAGTGATGAAATTTCATTATTCAAACCCACTGGCGTTTCACCCGCTATTTTTGCTCTCACGGGGTCGAAGTCAATGAACCAGGATTTAAATATTGTCTGAGCGACATCTTCAAGGGTCTTTGAGAGAGCGATGTTAAGGTCAATCTTCTTATCTAAGACGCGAAGTACAAGCCCAATTGCTTTTTGAGTTGCGAAAGGCGGGACGTGGAACTCTAGAGAATGAGCGAAATCTCTGTTTAGTCCTGGAACGGCTGAGTCCGAATTCGAAGTAATCGGCAAAGCCTTTAGAAGGTAGTAAAGAAAGTTCAGGTCTGCTTTGTCTGAGCCTTGCGCAAAAAAAGCCGTGTCTATGGGCCACGATGGTAATTCTGAAAGGTGCACTTCTCCAACAGAACCCTTTCTTCCAATAATCACAGAGGGCCCGTCCACAAATGCCGCATTATGTGACCCCACGACCCCATTGGAACCGTAAACAGGTACTGCACCAGGTATTCTCTGCTCCTTGGGCAGGCTCTTCCCATATGAAAAAGGTGCAAACTCCCCAAGATTAGTTCTAGCCCAATTCATAGCCGAGACCCTTTAGCTGCTTTGAGATGAGCTCTTGCAGGCGATGAGACTCTTCTAGCTGTGAAGACAATTCAGCTGTGAGCCCCTGCATGCGTGTAGCAAAGTCTTCATCGTTTTCCGATTCGACTTCTTCGGTTCCGATGTATCTGCCTGGAGATAATGAATCACTGTTTTTCGCGATTTCCTCTCTGGTCACAGACTTACAAAAACCATCTACATCCTCGTAGTTGCCCTCGCACCAGGCATTGAATGTGTCTGCAATTCGGGCTATCTCTGCCTCGCTGAACTCAATCTGAGTCCTTGAAATAGCAGTGCCCATCTTGCGGGCGTCAATGAAGAGCACTTGATTCTGTCGGTTTGTCTTCCACCTGGACTTGTCCTTGTTGAAGAACCAGAGCGAGCTTGGAATCTGCGTGTTGAAGAACAGCTGACCTGGCAGGTCAATGATGCACTCAATGATGTCGTCGTCTAGGAACGCCTTGCGTATGGTGTCATCTCCTCCTTGTGAAGAAGTCAGAGTTCCACGGGGCATAACAATTCCAGCGCGACCTTTTGGTGCTAGGTGATGAACGGCGTGGCTCATCCAGGCATAGTTGGCTGGCTTCTCTCTGGGTACGCCGTACTTTTTCCAGCGGACGTCGTTTTCGAGCTGGGCTTTGGGGTAACTGGCATTGTTACCAAACGGAGGGTTCATCAAGATGAAATCAAAGCGTTTGTCTGGGTGCTGATTCTCAAGAAACGTATCCCCGTGGGATTTTCCCAGGTCAAAATCAATTCCGCGAATTGCTAGGTTCATGGCGCAAAGGCGTCTTGTGGTTGGGTTTGATTCCTGACCATAGATTGCGATGTCGCCAAGTTTTCCGCCATGGGCCTCAAGAAATCTCTCACTCTGGACAAACATTCCACCTGAACCGCAGCAAGGGTCATAAACACGGCCCGAAGTTGGCTGGAGTACCTCGACAAGAGTTTTAACGATTGAAGGTGTGGTGTAGAACTGGCCGCCAAGCTTTCCCTCAGCCGAAGCAAACTGTCCAAGGAAGTATTCGTAAACCTGACCAAGCACATCGGATGCCTCGTGGCGTCCATTGCCAAAACTGATGGAGCCAATTAGGTCAATAACAGCACCGAGGTCAGCAGCAGGAAGCTTCGCGTCAGCATAACGTCGCTCGACAATTCCCTCTAGCTTGGGGTTCTCTTTCTCAATTTCATATAGGGCGTTATCAACCATTGAAGCAATGTCGGCCTGCTTGGCGTGTTCTTGAATTGCTTCCCAGCGTGAGGACTCAGGAACCCAGAAAACATTGACTTCTTTGTAATAGTTGCGATCGTTGAGAGCAGCTTGAAGTCTTTTGGCGTCAGGTTTGAACCTGTCGCTGTTTATGTCAGAAAATGCCTCGATTAACTTTTCTCGACGGTCAGAAAAAGAATCAGATACGTACTTTAGGAACACCAGCCCAAGGACGATGTGCTTGTACTCAGCGGCATCAAGATTCTTCCTAAGGACATTAGCTGTGTCCCAATACTTCTTTAGCTGGTCGGTAGTAAGCGCCACGTATTCCCCTGAAGTTTACGGCCAAAGGCTAATGCCCCTGAGCTCTCTCCCTCAAGAATAGCCAAGCCATCGGACACCTATACCCCTGGCATCTCAAGCTGATCATATTTGCTACGCACAGGGCCTTTCGTTGCTTGAGTGATTCCCGAGATTATTACCCAAAGGGCCTTCTTGATATATCCTGGCGCTGCTGAGATATGACTAGTGACGAGCCGTTGGTAAGAGACAAGCTTTCATGCGCGGCTTAGGTAGTCAGGTAGCTATAAGCTGAAGGTTCAGGGCTACTTGGGGGGTTCCATGAGCAATTCAACATACACTTCGATTTTTGTAGGAGCAGGAATAATGCTTCTCATCGCGATAGGAGACATGCCCTGGGGATACTACGAGTTGCTGAGATGGGTGGTTGTAGTCGCAGGGGTGCTGCTAATTGTTCGCTCACTTAAGGTGGAAAAAAGTGCGTGGGCCATTTTGGGAGGCCTTGCTATTCTGTTCTTCTTTCCCCCATTCGGAATTTCATTTGAGAAGGAAATTTGGGTTCTTTTTGATTTGGCTTTTGGAATCGGATTCATAGCGGCGGGTCTCGCACTGAAAAAGCTAGCTACCTAAGTACCAACTAAAAAATCAAACAGTAGGGGGAAGTCATGAAGGAAGCACAGCTAAAGACACTCAAGAAACTGACATTGGAATCCTGGATAGCGGTCGGTGAGTCTCTCGGCCTGTCCCCTAGCCAGGCAAATGACATTGCCAGCAGGGAGCTAGATGGTGCCCTTATGGATGCAGATGCAGAAATAGGTGGGATGCTGAGCGACTCGCCGTTGGGTACAAAATGGGCCAAAGGAAAAGACCCTAGAGACAAAACTGAAGAGCACTTTATGAAGGTAATTGAGGCCTGCTCGGTTAACTTCGATGCTGAGAATGTGCGAGCCGAAAACATCATGTGGTTTTGGGACTTATCAACCGTCGAAAGATTCATCGAAATCAGAAGCATAAATGTAGTTCGTATGGCCCTGTTCTTTCACGGAATCGAAAACGGAGGCTCGTTTGGCAGCATCGATGAAGCGACCGCCTATTCAGCGGGAATTGTTCACAATTTCACACCTAGCTTTGACATGTGTCATCCTTCGTTCTACAAGCAAGAAAAAGGTCACCCGCTACCTTACGAACTAATCCCTGAGGTGAGCTCCTGGTACCTGACAGAGTTAGCTAAAAATGGATTTAAGGGACTAGAAAAAATCGTCGGTAAGTCAAACACGGTGAATGAAGAGGCTCGTCGCTTGCGTAAGCTGGGGAAGATTTAAATGAAACCAGAGTTTGAGTCTATTTAGCTCCCTAAACAGCCGTCTGCTTAATCTGGCTCTGTTTATTAGAGCCACAACTCCCAATTACTTCGGTGATTCCTTCTGGCGGTCGTTGTAGTCGTCCATAAGTTCGTACATGAACTTCTGCAACCTGTCAGCCGATTCCTCGATATTTGCGGAAATCCATGCGACTTTCTTCCAGTCATAATCGGCTGCAGGCGACAGAGACATGTACCCTGCTCCTTCACAAATGTGCACAGATAACTTGAACCTTTTGTCCAAGATGCGGACTTCGATGCTTTGGTGCTGGCCACCTAGGCCGTTATGGCAATCGACCCTGCTTTGAGTTAGTGGAAGCCAAAATTTGGTGAACATTCGGATGCCGATGTCCCTTATCGCCTTGTCTTCAATTTTTCTTTGAACAAAGTCAAAAATTCCCAATTTCCCCCCCTAATCAAAATTTCCAGTATTAATATTTAGTTACAGAAGTTTCCGACTAACGACATATTTGCAAAAAGCTGATCAAACTTTTGCGGGCCATCGGAGGGAGATCCACTGAGCAAGTAGCTATCAACTTGCAACACAAGCTCATTCATTTTCCTGAGCCATTCGCTCTTTGAGCCGCTCGAAACACTTGCTTCCAAAGCCCACATATTTGCTGCCTCGTTAAGAATTAGACTTACTTGGTTTGGGGTGGCACTTTGTTCCTCAAAAATGTTTCTCACCATCGTGACTGCGGTCTCAGCGTCCGTACATGTTTCAACTTTTGCCGAACTAGGAGAATTCTCAGGGCTCGAAGGACTGGGAGGGGGAGATTCCGATTCAGAAACCGAGCCCTGTCGAATCTGTACTGAATTCATGTACCAAGCCGAAAATAGTGTCACAATAACTACAGCTAGGCCAATAAAGACAGGGACTAGAGGCTTCATGCTCATTGGTTTCCATGGCTCTGTCACGGTGCGCACCTCTCCGGTAAAAGCTGGACAATCCATCTTGCCCAAAAGCTGGGTAAGAAGTTTGCTGGATATTTGGTATCCCCTCGCTCAGAGTACATCTTTAAAGGCAAGATGGCTTTCACTTAAACTCCAAGCCGCCCGAAAGTGCCGACTATTGCTGCCTTAGAATTCCGATATGCCCTCAAACCCCAACCAACTAATCGAGCTCAAGATAGCTGGCCGCTACCGGATGATTCCGGTGTGGGCTACAAAGCTCTCTTTTGAGGTTAGACCGGGGCTCAAGTTTGATGCCAGGGCCTGGAAGTTGTGGA
>ERZ1022756.507-NODE-507-length-10748-cov-12.162443_pt1 | contig 10748 bp, 10 predicted proteins | sample MGYA00520902_ERZ1022756 | MGnify/ENA primary metagenome ERZ1022756 (study PRJEB33162, sample SAMN09537601) | freshwater metagenome | isolation source: freshwater | place: Canada:Alberta | collected 2017-07 | study: EMG produced TPA metagenomics assembly of the... | reverse complement strand
GTTTCAAAAAAAGGGGCTGCCACCAAAGGGTGACGGCCCGGGTTCAGATCAGCTCAATGGCCAAGGCATGCAGTCCTTGATCAATGAAATCTTGCAGTGCATCATACACAAGGCGATGGCGCTGAACGCGGCTGATACCGGCAAATTGGGGTGAGGCAATACACACCCGCATGTGGGTGCCTTCGCCGCTGTCATTGGCGCCCACGTGACCAGCGTGTTGGGCGCTTTCATCGATCACGCGCAGCGCAGTGGGCTGCAGCCGCTCGGTCAGGCGGGTGTGGATCTGTTCGCTCAAGGGGATGGCTGACGCGCTCATTTGGAGTTGCCTTCGTCTTTCGGCAGATAGCGAGCGATATAGAGCCCTTGTCCCAGAATGAAAACCACCGGGAAGACATAGCCCCAAAGTTTGAAGTTGACCCAGGCCTCTGTACTGAAATAGTGGGCTACATAAGCGTTGATGGCGGCCATGAACAGGCAGTACAGCATCCACGACAGGTTAAGCCGTTGCCACACAGCGTGGGGCAGCTGCAATTGCGTACCCAGCAGCATGTGCAAGAAGTTTTTTTTCAAGAACCAGTGCGACACTGCCAAGGCCATGGCCAGGCCCGAGTAGAGCAAGGTGGGTTTCCACTTGATGAAACGTTCGTCGTGCAGGCTCAGGGTGAGGGCACCAAAGCCAAGCACAAGCACCAGCGTGATTTTGTGCATGGTCTGCAGCTTCCCCTCCATTTTGTAAAGGATGGCCGTTTGCAGCACGGTCGCACCCATCAGCACGGCTGTGGCGGTGTAGATGTCGGCCATCTTGTAAGCGCCAAAAAACAACAGGATGGGGAAAAAGTCGATGATGAATTTCATGGGAAAAGTGCTGGGGCTGTGGATATCGTCACAGCCATGTTCGGTCAGGAAGCTTCGAAGTCTAACGAAGCGGAGTTCATGCAGTAGCGCAGGCCTGTGGGGGCGGGGCCGTCTTCAAACACATGGCCCAGGTGCGCGCCGCACTGGGCGCATAAGGTTTCTACACGGCGCATACCATGGCTCAGGTCGACCCGCTCTTCAATGGCCCCCTCAGAGGCGGCTTGGTAAAAGCTTGGCCAGCCGCAACCCGCATCAAATTTGGTGTTGGATTTGAAAAGTTCAGCGTCGCAGCAGATGCAGCGGTAAATGCCGCTGGACCAGTGGCCCTCGTATTTGCCAGTGAATGGCCGCTCGGTGGCCGCTTGGCGTGTGACGGCGTAGGCCACTGGCTCAGCGCCTTTGGCGGCCAGCAGTTCGCGCCATTCGTGCTCGGTTTTGGTGATTTTGCTCATGATGAACAGCTGATTTCCAGTTGACCCGCCCAGTCGGGCGGCAGAGCAGCATAGGCTTCATGGCCTGGATGCTCGTCGAAGGGTGACTGTAACAACATGTGCAGGGTCTCGATTTCCGAGAAGTCGCCCGCTTTGGCTTGACGGATCGCGATCTCGGCCAGGTGGTTGCGCAGCACAAACTTGGGGTTGCTGCGCATCATCTGTTCGCCCATCGCCGAAAAGTGGCCCTGTCCCGCCCTGGCGGTGTAACGCGCCAACCATGCCAGCAGGCGAGGGCGGTCCAGCACCAAGTCGGTCACAGGGCTCCAACCTGCATCGGTCAAAGGGCTGGCCTGCGATTGCTGCACCACGGCCTGGCTCAGGTGCCGCCAAAACCTGGTGAAGTCCACTTTTTCGGCCGCCATCAGCTGCATCACGTCTTCCACCAAAGTCCAGTCGAATTCGCGTTCGGATTCGGGGGCCAGCGCACCAGTCAAGCCCAACTTGGCCCGCATGGCGTCACCTAAAAAGCGTGGAAACAGGCTTTTGTAGCCTTCTAGCACCTGCAGCGTCATGTCGTGGTCGTCGATCAGGGGGGCCAGTGCTTGGGCCAGGCAATACAAGTTCCAATAGGCCACATTCGGCTGGCGTCCATAGGCGTAACGCCCTTGGTGGTCGGAATGGTTGCAGATGTGGCCAGGGTCAAAGCCGTCCATGAACTGGAAGGGGCCGTAGTCAATCGTCAGGCCCAGCAGGCTCATGTTGTCGGTGTTCATCACCCCGTGACAAAAGCCTACAGCCTGCCATTGCGCGAGCAGACGGGCCGTGCGCTCTTGAACGACATCGAGCAAGGCCGCGTACGCATTGCCCTGCCAGAGGGCAGCGCGTTCCAGGCATTCGGGCAGGTGGTGCTTTATGGCGTGGTCAGCGAGTGTGCGCAAGTTGTCCGTGTCACCACTGGCCGAAAAATGTTCAAAGTGACCGAAACGCAAGAAACTCGGCGCCACCCGCGTCACCACGGCAGCGGTTTCGAGGGTTTCACGTCTGACGGGCTCGGGAGAGGCCACCAGGCATAGCGCCCGTGTGGTGGGAATGCCGAGACCATGCATGGCTTCGCTGCAGAGATATTCGCGAATGCTGGAGCGCAGTACCGCCCGTCCATCGCCGCCGCGCGAGTAGGGGGTGCGGCCTGCGCCTTTGAGCTGGATCTCTTGGGGCCCGTGGTCAGAGGCCGCCTCTCCCAGCCAGATGGCCCGACCGTCACCCAGTTGTCCGGCCCACTGACCGAACTGATGGCCGCTGTACACCGTGGCCAGCGGCTGGGATCCCACCAGGAGAGCGTTACCCGAAAAGGCTTGCAGGTGTTCGTGGTCAAACAATTCGGCGGGCCAGCCCAGCTCGGTGCGCAAAGCTTCGTTGCGTGCGGCCCAGCGCGGCGCGGCGACGGGCGTGGGCTGCAGGGGGGTGAAAAAATGGGGGCCCAGATGGGTCAGGCTGTGCGTCCAGTCCAGCACAGGCAAGTCGTTGGCGAGGCTGGCGAGGGTTTCCAAAGGGGCAGATGGCATATGTGTGATTGTCACGCCCTTGACAAGCACCCGCTGTTTGGCGGGTTTTAGGCCATGCTCAGGGTGAACTCGGGTGCACAATGATTCGTGAATGAATAACCACTCTGACAGGAGCGACACATGCTAGGACTGATGCAGCAACAATCATTGCTGATTTCTTCATTGATCGATTTTGCCGAGAAACACCATGGCGACAGCGAGGTTGTCTCTCGTCGGGTAGAGGGCGATATCCATCGTTACACCTGGGCCAATGTGGCCCGCCGCTCACGTCAAGTCGCCAACGCGTTAGATGCCCAAAAGGTGCCGCAAGGCGCACGCATTGCCACCCTGGCCTGGAACGGGTACCGACACCTGGAGCTGTACTTTGGTGTCAGTGGTTCTGGTCGCGTCCTGCACACCATCAATCCGCGCCTGCACCCAGAACAGATGGCCTGGATTGCCAACCATGCCGAAGACCATGTCTTGTGCTTCGACATGACCTTCTTGCCACTGGTTCAAGCCCTGCACAAGCATTGCAACACCGTGACTCAATATGTGGCGCTGTGTGACGCCGACAAATTACCGGCCGACACCGGCATCCCAAACTTGGTGAGCTACGAGGCCTGGATGGGCCAGCACCCGAGCACCTACACCTGGCCGCAGCTTGATGAAAACACCGCCTGCAGCCTGTGCTACACCAGCGGCACCACGGGCAACCCCAAGGGCGCCTTGTACAGTCACCGCTCCACTGTGCTGCATGCTTACGCCGCCGCCTTGCCCGATTCCATGTGCATTTCGGCGCGGGACTCCATCCTGCCGGTGGTGCCCATGTTTCACGTGAACGCCTGGGGTATTCCTTACAGCGCGGCCATGGCGGGGGCCAAGTTGGTGTTTCCCGGCCCAGCGCTCGATGGCAAATCGGTTTACGAATTGATCGAAGCTGAAGGTGTGACCTTTGCGGCAGGTGTGCCTACCGTTTGGCAAATGCTGTTGGGCCACATGGCACCCGTGGGTCTGAAGTTCAGCACGCTCAATCGCACCGTGATTGGCGGTTCGGCTTGCCCTCCCGCCATGATCGACGCCTTCCGGCAGCACTACAACGTGGATGTGTTGCACGCCTGGGGCATGACCGAGCTGAGCCCCTTGGGCACAGTCTGCACCCTGAAAAACAAGCACCTGAGCTTGCCCGCTGACGCCCAAATGAAGCTGCGTATGAAACAAGGCCGCTGTATCTATGGCATCGACATGAAGATCGTGGATCCGCAAGGTCATGATCTGCCACACGACGGTAAGGCTGCGGGCGACTTGCTGGTCAAAGGCCCTTGGGTGATCGCGTCCTACTACAAGCAAGAAGGCGGCAACCCTTTGGTGGACGGTTGGTTCCCAACGGGCGATGTGGCCACGATTGACGCGGACGGCTTCATGCAGATCACCGACCGCAGCAAGGATGTCATCAAGTCTGGCGGTGAGTGGATCAGTTCCATCGACGTTGAAAACATCGCCATGGCTCATCCAGCGGTGGCCATGGCTGCCTGCATCGGGATGCGCCATCCGAAATGGGACGAGCGCCCGATCGTCTGCGTAGTCAAGAAGCCGGGTGCCGAAGTCACTCGGGAAGAACTGATTGCTTTCTACGACGGCAAGACCGCCAAATGGCAGATTCCAGACGATGTGGTGTTCCTGGACGCCATTCCCCTGGGGGGAACCGGCAAGATGCTTAAAACACGTTTGCGCGAGCAATTGGCTGACTATGTTTTGCCTGGGCTCTGATGGCCATCATGAATTGCAGATTAAAAGTCGCGGGTGTGATAAGCCTTAGGGGCAAACCCCGAGCGATTTTCTTTGCCCAGCGGTTACGCTCAGCTTGTTTTTGATTCACAACGCAGGAGACCTTGAAATGAAAACCACCATCCGTTTGATCGCAGCTACCACTTTGGCCCTGAGTGCCATGGGCGCGTACGCACAAAAGGGGGAAACCGTCAAAATTGCCTGGATTGATCCTTTGTCTGGCTTGATGGCGCCCGTCGGCAGCAACCAGCTCAAGAGCTTCCAGTTTTTTGCCGAAAAGTTCAGCAAGACCAATCCAGCTGGCGTCAAATTTGAGGTCATTGGCATCGACAACAAGTTGAGCCCTGCCGAAAGCCTGAACGCACTGAAGGCCGCCATGGACCAAGGCGTGCGCTACATCACTCAGGGTAACAGTTCCGGCATCGCCGGAGCTCTGATTGATGCCGTGAACCGACACAATGAGCGCAACCCCGGCAAAGAAGTCATTTTCCTGAATCACTCTGCAGTGGACCCCGATTTCACCAACAGCAAGTGCAGCTATTGGCATTTCCGCTTCGATGCCGACACCTCCATGAAGATGGAAGCCATGACCACGTTCATGAAAGACCAGAAGGACATCAAAAATGTCTACCTGCTCAACCAGAATTACTCGCATGGTCACCAGATGGTGCGCTATGCCAAAGAGAACATTGCGCGCAAGATGCCCGACGTGAAGATCGTCGGTGAAGACCTTCACCCTTTGGCGCAGGTGCGTGATTTCGCGCCCTACATCGCCAAGATCAAGGCTTCCGGTGCCGACACCGTGATCACCGGCAACTGGGGCTCTGATCTGGCGCTGTTGATCAAAGCGGCCAACGAGGGTGGTTACAACGGCAAGTTCTACACCTACTACACCGGTGTGACCGGCACCCCTACGGCTTTGGGTCAAGGTGGTGCGGGTCGCGTGTTCCAGATTTCCTATAACCACTACAACATGGGTGGTGAGATGGGCAAATGGATGGCCGAGTTCAAGCAGAAGTTCAACGACGATTTCTACACAGGTTCTGTGATCTCCATTTACAGCGCTTTGGGTGAAGCCATGGCCAAGGCCAAATCCACCGATCCGGTCAAAGTGGCCGCTGCATTGTCAGGTTTGAGCTTCAAGAGCTACCACGGTGAAGTGCAGATGCGCAGGACCGACCACCAATTGCAGCAACCCCTGTGGATGACCGTTTGGCAAAAGGCCGACAAGAAGTTTCCCTACAGCCCTGAAAACACAGGCATGACTTTGGCACCCGTGAAGGAATTCCCTTCTTACATTTCCAGCACTCCGACGAGCTGCCAGATGAAGCGTCCTGGTTAACTAACCCCTTGCTTGACGTCCATCGCCTGATCTTGTGTCAGTTGATGGACACGCTGGGCTGAGACCCGATCAACACGTGTTCATCGGGTCTTTTTTTTCGGTTTTTGTTTCTCGTCATCGGGTCAGACTTTGCCTGACCTACTTTCGGTAACGCAGTAAGACCCTCAAAGGTCTGGAAAGTTTGTTATGGAGTTTTTCATCATCTCCATGCTCAACGGTCTCAGTTACGGACTGTTGCTCTTCATGCTCAGCTCAGGTTTGACGCTGATTTTCAGCATGATGGGCGTGCTCAATTTTGCGCACGCAAGTTTCTACATGGTCGGTGCTTATTTTGGTCACACGCTTTCCGGATGGATTGGTTTTTGGCCAGCTCTTTTTGTGGCACCCATCCTGGTTGGCGCATGTGGCGCTATTTTTGAGCGGGTAACGCTTCGTAAGGTACATCCTTTTGGCCACGTTCCCGAATTGTTAGTGACATTCGGTCTGTCGTACGTCATTGTTGAATTGATCCAGCTTGTTTGGGGGCGTTCGGCGGTTGAGTTTCCTCCACCCGAGATACTCCGCAGCTCGGCGTTCACGTTGATCAACCACTCGGTCGATGGCCTCAGCTTCGTTTGGGGGGCCGCTCCTGCCGAAGCCTGTACCGCCGCAGATGCCAGCGTGCGCCTGATTTGTTCACCGTTTCCCGCCACACGCGGTTTCATGATGTTGGTGGCTGTTCTCATGCTGGTCTCTTTGTGGCTGCTGCTCACACGCACCCGCATTGGTTTGGTGATTCAGGCGGCGCTGACCCACCCCGAAATGGTCGAAGCCCTGGGACACAATGTGCCTCGGGTTTTCATGCTTGTTTTTGGTGCCGGGACTGGCTTGGCCGGCTTGGCGGGCGTTATTGGTGGTAGCACCTTTGTGACCGAGCCTGCCATGGCGGCGACTGTGGGGTCTGTGATCTTTGTGGTGGTGGTGGTCGGTGGCATGGGCTCGTTGTCAGGGGCTTTCCTGGCGTCACTTCTGATTGGTTTGATTCAAACCTTTGCGGTGGCCATTGATTACTCTTTCCTCACGTTGGCCAAGGACATGGGCTGGGCATTGTCAGCTGCTACGCAAGAGAATTCTTTTGCCAAGCTCACCCTGTCACAGATTGCACCCATCTTGCCATTCCTTTTCCTGGTGCTGATTCTGATCTTCCGACCCAAGGGTCTTTTGGGTACACGCGAGGGTTAAGTCATGTCTGCTGTTTATAAATTCAAACCCTATAACGTGGGGCGCTGGGTCATCTGGAGTTCATTTGCCCTGGTTTTGGTGTTCGCGCCCTTGGTGTTCACCAGCAACTTGTCAACCACGATGTTGGCGCAGATGGGCATTGCCATCATTGCTTGCCTTTCTTACAACATGTTGCTGGGTCAAGGTGGCATGCTCAGCTTTGGACATGCGGTCTACACTGGCTTGGGCTCTTACATGGCCATTCATGCGCTGAATGCTGTCTCGGGTGGCAAGTTGCACATCCCCGTCAGCTTGTTGCCCATTGTGGGGGGGCTGGCCGGCATGGGTTTTGCCATTTTGTTGGGCTGGGTCACCACCCGCAAGTCCGGCACACCCTTTGCCATGATCACCTTGGGGGTGGCCGAGCTGGTGTTTGCCATGTCGCTCATGTTCTCCGAATTCTTCGGAGGAGAAGCTGGTGTGTCGGGCAACCGGGTCACCGGTGAAGCATTCTTTGGCATCACCTATGCGCAACAGATTCAGGTTTACTACCTGATCGCGATCTACACCTTTGTGTGTGTGGCCCTCATGTACGCCTTCACGCAAACACCGCTGGGCCGCATTCTCAATGCGGTGCGCGATAACCCTGAACGTGTGGAATTCATTGGGTACAACACACAGCGTGTTCGCTACACAGCGTTCATCATCTCAGGCTTTTTTGCCGGTATTGCGGGTGGCTTGGGTGCCCTCAATTTTGAAATCGTGACGGCGGAAGTGGTTGGTGCTGCGCGATCCGGTGCTTACTTGCTGTTTACTTTTTTGGGTGGAGCCACGTTCTTCTTTGGCCCCATCATTGGTGGCGTTCTGATGATCATTGCCTTTGTCTTGCTTTCTGAGCTGACCAAAGCATGGTTGCTGTACCTGGGATTGATCTTCTTGTTCATGGTGATGTACGCGCCAGGCGGCATCGCGAGCTTGATCATGATGAACCTGCGGGTGGCCAAGTTCGGCAAACTCAGACAGCTCTGGACGACCTATCTCGCCTTGGGTGTGACAGCCATTGTCATGCTGGCAGGCGCGGGGGCCATGATCGAAATGGTGTACCACTTGCAGCTCAACTCCGCCTTGGGTGACACGGTGAAATTCATGGGTGCCAGCCTGAATGCCCGAGGTCTTGACAGCTGGTTTGGCTCCGCCTTTGTGATGCTGACGGGTCTGGGTTTGTTCGAGGTGACCCGTCGTCAGTTTGCCCGTGACTGGGGTGAAATCCAGACTGAAATCGAAAAAGAAATCAAGCGAAGGGAAACTGCGGTATGAGTTACGCCCTTGAACTCAAAAATTTACGCAAGAATTTCGGTAAAACCGAAATCATCCGCGGCGTCGACCTGGCCGTTGAGGCTGGTGAGCGTGTCGCGGTGATTGGTCCGAATGGTGCGGGCAAATCAACGCTTTTCAATTTGATCAGCGGTCGCTTTGGTCCCACCAGCGGTGAAATTCTGCTCAATGGTCAACGTATCGATCACAAGACTCCTTACGAAATCAACCGCATGGGCTTGTCCCGCAGCTTTCAAATCACCAACATCTTTCCCAAGTTGAGTGTGTTTGAAAATTTGCGCTGCGCTGTGCTCTGGAGTCTGGGGTACAAGTACACCTTCTTCAAATTCCTGTCCGGGCTCAAAGATGCCAACGAACGCACGGATGAATTGCTGGAGATGATTCGCTTGGATAAAAAACGCGATGTACTCGCCATGAATCTGACTTATGCCGAGCAGCGTGCACTCGAGATCGGGGTGACCATTGCGGGTGGTTCTGACGTGATTTTGCTGGACGAGCCTACGGCGGGCATGAGCAAGAGCGAGACTTCGCGGTTCATACAGCTGATCAAAGAGGTCACTGTGGGCAAGACCCTGCTCACTGTAGAGCACGACATGGGGGTGGTGTTTGGCTTGGCCGACAAGATTGCCGTGGTGGTTTATGGCGAGGTGATTGCTTATGACACGCCTGAGTTGGTTCGTGCCAATGCCAAAGTGCAGGAAGCTTATTTGGGCTCTCCGGTTGCGGACGGTCAGGCAGGAGGCCATTGATGTTGAAGATTGATAACTTGCATGCGTATTACGGGAAAAGTCATGTTTTGCATGGTGTGAACTTCAGCGTCTCTCCAGGTGAAATCGTGGCCCTTTTGGGGCGTAACGGGTCGGGTCGCTCGACCACGGCCAAAGCCATCATGGGATTGGTCGATTGCCAAGGGACGATTGAATGGAACGGGCAATCCATTCAAGGCAAAAAAGCGTTTGAGATCGCCCACCAGGGATTGGGGTATGTGCCCGAGAACCGAGAGATTTTCCCCAAACTGACCGTGCACCAAAATTTGCAATTAGGGCAAAAACGCAGTGGCAAAAATGGCCGCTGGTCATTTGATGACATGTTTCAGATGTTTCCGCGTCTCAAAGAGCGCGAACACACAGAAGCGGGTGTTCTGTCCGGAGGTGAGCAACAAATGTTGACCCTTTGCCGCACCTTGATGGGAGACCCGGACTTGATCATCATCGATGAGCCCACGGAGGGTTTGGCGCCGAAAATTGTGGAGCTTGTCGGGCAATTCCTTCAGAGCCTCAAAACTCGGGGTGTTTCTGTCTTGCTGATCGAGCAGAAGCTCACCATTGCCATGAACATCTCCGACCGAGCCTTGGTCATGGGGCACGGCAGCATTGTGTTTGAGGGTACGCCTGACGAACTGCGGGCCAACACTTACATCCGCAAGGAATGGCTGGAAGTTTGAGCATTCGCTAGTTGCCGGTCCCAGGAGCGACAAGAGGGCTTTATTTGGCCCTTTTTTGTGTCTACAATGCATAAAAACGAACGGTCGTTCTTTTTTAATTTTCAATCGAAGGAACTCCAGCATGACTGCTGAATACAAAGTCGACGGTGATGTTGCGGTCATCACATTGATGAATCCGCCTGTCAATGGTCTTGGACTGTCTACACGGGTGGGTATTACAGATGGTTTGGAAAAAGCCAATCTCGATCCTGCGGTCAAATCGGTCGTGATCACCGGTGCAGGCAAGGCCTTTTCGGGTGGTGCTGATATCCGCGAATTTGGATCCCCCAAGGCTTTGCAGGAACCCAATTTGTTGAGCGTGATCCGAGCCTGTGAAAACTCGGCCAAACCGGTGGTCGCTGCTATCCATTCGGTCGCCATGGGGGGCGGTCTGGAATTGGCCTTAGGATGCCACTACCGCATTGCCGCACCCGGCACCAGCATTGCTTTGCCGGAAGTCAAACTGGGTCTCATCCCTGGTGCAGGCGGTACACAACGCCTTCCACGCGTGATCGGCGTCGAGCCTGCACTCAACATGATTGTCAGTGGCGAGTCCATCAAGAGTGAAATGTTGGCCATGCTACCTGGCCAGAAACTGTTCGATGCGATGGCCCAATCGGCTGAAACCTTGCCGCAAGAAGCCTTGGCCCTGGCCCGCAAAGTGGCTGCAGCCCATTCGGATGGATCACCACTGCCTTTGGTGCGCAACCTGCCGTGCAAACACCCTCAGGGTGATGCGTACTTCCAGTTTGCCCGCAACATGGTCAAAG
>ERZ1022756.506-NODE-506-length-10751-cov-15.571896_pt1 | contig 10751 bp, 9 predicted proteins | sample MGYA00520902_ERZ1022756 | MGnify/ENA primary metagenome ERZ1022756 (study PRJEB33162, sample SAMN09537601) | freshwater metagenome | isolation source: freshwater | place: Canada:Alberta | collected 2017-07 | study: EMG produced TPA metagenomics assembly of the... | reverse complement strand
ACGCAAACTTCCAGGGCAAAGAGCGCGGAATCGCTTTTGCTGTTTGGGGTGCAACAATCGGTGGAATGGTTGCCGTAGGACCGGTACTTGGCGGCTGGCTAGCAACTGATTTTGACTGGCGCTGGGCATTTGGAATTAACTTCCCAATTGGAATCATCATCATCGCTGGTCTTTTGTATTTCGTTCCAGAATCCAAATCAGCTCAGCGAGCAGGTGGCATTGACTTTGTTGGAGCCGCAATCTCCGTTGTGATGTTCTCAACTTTGGTTTTTGGATTAATCGAGGGAAGAATTTACGGTTGGTGGGATGTAAACCCAAACAACCAGTTCTCTCTGTTTGGTTTTGAGTGGCCCACAACTGGTATCTCCGTTATCCCAATTGCACTTGCTATTTCTGTGCTGGCAACAATTGCATTTGTTCTCTGGGAGAAAAAGCGCGAAAAAGAAAAGAAAAACGTTCTCTTGGATCTTGATCTATTCAAGATTGGTTCCTTTAGAAACGGTTCCATCGCAGCCGCGATTATCTCGATGGGTGAATTTGGAATCTTGTTCGCAATTCCCCTTTGGCTACAAAACGTTCTAGGGCTTTCTCCTATTAGCTCAGGCCTTGTGTTGCTGTGGCTGGCAGCCGGTGCCTTCCTGGCATCCGGTATTGGTGGAGCTCTTAGCGGCAAGCTTGCTCCTGCGATGGCCGTGCGTATCGGTGTTGGACTTGAACTGATTGGTGTTGCAGGTATCGCACTGAATGCAACCATCGATGGCGGTTGGGTTTCAATTGCTGGGTTCTTGTTTGTTTATGGAATCGGTATTGGACTTGCAACTGCTCAACTAACCGGAGTAATCATGGTTGATGTTCCGATGGATAAAGGTGGCCAGGGATCAGGATCACAATCAACCGTTCGTCAGATTGGTTCAGCACTTGGAATTGCTGTTTTGGGAACTGTTTTGTTCACATCAACACAAGCCTCGCTTGAGAACAGACTTTCTGATCTGCAGCTCGAGTCATCTCAGCAGGTAATGATTGTGGACGCGGTTGTTGAATCAGCCGGTGCTGCAATTCCTGAGCTTGGCGCTCTTGGAACAGATATTCAACTTGCTGCCGGTGAAGCCTTCACAGACGGAGCAAAATCTGCCGCCTGGATAGCCGGAGGCTTTTTGCTGATTGGTTTTGCAAGCACCTTCAATCTTGGTTCTGCCAAGCCTACAAAAACTGCCAGAGCCAAAACAAGGAAGTAACTCTTGAGAGCAAGGGTTCTCTTAGCAGTTTTTTTTGGTGGCGCTTTAGGCACACTTGCTCGCTTTGCCGTTGGACTCTTTGTTGATGGCGTGGATCTAGAAAATCTTGCGGGGCAATTGGTTGCGACCTCGGTTGTGAATATCACGGGCGCATTTTTACTTGGAGTTGTGCACTCAATTGGGACTTCTAGAACAGAGACTTGGAAAGCCTTCTTTGGGCCTGGGTTAGCCGGTGGCTTCACAACCATGAGTGGCCTGTCGCTGATAACAGCCGGTTCCGAACTTGGAGCTTCAAGCGTTAGCTACCTGTATTGGATTGCTGTGAGCGTTCAGCTTGCCGTTGGAGTGCTGGCTTATTGGTTGGGAAAGCAGATCGCCGACAGTAATAAAGCAAAGGCTGGTGCCTGATGGAGCTTTTGATCACAACTTTGGCCGTTGGGCTTTTCGGTGGGGCAGGAAGTGTCCTTCGGCACCTTGCTAGCTTTTGGTCTGGTGCATTGCCTTGGGGCATACTGCTTGTGAATTCGATTGCATCATTTGTAGTGGGTATTGCAATTTCCAGCGGAGCAAATCAAATTGCCTGGGTTGTGGGTTTAGCTGGTGGGTTATCGACTTTTTCAACATTTGCAGCCCAGAGCTTTGTGTATCTAAAGAATGAACAAAGGTTTAGGGCAATCGCCAATTTTGTTCTAAACCTGGCTGTACCCGCCCTAAGCCTGCTAACAGCTGTGATTTGGCTCTAGCTAGCCCGCGGGCCGGATGCTAAACTTGAGGAAGATTTCATAGTTTCTGAGCTGAATCTGGCACGGACAAGATACGAAAGAGGGGTCTCGCCATGGGGCGTGGCCGTCAAAAGGCAAAACACACCAAAGTAGCTAGAGAGCTGAAGTATTTCAGCCCTTCTACTGATTACAGTGCGCTAGAAAAAGAACTCACCAAGGCACCGGGTTCAACTGAGCCCGACTATGAAGACAAATGGGCCGATCTCTACGAAGACGAAGAGCCGCAAGAGGATCCGACACCTAAATCCTAAAAGCCCAAAAAGTCCTTGGGGCAACCGCTTCACGGCAAACCAGACGGTCGAAATGATATTCGATCCGAAACTGAAGGAAAACTAAATATGAAACAAATCAAAGGCAGGCTCACGCCCCTGGCGTTAGCTGTTTCAGCAGTTCTGGCTCTAGGCGCTTGCGCCGGCCCCGCTCCAGAGGCAACCTCTGAAGAATCAATCACTATCTACTCAGGCAGAAACGAAACTCTAATCTCAGAGCTTCTTGATACCTTCACTCAAGAAACTGGAATTCAGGTAGAGGTTCGCTACGGCGACTCAGCCGAGCTCGCAGCCCAAATTCTAGAAGAAGGCGACAACATCCGAGCCGATGTTTACTTCGGTCAGGATGCTGGAGCCCTTGGCGCTTTGGCTAACGAGGGTGTCACAAAAACTCTGCCAGCAGATATCACCGACCTAGTTGCAACAGAGTTCAAGTCAACTACTTCTCAGTGGGTCGGAGTCTCCGGCCGCTCGAGAATGATTGTTGTGGACCCAACCAAGGTAGAGGTCATGCCCACTTCTTATAAGGACCTGATGGATCCTTCCTGGAAGGGAAGAATCGGTATCTCTCCGAACAACGCTTCCTTCCAGGCTTTTATAACCGCTATTCGTGTTCTTGAAGGAGAACAGGCGGCAACTGACTTCCTCAACGCGATGAAGGAGAATGCTGTGCTATTTGAAAAGAACAGCATCATCTTGCAGGCAGTAGAAGATGGGGTTGTCGACGCCGGTCTAATCAACCACTACTACTGGTTCGAGTTGGCTGCTCAAATTGGCACCGAGAACATGAAATCCGAAATCGCCTGGTTCCAAGACGGTGACATCGGAAACTTGATTAACGTTGCAGGTGTAGCAGTTGTAAGCGATAACCCAAACGCAATCGTGTTCGCAAGATGGCTTCTGGGTGAGACCGCTCAGCAGTACTTTGTCGAAAGAACTAGGGAGTATTCCATGACCGGGGTTCCTGAGGTCGCGGGTCTAAAGCCACTAAAGGACATCAAGGCACCGGAGATAGATCTGTCGGATCTTGCGTCTCTAGCTGAAACTCTTGAGCTAATCCGAAAGGCCGGACTGCTCTGAGCAAGACCATAAAGTCAAGACCGCCGCTAGCTATTTGGCTAGTGGCGGTCTTGGCCGTCTTGGTTTCTTTAGTGCCGCTGATTTATCTGTTTGTTAGAGTCGCAGGAACCGGAACAGCTCGGTTCTCAGAGTTGGTTTTCACTCCTCGAACATTAGAGCTGATTGTCAGCTCGTTGCTTATGGCAGTTGCTGTTTCTCTATCTGCGGTTGTCATTGGAACAATTCAAGCCTGGGTTGCAGTTCGCTCAAACATTCCGGGGAGAAAACTCTTTGCAGTTCTTGCTGCTCTTCCCCTTGCTATTCCTTCTTACGTTGCAGCGTATTCCTGGGTGGCTGTGATTCCTGGGTTCAGTGGTTTCTTCGCTGCATGGTTGCTTTTAACTGTTGGTACCTCACCGCTTGTATACCTTGCGGTATCAGCTGCACTTGCACGATTTGATTCCTCAACTGAGGAAGTTGCCGCGTCTTTGGGTGCTAGAAAACTTGCGGTTCTGAGAAAGATTACTTGGCCAAACATTCGCGGCGCCGCGGCTTCTGGTGGATTACTATCTGCACTCTATGTCTTGAGTGACTTTGGTGCCGTAAGCATCGTTCGCTACGACACTTTTACACGAGCAATCTATAACGCCTACCGAGCCAGCTTTGATAGAAACTTAGCTGCGAGCTTAGCTTTGGTTTTGGTTGCGGTAACTGTTTTAGTTTTGATTGTTGAGTCAAGATCCAGAGGAACACTTGCGGTTGGAACGGTTATTGCAAACCGGCTAAATCGAATTGACCTACGCGGATGGAAGTGGCCGTTGGTTGCTGGTCTAACTGGGATTGCAACCGTTAGCCTCTTGATTCCCCTTGCAAGCTTGATCAGGTGGTCGATCACTGGTATCCCGCTTACTGATTGGGGAAAGGTTGTCTCCGCTTTGTACAACTCGGTCACCCTCGCGGTCTCAGGAGGTGTGCTTACCGCAGCTTTTGCATTGGGAATCGCGATTGTTTTGGTGAGATTTAAATCAAGGTTTGCAAGCGTTCTAGAAAGATCGGTGTGGCTAACCCATGCAACTCCTGGAATTGTGGTGGCACTTTCGCTGACCTTTTTCTCAAATCAGGTTGCTCCGTGGATTTATCAGAGCTTTGCAATTGTTTTGATTGCCTACCTTGCCCTCTTTCTTCCAAATGCCCTCTCGGCTATTTCAACTCCGCTACGGCAATCCCCTGTGGCTCTCGACGAAGTTGCCGCTTCTCTTGGACTTACCAAGCTACAAACCCTAAGAAAGGTTGTGTTGCCAATTGCAGGCCCTGGCATCTTTGCCGCCACTACCCTGGTGATCTTGACAGTTTTGAAAGAGCTCCCGGCGACTTTGCTTCTTCGCCCAACTGGAATTGATACTTTGGCGACCAGGCTCTGGACTGAGACCGGGGTGGCAGCATTTTCAACGGCAGCGCCCTATGCATTACTTTTGGTACTGCTGGCGGGAATTCCAGCCTGGTTGCTAAATAGAGCAATTAGAAAAGACCTTGAACCTATAAATGACTTGGAGCGTGGCTAATGGTCTTTACCCTCTCGCTCAATAACGTCAGTAAATCTTTTGGAAACCAGCAAGTTCTTTCTGATCTTTGCCTCTCGGTAGCAAACGGAGAGTTTGTTGCCGTGCTTGGCTCATCAGGCTCGGGAAAGACTACTCTTCTTAGATTGATTGCGGGATTTGATAACCCAGACGCAGGAGAAATTTCGATTTCGGGGAAGCCAGTTGCTGGGGGAAAGGTCTTTGTTGCGGCGGAAGCTAGGAAAGTTGGCTACGTCCCGCAAGACGCAGCACTTTTCCCACACCTGTCTGTTTTTGAAAACGTGGCCTTTGGTCTCAAGGGTCTTAGCAAAGCAGCCAAAAATGATCGAGTCAGGGCTCTCCTGAAGCTTGTGTCAATGGCGGCTTTCGAGAACAAGAGCGCAACCGAGCTATCTGGTGGTCAAAAGCACCGCGTTGCACTAGCTCGCGCCCTGGCACCGGAGCCTGAGTTGATTTTGCTTGATGAGCCATTTGCAGCTCTTGATGCAGAACTTCGTTCCCGCATTCGAGAAGAGATCAAGCAGGTGCTGGACAAAGTTTCCTCAACTACCATCTTGGTCACTCACGACCAAGAAGAAGCCCTCTCCATAGCTGACAGAGTTGCTCTTCTTCGCGATGGGAACTTTGCCCAAATTGGAAATCCAAGAGAAATTTACTCGGCGCCAGTTGACCTAGGAGTTGCAACATTCCTAGGAGACTCGGTGATTGTTGACGGTGTCATTGAATCCGGCAAGGTCAGCACATCCTTGGGTCAGTTAACACTTCTAAACTCCGCAAAAGAATCAAGCCGCGGCAAGGTGGCCATTCGTCCGGAGAATTTTTACCTCCAGCCAGATCTCAACGGCGACTCGATTGTTGTTGGAAGGCAATTCTTTGGCCACGATGCAGTAGTTGAAGTAAAGACCCCGAAGCAGTTAATCCGGGCTAGATCATCTGGCCCCTTCGCCCCTGAGGTTGGAATGAAGGTCACTGTCTGGGTTCGCGGGGCAGTAAATTTTTATCCGGAAGGCTAGTTTTTAGCTTTTACTTGGCCGAAGATTCGCCGGTTTTTTGTTCATTTGACGGGGGTCTGAGACAGGCGTAGTGTCCTATCTAATCGGAGTGCAACGACGCTCTTCGATGGAAGGAATATGCAAATGACTGTTTATGCTCCTCCAGGACAACCCGGATCGGTTGCAGAATACAAACCCCGCTACGACCACTGGATCGGTGGAAAGTACGTAGCTCCAGCCTCAGGTCAATACTTCGAGAACGTTTCTCCAGTAAATGGAAAAGTGTTCTGCGAGATGGCTCGCGGAAATGCCGAGGACATTGAAAAGGCCCTCGATGCAGCCCACGCGGCAGCCAAGACCTGGACTAAGACATCTGTCACAGAGCGATCAAATATCCTCAACAAGATCGCCAACATCATGGAGGACAATCTAGAAAAGATTGCGGTTGCCGAAACTTGGGAAAACGGAAAAGCTGTCCGTGAAACCATGGCCGCTGACATTCCTCTAGCGATCGACCACTTCAGATACTTTGCTGGCGCAATTCGTGCCCAGGAAGGTTCAATTGGAGAACTAGACGAGAACACCGTCGCCTACCATTTCCATGAGCCATTAGGTGTTGTCGGTCAGATCATCCCTTGGAACTTCCCGATCCTGATGGCTGTTTGGAAGCTTGCTCCAGCACTTGCCGCAGGAAACTGTGTTGTTCTAAAGCCAGCTGAGCAGACCCCTGCTTCGATTCACTTCCTGATGGATCTAATCAAAGATGTGCTTCCAGCCGGTGTTATCAACATCGTCAACGGTTTCGGTGTTGAAGCCGGCAAGCCGCTTGCTTCTTCTAAGCGAGTAGCAAAAGTTGCCTTTACCGGTGAAACCACTACGGGCCGATTGATCATGCAGTATGCATCTGAGAACATCATCCCTGTCACCCTTGAGCTTGGTGGTAAGAGCCCGAACGTCTTCTTCCGCGACATCGCGGATGCTGATGACGCGTTCTACGACAAGTGCATCGAGGGCTTCAACATGTTCGCACTGAACCAGGGAGAGGTTTGCACCTGTCCTTCACGTGCGCTGATTGATGCTCCGATCTACGACAAGTTCCTAAAGGACGCCATGGTTAGAACCAAGGCCATCGTTCAAGGAAACCCATTGGATACCAACACCATGATGGGAGCTCAGGCTTCTAACGATCAACTGGAGAAGATCCTCAGCTACATCGACATTGGTAAGCAAGAAGGAGCAAAGCTTCTTATGGGTGGAAACCGCGTTGACCTAGGCGGAGACCTCTCCGGCGGATACTACGTTGAGCCAACCATCTTCGAAGGTAAGAACTCAATGCGTATCTTCCAGGAGGAGATCTTTGGTCCAGTGCTAGCTGTCACCAAGTTCGATGGCTTCGAAGATGCCATGAAGATCTCCAACGACACTCTGTACGGTCTTGGAGCCGGTGTTTGGACCAGAAACATGAACACCGCTTACCGTTCCGGTCGTGAGATCCAAGCTGGTCGCGTTTGGACCAACTGCTACCACGCCTACCCTGCACACGCTGCCTTCGGTGGATACAAGTCCTCGGGTATAGGACGTGAGAACCACAAGATGATGCTGGATCACTACCAGCAGACCAAGAACCTGCTTGTTAGCTACAGCGAATCCAAGCTAGGTTTCTTCTAAAGAACACCCCGCCCGCGAGAAGATTACTTTTTGCGGGCGGGGCTTTTTTGCCTTCTGTAAACACAGCTAAAAGATAGATTGAAGTTATGGAAATTACCAGAGTCGACTTCACGGACACAGCTCGTGAACTAATGGCCAAACTTTCCAAGATTCACGGCAACACCGGCTTGATGTTTCACCAGTCCGGTGGTTGCTGCGATGGATCATCCCCGATGTGTTACACGGCGGGCGAATTCCGAGTTGGCGGTTCCGATGTCTTACTAGGTGAGCTAGAAGTAGATGGGGTTCCAGGAACAATCAAGTTCTGGATGTCTAAAGAACAGTTTGAATACTGGAAGCACACACACCTAACAATTGATGCCATTCCAGGCCGCGGTGGTGGCTTCTCACTCGAGAGCCCAGAAGGAATGAGATTTCTAACTCGCTCTAGGGTCTACACAGACGCGGAGTGGGCACAGCTAAAAGACGCACCTGTTCCAACTGGGGCTTAGAACAACTTAAAGGCAAAAGCCGACACAGCTCTTTGCTGTGTCGGCTTTTGACTGTTAGTTCAGGGCTAGTAGCGAAGTGTTACTGTTGCTCTTCTTACGTTGTTCCCAACGCGCTTTTCTGTTCTCCAGGTGACCTTGGTAAAGGCAGCTTCTGGCCTTAGGGACTTGATGTAAGCCCTTACAGCTCTCGCTCGATCTCTAGCTAACTTGGGATCGGTTGCCTTAACTCTTGGTCCCATGGTGAAACCAGCAACGGAAACACACACTTCTCGTGGGTGCTTTCTGAGGAAGCTTCTAATCTCCTTCTTCATGGCCTTTGTTAGGACTGCACTGTTGACTGCGAAGCCAGGGAAGGCCTTCCTGTTTTTGGAAACAGTCTCCGCGCTTGCAACTGCTTGGCATGGATTTAGTTTTGCTTCCGGAGCTGGGGTGTAAGTGCCACCTCCGCCGCCACCGCCTGAGCCACAGAGCTCAGGGTCGCCTCTGTAGATAAAGTCAATGTAATCAATAGAAGTAGCCAAATCAGGAAGTTCAGCCAAGTAGGAGACATCGTCACCGAAAAGCGCAAGTGTCATGTCCTGGTCATTACAAGCTGCAAAGAATTCGAACATTTCCCAGTCGTAGGAAAGAGGAATCGATTCAAAGGGAGCAGGGCCCATGTAAACACCGTTGACCCAAAGCCCCAACCAAGCACCTGCGGTTGCGTCGTGAGTGACTTCTAATGAGCCGCCGAAGGGCAAACTTCCTGTCGCGGTGTCGAAGAAAGTACCGTTGGAGCCGCCGCCGCCACCGCCACCGCCGCCGCCTTCTAGTATTGCCAGAACACGGAGCCAAACGGCGCCCGCAACTCCGTCGGATCCAGCGTTCGAGTCAGAATTAGCAACAAAGCCTGCACCTCCACTGCCTCCCTGACCTGGGTAGGCTTGGGCTTGCAAGTTGCCTGAACCTGCCCAATGTCCGCCAGAGCCGACAACGTGGCCCGCCCCTGCGCCCATACTCTCGCCTGGGTGTGATTCACCGTTTGTGCCAGCTGGCGTGTCTTCTGAGAGAATGACAACAGCTCCACCACCTCCGTGGCCAAGATCGTCGATGTACAAATTCTTCAATCCTGGATACTCGCCAACCACTATGCTGCTCCAAGACATCTGAGTGTTTGTGGAGAATGGGAACCCAAAATCGCCGATCAAGTTACCCTGACCTCCATTGCCTCCGACAAGCAAAGCGCCATCGACACCATCAGTACTGAAACCTCCGCCGCCGCCGCCGGAAGATCTGCCATTCGAGTTGAAACCAGTTCCACCGGGATTAACGTTAGCAAGAGTGCTGTTTCCAGACGCACCACCGTTCCCACCACTGGTACCAGACTTGCCTCCTTTACCACCAACCGCGGAAACTCGAACTGTGTTTGCTGAATCCCTTACTGTTGTTGTACCGCCATCGCCACCATTTGTTGCGACTCCTGTGATTGCATTTACCGTACCTCTGCTACCTCCAGCACCAACAGTAATTGTAAGAACCTCATCTCGAACTACCGTAAGGGAAGCTTGAGTTATCTCGCCTGCGCCGCCGCCGCCGCCCGCCTTTGGATTGCCCGCGGTCTCGCCACCGCCACCGCCAGCTCCACCGCCACCAAACGCCATCACAGAGATTTGGGTAACTCCTTCGGGTACCGTGAAGGCAGTATCCTCTTGGATGAGTTTGTCGCAGTACAGAGGTTCTGACCAATAGTCCTTTAGGTCAAAACCTGTCGGACAGCTGTAGGTCGGCTCGGACGATGCCGTCGTCGCAGTGAAGGTGGAAACTGCCAGAGCGCAAATTGCGAGGCTGGAAATCCATCTCGATGGTTTTGCCGTCTTGGATCTCCTCAGATTCTGTTCCCGATGCTTTGGCGTTGCTGTCAAATTGTTTGCGGCGGTTTGCATTGGGCTATTCTCAGGTAAGTTCATGTCAATCTTCCTTAGTGGAACTGAATAATGTATTGGTTCAGTATACGGTTGCCCTTTTTTGACGATTGCTAAACTAGGTGGTTACCCGAAGCTTTTGGTTGATTGTGGCGTCAAAATCAGAGAATTGCCTGTAAAGAAACGGTGGTACTGAAGCGATTTCCAGAATGGTGTTAGTCGAAAGACGCAGTCACTTTAGAGCCGCGCCATAAAGGCCCTTGGCGCTTGCCACAAAACTTACAGCATCACGTACCCGCTCGATAGCTCTAGGCTGCCGAGTCTTAGTGCCTAGGGAAGTGAATTTTTCTGAAATATCAGCTGCATGATCTTGATGAAACTTTCCAGCGAAAGCCAAACCTTAGTTCCAAGGTTCATTTACCGATCCAATGGCAAAAGCCGACACAGCTCTTTGCTGTGTCGGCTTTTGACTGTTAGTTCAGGGCTAGTAGCGAAGTGTTACTGTTGCTCTTCTTACGTTGTTCCCAACGCGCTTTTCTGTTCTCCAGGTGACCTTGGTAAAGGCAGCTTCTGGCCTTAGGGACTTGATGTAAGCCCTTACAGCTCTCGCTCGATCTCTAGCTAACTTGGGATCGGTTGCCTTAACTCTTGGTCCCATGGTGAAACCAGCAACGGAAACACACACTTCTCGTGGGTGCTTTCTGAGGAAGCTTCTAATCTCCTTCTTCATGGCCTTTGTTAGGACTGCACTGTTGACTGCGAAGCCAGGGAAGG
>ERZ1022756.505-NODE-505-length-10756-cov-8.975890_pt1 | contig 10756 bp, 4 predicted proteins | sample MGYA00520902_ERZ1022756 | MGnify/ENA primary metagenome ERZ1022756 (study PRJEB33162, sample SAMN09537601) | freshwater metagenome | isolation source: freshwater | place: Canada:Alberta | collected 2017-07 | study: EMG produced TPA metagenomics assembly of the... | reverse complement strand
GTGCAACGAGGCAATAACCCGGTGGAGATGAAAGCAGGTCGCGACCACTGGTATCACGACCTGATGTCGACTGCAGATGCTGTGTGCCCTGCAGAACCAATGGACTCTGAGCAGTTGTTGTTCTTGTTGTACACGTCGGGCACCACTGGCAAGCCCAAGGGCATCATGCACACCACAGGCGGTTACCTCACTCATGTGACGTACACACACAAGTACGTGTTCGACCTCAATCCTGAAAAAGACATTTACTGGTGCACCGCAGACGTCGGCTGGATTACTGGGCACAGTTACATCGTGTACGGGCCGTTAAGCAATGGCGCAACGCAGGTGATGTACGAAGGTGTTCCCAACTTCCCGGGTAACGATCGCATGTGGGACATCATCGAGAAGTACAAGGTCACGATCTTCTACACCGCACCAACTGCGATTCGTACATTCATGAAGTGGGGCGTTGCAGAGCCTGCAAAACATGATCTTTCATCACTGCGTTTGTTGGGCAGCGTGGGCGAGCCCATTAACCCCGAAGCGTGGATGTGGTATCACGAGAACATCGGCGGTGGAAACTGTCCGATTGTTGACACGTGGTGGCAAACAGAAACCGGCGGCATCATGATTTCGCCATTGCCCGGCGCAACGACAACGAAGCCAGGTTCGGCAACATTCCCATTGCCCGGCATTGGTGCAGAACTGCTTGACGATGATGGCAAGCACGTTGAACACGGCGGTGGGTATCTCACTCTCACGCATCCGTGGCCAGGCATGTTGCGCGGCATTTGGAAAGACCCCGAGCGTTACAAAGACGCGTATTGGTCACGTTTTGCAGGTCGCTACTTTGCTGGTGATGGTGCCAAGTTGGACGATGACGGTTATCTCTGGTTGCTCGGCCGTGTTGACGATGTGATGAATGTGTCGGGTCACCGCATCTCCACAACAGAAGTCGAGTCGGCCCTTGTCTCGCATCCATCTGTTGCCGAAGCTGCAGTAGTGGGTGCAAACGATGCAACGACTGGTCAGGCAATCATTGCGTACGTCACGTTGGTGGGCGGCATGGAAGTCGACGAGCAAGTTCTTCGTAACCATGTGGCCGGTGAAATTGGCGCTATCGCAAAACCGAAGACGATTTATTTCACGCCAGAGTTGCCCAAGACGCGAAGCGGCAAAATCATGCGACGGCTATTGCGCGATGTGGCCGAAGGTCGCAATCTGGGTGACACCACCACACTTGCTGATGCGAATGTGGTGAACGAATTGCAGAAGCGCGCGTCCGAAGCTCCGAGCGAGGATTAGAAAATGAAACGACTGGTAGCTATTGCAGTCGTGCTCCTTTCTGCGTGTTCATCAACCACTTCGTCATCATCCGACACGGACAGCGATTCTGCGGTGGTCGGTGCATGTGCTGCAACAACTCAACAGCCCACATTGGGTCTTTCTGCCATCACAGACAAATATCGGGTTCGTGTGTGGGACGACCCCGATTCAACAAAACCTCGTGAGCTGGAGCAGATCGGGGATGATCCAACGACTGAAAGTTCCGGCAACAATCTCACCGTGGTGGAGTCAGTTGCAGTGTCTTCTAAAGATTGCAGGGTTTTTGTTGGTGCATGCTGTGAACCAGTAAGTGGAATCACCTTTTATGAAGGCAAGAAGAAGGGTGAATGGCTACAGCTGATGGGCCATCTTCCTGCAATCAGTCCAGATGGAGAACAGTTGGCATTGGTCGGATACGAACAGTTACTGATCTCTTCCACCGCTACGCCAGACAAAACATCAATAACCATTGCTCTTCCGAAAGCCAATGAAGCAACGATGTATAAATCCGCATGGATCAATGGAGACCAGGTTGCTATCAGTGGCTTTACTCCAAAAGGTGCTTACGTGTGGATTGCAACAATCAGTGAAGGTACTCTGCGTCCCGGTGAACTGATTACTGACACAGTGAATTGGGAGTCAGAGGAACTCTGGCGCGTGGGCCTTGTGGGTGCAGACGAAAATGAGAACCTTGTGACACGTCGTGTTGGTGCTGCAGAGAAAGACATTCTCGATTTCCGCTACGCGGAAGCATTTGAATCGCATTCAACAATTGAGATCCCGCGGGGGACAACGTCTTATGTGATGAATGGTCAGCGTTCAGCAATGGTGACTGAAAAAGGTGTTCTCAGTGTGTGGGCTGGAAACGGCGATCCAGTGCAGCTCGGTGCTGGTTATGTGTGGGCCGGCTGATTTCACTCTAAACTTACGGTGTTAGATAGGGAGAACCCGTGGCACCATCTTCATTGCGCTCTTTTCGTCGCACAATCTCATTAGTGCTTGTCTTGGGTTTGCTGGGAACAGCTTGTGGGTCATCGGGGACATCTGCCCCTCAAGGAGCTGATCTTGCTTCTATTGAATGCATCAAGGATCCGAGTGCCGGTCTTGGTGCAGACGAAGTGTGTATCGATACTGGTATCCGAAATCAGAGTCTCTTCTCTTTTGCTAACTGGGGAGGCCGTCGTTATAAAGCTGACGATTTTGGATTTCCAGAAATGATTGCTCTTTACGGAGAATCCGTGATCTGTGCAAAAGTCGGGCAACGTACGTGCGACGTCACTCCGAAAGCTCGACTGATGCGAACCGTGATCGACAATATGTTGCAAAACGGTCGCTGTGAGGGTCTCTCCGCTCTTGGCGCCTTGTACATGAACTCACGAGGTCCCGCGCCAGAGAGTTTTAAGGCAGATGACATTCAGTCGCTCACACCATCCGTCGATGAATTTGCCAATGTCATTGACTATTGGTGGGCAACACAATTCCTTAGCGATGTCATTGATCGGTCAAAAACAACACGGAAGAGCGGTGTAAAGAAAGTTCTTGAGCAGATCATTGCGGGACTACGAGAAAAGTCAGGCGTAACTGTCGGCATTTATTCCGAGGAAGGTGGTCATTCGGTCTTACCGGTGGCAATCACCCGTTCTGATGAGAATTCCTACATTGCACATGTCTGGGACTCCAATAATCCTCGTGCTCTCGGACGTCTTCAGTTTGATCTTGAACAGCAACAGTGGACATATCTTGGTGGTCGACTGAATACCGGATCTGCAGCAAAAAAATGGACTGGTGGTAATGGAACGATTGATGCTGTCGCGTTATCAGCTCGCAAGGGAAAACCATTGTTGGACGTTGGCAATTCCGAAAAAGGCAATGCAACAATTACAGCGACGTCATCCTCTTCTCAGAGTCTTTCACTACAACTCCAAACAGGAGACGGGAAAAAACTTCTTGCGACAACTACTGGTGTAACTGGTGCGATTGCGGGTGTGGAAGTTGCCCCGATTCGTAATGGTGACATCAATCAAATCATGATTACCCTTCCCGAGTCGCTGCGGGATTTCACAGCGAAGTTAACTACCTCTGCAATGTCAGAGAATGTGGACAGCGGATCGACGCAACTCACTGTGGATAGCGGGGAAGAGAGAGCTATCTCGGCATCTATTCCGTCTGGAATCGGTACATCATCGGCGACTGTAAAAGCAATGCTTCGGTCTCAGAGCGCACAACGGTTTGAAGCAACATCACCACAGCCCATCAGCATCCAAGCTTCAACGGAGACAGCTGTGCTTAATGTTCCTATTGAAGCGAGGGAGACAATTGCGATAGCTAGTTCAAATTCGGAAGAAGTTGATTCAGTGATATCAATTACCCCCGTAGATGGAAATTCGCAGACAACTTCGATTGCACGACCTGTTGACAGCACTACTCAAGAAGTGATTATTGCTCGAGATACTGAAGGATCTCTTGTACCAATTTTGAGTTCGCTATCGGCCGTTACTGTGAATCGCGCGGAACTAACTGCTCTCGCTACTTCAACTTCTAGTGTTAGTGCAGGATCAACAACAGGATCCAGGGCTGCAACTATTTCTCCTGAGGCGGAGAACGTAAAGATACAAAGCTTTAATGGTGTGATTACGGATACCAGTGCATCAATTACGACGAGAATCACAAGTGATGTCGACGTTGAGATGTGGACCGAATACGGTCCAGCAGACAACTGGTCGTTGGTAGAGAAGACACCAAGGCAAAAGGTCGCTAATGGTCTTGAAAGTTCTGTGAAGTCGACTCTCGTGAGATTGACGCCGGGAACGGTGTATCGATATCGAACTGCAGTTGATACCAATGGACTTACTGTGTTTTCTGGTTATTCAACTCTTGAGACGACCGGTGAAGCTCCCGACGAGATTCCGGGGGGCTCGGTAGACCCAAACATCAGAGTTTCTGCTTCGCTGGTTGCGGCGACTTCAACTGGTGGAGTGGTAGCAAGCAAAATCACCTCTGCAGCAACATCAAAGGTGTGGATTGAATACTTCCTTGAGTCGAATCCGTCGTTCGTCCAAAAGACTGCAGAGCAAACGGTTCTGAGGGGAGCAGATGTTCAGGCTGTTCTGATATTGAATGGGCTCTCAATGGGGCAGGCTTATAGATATCGCGTCGCCGTTCGGAGTAGGAATTCCCTGGGCTATTCGCCCGTATACGACCTGAAAACCGGATCATCAGTAGCGACAGGTCGTCTTCCAACTGCATCGTTGGGGGCCACATTCTCTTTTGTTGTTGGGGAAGTTACGCAGACGACCGCGAATTTGCTCGTCAGTATCTCCAGTACCGTCAAGGGAAGAGTTCAGGCTGAATTTAGTAGCACGAATTTGAATGAATCAACAAAGTCAACAACGGTTTCTTTCTCTGCTGGGAAGGATGTTTCTCTTACTGTCCCATTGACTGGATTGACTGCGAATACCAAATACAGTGCGCGGTTGTTAGTGAATACAAATGGGTCAACTCAGTTCGGTACGTATCAAACATTTGAAACTAAACCTTCTGAAGCTGCCACAGTTGTAAGCGATCAAGTATCTGCGCCAGTTGTCGTACAAAGTCTTCTTAGAGAAAACAGCGCAGTGGTCACCGCATCAATTAGCGCTCGTAGGGATGGCATTGTGTACTTTGAGTACAGCATCGCCAATAACTCAGCTCTGCTTTACAGATCCGAAGAAACCAGAGTTTCCTCAACAACTACCTCGGTTGGACCTATCTCTTTAGAAGCCCCTTTGCGTGCAGGAAATCCATATCGAGTGCGGACAGTGCTGTCGATTGGAAATGAAGTTTTCTCTTCGCCATTCACAACTTTTACAACTTCTGGACAGATGGATGTAACGCGATATCAGGCATCAACTCCGAACTTGCGACGCAACAACACAGGTGCTGATGTGTCGTGGAGCATTCCAGCAGTCGATGTCCCTAGCTCCGTTGTGTTTAAGGTTCTTCAAGGTTCAACGACCCTCTGCAGCACTTCAGGCACATCATTTGATTGTCAAGCTGCTCTGTCCTTTGGATCTCATTCCTTAGTTGTTGCCACATTTTTCAATGACGTTGAGATTGCGCGAAGTGGAGCGTCCACCATCACAATAAGTGGCACTCCTGTGATTTCAAGTTTTTCGCTCTTGTCCGCGAGCTCAACGTCTCTGGTGTTTACGTATTCTTTCAATCCTCAGGGAGAAACAGTCCAATATGGCGTCCAGGTCAACGGCGTAGCACCAAGTCTTGGTGGGACTACTTCAACTGCCTTAAATGGTGCGACACATCAAGTTTCAGGACTAACTTCGACGACCACATATACCGCGAGGTTCATTCTGGTGAGCGGAAGTATTGTGACGGCATCTGACTGGATAACAGTCTCAACGCAATAGTGCTCATACTGGGCATAAAAACCTCAGTAGTTTGTGTTTTTAGACGCTTACGTCAGTGTGGCGAGGATGTCTACTGAGATCAATTCAGTAACGACTGCGTGATTAATGGTTCGAGCGGGTATCCCTAGTTCTTGCAATAGGGAGAATCCAACAGATTGTGCCTGATTAATCAAAATACTGATTTCAACGATTCGTTCATCGACATTTTGATCTTGAAGGATGTCGGAAAGCACTTTGCTGACACCTTCGCGTCCTCGTCTCATATCATCAGTCAGCTTCTTATTCACACGAGATGCCAGATGCATCTCCTGTCGATACCTTCTCCACTGGAGACGGCTTGGATGCAGAGATGTGATGACGAGTCTGCCGTAGGCGGTAATTGGGCTCACTCCATTGAAGACAACATGAGACTCTCGAGCATTTTGTTGTGAGACTTCGTGAACGGCATGTTCATATCCGTGAGACATCAGGGTGCTGAGATCTTCAAATCTTGGTTTTGCTGATCCAGTAGTCACTCCTGCTGCACGACACACTCGTGTCATTGATGCCCGCGCAACTCCAGATGATGCAACGACTTGAACGATTGCGTTAATCAATCTTTCGGTCACGTCGTCTTCAGCCGTCAGCAGAGGTTCATGTACAAATGATTCGATGTCTCTGAGAGTGCGTTCAGATGTAGGGCTGGGAACGAAGTCATCTGGGATGAGTTCAAGACCTAGAAGGAAGTTATGTAGGTTTTGTACTTCTGGCCAAACAGACATCGAGACTGACATCCCAATTCGAGTTGCAAGGACCCAAATTCGTTTCACTTGAAATGCATCTGGCTTCTTCTTCAGCAGTTTCCATTGCTGTTCAATGTGGGGAAGAACCACCTCGGCAAGAATTGGACTCCGATGTGTCGCCATGAGCAGATCCACAAAAGCAATGTGCTCTGACGTTGCATCAAAATCGTGTGGCAGGCGATTCCACAGCAGTGCATCGAACCAGTCTCGACCGCCAGATATCCAACTCTCAGCCAGAAGGTCGGGAATGTCATCAAAATATGAATAGAAGGTGGGTCGAGATACGCCGGCCCGCGAAATGACATCACTCACACTGCAGTTATCAATACCTAAAGCCGCCACGGAATCGAGGCCAGCACGTAACAGAAGCTGGCGGGACTTAGTGCCTCCGGTGGTGAGAAAAGTTAACGACATCGAGAACTTTGAATCTAACAGTGTTATGGAGATGCTTGGCGAAAATCTTACATTGTTTGATTCAGCGAATAAATCTGATATTTTCTAGTCCGAAATCGGGATGTGGCTCTCTGAGGCCACTGGGTTGAGGCACCATGTTTACGAATCTCAAGAGAATACGACGTGTTCAGGCTGTGATTGCCCTCGCAATTGTCATTGTCATTGTGGGAGCGGTCGTCTTCACGAGGGGTAGTGGAGAGGATGATCTCTCCTTCATTCCACGTGGCAATGCAGATGAAGTCTTGGAAGTCGCTGACCCGAAGGGCAGTCCACATTTTGCCCTCACATCAGATTTTGATCCATCTGTAAACACCGAGGCTGAGGTACCTGAAGAACTTCGTAAAGATGCCGAGGGTTTGCTCTCAGTGGAGTCGGCTTCATTTGTCGATGGTGAAGGTCCATACGTCCTCGATTGGAAAATCAAGAACGGGGATTCCGACATCAGTTGTCTTAATTGCGCAATGTTGGATTCGCGACTAAAGAAAATCATTGCAGCCGTTCTTTCGTCTGGCTCTGCAGATGGAATTGAAGGGATCGTCGGAGTGGAACCCGCTCGCACGATTGCTGGGGAATATTCCGGAAATGGATGGCAAATTGAATTTGTTGTTGGTACTTCTGCAAAGAGCCGTAAGGCGGGCGAACAGATTTCGGCTTGGCTTCTAGAGAATTCTGTAGAAAACAGAATTCTCAGTGTGATGTGGCAGAACCTTCTTTATTCACAATCCGAATGCGGAACACAGCTTCTTGATGTTGCACCTGTTGAGGTGTATCCAAGTGCAATTCCTGCAAACTCATCAGCACAACGTGATGCAGCAATGGATCGAATAGTGGTCGCTTCACCTACCTACTTACCTCAATTTGAAGACCGTGATGGAGCTCAGTTTCTTACTGGATGGAAAGCTTCGTCATGTTAAGTAGAGCAGTACTTGTAAAGAGCCGAATGAAATTGTGGCAGAAAGCAACTGCATCAGTATTCGCTACCGCCTTGATAGGAACGTCGATACCGGTCCAGAGTGCAAGCGCAAAGGCTGCGCAAGAAGAAGCAGCACGAATCGAAGCCCAAATTGCAGCTGATGTTCCTCAAGCAAAAGCTGGGGCACAAGTCATCGGTGCAGTTGTTCCGTTTCTTCCAATGGAGGCATCGGGTACTGCATTCGCTCGTATATTCGCCCTGAATATTGGTTCATCTCCCACAGCTCAGGGTTCCACGACAAATGTGACCGTCTCTGGATTGCCTTCGGGAGTCACCATCACAGAAGCAACGCCAGTTCCGACTTCAAAGGTTTCCGGGTGGAAGTGCGTCGTGAATGTTTGTTCATGGGTGGATACTCAAGGTGGCGGGACTCAAATTCAGCCAGGACAAACTGTTGAAGGACTTATCAAGTTCTCTATCGCGCCAGATGCACAGATTGCCTCAATCACAGATTCTGAAATTCAGATGATGATGGACGCATCAAAGACGGTCAAAAGCGCCAACGATCCTGACAAGTTAAAGCTTGATGCCCTCGCGCAGAGGCTCACAACACTGAAGATCAATGTTGATGTTCAAGGTGATACAACTGCCACCTCTCAAGAAACTTCTAGCTACCTTGCTGTCACCGATGCAACAGGACGTGCACGTATTGCTGCAGTTATCTCAGGAGATAGTGCAGTCAGTATTGGCGAAGATGCTCGGTGGACTGCACGCGTATTGAATATTGGAAGCGCAGCGGGTCCGGCATCGGTGAAAGTCAAAAATCTTTTGCCTTCAGGATTAGGACTTGAGGATGTCAGGGTCTCCGGAAGGAACTGGGATTGTGGCGATCAAGCGAGCAGCCTTGAAAGTTGCACCTACAACGGTGTACTGCCTATTGGCGGTGTCAGTGAACCTCTTCGAATCAGGGCATTAGTTGGCGAGGAAGCAGAAGCCGGCAAAGAGAACAAGTGGAGTTTCACAGTTGAGGGCATGCCCTCATTCCTTCCATCGGATGCATCGTTTACCGCAATCGAGGCATCCGCACCAGACTTAGGTCTTCAAATGATTGTTGGTAATCAAGTCATTGTCCCTGGTGGCTCAATTGAACTTCACCTGCAGGCCGGAACATTTGGAGGTTCCACGAAGAAGCCTGTTGTCATTGACATCACGGGTGTACCGGGCGCAACAGTTGAATCAATCTCAGTCGCTAACGGTGAAAACAGCAGTGGATTTGTTTCTACTGATGCTGATGGCAATGTGATTGATGGCGATGTCATAAAGAAATGCGAAACCACAGACCAGGGTGTCGTGTGCCAAGTTCGCCAGCTAAAAAAGGGCGAACTCTACGGAGCTGTCCTGTCACTGAATTTTCCGAAGAATTTCACATCAGAGGAGAATTCAGTGGTTGTGAAAGCCACTCTATTGACGGATGGCGAGGACCAAGACAAGACATCAAACAACTCAGTTGGTGTTCCAGTTGTGGTTCAGCCTGCAAATGTTCCATACCCAGCACTTCTCCCTGCAAAAAAGGATGAGAGCGGAACGTGGAATGCATTCAGTGGTGAATCAGTTCGACTGAAATCAGGGACACCTGCAGAGTTTGGATATGTCATCAAGAACACTGGTGCTAAGGCTTTCCCAGTCGGAACCAGACTTGAATTCAATCTCATGTTGCAAGAAGGTGTCACGGCAAAAGTAAAAGGCGCTTGGAAATGTTCTGAACGGAGTTTCCCCGCTCCTCAGTTCACAGAAGAACAGCGAATGGGAGCTGCAACAGCCGCGCGGACCGCTGGAGTTGGATTCGATCTTGATCGCCCCGCATCGCAACTTGAGGCGCAACTTCTGGAACAGATTAAGGAACAAGCCACAATTACGCCTATTCCAAATTTGTCAGGTGAGGTCCCTGGTCTCGCTTGTTCGACAACCGTGAAGAGTGAAATCCCGGTGGGTGAATCCTCTTCTCCTGCAGTGCTGCGTGCTGAAGTATCTGAAGATGCAGACATGGCAGTTGCATTGTGGCGCGCAGAGTTGACAACACCTGCTTTAGAGACTGCGCCCAAAGTTGACTTTTCTGCAATTACGACTGCTGTGAAAAAGGGTGTTGCTCCGATGGTGGTGGCCAACGCCGTGCGTTCAGGATCAATCAGCAATGTGAAGGTTTCCATTGTCAATAAGGGTGAATTGGTAACCGAGCACCCTGCGGTTGTCCTTTCAATTCCCGCTGGACTTCGCCTGAATCAGAATGCCCAACTTCCAGCAGGTTGGAAGTGCGTCTTCCTTGCACAGGGGCTTGTGGGGGGTCTTGCCGTTTGTACGACAAATAAATTGGCTGGATCTTCAGAATCGTCAGTGGCTGAGTTCGAACTTCAGGCAGACATTTCTCGAAACAAGGCATCTTTGATTCGCTCCGTTGCGCTCACAAACTCCACGAAGATTGGACTTGCTGCAGTTGCTGAGAGCAATGTGGAAGTGAAAGGTCCTCTCAATGTCAAAGTTGTCGGACCGGAAACAGTGAACGATGTATCTGTGCCAGTTGAGGGCGGGGAGCCGGCACTTACAAAGGTGTCCATGTCGGCACAGTCTTCAATCGATGGTGTCGCATTCACTTGGAAGCAATTGTGCGTCACTGAAGGTGAGGAAGGGTGTTCTTCGATCAGTCCACGTGTGACATGGCTGAAGAAAGAAGGCCAGTCCGGAGAGTTTGTTGTTCCACGAGTTGAATCGCCCGTTGATCTCTTCATCCAAGCAACAGCCAATGACAACGATGCTTCCGCATCCGATATGTACACCGTGCGATTGTTGCCGCGGCCAAAAGTGCAAGCACCTCCAAAGGTAAAGAAATCTTCGGTCACTAA
>ERZ1022756.502-NODE-502-length-10807-cov-9.014788_pt1 | contig 10807 bp, 9 predicted proteins | sample MGYA00520902_ERZ1022756 | MGnify/ENA primary metagenome ERZ1022756 (study PRJEB33162, sample SAMN09537601) | freshwater metagenome | isolation source: freshwater | place: Canada:Alberta | collected 2017-07 | study: EMG produced TPA metagenomics assembly of the... | reverse complement strand
GGCCAAGTCTTTGACTCAATTCGCCATCGTTAGTTAGCAACAGCAGGCCTTCAGTATCCGCATCAAGTCTGCCTACGTGAAATAGGCGCTGTTCGTACTCGGCAACTAAATCGCCAACACATTCTCGACCTTGATCATCTGACATTGTTGTGACCACACCACGTGGCTTATTGAGTGCGACGACAATGTGTCCGCTGGTTTGGGCAATTCGAACGCCATCTACATGAATGATGTCAACATCCGGATCAACTCTTGATCCCAACTCATCAACTACCTCGCCATTAACAGTCACGCGACCAGCCGTGATGAACTCCTCGCATTTTCGCCGCGAGCCTAGCCCAGCACTAGCCAATACTTTTTGTAAGCGAACTTCGTTCTCTTCCATAGCTGGCTAGTTATTCGCTAAATCTAAAACTTCTTCGACATTGTCAGGCATAGGTAAGTGAGCGGCAATCGGTGGTAATTCATCAAGTGACTTTAAGCCGAGGCGCTCTAAGAAATAGGTGGTAGTTCGATAAAGGTGTGCACCGGTTTCATGGTCGTGACCAACTTCTTCAATTAAGCCACGAGTGACCAAGGTGCGGACTACGCCATCGACGTTTACCCCTCTGATGGCAGAAATTCTTGCCCGAGTTACTGGCTGGCGATAAGCCACTACAGCCAGAGTTTCAAGACCCGCTTGTGAGAGCCTTCCATGTTGTCCATCAAGTACAAACCTTTCGACTACTTGTGCGCAGTTATCCCGAGTCCAGAATCGCCAGCCACCACCAAGTTCGCGCAAATCAAAACCTCGCTCTTGCACGGCGTATTCCTGCGCCAGGTCGTGCAAAGTTGTTACAACTGTGTCTTCGGGTGTGCGCGTCAAGGTAGCAAGTGTTGCGGTGGTCATCGGTTCTTCAGTGACCATTAGCAATGCTTCGAGTGCTGCTCTAAGCGATGGTGCACCTAATGAAATACCGTCGTCTACTTCAACGTCCGTTGCAGATTCACCGTCGATCAACTCAACTGTTTCATCACTCATTTGGTTCTTCACCTGTCTCGTCAATTAGTGGTTCACTAACTTCTACATCACCCAATTGGGTTCTAAAGTCTTGTACTTGCGTGGAATCAAATTCATCTATCTCTCGCATGGCATCGATGTTTACTTCATCGTCACCAATCCACCGCACATAAAGCTCGCCTAGTGGAGTTGGTTGATCGAAAGTTACTAGCCCATCACGATAAATCTCTAGTAACGCCAGGAACCTCGCAACTACCAACAGTGTTGTATCGCAGTCCCGAGTCAAAGTCCTAAACGAAGCTTGCCCAACCCGGCGAAGTCGTTCCACGATAATTGCCGCCTGTTCCCGCACCGAAACACGAGCTGCGTGAATGTGAGCAACCGAAATAACATCAGGTAACTTCGGTTCAAGTGCCCGGGCAGCAAGATTTGCAAAGTCATCAGGTCCCATTCCAAGTTCAACTTCAGGCAAGAGCTTGGCGAACTTATCGTCGAGTCCTGCCGCGCGAGGGTGCTGTCGACCTGCAGTTGCCAGTCGATGCTTGAAGTCAGCAGACATTTCTTTGAAGGCTCGATATTGCAAAAGACGCGCCAGCAGTAAGTCGCGAGCCTCTAAGACTGCAATATCTTCTTCGTCTTCTACTTCGCCACCTGGAATCAAGCGTGCGGCTTTTAAGTCAAGCAGGGTTGCTGCGATTACTAAGAACTCGGTTGCTTCATCAAGAGTCCACTCATCACCGCGGGCCTTGATGTAGGCAACAAAATCATCGGTAACTTGATGCAGTGAGAGTGCCGTCACGTCAAGACGGTGCTTCGCAATTAACGAAAGTAGAACGTCAAACGGACCCGAGAATTCCTCGAGGGAAACTACGAATGAGTCTGAGATTTCTTCCGGCGCAGCGGTCTTTAGTTCAGGCTCGGCAGGCGCCGCAAACATTACTTGGCAACCGAGCCTTGGTTCTCAAGACGAGCTACAAGTTCCCAAGCCAAGTTGCGGTAATTCTGGGCACCAGAAGAATTTGGCGCTTGTTCGATAATCGATACGCCAGCCTTTGTTGTCTCTGGGAACTTAACTGTGCGACTGATGGTCGTGTGGAAAACCGAATCTCCAAATGCATCAAGTACTGCCTGGATGGTTTCTCTAGTGTGCAATGTCCGAGCGTCAACCATAGTTGGAAGTACGCCATCAATAGTTAAACGATTATTCAAACGTTCTTGAACCTTTGAAATCGTTTCGCGAAGCATTTCAACGCCGCGCAATGCAAAGAATTCACACTCCATAGGAATTACAACGCCATCTGCGGCGGTTAAAGCGTTTACCGTTAACAGACCTAGGGATGGCTGGCAGTCGATCAAGATGTAATCGTAAAGCGGACGAACTGACTCGAATGCACGATCAAGTGCGTATTCACGAGCAACTTCCCCTGCAAGGCGTAATTCTGCTGCGCTCAATTGAATGTTTGCTGGAAGTAAATCAAGTCCGTTTATCGAAGTCTTCATGACAACTTCGGAAGCTGGGACTGAGCTTGAATCCATCAACATGTCATAGACGGTTCGCTTGCCGCCCAAGTCATCTGGATTTACCCCAAGACCAATTGACAAGGAACCTTGTGGATCCATATCAACCATCAAAACTTTTCTGCCAGCTTCGGCTAGTGCTGCACCAAGATTGATTGTGGTTGTTGTTTTACCAACACCACCTTTTTGATTTGTCATCGCAATTATGTAAGCCGGACCGTGACTCGACAACGGCTTAGGTGCTGTAAATGTTGGGAGTGGACGACCAGTAAGGCCAAGGACTGCGTCGGGAATTTTTGTCTCGCCAGCGTTCACAATTGGCGTGACTGAAGCTTCGTGATCAATTGGCAACGCTGGTGCTGATGGTTGCGCGGAAGCGGCTTGCGCTTCTAAAGGAGTTGGGATTGGGGCCGAGGCTGACATTGCTGAAGACAATGGATCGCTCAAGTTTTGATCCTGAGGAATTGGAACTGTCATAACTATCCTTCCCAGCACAAACGAGACCAACAGAGACATTCCGTCAATCCAGAATTAATCGTCGCTGAGGAAGTTACGACTACTTTAGATTAAGGCCTTTTCCCAATAAACACTGGGATGCAACAGCCCTTTTCGACTAGTGTCGCAACCGCATTTTGCCAACTAAAGTCGCATCATTGTTAACCCAAATCAACGCACTTTAGCCCGTGGATGTGCAGTGGCATAAACCTCACGTAATTGGTCAACTGTCACCAGGGTGTAAATCTGGGTAGTTGTAACCGAAGCGTGCCCCAAAAGTTCTTGAACCACACGTACATCTGCCCCATTCTCCAGTAGATGCGTGGCAAATGAGTGCCTCATGGTGTGTGGCGAAACCTTGCCTGCCAAGTCAGCTCGCTGGGCAACAGCCTGCAATATGGTCCAGGCACTTTGCCGTGACAATTTAGTTCCTCGGGCATTCAAAAAGAGTGCCGAGCTTGATGTCGATTTACTCGAAAGCACAGGTCGGCTGCGAACTAGATAGCGATCCAGGGCACTCAAAGCATGCGAACCAACAGGAACAAGTCGCTCTTTATTCCCTTTTCCTTTAAGTCGCAAAATCGGAAGATCCTTCGACAGCATCGAAACATCATCCAAATTCAAGTCAGTTAATTCGGAAATGCGAGCCCCGGTGCCATAAAGAAGTTCCAAAAGCGCCTGATCGCGCATCATGAGAACCGAAAGGTCACCTTCACTGTCAGCGCCAACAGCAGCCAGTAATCTCTCAATTTCCGTAAAAGTCAAAGCCTTAGGTAGACGTTTAGAGATACCCGGTGGCTTCACCGCACGGGCTGTATCTGATGCGGTTATCCCCTCTTTAGCCAAAAAGGCGTGTAACCCGCGAACTGCTATCAAAGTGCGAGCTGCAGATGAGGGTGCAAGCGCGGGATGATCATTGCCGCCAAGTCTCAAGCCAATTAGAAAATCGGAAATCTCGTTGGCAGACACCGCAGAAAAGTCAGCAATACCCTTAGCGAGCAAAAACTCCTGGTATCTGGCTAAGTCCCTGCGATATGCAGACATTGAATTTTTAGCCAGACCCCGCTCTACGAGCAGGTGATCTAGATACCCATTAATGTGCCGTTGAATTTGAGAAGAATTAGTTGCAGGCACACTTCGAACTTACCTGACATAACTAAACAATTGCGGTTATTGAACCTAAGTTGGTTAGGCGATAGAGAAACGATCAGCCATCATGGCTTCCCGTCGGGCAACCTCAGTGCTCACGCCTGCAAGCAAGCTGGAAAGTGGCGTATCCAGAGCACTGCAGATAGCTGCCAATAATTCAGATGAAGCTTCTTTTTGGCCGCGCTCTAGTTCAGATAGGTAACCAAGTGAAACTTGGGCATCGCGAGACACGTCTCGCAAGGTGCGTCCTTGTTCATTGCGACGGCGGCGGAGTTCTTCACCAATTACTTGGCGCATAAGTACCATCTTTTTGCCGAATACAGGTGCAGCAGTTGGAGCGGCGATCTTGACGGTGTGAGTCAGCGAAATCGGGGCTTGCGGCGTGATTGATCTAGATGAGGCATTTAGAACCGGTTGCTGGGTCATATCGCTTTCCATTCCTTGATCATATCTACAATCTATCGATTGCGTCTTGGTGTCAATGTCTTGTTGTTGATTTCTTGTTATTAATACTGCCCAATAAAGGGGTGGATAAACCTAGAAGCCGTGGATATATAAGCGGCAAAACCGACTAGATCTAGAGCATAGTTAGCAAAAGCTCTAAGGCTGCCGCGACGGTCTCTTCGCGCACCTGAGCTCTGGCTTCTCTTGGATCGTCGACTTCGGGGAAAAGATGTAGTTCATCGACTGCCGAGTCGATGACAGCTCCCTGCTCGTCACGCATGACACAAGCCACAAACACCGTGCCAGGAAGATGGCCATCTTGTGATGCGGGTCCAGCGACACCGGTAACTGCTAACCCAAAGTCCGCATTAAGTTTGCTCGCCGCGCCGGTTGCCATTTCGAGCGCCACTTGAGCTTGCACTGCTCCACCTTCAGCCAGCAAAGTTTCAGAAACTCCCAGGAGACTCGACTTTAAGTCTGTTGCATAGGCAATAACCCCGCCACGGAAGATTTGGGAAGCGCCGGGTATTGCAGTGATAGTTGAGCCCAACTGTCCACCTGTGATCGACTCGGCAGTGGCAACCGTTCTGCCTTGCATTGCATACACAACCGTTACGGCTAGTGAATCGATGTCAGTCGTCATGATGTGGCTCTTTTCATTGGCCTAGTATGTCAAAAAATTAATCGTTACGTGGTTTTACTCGAGCCTTTAATACATAATCAATACCCGTTGTGATCGTTAATGCCAAGGCAACGCCAAGAGACATCTGCGCAACTGCATCAACCCAACCGTTAAGTGGAACCAAGAAGGCAACGATTGCAACTATCTGACTGACCGTCTTGACTTTGCCGCCACGGCTGGCAGGAATCACACCTTGCTTGATTACCCAGAATCGCAACAGCGTTATCGCAACTTCTCTGAAGATTATGATGCCCGTTACCCACCAAGCAATTTCACCCTGAATCGAAAGTGCAATTAAGGCAGTTCCAATTAGAGCCTTATCCGCTATTGGATCGGCAATCTTTCCAAAATTTGTAACCAAGCCATAACGTCTGGCCCAGACTCCATCGACAAGATCAGTTAGCGCGGCAATTAAAAACACCGCGGCACTTGCCCACTGCGCTGCCTCTGTCTGTTCAATCGCTAGAACTAGGTACCCAAAAATTGGAACCATGAACAATCGAGCAACAGTCAATATGTTTGGAATGTTCAGCACTGGAACTTCGTTATTTGGATCACCTAAACGATCTGGAATTGGTGAATGTGTCATTACGAAATCTGCTTTGCAACTAGATCGACGCCTATGGCATCAATCACAACGGCGCGCACGATACTTCCCACAGGCAATTGCTGATCCGAAACTACAGTTGTTGAACCATCAACCTCTGGACCTTGATGTTCGCTACGGCCCTGATTACCAAGTTCTTCAACTAGAACAGATACCTCTTGACCGATGCGACTACGTGCCACATCTTCGCTAGTTCTTAGCGCTACTTTGCTTACCGCTTCATGTCGCGATATAACTTCATGCTCTGGGAGATGTCCATCTAACTTCACGGCTGCCGTGCCATCCTCGTCGGAATACGCAAAGACACCGACAGCGTCAAGGCGGGCACCTTCAATGAACTCAATCAACTCGGTAACGTCATCTTCTGTCTCCCCTGGGAAACCAACAATGACGTTAGTTCGAGCGCCAGCAAGTGGATTGTGAATTCGAATTGCACTCAACAGATCAAGGAAGCTATCGGTTCCACCAAACCGTTTCATGCGACGCAGCACTGAATTACTTGCGTGCTGGAAGGACAAGTCGAAATAGGGCACGATCCCAGGAGTGTTCGCAATAACGCTAATCAAATCTGGACGCATCTCAGCTGGCTGTAGATATGAGACTCGAACCCACTCAATACCTTCTGGCTGTACTAATAGCGGCAAAAGTTTTTCTAGTAACCGAAGATCGCCAAGGTCCTTGCCATATGAAGTTGAATTTTCGCTGACCAAAAGCAGTTCGCGGACGCCATTCTCACCTAGCCAAGCGGCTTCCTCAAAAATTTCACCTGGATCCCGAGATACAAACGAGCCACGGAAAGCTGGAATTGCACAGAACGTGCACCTGCGATCACAGCCAGAAGCAATCTTTAGTGGCGCCCACGGTGTTGAATCTAGGCGCTTACGGTAGACGTGCGGTCCCATACCTGGAGTAGAAACATCAGATGTGACGGATTGTCGATCAACCGGCGAGATAGGCAGCAGCTTTCGTCGATCTCCAGGAGTGTGGGCTTCGATGTTTTCGCCCGCTAGAACTCTTCGAAGGGTTGAGCCAATCTCGGCATAGTCATCAAAACTCAAGACTGCATCGGCCTCAGGAAGCTCAGCCGCAAGTTCTTTTCCATAACGTTGCGCTAGACAACCAACTGCGACTACTTTTCCATTTCCAGCAAGTAGCTCACTGGCTTCCAAAATTGTGTCGATGGAGTCTTTTTTTGCTTGTTCGATGAATCCACAAGTGTTTACCAGGACTAAATCAGTTGCTTCACCATCAGAAACTAGATTCCAACCATCAGCAGTAAGTCTGCCGGCAAGTTCTTCAGAATCAACATCGTTACGAGAGCAACCCAAGGAAACTATGGATACACGAGGATTAGCGGTCACGCCTTGAAGCCTACTCGCCGCGGATCAATGCAATTGTTCCCGCAAGATCTTCAGCAGTTACTAATACTTCGCGAGCCTTTGAACCCTCAGATGGTCCAACAATGTTGCGTGATTCCATAAGATCCATCAATCGACCGGCCTTAGCAAAGCCAATACGAAGTTTGCGTTGCAGCATGGAAGTAGACCCAAATTGCGTTGAGACTACTAATTCAACGGCAGCAAGTAAATCATCTAGGTCATTGCCGATGTCGCCATCAACTTCTCTAGTTGCGGTAATCGGAGCAACAATGTCTTCGCGATACTGCGGAGCCATTTGACCCTTGGCATGAGCTACTACTGCGCGAATCTCTGCTTCAGTAACCCATGAGCACTGAATTCGAATAGGCTTTGAAGTTCCCATCGGCAGGAACAGTCCATCGCCTTGGCCAACCAGCTTCTCTGCACCAGGCTGATCCAAGATAACGCGACTATCAGCCAAGCTGGAAGTTGAGAATGCAAGACGACTTGGAACATTTGCCTTGATCAATCCCGTCACCACATCAACTGATGGACGCTGAGTTGCAAGTACTAAGTGAATTCCAGCAGCTCGAGCTAACTGTGTGATTCGTACGACTGAATCTTCCACATCTCGTGGAGCAACCATCATCAAGTCCGCTAGTTCATCAACAACCACTAGCAAGTAAGGGTAAGGACGCAACACTCGCTCAGAACCAACTGGTGGAGTAACTTTTCCACCACGAACTGCCTTATTGAAGTCATCCACATGACGGAAACCGTATGCAGCTAAATCGTCATAGCGAGCTTCCATTTCTTTCACAACCCATGCCAGCGCTTCAGCAGCCTTTTTAGGATTCGTGATGATTGGACTAATTAGATGCGGGATGCCTTCGTAAGCAGTAAGTTCAACGCGCTTTGGATCGATCAAGATCATTCGCACTTCATCAGGTGTTGAACGCATCAATATAGATGTGATCAACGTGTTCATGCATCCCGATTTACCGGCTCCAGTGGCACCCGCAACCAAAAGGTGAGGCATCTTGGCAAGGTTCGCGACTGTAAATCCGCCTTCGACGTCCTTACCTAAACCGACCAACATTGGATGTTCGTCTCCAGCTGCTTCGCCACTACGCATGACGTCACCCAAGGAAACTACTTCACGATCAGTGTTAGGAATCTCAATTCCGATTGCACTCTTGCCTGGGATTGGAGACAGGATGCGAACATCTGCGCTTGCGACTGCGTACGCGATGTTCTTGCTCAGAGCAGTTACGCGCTCTACTTTCACCTTAGGACCAAGCTCAACTTCGTATCGAGTGACAGTTGGTCCGCGCTGGAAGCCCGTGACTTTCGCATCAATGTCGAATTGTTCAAGAACTTGAGTCAACGCTTCAATAACCGCATCATTTGCAGCAGTACGCGCCTTTGGCTTTGCACCTGGCTTCAATAGCGCTTCGCTTGGCAACTTGTAGTTTGATGCAGATACAAACTGTAGTTGCTCAGATTTAACTGGCTTTACATCAAGCATTGATGCTGGCTGTGAAGGTGCGACATTAACTGGCGGCTTAGGAATTTCAGCTACAAGTGAGACTGCCTGTGTGTCATTCGAAACAACTGGGGCAAGTACATCAACTGCAATTGTGTTCATTTGTGTGATGTCCTGAACTTCAGCCACAAGCTCTGCATCTTCGGCAATTGCCGGGTTACTCACGATTGGGTTAGTAAACGGTGCGTCACCCACTAGTTCGCCAATTGCCAACGCGGGATCAAGGTCAGCTGGGGTTGAACTCTTGCGACGTAGACGGCTAAACAAAGTGCGATTAGGCGTAACTGAAAGATCAAGTGCAAGTTGTGCTTGTGCCGCGGTGATGTCATCAACGTTCGGGTGTGTTAGTTCTAAATCTTCTTCAACTGATGTCCGCTGGAATTTAGCGACAATTGCACGAACCTTAGTTGGGATTGTGTTTACCGGTGTGGCGGTGATTATCAAGATCGAAAAGAACGCCACGACCAGAAGCAAAAGGACCGTAACAATAGTTCCAACGGCACTGACAAAAGGTGCAGTGATAGCCCAGCCAACCCAACCAGATGCTTCGCGCATAGCACCCGCACCGGATGAAGGGATTGGGTTTCCACGATTGATATGAACTATGCCCATCACGCTTAGTGCAAGCAAAGTCCAACCAATTGTCAGGCGACCTTTTTTCTGTGACGGTGCATCAGGGTGACGTAAAGTTTGAACCGCAATAACAAGTAATGCCACTGGTGCAAGCACATCAAAAATTCCAACAGCGCCAGTTACCAAACTTGTAACCACACCAGATACAAATCCGGCAACATCAAACCAAACAACAGCGGCAACAACAATTGCCAGAGATAAATAAAGCAGACCTAGGCCATCGCGGCGATGAGCTGGATCTAGATCTCTTGCACTCTTGCCAATGCCTCGGGCAATCGCACCAATAACGTGGGCAATGCCTAACCAAACTGCTGTTACAAATTTGCGAAGTCCTTGGAAAGCGGTCGTTAGCACCGAAGGCTTTGAGCCCTTTCGTGGCTTAACTGGAGCACGTCCTGATCCAGAATTTCGTCCTTGTGGTCGAGATGAGGATGAGGGGCGCGGACGAGTTTTTGCCGCTGACGGGGAAGCCATATAACAAATATATCCGAAACACTCCAGTAACACTGGCACCAAGAGTCACGGCGTGTCGGAATATAGCTAAAGATTTCCCTGAATCAGTTGGAAATAATTAGTGGCACAATCATCGGTCGACGGCGATGCTTCTCGCCTACCCATTTACCGGTTACCCGTCGAACCATTTGTCCTAATTGATGAGTGTCCGTCACGCCGTCAGCTAGTGCAATTTCAAGCGTTGACTTGATCTTTGGCAAGATCTCTTCAAACACACTCTCCTCTTTACTAAACCCACGAGCGTGGATCTGCGGACCAGCTATCACCTTACGATCGGCAAAATCAATCGCAGCAACAATCGACAGGAATCCGTCTTCACCTAGCACTCGACGATCCTTTAGCAGCGACTCAGATACTTCGCCAACGGTGGATCCTTCAACGTAAACATAACCACAAGGAACTGCGCCAACGATGTTGGCTTTGCCATTCACAAGATCGACAACGATTCCGTCGCCTGCAAGCATGACTCGAGATTCGGGAACACCCGTCTTGATGGCCAAGTCCGCATTAGCTCTCAAGTGTCGCCATTCACCATGTATCGGCATGACATTCTTTGGCTTAACGATGTTGTAGCAATAGAGAAGCTCGCCTGCGGCAGCATGACCTGAAACGTGAACCAGAGCGTTTCCCTTGTGCACCACATGTGCACCTAGTCGCGTTAGATCGTTAATGATTCGGTAAACCGCATTCTCGTTACCAGGAATCAACGACGACGCAAGAATTACAGTGTCACCAGTTCCAACCGAGATGGCGTGATCTTGATTGGCGATTCTTGCCAGTGCAGCCATTGGTTCGCCTTGGGATCCAGTGCAAATCAAAACTGCTTGATCATCGGGCATGTCCGCCATCTCGTCACTAGAGA
>ERZ1022756.501-NODE-501-length-10827-cov-4.002321_pt1 | contig 10827 bp, 9 predicted proteins | sample MGYA00520902_ERZ1022756 | MGnify/ENA primary metagenome ERZ1022756 (study PRJEB33162, sample SAMN09537601) | freshwater metagenome | isolation source: freshwater | place: Canada:Alberta | collected 2017-07 | study: EMG produced TPA metagenomics assembly of the... | reverse complement strand
AGCAAACTCTGGTCCACAGGAACCTCACCGCATGACTCGCAGTGAATGATGGGGATAGGTGTACCCCAGTAGCGCTGGCGAGAAATCAGCCAGTCCCTGAGTCTAAAGTTCTTGGCCTGAGATCCAGTGCCCTTGGCCTCAAGGATCTCAATGGCTTTACGAATTGCAGCAGCCTTTCCCAGACCATTTAGCTCACTCGAGTTGACAAGTTCGCCATCACCAGTGGTGGCGATGAAACTGGTCTCTGGGTTGTCCTCGCCGGTGTCTACGACGGTGCGAATTTCGAGTCCCATAGCCTTTGCAAAGTCCATGTCGCGCTGGTCGTGAGCCGGCACGGCCATAATTGCGCCGGTGCCATAGTCGGCAAGCACGTAATCAGAGACCCAAATCGGCAAACGCTCTCCGCTGAGCGGATTGATGGCGTAACGCTCTAGGAACACACCGGATTTGTCCCGGTCAGTTGCAAGACGCTCGATGTCGTTGGACTGCTTTACCTTTTCTAGGTAGCTGACAAACTCCATGCGAACATTCGCTGGAGCGTCGACTACAAGTTCGGAAGCAAGATCAGAGTCTGCAGCGACAACCATGAAAGTTGCTCCGTAGAGGGTGTCTGGACGGGTTGTGAAGACGGTGATTGGGGCTTTCCTGCCCTCAACTACAAAGTCAACATTCGCACCGATGGATCTGTTGATCCAGTTGCGCTGCATCGTGAGCACCTTGGCGGGCCACTTGCCCTCGAGGGTGTCCAGGTCATCAAGTAGCCGATCTGCATAATCGGTGACTTTGAAGTACCACTGGGTCAAAGCCTTCTTGGTTACCTGGGTATCGCAGCGCTCGCAGAGGCCCTGAACAACTTGCTCATTGGCCAAAACGGTCTGGCATGAAGGGCACCAGTTGACATTGGAGTTTTTCCTATAGGCAAGTCCGCGCTTATAGAACTCAAGAAATAGCCACTGGTTCCAGCGGTAGTAGATCGGATCGCTGGTCTGAAGAACACGATCCCAATCGAAGCTGCAGGCGTATCGACGCATGGAGGTCTTCTGCTGCGCGATGTTCTCGTAAGTCCAGGCACGCGGGTCAAGCCCGCGCTTGATAGCGGCATTCTCGGCTGGGAGACCAAATGCATCCCAGCCGATTGGGTGCATGACGTTGTAGCCGCGCTGAACCCAGTAGCGGGAGATGACATCACCTAGCGCGTATGCCTCGGCGTGACCCATGTGTAGGTCTCCAGATGGGTAGGGAAACATGTCGAGCACGTACTTCTTGGGGCGATTATCGCCAGCCCTTGAGGAATCAAAAGGCTTCAGCTCATCCCAAACGGGCAGCCAACGCTGCTGGATAGCCTCAAACTCGTACTCTTCGCGCAACAAACACCTCAGATTTCAACCCGTACAGGTTACCAAGCCACAGAGGCGGAAAGCTCTGAAACCAATGCTCGGGCCTTGAGTTGAATTTCGGCGTGCTCATCTTCAGGAATTGAGTCGCTGGTGATGCCTCCGCCAATGCCAATAGTCACTGTGTTTCGGTCGAAGATGGCGGTTCGAATGACCATTCCCAAGTCCATGGAGCCATCTTTGCCAATCCAGCCAATGCCTCCAGAGTATGGGCCGCGGTTTGAGGTTTCGAGTTCTTCAATTATCTCGACGGCTCTAATCTTTGGAGCTCCAGTCATGGACCCGCCCGGGAAAAGTGAGCCAAGCGCGTCGAAGCCTGACTTGCCCTCCTGCAAAATTGCGGAAACATCGGATACCAACTGATGCACAGTGGAGAAACTCTTTACCGCCAAGAGCGACTCAACGACAACAGACTCTGGTTTGCACGCAACCGAAAGGTCGTTTCTAATCAAGTCCACAATCATGAGATTCTCTGCTCGCTCCTTTGGATCAAGCGCAAGCCTGTTGAGTATCTGGGTGTCCTCCTCAGGGCTAGCACCTCGCGGAGCGGTGCCTTTGATTGGAGAGGAAAGCACCCTGCGGCCCGTGACTTCAATCAATCTCTCGGGTGAGATTGACACGAAGCTAACTCCGTCAATGCGCACGAAGCTTGCGTAGGGGGCTGGGTGTTTCTTGCGGAGTCTGAGGAAATAGCTCAGTGGATCTCCGGTGAACTCTCCCCTGAGCCTGGTGGTCAAACACAGTTGGTAGACATCGCCTGAGGCGATGTAGTCCTGCGCCTGAAGAATCTTTTGAATGTATTCAGCTTGCGAATCATCGGGAGTCAGTAAGGCAGCGGTGGCAGCGGTCATCTCTAGTTCGTAGCTAGCAGCATTACCGCCGAGCAACGCCAGCCGCAGTAATGCACCGGCGTGCCAAAGGTCGAACTCTTCCCTAGAGCTGCAGTCGGCCACAAAGTGCATTGTCTTGCTGGAGTGCTCATACACGATCGCGCGGTCGACTCTCAAAAACTGGCCGGCAAGTTCCCGACTTGCGTAGTGAAGGACTCCTACCAAAAAGGGTCTGAAGGAAAACTCAGGTTCAAACTCATACTCCTCGACTGAACTTGAGTAATCAGAAGGAACGCCGGAGCCAATAATCGAGAACTGACTGGTGGTGTGATGGGTGCGATCGAGCCAGAAACAGTTCGGCTGATTTGAGTAGAAAGCAACGAAGGTGTCGGAAATTGAGCTCCAGCTACGCAGTGATTCAACGTAGAGCGGCATCGCGCACCTTCCTTCTTCCGTAGTCTAGAGCTGATGAGTGTAAATGGAGACTTCTACCGCTTTGATTCGGGCGAGCTGGTTCAGATAGCTCACGCCCTGGCTGACAGCCTCACTGTGGCCGACAGCTTCTTGGTGAATGAAGGACAAACCGTTGCCCTTGAGCGCCACTTCAAGCGTTTCTCTGACTCAGTTGAAAGCCACGAGGAACTTAACCTCACAGCATTCTTTGAAGCAGCCAGGTCGGTCATTCCAAAGCGTGGTTTGTGGTTTCCAAGATTTGAGTACCGAGGTGTTCAGCCCGAAGGTCAACGGCTCTACCTTCGGCTACGAAAAGCCCCAGAGCGGACTGAGACCTTGACGCTCTGGACCTGCACCGAACCAGATAACAGGGAATCTCCGCTTGTGAAGGGCCCTGATCTTTCGCTTTGCCAGCAGCTTCGGCGCACTGCAAATCTCCACGGAGCAGACGAAGCAGTCTTGCTATCCCCCGATGGATACATCTCCGACGGAGCCCTTAGCTCAATAGTTTGGTTGAGGGGCAACACGCTCTATGCGCCCGATGACTCGACTCCATGGCTGCCGGGTATAACCAGGGGCATTGTTTTCGACCTAGCGCAGCAGGCTGGCTTAGAAACAAGAACTGTTCGAGCAAAACCGGTGGACCTCGAGGGATCAGAGGTTTGGTCACTCAGTGCTCTACAAGGAATTAGAGCCGCTACCGCATGGAAAGGTGTTGAGATTGCCGCTCCAAGGCTCTATCAACCTTTCCGTAAGCGATTGGCCATGCTTATGCAGCCAATCGCCAAGTGATGCTCTCAATTGATTTTGACCCAGTGACTGGGCTCAGGTCTTGACGGACTTTATCGAGAATGTAATTGACCTGATTAGTTCAGTTGACCCCTTCTGGAGGGGTGCGATAGCTGGGCTTTTCATCATGCTAGAAACTTCGCTATTTGTTGGTTTGGTAATCCCTGGAGACACCATCGTTCTGGTCGCTTCAACGGGTGTGACAAGTTGGCCAGATTTCTTTTGGCTGCTGCTGGCAGTTCTAGTCGGGTCGCTGATTGGCGAAACCATTGGATTCTCAATCGGCAGATTCTTTGGTCCACGTCTGCGCGCCTCAAGACTTGGTAAGCGGATTGGCGAGAAGAATTGGGAGCTAGCAGACACATTGGTGAAGCGTCGAGGAGGATTGGCAATTTTCGTCTCAAGATTCATGCCTGTATTGCACTCAGTTGTTCCGGCCGTGGCCGGAATGACCAAGATGCATTACCGGACGTTTATCGCCTGGACCTTTCTGGCCTGCCTTCTCTGGACCTCGATGTATGTAGGCGTTGGATTTTTAGCCCGTGCTAGCTACGAGCAGCTCAGCGATAACCTCAGGGTCGCCTTGCTTACTGGCATCGGCATCCTGCTGGCTTTTTTGATTCTGATTTCATTCGGAAAGAAGCTTTTGAGCAAGATTGCGAATCGCTAAAGATGTGCGGCCGTTACGTAGTTTCCAAAGAACTCTCGGAGCTCAAAGAGATCTTTGATGCCGAGGCTCCGATTGAGTTCGCAACCCTGAGCTACAACTTAGCTCCGACTCAATCAGCCCCAATCCTTGTGGAGCGCGAGCTTGAGGGCGTTCCAACCAGAGAGATTCATCCAGCTCGCTTTGGATTGATTCCACACTGGGCAAAGGATGTTCCTGATCCACTTTTCAACGCTCGGATTGAGACTGTTTTGGAGAAGCCCAGCTTCAAAGACTCTGCTCTTCATAAGCGCTGCGTTGTTCCAGCCTCCGGCTATTTTGAGTGGGATCAGCAAAAGCAACCACACTTTATTCACGCTGACCCTCTCATTTGCTTCGCAGGCATCTATTCGTTTTGGAGAGATCCAGCCAAAGCTGCCAATGACCCCAGCCGTTGGGTTTTGAGCTTTTCGATACTGACCAAGGTCGCATCACCCAGTTTGAGCTGGGTTCACGAGCGCTCGCCTGTTCTGTTGAGCGAGGATGGCGTTGAAGCCTGGCTCGCTCCGGATTATGAAACGACCCCTGACCTGCTGGAAGCCTTGGCTTCTGAGTCTGATGAAGTTGCCGAATCTTTAGAGCACTTTCCAGTCTCAAAAGCGGTTGGCAAAGTCAGCGAGAACTCAAAAGAGCTGATTTCTCCAATTAGTTTTTGAAAATGTCTCACGCAACACATAAACTCTCTTTATTCGAACATTTGTTCGAATAAAGAGAGGCATGGGGAAATGCAGACTGAAGAGATCCTGGGCGTTTTACAGGACAGTGACGGCGCACCCCTGTCGTTCAAATACCGCGGAGCAAGTTACCTGGTGAGCTCTAGGCCGGTTCGCTGGTATTCGCGCAAGCTCTGGTGGGAATCAGCCGAAGCTGCGCCCAGGGGCATCGGTAGTGCGGTGATGGAAACCGAGATGTGGCGACTGTGGGCAGGCTGCGGCGAGATTGTCGCCTTCTTTGAAATCAGACATCAGCTTCCTCAAGACACCTGGGTGGTCCAGGAGGTTCAGTAAGTGAGCTTTGTTCATCTGAACGTAGCCTCTGCCTACTCCGCCCACTACGGCGTAAATCGTCCCGAACAGCTCGCTGAAGCGGCTAAGTCACTCGGCTTCGAGGCACTAGCCATTACCGACAGGGATGGACTCTACGGGGCCGTCAAGCACATCGGAGCTGCAGTCAAGATTGGGCTGGCTCCAATAGTTGGTGCAAACCTAAAAGTTGATGACAGCCGAGTCACACTATTGGCCTTAGGGCAAAACAATGGTTCGGGCTGGTCATCACTGTGCAAAACGATCTCAACCGCTCATCATGGCTCAAAGAAAAAAGAGCCGGGGATAACCAGAGCAGCGCTTGCCGAGCTGAGCAAGGGCTGCATTGTGCTCTTGGGACACGACTCACAACTCGCTCGCTTGGTATTGCGCTCCCCCGCTCTTGCCAGTCAGGAGCTATCGAGCTGGATTGAGCTATTTGGTAAAGAGCGCTTAGTCATAGAGGTCGTCAATCAGCTAACCGAGCCCGGCACCGAGTATTCGAACGATCACGCGAGGGCAATGCTGGAGCTGGCATTGGCTCACGGAGTTCAAAGCGTTTTGACCAATGCCGTCAGATACTTGGAGCCAGATGATGCAATCACAGCGGACGTGCTGGATTCAGCTAGGACACTCGAGGCGCTAGGCCTGTTTACCCCGCAACCAAATGCTCAGGCTTGGCTGAAGCCCGCAAAAGATATGGCTGCAATCGCTCTTGAAATCACTGAGGATACGGTCCTAGCTAGAGGACTACTTGATAGAACTCAAAGGATTGCGGAGCTTTGCTACCTGGATCCAGTTTCTGACTGCGGCTGGGGTCAACCAAAAACCCCAGAGCAGTCTTCACTGGGTATAACTGAAAACCCCTTTGAGGTGCTGTGGCAAAAGTCACACGCTGCAATCTCCTGGCGTTACCCGGATGCCAAGGCCAGCGAATTGGCTCAGGTTCAACATCGACTGTCCAAAGAGTTGATTGCCGTGAATCAGCTCGGATTTGCAACCTACTTTCTGACCGTGGCTGATGTGGCCCAGATGATTCGAGACATGAAAATCAGAATCGCAGCCAGAGGCTCGGGTGCTGGCTCACTAATCAACTACCTGCTCGGTATAAGTGGAGTTGATCCAATCGCTGAGGGCTTACTGTTCGAGAGGTTTCTTTCCACCGAACGAAGCACTTTGCCGGATATTGACATCGATGTTGAATCCGCAAGAAGACATGACATCTACAGAGCAATCTTCCGTCGCTACGGTGGCAATCGAGTCACATTGCTCTCGATGCAGTCCACTTATCGAGGTCGCGGTGCAGTGCGAGACTCCGGTCTGGCCCTTGGTTTAGACGACGAGCAGATCGATCAGATTGCAAAAAGCATGTGGCGCTTTTCGGCCCGAAACTTTAGGAGAGAACTGGGCCAAAAGCCTGAGCTAGAGGACTTTGCTCGACTAACCGAACAGGATCGAAAACTAAACCTGCTGGTGGATATCACTCAGCGTCTAGACAAGCTCCCAAGGTTTATTTCGATGCACCCCTGCGGAGTCATCCTTGGGAACTCATCACTACTTTCACTCACTCCTACCGAACCCAGTGGGCTGGGCTTGCCAATGAGTCAATTCGATAAAGACGACATGGACCCGATGGGTTTTCTAAAGCTCGACGTGCTGGGGGTTCGGATGCAAAGCGCTATGGCCTACACGGTCAAAGAGATTGGAAGAGTCCAAGGTAAAGAGCTTGAACTAGATGCGGTCCCCAAGGATGACCCGGATGTATACAAGCTAATTCGAACCACCAACACCCTGGGTATTTTTCAAATTGAAAGCCCAGGACAGCGAGAGCTGACCGGCAAGCACCAACCAACTCGATTCAATGACCTGACCCTCCAGATTTCACTGTTTAGACCAGGACCAATGAAGGGAAATATGATTTCCCCCTACCTAGATGGCAGGCATGGCTTTATCCAGCCCGACTACATTCATCGTGACCTGCGTCCAATCCTTGAGGAGAGCTTTGGGGTGGTGGTTTTTCACGAGCAACTAATGCGCATCATGCAGCTGATGACGGGTTGCACGCTCGCCAAGGCTGATGAGATGCGGAGAGTGTTGGCAAAACCTGAAAAGGCGCACGTTGCAGAAATCTTCTTCAAAAAATCAGCATCTGCCAGAAGCTACACCCCAGAGGTAATTGCCCGAGTCTGGTCGATCATCGAAGGATTTGGCTCCTTCGGTTTTTGCAAGGCCCACGGAGCTGCATTTGCAGTCCCCACCTACCAGTCGGCGTATCTAAAAACCCATTACCCAACCGAGTTCATTGCGGGACTACTAACCCACGATCCCGGCATGTATCCGAAGCGATTGCTACTTGCCGAGGCGAGAAGGCTCGGAGTAAATCTGCTGCCAATAGATGTCAATAAATCAACAAACGAATACCGAGTTGAGAAAACCAATACTGACTACGGAGTCAGAATGGCAATCAACGAAGTCTCTGGTATCTCTGGCCCCGAGGTGGAGAGAATCATCTGTGAGCAACCCTTTAGGGATCTTGCCGACCTATATCTACGAGCAAGGCCCTCAAGAAGAACCCTCGAGCGATTAGCCCTGATAGGCGCTCTGGATCGGCTAGCCGGTATAGATCCGATCCATGCACAGGCAAGAAGGGGTGACTTACTGGTTCGAGTTAGGCAGCTCAGTGCAAAGCCAGCACCAAGAAACGATAAAAATCAGCTCAGCTTTGACCTCAACAACCTAACTGAGCTACCCACCGGCAACGCCCCCAGCACTGGCATTGAACAAGTTGAACAAGAAATGGCAATAACTGGGATGGACATCTCCGGACATCAGCTTGAGCAGTTTCAAGAAATGCTCGATGAGATGGGGGTAACAAGAGCAAGTGAGCTTGTGAATCTAAGAAGCAACACCGAGGTGCTAGTTGCCGGAGTCAGAATTGCCACCCAGAGTCCACCGATGCGCAGCGGGAAAAGAGTTGTCTTCATAAGCCTGGATGATGGCAGCGGATGCGCAGATGCAACCTTCTTTGATGAGGCGCAGCGCAGGACCGCTCACCTACTTTTTCAAAACAAACTTCTCCTGATATCAGGAAAGACCCGCCGCACCGGAGTGCGAGGGGTCTCTATCCTGGCTGAGAATGCCTGGGATCTGCGCCAGCTCTGGCAACAGTTCCTGGCAAAAGCTAGCTAGTTGTTTTGATTGAAGATCGAGAGCAAGCGAAGAATCTCGACGTAGAGCCAAATCAGAGTTGCAGTCAGACCGAAGGCTGCGCGCCACTCCATCTCCTTTGGCCAGCGCTCAGCAGCGCCCTGACGAATCTGCTCAAAGTCAAGGTTCAGAGTGAATGCAGCGAGCCCAACTCCAACTAGCGCGATCAACCAGCCAAACGGCGAGGAGTAAGCGCTGATGCCAGCAAACATGGACAAGCCGAGGTTGACAATCGCAAATGCGAAGTAGCCAATAAGACCAAACATCATGAAGCGAGTGAACCTAGCGTCAACCTTCACCCAGCCAAAGCGGTAGGCGGCAAACATTGCTCCTGCTGTGGCAAGAGTTCCCAAGACCGCAGTCTGGGCAATTCCCGGATACATCTGCTCAAAGATCCCACTGATGCCACCGATGAATACGCCCTGCACCAATGCATAAGCAAAGTACAGACCCGGACGGACCTTCTTAGAGAAGCTAGCCCAGAGTCCAAGGCCAAGACCTACGAACATCGCCGGGATTGCGAGGCTGAATGCGCCGGTGATCCAAATGCCAGCAGCACCCGCCAAAACCAGCATGAAAAGACCAATCACCTTGGACGCGGTGCCCTCGAGGGTCATTGGACCCTGGGTCATGCGGGAGAAGTCTGCGTCGACCTGGTCCTGCTGCAATGACTGCAGTCCCGCCTTCAGCGACTGATTGAAAACTGGGTTGTGAGAGATCGCCACAAGAGTCCTTTCAAATGAAACTTTTTCGGAGTCTAATTCAGTGAACTGGAAATTTCCTGCAGATGTGCAGGAGAAATTTGATGACCTCCGGGGTGCCTCAGCCAGCGGACATTCGCGCCGAAACCCTCAAGTTGAGTGACCCATTGCTGAGTTATCGCGTTGGGTGCATATGGGTCGAAGTCCCCATTGGCAATCCAGATATCTTTACCGTCAAGATTGGGGTTGCCAGTGAAATCTACAAACGGCCTGGTAGATCCGAATAGCACAGCCTTTGCGAGCACTGATGGGTGCAAAACCATCAGCGCGGCAGCTGTATTGGCTCCGTTGGAGAAGCCGGCAGCGCTGATCTTCGCGGCATCTAGCCCGTACTCATCAGTGGCCGCTGATAGAAAACCTGCAAGGTCCTCCACGGCCTCTTTGATGGATGCCTCATTGAAGCTGCCGTCTGCATAGCGCTCGAAGAAGCGGTTAAGTCCACCCTCGAGATACATACCCCTGGGAGAGAGCAGGCTCGACTCTGGATCTAGAGCCCGACCAAGCCGAATCAGGTCGTTCTCATCCGCTCCAGTGCCGTGAAGCAGGAGAAGAGTCCGCTCGTTGCCGGGGACGAAAACGTGAGGTCTTGATAGATCGTTGTTTGCCATTTACACAACCCTGATTGGAGGCAATGACTGCTGAATCTGCTCCCGAGAAGGCTCTAGCCAAGGTGGCAACTTCAGTTTCTTGCCAAGTTCTAGCAGAGGCTCATCGGTTGCAAAGCCGGGGTCATCGGTTGCAATCTCGAACAGCACTCCCCCTGGCTCGCGGAAGTAGATGCTCTTGAAGTATTGCCTATCCATAATCTGGGTGACCTGAACCCCACGGGACAGCAGTTCTTGCTGCCAAAGCTCCATCGTCGGTAGGTCAGGCGCACTGAATGCAACGTGGTGCACCGTTCCGCCAGCCTGAAGACCACGGTCCAGAACTCCACCATCCACCTGGACTCGAGCTCCTGATCTACCTGCACCCATTGAGAACTTTGCACTTGAATTGCTCTCCGCCGAGAGTTCCATGCCCAGCAGGTTCGTCAACATTCCGGCGGTTGGATCAATCGAGCTTTCGCTTAGAGTCACTGCATGCAGTCCGCGCACGGCGTGCTCTGCTGGAATCTCGGCTACACCGTCCCAGCCTGAACGCTCGTCGCCGACTGTTGCAACAAGTTCCAGACGCATACCGTCGTAATCAAACAGTGTAAGAACTTCACTCTCACCGCGGAGCTCAGGGGATTCGACTTCAAGACCTAGTTCTTTTGAGCGCTGGTGCCAAAAGCCAATGGAGTCAGCTGGCACCGAAAAGCTGGTGGCTGTTGTCAGGCCTGCGCCTTCCTTGCCCTTTACGACCCCAGGCCACGGAAAGAAAGTGAGGATTGAGGATGGATTGCCCTGCGCGTCTCCGTAGTAGAGGTGCCAAACATTTGGAGCGTCGAAGTTGACGGTCTGTTTTACAAGCCGTAGACCAAGCACCTGTGTGTAGAAGTCAACATTTCGCTGCGGATCGGATGCGATCGCCGTGACGTGATGAATGCCATGTGGATTGATTGTCATGAAACTCCTGCCCCTATAGGTAGCAAGAAGGAGTGAGTGGAAATTCCCAGATTGAAGAGTGATCGGTGGACCTGAGGGGATTTGAACCCCTGACCCCCTGCATGCCATGCAGGTGCGC
>ERZ1022756.500-NODE-500-length-10885-cov-9.494275_pt1 | contig 10885 bp, 9 predicted proteins | sample MGYA00520902_ERZ1022756 | MGnify/ENA primary metagenome ERZ1022756 (study PRJEB33162, sample SAMN09537601) | freshwater metagenome | isolation source: freshwater | place: Canada:Alberta | collected 2017-07 | study: EMG produced TPA metagenomics assembly of the... | reverse complement strand
GTTGGTCGCGCTAAGCCAGTGGCGCTGACTAAACCAGCCAAAGATAGGGGTCCCGATTCCAAAGCGTCCAGAATGTGGGCAGCTTTATCCAGAACACCTACACCGCTACTAATATCGTCCATGTACTGATATTGCTATCTCGAATAGTGAGATGTCAAAATCGTTGCGCAACAGGAGGCAATTATGGGACGCACATTGGCACAAAAGGTATGGGACGACCACGTTGTTCGTCGCGCCGAAGGTGAGCCAGATCTTCTTTATATCGATCTGCATTTAACTCATGAAGTAACCAGCCCACAGGCTTTTGATGGCTTGCGCGCAGCTGGCCGTTCTGTTCGTCGCAAAGACCTAACTATTGCTACCGAAGATCACAACGTACCAACTACAGATATCGACAAACCAATTGTTGATCCAATCAGTCGGGCCCAAATTGAAGCTCTTCGTATCAACACCAAAGAATTTGGAATTGAAAATTACGAACTTGGAAACAAGGAACAAGGAATTGTTCACATCATTGCACCACAGTCCGGATTAACTCAGCCAGGTATGACCATTGTTTGTGGTGACTCACACACATCAACTCATGGTGCATTCGGATCAATCGGAATGGGCATTGGAACTAGCGAAGTTGAGCATGTGCTTGCAACTCAGACATTGCCACTTAAGCCTTTCAAGACCATGGCAATCACTGTTAACGGAAAACTTCCTGTTGGCGTAACTGCAAAAGATCTAATTTTGGCGATCATTGCTGAAATTGGAACTGGTGGCGGTCAGGGTTACATCCTTGAATACCGCGGCGAAGCAATTCGCGCACTTTCCATGGAAGGTCGCATGACGATGTGCAACATGAGCATCGAAGCCGGCGCTCGCGCTGGCATGATCGCGCCGGATGAAACGACTTTTGAATACGTTAAGGGACGCGAACATGCACCTAAGGGCGCAGACTGGGACGCAGCAGTTGCTTACTGGAAGACGTTGCCAACTGATGACGATGCAGTATTTGATCGCGAAGTAATCATTGACGCTACAAAACTCAGCCCATTTGTAACTTGGGGAACTAACCCAGGGCAAGGCGCTCCGCTTTCGGCAACCGTTCCAAGTCCAGATGATTTCACTGACGAAGTAGACAAGAAGGCCACCGAAAAGGCACTTGAGTACATGGACCTTAAAGCCGGTATGCCGATTCGCGATATCAAAATCGACACAGTCTTTGTCGGTTCCTGCACTAACGGTCGAATTGAAGACCTTCGTGCAGTTGCCGAAATTCTCAAAGGCAAAAAAATTGCTGATGGCATGCGCATGATGGTCGTACCAGGCTCGGTACGAGTCCGTCTAGAAGCAATGGCCGAAGGCTTGGACAAGGTATTCCTTGAAGCAGGTGCCGAATGGCGCGAAGCCGGATGCTCAATGTGTCTTGGCATGAACCCAGACAAGTTGACGCCAGGTGAGCGCAGTGCCTCAACCTCTAATCGAAACTTCGAAGGTCGCCAGGGACCAGGTGGGCGTACTCACTTGGTATCACCTGCGGTAGCTGCTGCTACTGCAATCCGCGGCACACTTTCTTCACCAGCTGATCTTGTAGGGAGCAACTAATGGATAAGTTCACAGTTCACACTGGCACTGCTGCGCCACTTCGTGCCAGCAATGTTGATACCGATCAGATCATTCCGGCTGAATACCTAAAGCGAATCACTCGCCATGGTTTCGAAGACGGTTTGTTTAACTCTTGGCGTAAAGATGCAAACTTCGTACTTAATCGTCCGGCATACCAAGGTGTAAGCGTCCTAGTTGCTGGTCCAGATTTTGGAACTGGCTCTAGTCGCGAGCATGCAGTTTGGGCATTGATGGATTACGGCTTCAAAGTTGTGATTTCTTCCCGCTTTGCTGACATCTTCCGAGGCAACTCTGGCAAACAAGGCCTTTTGACTGCAGTTGTCGATCAAAGCGCTGTTGAGCAACTTTGGAAGATTATTGAAGAAGAGCCAAGTACTCCGGTCACAGTTGACCTGGATGCCCAGGTAATCACTGCTGCAGGCTTCACAACCAAGTTTGAGGTCGATAGCTACGTCAGATGGCGCCTAATGGAGGGCCTAGATGACATTGGCCTGACGCTTAAGCATGTGGACGAGATCGCTGCCTTCGAGGCAAAACGACCTAGTTTTAAGCCCACCACCATCTAAATCACCCCAATATCGGCAAAAAATCCCAAGAAATTGGGATTTTTTGCATTTCTTGGGCGTGTCAGGCTAAAAACCCTTGATTTTGAGCCGTAAAGTCACAAGTGAGCCAGGCGGGGAAGCCTGGAACAACTCAAAGGCCGTTAATTCGCAAGGGTTAATGACAAAAAAGATCGCCGGCATTCATCAATGGAGGTCGGGTAACTATGGAGGATCCAAAGTGAACAAGGCAGAACTAATTGATGGAGTTGCTGAAGCCGCAGGCCTAAGCAAAAAAGACGCTACAGCAGCTGTAGATGCAGTTTTCGACAGCATCTCCCGCGCAGTAGCCAAGGGTGACAAGGTTTCCCTAACTGGCTTCGGCATCTTCGAGAAGTCAGACCGCGCAGCACGTACTGGCCGCAACCCACAGACTGGTGCTCCAGTTCAGATTGCAGCAACATCAGTACCTAAGTTCCGCGCTGGCGCTGAATTCAAGAAAAAGGTTTCAGGCAAATAAGCCTTAAAGCTTAAAGCGATCGGACTCGTTGGGAAACCAACGAGTCCGATCCATTTTTATGTCAGGATGTTTAAGTCATGAGCAAATTCCCCCCACAGTCACACCGTGGTTTTTGGTATCGGTTTATCGAATTCATTTTGCGCCCGATCCTTAAAGCAGCCACGGCTCGAGACTGGCGCGGAGGCGAGTATTTGCGCGTTGACCAAGGAATTGTTGTGGCAATGAATCACCTGTCTTGGTATGACCCACTAGTAGCAGCACATTATGTAAACGACAATGGCAGGCCAGTTAGATTCTTAGCTAAAGCAGAAATATTCAAAATTCCACTACTTGGTTCGATTTTGAAAAGTGCTGGGCAGATTCCAGTTCACCGTGGCAATTCAGATGCAGCAGCTGGTTCATTGCGCGAGGCATTCAATGCAATCGAGAATGGTCAGTGCGTAGTTATCTATCCGGAAGGCACATTGACTCGAGATCCAAACTTGTGGCCAATGACTGCGAAGACTGGGGTAGCTCGAATTGCACTTATGACTGGAGCTCCAGTAATTCCAGCAGCGCAATGGGGACCGCAAGAAGTTATTCCGCCATATTCAAAGCGCGTGCGATTGTTCCCACGCAAAACGATGCACGTCTGGGCCGGACCTGCAGTTGATCTTGATGACTTAAGAAGTCAGCCAATTTCAGCAAACACACTGCGCGAAGCCACAGAACGCATCATGTTGGCTATCACTAAAATATTGGCAGAACAACGTAGCGAAACTCCGCCAGCTGTTCCACTGGACCGAAGAATTGCACTTCAAAAGAAAGCAGAATCATAATGCGCGTAGCCGTAATGGGAGCCGGTTCCTGGGGAACCGTTTTCTCTATGATTCTGGCCGATGCCGGCTGCGATGTTTCGCTTTGGGCTCGCACTGCTGCAGTTGCCGATGACATCAACTCGACACATGTAAATCATGCTTACCAACCAGACATGGTGCTTCCAGCCAGCATCGTTGCTACTACAAATCCTGATCAAGCCCTAACAGGTGCCGAACTTGTTGTGCTGGCAATGCCCGCGCAGACCTTGCGAACAAATTTGTCTGCTTGGAGCTTGTCGATTCCAAAAGATGCAATCTTGGTTTCGCTTATCAAGGGTGTCGAGTTAGGCACGGCCGAACGCATGACCGAGGTCATTGCAGAGATAACTAAAGTTGAGACCGATCGAGTTGCCGTTGTTTCAGGCCCAAACTTGGCACACGAAATCGCAGCCCGCGAACCAGCTGCCACAACCGTTGCCTGCATGAATGAAGAGTTCGCAATCAAGATTCAGGACGCCTGCACAACTGACTATTTCCGCCCGTACTACACAACAGATGTCGTTGGAGTTGAGATTGCTGGCGCAGTCAAAAACGTGATCGCACTCGCTAACGGTATGGCAGTAGGTCTTGGTTACGGTGAGAATTCACAGTCTGCGCTTATGACTCGTGGTCTTGCAGAGATGTCTCGTTTAGGCGTTGCTCTTGGCGCTAATCCACTGACATTTGCAGGACTTGCCGGCGTAGGGGACTTGATCGCAACGTGCCAGTCTCCGCTATCGCGCAACCGAACCATCGGGGTTTACTTGGGCGAGGGTAAAACGATCGAGCAAGCCCAGACTTTGACGAAGACTACCTCCGAAGGCGTAAAGAGTTGCCAATCTATTTTGGATTTAGCTAATCGCCATGGTGTTGAAATGCCGATTACTGAACAAGTTGTAAATGTAATTCATCACGGAACTAGTGCCGAAAAAGTTCTCAAGGCTTTCATGTCTCGCCCGACAACGGCTGAAGAAGGTCAAGAGCTAATGGAGCACATGTAAGTTCTAGTAGCCCATTTTTGGCTGCGTATGACTTTCGATCTCACCGGTGGCATTTAGGGCTTGATCAAGATCTGCCCAAATGTCATTGGCATTCTCGATGCCAACTGAAACTCGAATCAAGTTTTCTGGAACAGCAGAGTTTTCCTTTGGCCATCTGCGACGGCGTTCCATCAAAGTTTCAACACCGCCAAGTGAAGTTGCATATGTGATCAGGTCAACGGATTGACATACCCGCTCGGCATCTTCGGCATTACCGTCGACTTCGAAGGACAACATGAATCCTGGACCATCAGTCTGACGCTTTGCGATGTCTGCGTTCTTGTGCCCCCCAAGTCCTGGGTAATGCACGGCACGAACCTTGCTATGGCTAGCTAACTTCTCGGCAATAAATTGCGCATTGGATTCGGCGCGATCTACCCGAATTGCCAGGGTGCGAATTCCACGAAGTGCTAAGTAGGAATCAAATGCACTTGGTACTGCGCCAAGCAGAACTCGACGGCCAATGATTTGCTCAGCAAGTTCGTCATCTGCAGTAACTAATGCGCCCATCAAAAGATCAGAGTGTCCAGCTAAACCTTTAGTTGCGCTGTGCATGACCAGATGCGCACCAAGTTCAAGTGGTCGCTGTCGAATTGGCGTCATGAAAGTGTTATCGACAGCTAAGTAAGCACCATAGTGACGTGCGACTGTTGCGGTAGCTTCAATGTCACAAATTTCCATCATCGGATTTGTTGGCGTTTCAATCCAAACCCAAGAAGCTGGATTACCGTCGCCAGCGATTGCTGCCTTTACAGCTGCATCATCTGTGACATCAACTAAACGCAATTCAATTCGACCAAGGTCATGTAGTTCTTTCAAGCGAACAGCAACTCCGGTGTATGAGTACTGACTAGCAACAACAGGCTTGCCTTGTGGAAACAAATCAAAAATTGCGTTAGCTGCAGCCATGCCACTTGAGAAAACTGTGCAGTGCCCACCTTCCAGAGCACCAATTGCTTGCTCCAATGAATCCAGCGTTGCATTCCAGTCGCGCATGTAGCCATAAGGACCGCCGGCATGCATTGTGCTTGAAAGCACGATTGGGGGATTGACTGGGCCATCTGGAGTTACTGGTGGACGCCCGGCCTGCACCGCTGCTGTGTCTAAATTCTTGTAGGACTCGTGACTGTTTTTCGGCGCGCTCATAGGGAAAACACTAGTGCCATTAGATTTCTAAATGTTTCGGTAGCGTTGGACAGGTGAGTAAGAAAATTCGGGTAGCGGTCATTTTTGGCGGTCGCAGTAGCGAGCACTCGATTTCCTGCATTTCGGCGGGCAGTGTTCTTAAGGCCCTTGATCGCAGTCTTTATGATGTTGTGCCAATTGGCATCACCAAATCAGGTAAATGGGTGCTCGAAGCAGATGACGCAGATCGCTTAGCCATTCAAAATGGTGTTTTCCCTGAAGTTAATTCCAAGAATGCCCCAGTACTTTTCACCGCAGACCCAACGGCAACCGAATTAGTCGTGCAGTCAGGCATTCCAGAAGTTTTGCAGCAAGTCGATGTGGCCTTCCCAGTTCTTCATGGGCCTTGGGGTGAGGATGGCACGATTCAAGGACTACTTGAATTAGCTGGCATTCCATACGTTGGTTCTGGCGTATTCGCTTCTGCCGCCGCAATGGATAAAGCACATCTAAAAGCGATGATGCACTCCGCAGGTTTACCAATTGGTCCTTATGAAGTTGTCAGCAACGCGCAGTGGACAAATGACCAGGCTGCCAGCCTTGCCCGAATCAAAACTTTAGGACTACCGGTTTTCATTAAGCCATGTCGCGCGGGCTCCAGCGTTGGCATCAGCAAAGTTAAATCTCACGATGAACTCGTTGCTGCGATTGAAGCTGCCCGAATCCATGATCCAAAGATCATTGCTGAAGCCAGTATCGAAAATGCTCGTGAAATTGAATGTGGCGTTTTAGGATCGGCAAGCGGACCCAAGGCAAGCGTTTGCGCCGAAATCATTGTTCGTGATGGCCATGAGTTCTATGACTTTGAAGCTAAGTATGTTGACGACTCAGTTGAGTTGTCAGTTCCAGCTGATTTGGATCCAGCCCTACATGAAAAACTGCGCGAACTTGCGATCAAGGCTTTCTTGGCAATGGATGGCGAAGGACTAGCTCGGGTGGACATGTTTGTTACAGGTAACGATGTAGTCATCAACGAGATAAACACCATGCCTGGGTTTACGCCGATTTCTATGTACCCACGGATGTGGGCGGAAACTGGACTTGATTACCCAGCACTAGTAGATGCCTTAGTTCAAGATGCACTTCGCCGTGGTGTCGGTCTGCGCTAATCGCGCTAACGTGTAACACATGGCTGAGCAATCATTCGGTGGGCAAACCGTAGGTGAATTAGGTGAGTTTGCACTCATTGATGCAATCGCCGCTCGCTTAGCTAAATCCTCAACTGAAAATGTTCCAGTTGGTATTGGCGATGACTCTGCAGTTGTTTCGGCTAAAGGTGGAAACGTCGTTGCCTGTCTAGACATGTTGACCCAGGGTGTGCACTTTCGTCTTGATTGGTCTGAAGCAAAAGATATTGGTCGCAAGGCAGCAGCGCAAAACTTGGCAGACATCTATGCAATGGGCGCGACGCCAACTGCTTTGTTGGTTGGTCTCGCGCTTCCAGCCGATACTCCAGTTTCCTGGGTAATGGGTTTGGCCGATGGTTTAAGTGAGGAAGCAGCAATAGTTGGCGTGACTGTAGTTGGCGGGGACATAGTTCGTGGCGATTCAATTGCAATCAGCGTGACTGCACTCGGTGAGCTAGGGGAGCGAAGTGCAATTCTGCGATCTGGCGCAAAACCTGGTGAAGTATTGGCGCTGGCTGGACGACTTGGATTTGCCCAAGCGGGATTGCTAATGCTTTCCCGTGGATTCAGATCGCCACGAGTTTTAGTCGGCGCACATCGAGTTCCAGAGCCGCCTTATGAATTAGTTCGACTAGCGACACATGCAACTTCAATGATCGATATCAGCGATGGCTTGGTTTCTGACTTAAGTCACATTGCCAAAGCATCTGGTATCTCAATCAACATCAAGACTTCTGAATTTGAAATCCCTGAACCTTTAGCAGCTGCAGCTTCAGCATTTAATGGCAATGCTCTGGAATGGATTTTAACCGGTGGTGAAGATCACGCATTTGCTGCCACATTTAAAACAGCACTTGACGTGCCATCCGGCTGGATCATTATTGGAACAGTTGAAGCTGGGGAACCAGTAGTTACCGTTGATGGCGAGATCTACTCCGGTAAAGGCTGGGATCACTTTTCAAGCAACTAAAAATCCCCCCGATTAGATCGAGGGGATTTAAAAGTTTAGTTAGCTATCAGACGCGGGAAACTTTTCCAGCCTTGATGCATGAAGTGCAAACATTTAGACGCTTTGGTGAGTTGTTAACAACTGCGTGCACAGTCTGAATGTTTGGGTTGAAACGACGCTTGGTACGACGGTGTGAGTGGGAAATGGCGTGGCCAAAGCCTGGGCCTTTGCCACAGACGTCACATACAGCAGCCATTTTGACTCCTTGAAGATTGAAGGGTTGCTTGGTTAAGCCTTGCCAGACTACCTGCGAATGCTCAGAAATTCCAATTTGGGCTCAATTAAAGCCTATAACTGCGGGCTTGCGACTCATCCAGAAACCTTGGACACAGGTAACCTAGGGGCGTGGCAAACACTGGAAATGCGGTAATTAACGCTGATATTTTTCATGCTGCAATGGCTCAATTCCAGGACCTATTGGTTCAAAACGAGCAGTTACTCAATGATTTAAACGTTTACCCTGTGCCAGATTCCGATACTGGATCAAACTCTCTACAGACCCTAAAGGCTGGGCTTTCCAGCAGTCCTGGAAAATCTGAGGACTTGAGTGAATTGGTTCTAGCAATTGCAGCGGGAGCCTCCAAATCCGCAATGGGAAATTCCGGTGTGATTCTGGCTCAGTATTTGCAAGGACTAGCCCAAGGGTTAACGCCAGCTGCGAACTGCTCTCCAAAAGAATGGCAACGGGCACTTCAGCAAGCAGCCACGGTTGCTAGACAGTCAGTACTTACTCCAGCCGAAGGCACCATGCTGACTGTGGCCGATGCCGCCGCGCGAATTCAAGCGCAACCAGATTTCAAAAGTTATTACGAGGAAATTCAGAGTGCAGTTCGCACCGCTGTAATTGAAACGCAAAATCTTTTACCAGAACTAAAGGCAGCCGAAGTCGTTGATGCTGGTGCATTAGTCATTTCTTACTTTCACGATAGCTTCGCGCTCACTTTTGGATTGACGGTTAGTTCATTAGATGTTGCTGGCCCCAAACTAGTTGTCACGAGTTATTCCGGACCAATGTTTGAATTAATGTTTTCAGTCGTATGCGCAGGGAGTGTTAAATCTGAAATTGAAACTGGAATCAGCAGTTTGGGTGAGTCAGTTTCTATTTCTGGAGTTGAGCCGAACTTCAACTTTCATATTCACACCGACGAACCACACTTAGTCATTGAAAGTTTTGAAGACAAAGTAGAAATTACAAATATTCGAATTTCCGAGCTTGGTAACTAATTCCATGGCAGATCTAAGCACTCAAGTTATCGAAGTTGTTGGCGCCAAGACCGCCGCGCTCTTAAAGTCTGAATTTGAAATAGAACTGGTTGAAGATTTGCTGCGGCACTATCCACGCAGATACGAACAGCGTGGTGCGTTAACCGATCTTGGAAACCTAGAAATTGGCGATCATGTAACCGTCCAAGCACAGGTTAAAAGTTTTAAGAATCTGAAAAATGCAAAGGGTGGCACTCGCCAAGAAGTGGTCATTAGCGATGGCTCAGGTTCTTTAACTTTGATGTTCTTTAATCAACATTGGCGAGAGAAAGATTTAGTCGCTGGCAGACAAGGATTATTTGCGGGCCAAGTATCGGTGTTCAACAACAAACGTCAACTAACTCATCCTGAGTATGAACTTCTAGATGATGCAGCCAATGTAAACCCGGATGATTATGCCGAGGCATTCCTGCCGGTTTATCCAGCAACCAAGAAACTGCAAACTTGGACTATTGAACGCAGCATTGATTTGGCATTAACTGCACTTGGCGACGTCGAAGATCCGCTACCTGCTGAAATCAGAAAGACCGAAGGACTAATCGACTTAGGTGTTGCCTTACACGCAATTCATAAGCCAACATCACTTGAGCAACTAGAGGCCAGTCGATTGCGCTTGAAGTGGGATGAGGCCTTGGCGCTGCAAGTGGTGCTAGCCAAACAAAGACATGAAGAGGATTCCTGGCCAGCTATTGCTCGATCTGAAAAACCTGACGGGTTGCTTGCTGCTTTCGACGCGAGGTTACCTTTCACTCTGACCCAAGGCCAAAGTGAAGTTGCTAAAACTATCGCCGCGGAAATGGCAGCCGGACATCCAATGCACCGTTTATTACAAGGTGAAGTTGGTAGCGGTAAGACTGTCGTTGCAGTGCGGGCAATGCTTACGGTTGTTGACTCAGGTGGTCAGGCTGCACTGCTTGCGCCAACTGAAGTGCTGGCAGCACAGCACTATCGAGCAATCACAAACTTGTTGGGTCCACTGGCAGATCGAGGCAAACTGGGCGCACACGATGAAGGTACCGGAGTCACTTTGTTGACTGGCTCAATGACAACTGCGGCCAGAAGGCAGGCCTTGTTAGACATAACTTCGGGCCAAGCTGGAATTGTGATTGGAACTCACGCATTGCTCGAAGATCGTGTCGACTTCTTTGACTTAGGTCTTGTAGTGATCGACGAGCAACATCGATTTGGTGTTGAGCAACGCGCAACATTAGTTGGAAAAGCTGGAAGTGATCGACGCCCTCACGTATTGGTTATGACTGCAACACCAATTCCAAGAACTGTTGCGATGACCGCATTTGGCGCGTTAGACATTTCTACTTTGAGTGAACTTCCAGCCGGCCGTTCGCCGATTACCTCTCACGTGGTTTTGTCCGCAGAAAAACCAAGTCACTTAGCCAGGGTTTGGGAACGAATTGTCGAAGAAGTTCGCGCGGGCCATCAGGCATACGTAGTAGTTCCCCGAATCGCGAGTCAGGAAGACAAAGATATAAAGCCTGGACAACGCCAAGCCATTGCCCTGGAAGATTTAGCACCACAGTTAATCGAAGGACCATTAAAAGACGTGCGCGTTGGAATTATGCACGGGCAAATGGCAGGACCAGACAAAGATGAAGTGATGCAAAGATTTGCAAATGGTCCAGCGCATGAAGATGGCATTGATGTCTTGATTTCAACAACTGTGATTGAAGTTGGTGTGGATGTTCCAAATGCCACAACCATGGTGATTATGGATGCGGATCGATTTGGAAT
>ERZ1022756.499-NODE-499-length-10889-cov-4.672143_pt1 | contig 10889 bp, 8 predicted proteins | sample MGYA00520902_ERZ1022756 | MGnify/ENA primary metagenome ERZ1022756 (study PRJEB33162, sample SAMN09537601) | freshwater metagenome | isolation source: freshwater | place: Canada:Alberta | collected 2017-07 | study: EMG produced TPA metagenomics assembly of the... | reverse complement strand
CCTTTGGCTTTGAGCGTGAGTTTTTTAGGGGGCCAGAAGGGCAACCACGCCATGCTTTGTTGTTTGGTCAATTGAAAATTAATTTGCAAGACCGCAATACCGAAACGCCTACGAAAGCACGCATTCCGACAATTGGCTCGGGTGATTTTTGCTTGATCGCTTCAGTACCATTAGATGACTTTATTAAGCACCTTGAGGCGCAAAAGATCGCCATTGATGTTGGTCCGGTTTCGCGCAGAGGGGCCCTGGGTCCGATCCGTTCCGTTTACTTGCGTGATCCGGATGGTAATTTAGTCGAAGTAGCCGAGTACGTGTAGCGATGGCGCCCAAAGTGCAAGCACCCCAAGGTAGTGGCATTGGTTTTGTTGTAGTGCAGGGGTTTTTGCTGGTGATACTTTTTTTCGGGCCAAGTTACCTCAATGCAGATGCCAGCATTGCCTCACCTAGAGGCTTACTGCTGTGGCTTGGTTACGGAATTTTTAGTCTAGGTACCGTAATTGCGCTGATGGCCGCAATCAACTTAGGAAAAAATTTAACGCCATTACCAAGACCAAAAGAAAATGCGGTGCTAATACAGGATGGCTTATATCGCTTTGTACGGCACCCAATTTATTTTGGTGTGATTGTGTTGTGCCTTGGTTGGGGACTGATTCAGCAATCGACTTTGGTTTGGCTATATGTAGTAATTATTACCATCTTCTTTGACATCAAATCACGTAAAGAAGAGCAGTGGCTACAAGCAAAGTTTTCTGCGTATGCCGATTACCAAAGGCGAGTGTGTAAGCTCATCCCTTGGGTTTATTAAAGCATCAAATTACGCTTTAGAAGGCTGCTACAGCGCCATCGCTTCTCGGATCCCAGCCGCCACGTAATACACCCGATGGTTCCCGAATGATGCAACCGGCGTGACCCACCGTCTCATCAAAATCAGCGAGCATTTCAATATCATGACCCATGGCAGCCAGTTGTGAAACTACTTTGCTATCAAAGCGGGATTCCAGTTTTAGACTATCACTGGTTTGGCCCCAGGTTCTGCCGAGTAGCCAGCGCGGCCTGCTAATGGCATCCTGCGGATTGAGTCCGTATGTCGCAGTGCGTGTAAACACAGCGCATTGGGTTTGCGGTTGACCATCACCACCCATCGTGCCATAGACCATGGATCGACCGTCCTTAAACAAGGCGAGGGCAGGGTTGAGTGTATGAAACGGTTTGCGATGTGGTTCTAGGGTGTTTAAGTTATGTGGGTCGAGCGAAAAACTGCACCCTCTGTTTTGCCAATTCACGCCCGATTTAGGCAAGACAATTCCCGCACCAAACTCATGGTAGATGCTTTGAATGAAGGAGACGCAGCGGCCTTCGCCATCAATCACGCCCATCCAAATCGTATCGGCTGGGCCACGACCAGCGCCCCAAGGCAGGGCTTTCTGACCATCAACCTTGCTAGCCAAATTCTTTAAAAACTCCGGAGTTAAAAAATGCTGTGCATGGTGCGACATGTATGCTGGATCGGTTACGTGTTGATCTCGTACTTTAAAGGCCTGCTTGGTTGCCTCAACGCAATGGTGCACGTATTCGGCGCTATCGACATCAAAGCGTTTTAAGTTGAGTTGATCCAGAATACCCAAGATCATCAATGAAACTACCCCTTGAGTGGGTGGCGTCATGTTGTACACATTACCCAAGCTGTGTTTAAGCTCAAGCGGATCAATTAGTTTTGTTTGATGGCGCCGCAAGTCGGCTAAGCGCAATGGACTACCGATTGCAGTTAGCTCTTTTGCGAGTAGCTCAGCCAGTTCGCCGCGGTAATAATCATCGGTTCCTTTTTTTGCAATTTGCCGGAGGGTAGCTGCAAGCCTACCTTGCTTAAAAATGCTGCCAACCTCTGGGCTTTTGCCGTTCACTAAAAAGGTTTCAGCAAAGCCAGGAATGGGCGTTAACTCCACCCGTTTCTTTTCAGTCAAACTGGATTGGCTAAACGTAACAGGCGCACCTGCTTCAGCGTAATGAATCGCATCTTCCAAGAGGCGTGACAGCGGCAGCTTGCCTCCGAGGCCCTTCTTGGATAATGCGTGTGCAGCACCCCATCCCGAAATAGTTCCAGCAACCGTATTAGCTGCAATAGGGCCTCTAAAAGGAATTGATTGAGTAATACCCTGGTCGGCATACCATTTTTTTGTCGCCAATCCAGCCGATGCGCCGCAAGCATCAATTCCGCCCATGGGCTTGCCTGGCGCATGAATGACCCAAAAAGAGTCGCCGCCAATGGAGTTCATGTGCGGATAGACCACGGCAATGGTTGCGGCCGCTGCAATCATGGCCTCAAGTGCATTGCCACCTTCGCGCAACACCGCAAGCGCCGACTCAGACGCGAGTGAGTGTGGCGCTACCGCCATCCCTTGAATGCCCCATTTTGCTTGCATTGCGTATCGCCTTCTATCTAAAAAATTACAAATGAATGTCTGAATGCATAGTTTAAATTCGATCGCTCACCAAATTGAAGCATTAAAGGCAAATGGCACAAAAACAGTGCAAGTGATGCACAGCTTTAGCGCCTTTAGCAATCTGGACTCCATAAAGAACAACTAAATTGCAATGGTGTTCAGCGCATCTACGCATGAAACCACCCTTCATTCGTTTACTTTTTAATCAATAGGAGTCAATCATGGAATCAAATCGCCGTAAGTTTTTGAGTACCGGTATTGGTGCAGGTGTTGCTGGCGTTGCTCTTGGCGCGCCAGCCATCGTGCGCGCACAATCAGCACAAACATTTAATTGGAAGATGACCAGCTCCTATCCCAAAGGTTCGCCTTTTTACATGGACGGCCCTGGTAGCGCAACCGATTTAGCTAAACGCATTAGCGACATGTCTAACGGACGCCTCAAGATCCAAGTGTTTGGTGCCGGTGAACTTATTCCAGCATTTGAGGGTTTTGATGCGGTTCGTTCCGGTACGGTCGAAATGAATCACTCTAATAGCTACTTTTGGACCGGCAAAACAGCAGCCGCGCAGTACTTCACCGCTGTACCGTTTGGCCTGAACTTTCAGGGCATGAACGGCTGGCTTTATGACGGCGGCGGTATTGATCTCTGGAATGAGACCTACGCCCCATTTGGCATGGTTGCTATGCCCTGCGGCAATACCGGCGTACAAATGACCGGTTGGTTTAAAAAGAAAATCAATAGCGTTGCCGACCTTAAGGGCCTCAAGATGCGAATTCCTGGCCTTGCAGGTAAGGTCTACGCTAGTCTTGGTGTTGATGTGAAGGTACTTCCGGCCGGTGAAATTTTCCCGGCGCTGGAGCGCGGTGTGATCGATGCGGCTGAGTTTGTTGGCCCATTCCAGGATCGTCGTCTGGGCTTACAAAAAGCAGCCAAGTTTTACTACACCACAGGTTGGCACGAGCCTGCAACCACATCGGAGCTCCTGATCAACAAAGCAGCATGGGATAAGTTGCCAAAAGACCTGCAGGCTGTGGTCCAAAACGCATCTGCCGCATGCAATGTGATTGGCGAGGCATGGTGCCAACGCAATAACGCAGAAGCGATGGAAGACTTAGTCAAGAAGCAGGGCGTTACTGCACTACCACTGCCTGATTCAGTTATAGCCGCCATGCGCGCTGAAACGAAGAAGATTTTGGATGCGGCAGCAGCAGCCGACCCAATGACAAAGAAAGTGCACGATTCGTATTTTGCGTTTAAGCGGAACTATGACATTTGGGCTTCATATAGCGAGGCCACATACCATAACAAGGTTCGCGGCTGATCTTCTTTTTAATTATTTGAGTTAGGAATTCGTGTGCAAAAGTCCTTAAATACAATCGCAGCGCGTATTGAAGGCTTACTTGATCACATTGGCAGGGCCACGTCGTATGTGGCCCTTGCCATTGTGGGCTTGATAGTCATCAACGTAACATTGAGATACACCTTGAGCCTGGGAACGGTATGGGCTCAAGAACTGGAGTGGCACCTTTTGGCGGCATTAATCTTATTTGGCATGAGTTATGCGTTACTTCGTGGTGACAATGTCCGGGTTGATTTGTTTTATGCCAACTACAAACCTAAAACAAAGTTGTATGTTGACCTTTTATCGGCCGCATTGACTGTGGTGGTTGCAGTATTATTTATACTGCTCTCGATCAAGTACGTCAATCAATCGTTTTCGATTGGGGAAATGTCACCTGATCCCGGCGGAATTCCATACCGCTGGATAGTGAAGGCGCTTATTCCCATCGGTTTCTCCCTTTTAGCTCTCCAAGGCATAGGGGACTTTTGCCGCGTGATTGTGAACTACCAAACAAAAGGTGGAGGCAATCATGTTTGATATGCAAACCATGGCTATTTTTATGCTCATCGGCTTTTTTATATTGTTGATGATTGGTGTGCCTGTGGCAATTTCATTGGCAACGGTTGGATTTGTTTTTGGGTACCTCGGTTTTGGACCGGTACTATTCAACTTATTACCCGCTCGCGTTTTTGGCGTAGTGGCGGGCTATCAATGGCTTGCCATACCCTTATTTATCTTTATGGGAATTACGCTTGAAAAATCGGGGCTAGCCGACGATTTATTAGACGTTATTGGCCACGTTGCCGGCGGTGTCAAAGGCGGTATGGCAGTCGGCATTATTTTATTTGGCGCCTTAATGGGAGCTACCACCGGAATTGTGGGTGCAACCGTTATTACCCTAGGCCTACTGACTTTGCCGACCTTGATTCGACGCGGCTATGACAAAAGCATTGCGTGCGGAGCAATTTGTGCATCTGGCACCTTGGGGCAGATCATTCCACCCAGCTTGATCTTAATTTTGCTTTCCGACATCATGCAGTTGTCTGTGGGAACCTTGTTTGCAGCAGCAGTCGGCCCTGGAATGATATTGGTGGTGGTCTACATTGTTTTCATTCTGATTCTGGGCTGGCTTAAGCCTGATTTAATGCCGCCCATACCCAAAGAAGAGCGTAGCCGGGTTTCTGGTAAAGAGCTTTGGATCCGATTCTGGAAGGTGGTTGTACCGCCAATCATGCTAGTTGTTGCGGTACTTGGTTCGATTGTGGGGGGGCTAGCTGCGCCAACGGAAGCGGCTGCCATGGGTGCCATCGGCGGCGTTATCGTCACCATATTCTCTGGGCGTTTTTCATGGGCCAAGCTGAAATTGGTTGCGTTAGATACAACCAAAATTAGTGCGATCATGATGTTTATCTTGATTTGCGCTCAAGTTTTTGCGCTGTCATTCCGTGGCTTAAATGGTGAAGAGTTAATTGCTGGCATGTTTGAGGTCATTCCAGGCGGGATTAATAGTGATATTTGGTTCATGTTGCTACTGATCTTCATTCTGGGTTTCTTCATTGAGTGGATCGAAATTAGTTACATTGCCGTCCCACTATTTTTGCCAGTACTCTTGGCGCAAGGGGCCGACCCTGTTTGGGTAGCAATGATGATTACAGTGTGTTTGCAGTCATCGTTCCTGACTCCGCCATTCGGCTGGGCTCTGTTCTACCTTAAAGGGGTAGCGCCGCCAGAAGTAAAGATCAACCATTTGTATAAAGGCGTTATTCCGTTCTTGTTTATGCAGGGTGTTGCTTTGTTCCTGGTGTTCTACTATCCACAGATTTCCTTGTGGCTCCCCAAGGCAATTGGGTGGTAAGTTAGCCTACTCAAATCCACCGTTAGCAAATGGATCAGGATCGCATTGCGATCCTGATTTCTTTATGAAGAGAGGGCGAGAAACGTTACTTCAATTCTTATTGCGCTGCTTTAGAGCCAAACAAAATGGTGTGAACCGCCTTATCGCCTAGCGATTGATTTAATCCAAGCACAATCAAGTAAGGCCAGATGATGAGCCAATACATGATTGATAAGGCAGCAATATAAATTGGATCACCGTGTCCGAACGACAATGCGGACTCGAGAAATGATTTTCCATGAAAAAGCCCATCAATACCAGCTTCGGCGAAACTCAGTGCAAGCACAATACCGAGGTAGGCTATCGAGTGCCAGAAGAGTGATTTTACTAGCCCACGATTGGCATCTACGCGCAGAGGAAAGATTGCTTTACCGATCATCATGAATTTGGCGCATAAGCCTGCTTTAATCAGCGCAAGTCCGAATGGGGTGATTGGAATTGCCGCCTCCCGCAATAGAGCAAGCGAAAAAAAGGCAATAGCACAGAACCACGCAGCAAAATACAGGGCTAACAATGAGGCTTGAATAAATTCATCCTTAATCCGGTAGCGAAGGCTTTCTTTAACTTCGTTTGCGGGGGTATTTGGGCTGTTCATAGTTAAATTGTAACGATCTTCACGTCGATCGATAGCTTTGATTTATTCTTGGGGTAATGAATATCCACAGTGATTTAAGTGAGCGCATTGTTTTGCATACCGATCGGCTGGTCTGGCATGCGTCACCCACACAGGGGGTCGAGCGGCAAATGCTGGACCGAGTTGGTGAGGAGGTGGCTCGTGCCACATCAGTAGTTCGTTATGCGCCGAATACCGCATTTACACCCCATACCCACGATGGCGGTGAAGAGATTCTAGTGCTCGATGGTTGTTTTTCGGATGAGAGAGGCGATTATCCGGCTGGTACGTATTTGCGTAACCCACCTGGTAGTCAGCATGCCCCTTTTTCAAGGGATGGCTGCGTTCTATTTGTAAAGCTACGCCAGTTTGCGCAGACCGATAGCCAAGCGCTTCAGATTAATACCAAAGCTACCGATTGGTATCCGGGGCTTGTGCCGGGCTTGTCGGTAATGCCTTTGCATGAAAATGATGGTGTCAGCACGGCATTAGTGCGCTGGGCTGCGAATACAGTATTTAACCCACATGTTCATCCGGGCGGTGAAGAAATTTTCGTCCTGGATGGCGTCTTTCATGATGAATTTGGGGCCTATCCCAAGGGAAGCTGGATACGCAGCCCCCGCTATAGCAAGCATGCTCCTTTTACCAAAGAAGAGGGGGCGCTCATTTACGTCAAGGTAGGGCACCTATCCTAGAATGAATTGCCTTTCGACATACTAGGCGCATCGCAGACGAAATCGAGCTTATTTTCTCCTAAGTGTATGATTTCGTTTATATTGCTTGGACTTGGCTTGCTCCGCCCTGCACTGAATAGTGTATGCAGCATGCCCAGTCTTTTCTTTATGTTCTTTCACTGTAATTCGTTTTATCAATAACTAAAACAATATGAAATACAACCTACAGCTCACTTTTCAATACGGCCTCACCATTTTTCTGAGTGCTTTCTTATTGTTTCAGGTGCAGCCGCTGATTGGAAAAATGATCTTGCCCTGGTTTGGGGGATCCGCATCGGTTTGGACAACCTGCATGTTGTTTTTCCAAGCCACTTTACTCTTTGGCTACATTTATTCGCATTGGATTGTGAAGGCGCTCAGTCCTTATCGGCAGAGCATATTGCACATTGCATTACTACTGATTAGCTTGTTATTGCTGCCTTTGGCTGCCAGCGAGTCATGGAAGCCGACTGGCAGTGAAAACCCCACTCTGCAAATCCTGGGCCTTTTATTTGTTTCAATTGGCCTGCCTTACTTTGTTCTTTCAACAACCGGCCCGCTAATTCAGGCGTGGTTTGCACGTGAGCGTACGGGCGGCGTTCCTTATCGCTTGTTTGCCCTGTCTAATTTTGGATCCATGCTGGCTTTGCTCGCTTATCCCATTGCCTTTGAGCCCATGTTGCCAACGCAATGGCAGTCGTATTGTTGGTCCGCTTTGTATGCCATTTTTGTACTCACTTGTGGCGTCTTGGCATGGCGCAATCGCAATAGCATTGCTCTTGTTGAGGCAGAAAAAGAACCAGTGCCAGCACCAACTGCAGTCCAATTGCTGACCTGGATACTCTTGGCGGCGTGCCCTTCGATCCTGATGGTAGCCGACACTAGCTTCTTAACTGAAAACATTGCGCCTGTTCCGATGATTTGGGTTGCCCCCTTGGCGCTGTACCTCTTGTCCTTCATTATTTGCTTTGAGGGCAGCGGCTGGTATCAGCGAAAGTTGTTCTTACCCTTATTGCTAGCTTCGCTCTTTATTCTGGCTTATTTGCCAACCTTGGGCTTAAACGAGCTGCCAGTGATGATTTCAACGGGCGTTAACTTGTTTTCATTCTTCGTGGTGTGTATGGTCTGTCATGGCGAGCTTGCAGCCCAGCAGCCTAATTCCCGTTACCTGACTACGTATTACCTCATGCTGGCCGTTGGCGGTGTGATGGGCGGTTTCTTTGTCGGCATTATTGCGCCATATTGGTTCACAGAAAATTATGAGTTATCGATTGGTATCGTATTAACTGGCATTGTGGTTGCATTGGTATTTTTAGCCAACACCCGGTTCAAAACGAAGCAACTTAAGTTGACGGCCGCCGCCGGCATTGCATCTTTTCTAGTACTCATTAGCGTGATTCGCATCGACGACCATTCGCATGACATTGCTGGTATTGAGCTAAGTCAGCGTAATTTTTATGGCACGCTAAAAGTGTATGTGGATGAGGCCCGTGGTTATAAAACGATGCAGCACGGACAGATTAGCCATGGCAGCCAGTTTATTGATCCCGCTAGAGCCCAAGAACCTACGACTTATTATGTGCGCGAGAGTGGGGTGGGGCAGGCCATCTTAGTCAAGTCCCAATCCAGCCAACCGATTAAAGTGGGCGTAGTGGGCTTAGGCGTTGGTACGCTAGCTGGGTATGCGCGCAAAGGCGATGTGTATCGCTTTTATGAAATTAATCCCGACGTAATTGATGCTGCTCAAAAGCACTTTACGTTTTTATCCAATAGCGCCGCAAGCATTGACCATGTTTTAGGTGATGCCCGCTTGCGATTGGAGCAAGAGCCTAATCAGCAGTTTGATGTGTTGGTAATTGATGCGTTCTCAGGCGATTCGGTACCGATTCATTTATTGACTAAGGAAGCATTTACACAATACTTTAGGCATTTAAAGAGCGACGGCATCCTTGCCCTGCACATTACCAATCGCTTTTTAGATTTAAAGCCGGTCGTCAAAACTGCTGCCAATGCCTTTGATCAAGATGTGAAGGTGGTGCGCTTCACTGCCTCAGAAACCAAGGTGGGCTACCGTTCGGAATGGGCTTTGATTAGCAAAGACAAGAAAGCCTTTCGGGATATTCAATTTGTTAATGCCGAGGAGATCGATGATCCAAAGGCCTTTACGCTGTGGCGTGATGATTACAGTAGTCTCTTATCCGTCATTAAGTAGGTCGGTATTCCGTGAGCGTATCCACTTCAGCCTTTGATGTAGATACCATCATTGTTGGAGCCGGTAGTGCCGGCTGCCTTTTGGCAAATCGCTTATCTGCTGACCCGAGTCACCGCGTCTTATTGCTTGAAGCGGGCGGAGAGGATGATTGGTTTTGGATTAAGGTTCCAGTCGGCTATTTGTTTACCATTAACAATCAACGAACGGATTGGTGTTTTAAAACAGAAGCGGATCCTGGACTGAATCAACGCTCGATTCATTACGCCAGAGGCAAAGGCATTGGTGGATCTTCGTCGATTAATGCGATGATTTATATGCGTGGCCAAGCCAGTGACTATGCCCGCTGGTCAGAGCTGACGGGCGAATCGATATGGCAATGGGATAAAACCCTGGAGACCTACAAATCACTCGAAGATTACTACGCCGGCGCTAATCCATGGCATGGCAATGCAGGTGAGATGCGAGTAGAGCGACCCCGTGTGCAATGGGATATTCTCGATGCGTGGCGGGAGGCTGCAAATCAACAAGGGATACCCAAGATTGAAGAATTTAATCGCGGAGACAATGAAGGTTGCGCCTACTTTCAGATGACCCAAAAGCGCGGAGAGCGTTGGTCGATGGCCGATGCCTATTTGCATCCCATTCGCAATCGCACTAATCTAACCATACTGACTAAAGCCCAGGTGTTGCAGTTAAAACTACGCCCCATTACTGCCGCAACCTCAAATCAACATCGCTTTACCCAATCGGCTTGGCACGGCGCCCAAACGGAAGTGTGCGGATTGGATTTTTTGCACAATGGGGTGCGTCAAACAGCCCTTGCTCGGGACCAGGTCATTCTCTCAGCTGGATCGATCGGGTCGCCCCAGCTGCTGCAGATATCGGGGATCGGATCAAGGCAACATCTGGAGAGTATCGGTGTTAAAACCCAGGTAGAGCTCCCCGGCGTTGGTGAAAATCTGCAAGACCACCTGCAAATACGGACCGTATACCAGGTTGAGAACTGTAAAACCGTCAATACGCTCTACAAGAACTGGCTAACGCGGATTGGTATGGGTCTTGAGTATGTTTTTAAGCGAACTGGGCCACTTACGATGCCACCGTCTACCTTGGGTGCATTTACCAAGAGCGACCCCAGTCAAACAAGCGCCAATATTGAATGGCATGTGCAGCCACTATCATTGCCTAAATTTGGTGAGCCACTGCATCCGTTTAATGCGATTACGCCAAGCGTTTGCAATTTACGACCCAGCTCACGTGGTTCAGTTAGAGCGGTATCTGCCGACCCCCTTCAAGATCCGAAGATTCAGTGCAACTATCTATCGACTGCGGATGACATGGCAGTCGCTGTTGCCAGCTTAAGGCTTACTCGGAACATTATGGCTAGCCCAGCGCTCCAGCCGTTTAGCCCAAAAGAGGTATTGCCTGGGTTAGATGTTCAAAGTGATAAAGACTTAGAGGTGGCAGCGCGTAATTTAGGTACTACCATCTTTCATCCCGTAAGCACTTGTGCCATGGGCAAGGTCGACCAGTACGGCAAAGCAGAAAATCCCAATACCGTGCTGGACTCCGAATGCCGAGTCAGGGGCGTTGCTAGATTGCGTGTCATCGATGCTTCTGCCATGCCTTGCATTACCTCCGGCAATACCAATGCTCCTGTTATGTTGATTGCA
>ERZ1022756.498-NODE-498-length-10926-cov-8.208904_pt1 | contig 10926 bp, 10 predicted proteins | sample MGYA00520902_ERZ1022756 | MGnify/ENA primary metagenome ERZ1022756 (study PRJEB33162, sample SAMN09537601) | freshwater metagenome | isolation source: freshwater | place: Canada:Alberta | collected 2017-07 | study: EMG produced TPA metagenomics assembly of the... | reverse complement strand
CCGTCGTATTGGACGCTGACGTTTTCAAATGCAAGCGATGTCATCGTTGAGTCTGCCTTGTTCGAAGAATGAGTAAAAAGAAGGGCGCACCCAAGAATGCAGTGACAACACCAATGGGTGTTTCTGCAGGGTTATCAAGAATGCGACCAGGGATATCAGCGATGATGAGAAACACCGCGCCGAACAGCAATGACATCGGCAACACGATGCGATACGAGCTGCCCACGACCAAACGAATGGCATGCGGAACAATGATGCCCACGAAACCAATGAGTCCGCTGACTGCAACGACAGCTGCAGTGCCGAGCGTGGCCGAGATGACGACAATGAGTCGCACGCGAGATACGTCAACACCAAGTGCTGTTGCTTCCTCATCACCAACACGCAACACATCGAGCAAGCGACGATGCATCAACAACGCCACCGACGAGATCACCACATACGGGATGACGAGGCGAACATCTCCCCATGTTGCAGTGGAGAGACGGCCAAGAATCCAGGAATACACCTGACGCACAACATCTGAGTTGCGCTGCAACATGAACGTTTGCATCGCCGTGGCAAGAGACGTGACCGCAACACCTGCCAATACCAGACTGATGGAACTGCGATCAGTCTTCACCGACGAGCCAACGAGATACGTGGCCAACACTGCGAGCAAGCCACCCAGGAATGCGGCAAGTGGCAACGGGTCAATGATCCAGTCACTAGAGCCACTGCGATTCACAGTGATGACGATGGTGGCGCCAAGCCCGGCACCCGCTGCAACGCCCAACAAATACGGGTCCACCAACGGATTACGGAACACGCCTTGATAGCTGGCGCCAGCAATCGACAAGGTGGATCCAACAAGTGCTGCCAGCACAACGCGCGGTGCGCGGATCTGCCAGATGATTGCCCACTCTGTTGATGTCATCCCGCTGTCAATCGAAATAAGCGGAAGACGATTGAGAAGTTCGAGTGGAACTCGCCACCACACAGGACCAGCAGGCCCAATCATGACGCCGCCCAAGACAGCCAGCAGCAACGCCACGACCGAGGCGGGGATCAACCACCGACTCGCACCGTGAACAGTGCTCTGTGTTGCTGTAATGGGCGACGACACGAAACGGACGATTTACTTCGTGGCGTTCTTGGCCAGCATGGCTGAATGAGCCTTGCCGAATTGCTCGATGAGATCAACGATGCGTGGTCCCCAGCGAGATGCGATGTCGTCATCAAGTTCAACAACGTTCTTATTCACAACTGCAGAAATGCCAGACCAGCCAGCACGTGCAGCAACAGTGGCGGCAGTTTGCTGACAGCACTTCGTATCAGCAAGGAAGATGATGGCGGGATCCGCCTTCACGATTGCTTCTGCATTCAACTGCGGATAATCGTTTCCTTTTTCAGCTCCGTCAGCAATGCTGACCAAACCAAACTGCTTCATTAACGCACCAACAAAAGTGTTGGAGGTGAGGCTGTAGAACGTGTTGTCTAATTCGTAATAGACAGGAAAAGCAACTGTTGGCATCTCATCAGGAACGATTGCATCGATACGTGCTTTCATCGATGAAACAACTTCTGCAGCACTGTCAACACGACCAGTCAACGCACCGAGCTCGTTGATCTGCTTGTACACATCATCGAGTGAGGCTGCAGCTGCACCTGTCCACACCTTGATGTCGGGATTCGCCGAGGTGAGTTGTTCAGTGATCTTGTTCATGTCATTCGAGATAAGAACAACATCGGGCTCGTACGCGAGAATTGCTTCTGCGCTTGGCTCGTATGCAGAAATCTTGGTCACCTTTGGTGCCACTTCTGCTGGGAAGGTGCTCAAACTGTCAACTGCGACAACTTGATTGCCCGCACCAATGGCGTAGAGCATCTCAGTTGCTGTCGGCGACAGGCTGACAATTTTCAGTGATGCCTCGGATGATGCAGGTGTGGAATCAGCAGTTTCACTGCCACTCCCGCCGCATGCGCCGAGAATAAAAACGGAGGCCGCAATCGCAGTGATTGCTCGCCTCCTGAACGGGAACTTGATATTCATATGGATCTTCCTCCAAGTAAGTCTGGAGAAAGAAGGTTGGGTCACAGATTCCGACTTGCGCCGGTTGCCTCCGCGGACCGCCCTTCCTTCGAGGACTGGTTTTTCGCACGCAAGCTCAGGCGACCGGACTTGTCAGTGCAGAGTTACCTCTGTCTGAACCACCGTTGCGGGACAGTGCCGGAATCTCACCGGACTTCGCTGTTGCTTGCGCAGTACCCCTATTGGGGTACGCAGAAGACCGTAGCACTCCGCAGAGCGGCTGAAGAAAAACAGACTCTATGAAAAATAGAAAAGCGGGAGAGGTCGTTTATGACACGAGGTCGATGATGCGCTGGACGCCATCGACCAAGTCTTCATCGCTGAGAGCGAACGAGAAACGCATGAAACCTGGAGTACCGAATGCTTCGCCAGGAACCACTGCCACTTGCACCTCATTGAGAATGAGATCTGCCAGTTCCAATGTTGTGGTTGCCTTCTTGCCGCGAATGTCACGATTCAACAATGCAGAGAAGTTTGGATAGCAATAGAACGCACCCTGTGGTTCCATGCATGTCACGCCAGGAATACTGGTGAGCATCTTGTGCATCAACTTGCCACGACGTTCGAAAGCTTCGCGCATCATGTACACAGCAGAAAGGTCTCCGCTCACCGCAGCAAGCGCTGCCATCTGAGCAACGTTTGACACGTTCGATGTTGCATGCGACTGGAAGTTGATGCTGGCCTTGATGATGTCCTTCGGACCAATCATCCAGCCCACGCGCCAGCCAGTCATTGCGTATGTCTTTGCAACACCATTGAGAATGATGCACTGCTCTGCAAGTTCAGGAACCACTGTTGGCATTGACACAAACTTGTTGTCGCCGTACGTGAGGTGTTCGTAGATCTCGTCGGTGATGACCCACACCTTGTTCTTCACTGCCCACTCGCCAATCGCGCGCACTTCTGCTTCTGGATACACCGAGCCAGATGGGTTGTCAGGAGAAACGAAAAGCAATGCCTTTGTCTTTGGTGTGAGCGCTGCATCAAGTTGTGCGACAGTGACGCGGAAGCCGTTGGCCTCTTCAGTGTCGATCACTTTTGCAACACCACCGGCAAGCGAGATTGCTTCGGGGTATGTCGTCCAGAACGGAGCAGGACAGATGATCTCGTCACCTTCGTCGCACAATGCTGCGAATGCAGTGAACACAGCGTGCTTTCCACCGTTGGTGACAAGCACTTGGTCCGCGGTGCATGCAAAGCCACTATCGCGCATTGTCTTCACAGCAATTGCTTCGCGAAGCTCTGGCAAACCAGCAGCAGGTGTGTAGCGATGGTTCTTCACCTCGGAGCACGCCTTGATGGCTGCTTCCACGATGTGAGCGGGCGTTGGGAAGTCGGGCTCACCAGCACCGAAACCGATGACGTTTTCGCCCTTGGCCTTCAGGGCCTTGGCCTTTGCGTCCACCGCAAGGGTGGCGGACTCGGCAATAGCGCCGAGGCGGGAGGAAATACGTCGCAATTCTGTTGGACCAGGCATAAATGAAAGGATGACAGGGTGAGCGATAAGAACCAACTTGATTTCAAGATTCCTGCCAACCTTCTCCCTCAAGACGGTCGATTTGGCTGTGGACCTTCCAAAGTTCGCCCCGATCAGTTGACTGCGGTGATGGACCGGATGACGTCCGTGATGGGCACCTCCCACCGCCAGGCGCCTGTGAAGAACATCGTGGGTTCTGTTCGCACTGGCCTCATGAGTCTCTTCAACTTGCCTGAGGGCTGGGAGATCGTCATGGGCAATGGTGGCTCCACCGTGTTCTGGGACGTCGCCACATTTGGCCTCATCCGCGAGCGCAGCCATCACCTCGTGTTCGGAGAGTTCTCTTCGAAGTTCGCTGAAGCATCTGCTGCTGCGCCCCACCTTGCCGACCCTGTTGTTGTCTCGTCAGAACCAGGCATGCACCCAGAGCCCGCATCAGATGCGACATGCGACGTGTACGCATACCCTCACAACGAAACATCGACTGGTGTTGCAATGACTCCTGTGCGTCCTGCAAAAGATGGCCTTGTGGTTGTTGATGCAACATCTGCTGCTGGTGGTTTGATGTGGGACCCAGCAAATGTCGACGTGTACTACTTCGCTCCACAAAAGTGTTTCGCATCTGATGGTGGATTGTGGCTTGCTGCATGCTCCCCTGCTGCGATTGAACGCATTCGTGAAATCAAAGCATCGAAGCGTTGGATGCCCGCATCTCTTGACCTGTCCATTGCGCTTGATAACTCGGTCGCGAATCAGACATACAACACGCCAGCACTTGCCACCCTCATCATGTTGGATGAACAAGTGAAGTGGATGAACACCAACGGTGGTCTTTCCTGGGCTGCAGGTCGTTCTGCACAATCAGCACAGACCTTGTATTCCTGGGCCGCAGCGAGCAATTACGCGACACCATTCGTCACCAACCCTGCACATCGATCCGATGTGGTCGGAACAATCGACCTCGAGGGCGTGGATGCCAATCAGATCAGTGCCATCTTGCGCGCCAATGGCGTTGTCGACACCGACAGCTATCGCAAATTGGGACGTAATCAATTGCGCGTGGGCATGTTCCCCGCCATTGACCCTTCCGATGTTGCCGCACTCACACAGTGCATTGACGTAGTGGTCGACCACTTACGTTCGTAGATTGTTACGCAATGCCTCTGTCAGTAGAAGAAGTTCTCGAAACCTATTGGGATGACATTGAGCCATTGCGTAACCCTGTGATGTTGGTTGCGCTGCGCGGCCTCTTTGATATTGGTGGTGTTGCAACATCTGCACTCGACTGGATGTTGAAAGAACGCGACTTTGCAGTGGTTGCCGATATTGATCCGGATCCGTTCTTTGACTTCACGCAGGAACGCCCCGAGGTGTTCACCGATACTGATGGTGATCGACAGATTCGTTGGCCGGAAAATGAATTCACTGTGATCCGCTACCCCGAAGGTGCCCGCGACATGGTGGTGCTCAATGGAGTCGAGCCACATGTTTCATGGGGCGTCTTCACACAGTCTGTGGTGGAAGTTGCCAAAGGCCTTGGCTGCACATTGGTGATCAGTCTTGGTGCGGCGGCAGAACAAGTGCCCCATTCACGCGTGCCTTTTGTTGTGGGCAGCACCACCAACGCAGACCTTGCATCGCGACTAGGTCTGAGCCGGCCTCAATATCAAGGCCCCACAGGCGTTGCTGGCGTACTTCTCGATGCACTTGATCAGGCAAAGATTCCCAACATCAGTTTGCGCGTCGGTGTTCCGCACTACCTGATGCATGCACAACATCCGAAGAGTGCGGCGGCGTTATTACAGCACCTTCAACACGTACTCGGCATTCCCACCGACCACGCAAACTTGCAGCAAGAAATTGGCCGATGGCAAGAGCTACACGACGCTGCAGTTGAAGGTGACCCTCAAGCATCTGCGTATGTACAAATGCTTGAGCACCGTCACGATCAACTTGTTGAAAAGAACATGCCCACTGGCGATGACTTAGCTGCAGAACTCGAAGAGTTCCTGCGCAACCAATCCGACGACGAATAATCAAACACCGCATTGGGTGCATTCATGCACACATGCTGTTTGATGACAATTCAAATCAGTTCTATCCTTTCCCCTATGCAACTCACCGCGGTCATCTGGTCCGATCCGTCTGGTGGTTATTGCTCGCTCAATCTTGAGACTGGTACGACCACCCAAGGCGTATCGGTCGAAGAGGCTCTAGCAAATCTCGAAGAAGCTACGTCGCTCTATTTGGAGGAAAGCCCACTTGATGGCAAGCCACCAATTTCAGGCGCTTTCGTAACCACCTTCAACATCCCACACGTTGGTTAAGTCGCCCCGCATCTCGGGCGACGAACTCATCAAAATTCTTCAGGACATCGGTTTCGAGATTCGTCGCCAACGTGGAAGCCATGTGGTTCTTCGCCATGAGAACAAAGTCTGTGTTGTTCCGTTACACAAAGAATTGAAGTCAGGAACATTAAAGGGCGTCTGTGAGCAGGCAGGAATTACCCAGCAACAACTCACAGACGCCCTCAAAAAGCGATAGTGCTTAGCGGATTGCGGCGAAGCCCAATTCCAAGTCAGCGATGATGTCTTCGATGGATTCAAGCCCAACCGACAAACGCACGAGGCCCGGAGCAACACCTGCAGAGCGTTGCTCTTCTTCGGTGAGCTGGCTGTGTGTTGTTGATGCTGGGTGAATCACCAAGCTGCGCACATCACCAATGTTTGCTACGTGGCTGTGCAATTGCAGTGCTTCAGTGAACTTCTGGCCAGCCTCGCGGCCACCCTCCAACTCGACTGCGATCACAGAACCGAATCCCTTGCCGCCGAAATACTTTCGTGCACGCTCGTGCCAAGGGCTTGTTGGCAAACCTGCGTAGTTGATTGCAACTACTTCGCCTTGCTTCTGCAAGAAGTCGACAACCTTTGCAGCGTTGTCCCAGTGACGGTCCATGCGTAATGACAATGTTTCAACACCTTGCAAGATGCTCCATGCATTGAACGGGCTGGCCGACATGCCGAGATCGCGCAACATCTGCACACGCGCCTTGATGATGTACGAACCTGCACCAAGTGCTGGCCAATACGCAAGGCCGTGGTAGCTGGGGTCTGGCTCTGTGAAGTTCGGGAAGCGACCGCTCGCAGCGAAGTCGAACTTGCCGCCATCGATGATTGCGCCAGCAATTGCTGTGCCATGACCACCGAGGAACTTGGTTGCTGAGTGAATGACAATGTCAGCACCCCACTCCAACGGACGAATGCCGTATGGAGTTGGCACTGTGTTGTCGAGCATCAATGGAATACCGGCTTCATGGCCAATCTTCGAAACGCCTTCGATGTCGAACACGTCGTTCTTTGGGTTGGCAAGAACTTCGCCGAAGAACAACTTGGTGTTCGGACGAATTGCTGCTTTCCACTGCGCAAGGTCATGTGGATCATCAACAAAGGTGACTTCAATGCCCATCTTCGGGAATGTGTAGTGCAACAAGTTGTACGTACCGCCGTACAGCGATGGCGATGCAACGATGTGCGCACCAGCTTCAGCAAGCGTGAGAATTGCGAGAGTTGCCGCGCTCTGACCAGATGCAACAACGAGTGCTCCGGGAAGGCCCACAGCGGTCGCTGTGCCACCTTCGAGGTCTGACAAACGTGCTTCAAGAACACCTGTGGTGGGGTTCATGAGACGGGTGTAAATGTTGCCGATCTCTGCAAGTGCGAAAAGATTCGCTGCGTGCTGGCTGTCGCGGAACTGATACGAGGTTGTTTGGTAGATGGGAACAGCGCGGGAACCTGTGGTGGGGTCTGGCTGCTGGCCAGCGTGAATCTGACGGGTTTCAAAACCCCAATTGGCATTACTCATGGCGCGAACCCTATCCGCCAATTCCCGACCGAACAAGTCGGAATTAGACGACCGTCACATTTCTGAGCCCTGAGGACGCAAAAGGAGCGCCACCCGCAGGTGACGCTCCTTTTGAAAGTCTTCGTTGTGCGAAGAATCAGCCGCCGGACACTTCCGACACTGACTGCTTTCCTGCAGACAACCACGGCATCATGCCGCGCAAGCGCTTGCCCACTTCTTCGATGGGGTGCTTGGCACCAGCTTCACGCAATGCATTGAAGTTTGCACGGCCTTCTTCTGATTCCTTGATCCACTCGCGAGCAAACTTGCCGGACTGAATTTCCTTGAGGATCTTCTGCATCGACTTCTTTGTTGCTGGCGTAATGACGCGAGGACCACGTGTGACGTCGCCGTATTCAGCGGTGTCAGAAATGCTGTAACGCATTCCGGTGATGCCCTCTTCGTACATGAGGTCAACAATGAGCTTCACTTCGTGCAAGCACTCGAAGTACGCCATCTCGGGCTGGTAGCCAGCCTCGGTGAGCGTCTCGAAGCCAGCCTGAACGAGGGCTGCAACGCCACCGCACAACACTGCCTGCTCGCCGAACAAGTCGGTCTCGGTCTCTTCGGTGAAGGTTGTCTCGATAACACCTGAACGTGCGCCGCCGATTGCTTCTGCGTACGAAAGAGCGAGTGCCTTTGCATTGCCGGTTGCGTCTTGTTCAACTGCGATGAGGCAAGGTACGCCGCCGCCTTCTGTGTAGGTACGACGAACCAAGTGACCTGGACCCTTTGGCGCGATCATGATGATGTCGACACCCTTTGGTGGACGAATGCGCTTGAAACGAATGTTGAAGCCGTGTGCGAAAGCAAGTGCCTTGCCAGCCTTCATATAACGCTTGATGTGATCGTTATATGTGGCCTTCTGCTCTGTGTCAGGCATTGTCATCATGATGACGTCTGCCCACTTCGCAGCATCAGCGATGCTCTTCACAGTGAGACCAGCGGCTTCCGCCTTGGCTGCAGAGGATGAACCCTCGCGCAAACCAACAACGACCTGAACACCGCTCTCCTTGAGGTTCAACGCATGCGCGTGACCCTGTGAGCCGTAACCGATGATTGCGACCTTGCGGCCACGAATGATCGATGGATCAGCGTCCTTTTCGTAATACATCTTTGCTGCCATCAGCTTGCCTTTCCCTTTGTGCCACCTTTTGGTGACTCGCGTTCCAACTTGGGCAGAGCGACTCTGCCCGTTCTTTGGCTCTCAACGATGCCATATCCACGCAACAATTCCTCAAAATCGTCGAGTTTCTCGGGCGTATCGTCGAGAGAAATAGTGAGGGAGGCGGACCCAACGTCCAGCACCTTTGCCTCGTAAATGCCCGCTAGGTCAACAACCTGAGCGCGGCGGTCCCCTTCCACCTCAATGGAAGCCATGAGCATTTCGCGCTCCACTGACTTGCGGGGATCAAGTTCTGTGATTTCAACAACATCAATCAGTTTGAACAACTGCTGAACGATTTGCTCGAGCGGCGTTGCTGAGATGTCCACCACCATCGTGATGCGACTGAAGTCAGCATCGTACGAAGGTGCAACGGCAAGCGAATAAATGTTGTAACCACGTCGTGCAAAGAGACCCGACACACGTGCAAGAACACCTGGGCGGTTCTGCACAATGACAGACAAGATGTGGTGCTTGTGCGAGTCACCGTATGGATTGTTCGTATTGAGTGTGCTCACTTGAGGAACTCCCGGCGGCTTTCTTGCATTGGGTGAAGAAGCACGTCATCGTTCGCTGCACCTGCAGGAACCATGGGGAATACCTTTTCGAATTCTTCAACACGGAATTCAATAACAACACTTCGATCGTTAATGCTGTTCGCGCGTTCAATCGCTGCATCGATTTCTTCTGGTGACTCCACACGAATACCGACACAACCCATTGCTTCAGCCCACTTCACAAAGTCGGGGCAACCGGCCAAATCAACTTCGGAATAACGCTCGCCGTAGAACATCTCTTGCCACTGACGCACCATGCCGAGGTACGTGTTGTTCAAGATTGCGATCTTCACGTGAATGCCTTCAGTCGTGGCGGTCACCAGTTCTTGTGCAGTCATCTGGAAACAACCGTCACCATCAATCGCCCACACGGTTTTGTCTGGTTGACCAGCCTTCGCACCAATTGCTGCTGGCACGGAGAAACCCATTGTTCCGAGTCCACCGGAGTTCACCCATGTGTATGGCTCGTTGAATTCCCAGTACAAGCTTGTCCACATCTGATGTTGACCAACACCTGCGCACACAATGGTTCCTGCAGGTGCAAGATCACGCAAACGTTCAAGACAGAACTGTGGCTTCAAACGACCACCAGGTTCTGATGGCTCGTACACGAGTGGGAACTGCTCACGCCATCCGTTCACACGACTACGCCATGGTGTGATGTCTACTTGCGCAGTACCAGAAGCCTGCAATTCCTTAATGGCTTTGATGATTTCTTCAACGATGACTCGGCAGTCACCTGTTAATGGAACATCTGGCTTGCGCACTTTGCCTTGCTCGGCTGGGTCGATATCAACATGAATGATCTTTGCTTCAGGAGCAAAGCCGGCGACCTTGCCTGTCACACGGTCATCGAAACGAGCGCCAAGTGCACACAAGAGATCTGCTTTTTGCATCGCAGTGATGGCAGTTGCCGTGCCGTGCATACCAGGCATGCCGTAACACAGCGGATGATTGTCGGGGAAAGCTCCGCGTGCCATCAACGTTGTTACAACAGGTGCCTGCAACATCTCTGCAAGTTCTTTCACTGCTTCTGCAGCACGTGCCTTTAACACTCCGCCACCCAAGTACAGGACAGGACGCTCTGATGACAGCAACAACTTTGCCGCAGCTTTGATTTGCTTGGCATCACCTTCAGTAACTGTGCGATAGCCAGGCAACGCATCAAGAACTTCTTGATCAGTTGGCCAGTTCCATTCCATTTTGTTGACGAGGATGTCTTTCGGAACATCGAGCAACACTGGACCTGGACGACCCGTTGTAGCGATATGGAAGGCCTGACGCACTGCCATCGGAATATCTTCGGCGCGCATGATGAGTTCGTTGTGCTTCGTCACGCTGCGCGTAATGCCAATGGTGTCGCACTCCTGGAAAGCATCGGTACCAATTGCTGATGTTGCAACTTGACCAGTGATGCACACCATCGGAATGCTGTCCATGAATGCATCGCACAATGGCGTGACCATGTTTGTTGCGGCAGGACCACTTGTCACCATGGCAACACCGGGGCGACCAGTGACATGGGCATATCCCTGAGCCATGTGTCCAGCACCTTGTTCATGGCGAACGAGTACGTGACGGATGCTGGACTTCAGCAATGGGTCATACGCAGGGAGAATGCAGCCGCCAGGAAGACCAAACATGGTCTCCACGTTCTCCATTTCAAGCGAACGGATGAGCGCTTCAGCTCCAGTGAGTATCTCTTTGGCTGACATCGGGTGTCTCCTGAATCCGTGGACGACTCCCTATTGAATTG
>ERZ1022756.497-NODE-497-length-10943-cov-10.568057_pt1 | contig 10943 bp, 6 predicted proteins | sample MGYA00520902_ERZ1022756 | MGnify/ENA primary metagenome ERZ1022756 (study PRJEB33162, sample SAMN09537601) | freshwater metagenome | isolation source: freshwater | place: Canada:Alberta | collected 2017-07 | study: EMG produced TPA metagenomics assembly of the... | reverse complement strand
GCAGCAAGGTCGAAGTGACCATGTCCACAAAGCGCAGTCAAGATAACGGTTTCTTCCCCGGTTTCCTTAGCCTTAAGCGCTTCTTGAATCGCAATTGCAATTGCATGTGTTGGCTCTGGCGCAGGCACGATGCCTTCGGTGCGAGCAAACTGAACTGCAGCGCTGAAGCATTCGGTCTGAGCAACTGCTTGAGCATCCATCAAACCAAGTTCGTAGATATGTGAAATCAACGGAGCCATACCGTGGTAACGCAAACCACCAGCGTGAATTGGATCTGGGATGAAGTCCTTACCAAGAGTGTGCATCTTCATAAGTGGTGTCATACCTGCAGTGTCACCAAAGTCGTAAGCGTAAGTGCCACGAGTAAGTGAAGGACATGATGCTGGTTCGGCAGCCAAGATACGCGGACTGATTTTGCCTGCCATCTTTTCGCGAAGGAATGGGAAGGCAAGTCCACCGAAGTTAGATCCACCACCGGTGCAACCAACAATCAGAGTTGGTGAGTCACCAGCCTTTTCCATTTGCAACAATGCTTCTTCACCAATGATGGTCTGATGCATCAGTACGTGATTCAAAACGGAACCAAGTGCGTAACGAGTTTGTGGATCCTTAACAGCAACTTCAACAGCTTCAGAAATTGCAATTCCAAGTGAACCACTTAAGTTCTTTGGATCGGCAGCAAGCATGCGGCCGACTTCTGTGATCTGTGAAGGGGAACGATGAACTGTGCCACCGAAAGCTTCGATCATCAACTTGCGGAATGGCTTGGCATCAAATGACGCACCAACTTGGAAAACTTCACATTCCATGTCGTAAAGCGCGCAAGCGAATGCAAGTGCAGTTCCCCATTGACCAGCACCAGTTTCAGTAACAAGTTTCTTAATGCCATCCTGTGCGTTGTAGTAAGCCTGTGGCACAGCAGTGTTTGGCTTATGTGAACCAGCAGGTGAAACACCTTCGTACTTGTAATAAATACGTGCTGGAGTACCAAGTGCTTTTTCAAGTCGGTGTGCCCGGAACAACGGGCTTGGTCGCCATTGACGGTAAACGTCTAGGACGCCGCCGGGGATATCGATGTATCGCTCCTGGCTGACTTCTTGCATGATCAATTCCATTGGGAATAGCGGTGCAAAATCCTCTGGCCCAGCTGGTTGGTGAGTTCCTGGATGCAGTGCTGGCGGCGGTGGCGCTGGCAGATCCGGAATGATGTTGTACCACTGGGTAGGCATCTCGTCTTCGGTCAAGGTGTATTTGTGGGTGCGAATTTCGTCGCTGATCTTGGCCATGATGCTCCTTTATGAAAAGCCCGTAGGGTTGGGGTACGGGTAGTTGAAAACTCTAGCGAGTTTTGGGCCCATCTGACTAGGTCAAATATCAGGGAAGTTGGTAACGATTGTGACGCGCTTAATTGCCAGCGATCTCGACGGCACTTTCCTGCAAACTGGTGGCACAGTTTCCCCAGAAAACGTTGCTGCTATTGCCCGGGCTCATGCCAGCGGCCTGGAAACCATGTTCGTCACCGGCCGACCATCCCGATGGATGCGCCAGATTCCGGACATGACGGGCCATGAAGGTCTGGCCTTGGTTTGCAATGGCGCATTACTAATGGATCTAAAGACTCAAGAAACGATCTATGCCGACTTGATGGCAAGTGATGCCGGCCTAAAGGCAGCTCAAATCTTGCAAGAGCTCGATCCAGAAATTTCTTTTGCAGTTGAACTCGATCGTCACGACGTTTCATTTCTAGTGGATGACAAGTACCGACCACGCTGGGAAGTTAAACAAGCCCCACCTGCAACGGATGTTGAATCCATGTTTGCAACCGAGATCGTCATCAAGTTACTTGCTCGCCCAAGTGATCGAGTTCAACAAAATGCCGATGAGTTTTTGATTGATGCCCAAGCTGCACTTGAAGGACTTGTAGACGTAACTCATTCAAACTTTTTAGATCTCATGATTGAAATGAGCGCGCTAGGCGTGAACAAGGGAACTGGTCTAGAGAAGTACGCATCAAGTAAAAGCATGACCGCTGCGGATATTGCAGCCGTTGGAGATATGCCAAACGATGTTCCGATGATTGCTTGGGCCGGACGTGGCGCAGCTGTAGATAATGCACACGATTGGGTTAAAGAAGCAGCTACCGAATTCTTGCCATCAAATGATGATCACGGTGTTGCAGTATTCATCGATCGAATTATCGCGGGTTAATCGCTTCGCTTACGTAAGTTTTCTAACCAAGTTTCTGGATCGACTTTTGATTTAGCAATGTCAGCGATATCACCGTTTGCACTTGCATTGTCATGTCTTGGATAGGAGCCTAAGAATTTAACGTCGGCACAGATCTTTCGAAGTTCAATCAAGGTGTCGCCCAGATTTTGATCATCAATGTGTCCAACACAATCTAGGGAGAAGAAGTAATCACCAAGTTGCTGTTTAGTTGGACGAGATTCCAAACGAGACAAGTCAATGCCACGCACTGCAAATTCCGTCAAGATGTTTAGAAGTGCACCAGGTTGGTTGCGATGCATGAACAATGACAAAGTTGTTTTGTCATTTCCAGTAGCAGGCTGCGCGTGACCTGGCTTGCTTACCAAAACAAATCGCGTCCAAGCTGAATCGCTATCGCCAATCCCTTGCGCCAAAATTTCTAAACCGTAATGCTTTGCGGCTGCAACAGAACAAATTGCGGCATCGTAATTTGCACCTTGGGATAGCTCTTCGGCTGCGGCTGCAGTCGACATTGCAGGAAGCACATGAACACCGGGGGTGTTTTTATGCAGCCAATCAACACATTGCGCGTGGGCATGTGGATGAGTTGCAATTCGTTTAATGTCTGAAATTGAAACGCCAGGCTTTGCCAAGAGAGCAAACTCAACCGGGATAGCAATTTCATCGATGATTTCGAGTGACTCGCCGTGACCAAGTTCATCCAGAGTTGTGGCAACCGATCCTTCAACTGAGTTTTCAATCGGAACTAGGGCGCCAAAAACTTTTCCAGTTCGCACTTGGTTCAGCGCCTCACGCACTGATTCAGCTGGAATCAGATCCGCGCCTTGGGCTATTGGCATCTGTAAAAACGCAGCCTCAGTAAAGGTGCCCTTGGGACCTAGATATGCGAATGAATTTTTCATAGAAACTCAAGATTACGCGGTTTTTCAATGTCCAATTTTCAAAAGTTAAAGGTTCAGTCAAGATTTCCATTAAACAGGGGTTTTAAGTCGCCAGATTTTCATTTTTTTCATAGTTTTAAGGCAGTTCAGGCGTTACTGCATCCCCCGTCGGTGACGCCTGGACTTTCTTTATGCCTATTTCCGCCTTTAATGAACTTCAATGAACAATGCAGGTTTGGCGCGCCAGACAACATCGTTGCTTGGTAATTAAGTGAGAATTGCAAGGTGGAATCAACGGTTTATCGCAGAGGTTCCGATGGCAAGGTCATCGGAACTCCGGAAGCGAAGCCAGTTACTGAACAGCCGGTTGTCCCAGTTTTTGCGGTTACCACTTATCGAGCTGGAGAGATTGGCCAAACAAAAGCCCAACCCAAGATCGTTGCCGAAAAGCCACAGCCAGAAGTATTCATTGAGCCAATCGCATCCGCCCCGATATCGAAACCAGTAGCTCCAATTTCTTCACCAGTCCAAGCCCAAGCACCTGTAGCAAAACCAAAAGTATCTGCACCAAAACTGCCATCTGTTAGTTTGCCTAAGTTTTCGTTTGGAAAGAGTAAGTCACGATTCCCACGGCCAGTTCGATACATCAGAAACATCGTCTTGGCATATCTAGGTTTCTATTTAATTCTTGGATTCCATGCTGCAAGCTCATTAGACAAAATGCCAGCATCAGCAAACGTTGCAATTGCTGACACCGCAGGAACAAATTGGCTTCTTGTTGGATCTGATAGTCGCGAAGGATTAACTAAAGCTGAACGTAAACAAATGCGTACTGGCAAAGATGAAGGTTCACAACGAACCGACACCATCATGCTTATCCATATAGATGACAGTGGAAAGCCAACGCTGGTGAGTCTGCCGCGAGATTCTTACGTGACGATCCCAGCGCACATTGCTTTAGATGGTTCTTCAGTTGAAGACCGAAGAAACAAAATCAATACTGCATATGGCAAAGGTGGCGCACCACTTCTAGTTGAAACAGTTGAGCGAAATACCGGATTGCATATTGATCACTACATGGAAGTTGGCTTCAAAGGAATTCGTGATATCACGAATGCTGTTGGTGGCGTAAACATGTGTGTGCCAGCGGATGTAACCGATTTGAATTCAGGTTTGAATCTGTTAGCCGGTTGTCAGGAACTAAATGGAGTAAACGCACTGGCATATGTACGCATGCGTTACGCCGATCCAAAAGGTGACTTGGGGCGTATTGAACGCCAACAACAATTCTTAAGTTCAGTTATGAAGAAGGCCGCTACTCCTGCTGTGCTACTTAATCCAATAAGTATGTGGAGGCTTGTAGATGCTGGAACGGCATCTGTAAATGTTGGTGAAGGAGATTCCGTTTTGGATCTTGGCGCCCTAGCTCAAGCAATGCGCTCACTATCTAATGGCAATGGAACTTTGACCACGGTTCCGGTCTCTCAAACTGATGCGAATACGGCCGCTGGTTCATCTGTGATCTGGGATGACGCGGCTGCCCGAGAACTCTTTGTTTCACTGGGTGCCAATTAACCCACTTAAAACGGGGCGTGAATCAACCCCCATTAATCGGCATATAGGAATTTCCCTATTTAGCCGACCAAGTACCAGCCAAACCCCCTTGATCTCATAAGATTTTGCAAGAGAACCCCCAAAAAGGAGAACCATGTCTGCACTCGCGCATGTCGCCAGCCAGGAAGTAGCCCTGACTGGATCCAATTACACAACGGTGGTCATCGTCGCCCTGATTGCATTAGCCGCACTTGGTGTTGCTGCAGTCTTGGTTCGCCAAGTTTTGGCAGCTGACGAAGGCACCGTAAACATGAAGAATATTGCCAAGGCAATCCAGGAAGGCGCTTCGGCTTATCTAAACCGACAGTTCCGCACACTTGCGATTTTCGCAGTTCTGGTTTTCTTCTTGTTATTCCTACTTCCAGCTGAAACTCAGAACGAGCGCATTGGTCGCTCCTTGTTCTTCTTGGTTGGTGCAGTATTTTCCGGCATCACTGGCTACATGGGTATGTGGCTTGCGGTTCGCGGAAACGTTCGCGTAGCAAACGCTGCAAACACAAGTGGCGAACAAGAAGCAATGAAGATTGCTTTCCGCACTGGTGGTGTGGCAGGCATGTTCACCGTAGGTCTTGGTTTGTTTGGTGCCGCAATCGTTGTATTGGTTTACAAGGGTGAAGCACCAAAGGTTCTTGAAGGCTTCGGCTTCGGTGCTGCACTTCTTGCAATGTTTATGCGCGTTGGTGGCGGTATCTTTACAAAAGCTGCTGACGTCGGCGCTGACCTTGTTGGAAAAGTTGAACAAGGTATTCCAGAAGATGATCCTCGTAACGCAGCAACAATTGCAGACAACGTTGGCGACAACGTAGGTGACTGTGCAGGTATGGCTGCTGACTTGTTCGAGTCATACGCAGTAACACTTGTTGCAGCATTGATTTTGGGTAAGGCCGCATTCGGTGAAATCGGTTTGGTATTCCCACTTGTTGTTCCTGCTATCGGTGTAATCACCGCAGTAATTGGAATCTTTGCAGTAACGCCACGTGCTGGCGATCGTTCCGGAATGAGCGCGATCAACCGCGGCTTCTTCTTGTCCGCTGTAATCAGCGCAGTATTAGTAGCTCTAGCTGCTTACCAATTCCTGCCAGCCACACTTGGCGAACTGCAAGCTGTTTCGGATCCAACCTTCGGTTTAGCCGACGGTGTTTCCGTTAACCCTCGCCACATGGCAATCGGTGCGGTACTTATCGGTATCGTTTTGGCCGCTGCAATCCAGCAATTAACTGGGTATTTCACAGAAACCAACCGCAAGCCAGTAGATGACGTATCGAAGTCATCCCTAACTGGTCCAGCAACAGTAATTCTTGCTGGTATCTCACTTGGTTTGGAATCTGCGGTTTACTCCGCACTGCTAATTGGTGCTGCGCTTTACGGTGCATACCTACTTGGTGGCGCATCCGTAATTCTTGGATTGTTCGCTATCGCACTTGCTGGTACTGGTTTGCTAACAACTGTTGGTGTCATCGTTTCGATGGATACCTTCGGTCCAGTTTCTGACAACGCGCAAGGTATTGCAGAAATGTCCGGCGACGTTCATGGTGAAGGCGCTCAGGTTCTAACTAACCTTGACGCAGTTGGTAACACAACGAAGGCAATCACCAAGGGCATTGCAATTGCGACTGCAGTGTTTGCTGCAACGGCATTGTTTGGAGCATTCCGCGACACAGTAACTAATGCTGCAAGAGATTTCACAACTAGTGATTTGCAGTACACAGGAACTCTTGACATCTCAAACCCAGCAAACCTATTCGGTTTGTTGATTGGTGCCGCAGTTGTATTCATGTTCAGCGGACTTGCCATTAATGCAGTTTCCCGCGCAGCTGGATCGGTGATCTTCGAAGTTCGCCGCCAGTTCCGCGAGAAGCCAGGCATCATGGCTGGAACTGAACTTCCGGATTACAGCCGCGTCGTTGACATCGTGACAAAGGATTCTTTGCGCGAACTAACAACACCAGGTCTACTTGCAATCTTGACTCCAATTGCAGTTGGTTTCGGTCTAGGTATTGGCGCCCTTGGTTCCTTCCTTGCCGGAACAATTGCAACTGGAACTTTGATGGCAGTATTCCTATCCAACTCCGGTGGAGCTTGGGATAACGCGAAGAAGTTCGTTGAAGACGGACACTTTGGCGGCAAGGGCTCAGAAGCTCACGCTGCAACTGTTATCGGTGACACTGTTGGTGACCCATTCAAGGACACCGCAGGACCTGCAATCAACCCATTGCTAAAGGTTATGAACCTTGTTGCATTGTTGATCGCACCTGCTGTCGTAGTCATGACTCTGGAAAACAACGATGCGTTACGAATTGGTTTGGCAGTAGCTGCTACCGCCGTAATCATCGTTTCGGTCATCATTTCCAAGCGTCGACCAATCGCAGTCGGCGAAGAGGCAATGGCCAGCTAACGGCAAAATCACTAAAAGAACCCCAGCCTCGCGGTTGGGGTTCTTTTTTGCTCAAATACCCCTGGGATTAAAGGGAATTCACAGTGATCCACAGGGGGTTGCGACTCGCGGAACAGACTCGCCAGTTTGACAATGCCCCTAGGCGATAAGGCACACTCTCGGAGATAGCGCTTTTGACTCTATATATAGAGTCTTTTGCATTTGCCGAAGGGAATCCTTTTGTCGACACCGCACCGTCTGGTAATCGTCGAATCTCCAGCCAAGGCTAAAACCATTCAAAAATACCTTGGCCCAGGTTACGAAGTGACTGCATCTGTTGGTCACGTTCGAGACCTTCCAGAGCGCGCGGTTGACGTCCCGGCTGAAATCAAGAAGCAGCCTTGGGGCCGCATGGCAATTGACGTTGAGGATGACTTCACTCCGTACTACGTCGTTAGCTCCAAAAAGAAGGACAAAGTTACCGAGCTTAAGCGGATGCTTGCAGACGCTGATGAATTATTGCTTGCAACTGACGAGGACCGTGAAGGTGAAGCAATTGCTTGGCACTTGATGGAAATCCTTCGACCTAAAGTTCCAGTGCGCCGAATGGTGTTCCATGAAATTACTCCAGAAGCAATTCGTCACGCTGCTGAATCAACTCGCGATTTGGATATGCAACTTGTTGATGCTCAAGAAACTCGTCGTTTAATCGACCGCCTTTATGGCTTCGAAGTTTCACCAGTTTTGTGGCGCAAGGTTCAAGCTGGACTTTCCGCAGGCCGCGTGCAATCTGTTGCCACTCGATTAATTGTTGAAAAGGAACGCGAGCGCATTGCTTACAAGCGCGCTTCGTACTGGGACATCGAAGGAACTTTCGATCCACAATCTTTCAGCGCAAACTTAGTTGCCGTTGATGGCAAGAAGATCGCGCAAGGTAAAGACTTTGATTCCTTGGCACAACTAAAAGACGCCAGCATTGTTCATCTTGATGAAGACACTGCAAAGAGTTTGTGCACGTCCTTAAGCAATGCAAAATTTGAAGTTCGCTCAGTTGATGATCGTCCCTACTCAAGCAAGCCAAAAGCGCCATTCATGACTTCAACAATGCAACAAGCTGCATCAGGTCGTTTGAAGTGGGGAGCTCAGCGCACTATGCGTGTTGCGCAGGCTTTGTATGAACGCGGATACATCACTTACATGCGTACTGACTCAACAACACTTTCTGACACTGCCTTGAATGCAGCACGTAAACAAGCCGCCGAACTTTATGGCAGCGACCATGTGTCAGAGGCGCCACGTCGTTACGATCGCAAGGTTAAGAACGCCCAAGAAGCTCACGAAGCAATTCGTCCGGCTGGAGATGTGTTCCGTACCCCGGCTGAAGTTGCTGGGGAACTAGTCGGCGATGAGTTCGCACTGTATGACTTAATTTGGAAGCGCACAGTTGCTAGCCAGATGGCAGATGCCAAGGGAACCACTGCAACTATTCGCATTGGTGCAACCAGTGGTGATGGTCGTGACGCTGAATTCTCCGCAAGTGGCACAGTTATTACATTCCGCGGTCACATGGCTGCATACGATGATGCTGATGAAGATCAGGATGAAAAGAACGAGGCTCGTCGTTTGCCAGCCTTAAAGGTTGGGGATTCAGTAACAGCAGTATCCCTAGAACCAAGTGGTCACTCAACCAATCCACCAGCTCGTTACACCGAAGCAACTTTGGTGCAAAAGCTTGAAGAACTTGGAATTGGCCGTCCATCAACTTATGCCGCAATCGTTAGCCGCATTATTGATCAGGGTTATGTGTGGAAGCGCGGTAGCGCATTAGTTCCACACTTCCTTGCATTCACTGTCACTCGCTTGATGGAAGAAAACTTCACTGCGTTGGTCGACTATGACTTCACTGCATCACTTGAAGAAGTTCTCGATGAGGTCGCTAATGGTGAACAAGGTCGTCTTGAAGTTCTAAAGCGCTTCTACTTTGGTGAAAAAACTGAAGGTTCAATTTTCCCAGGTCTTGCACCGCTGGTTTCGGTTTACGGAGACATTGATGCACGTGCAATGGCGTCGCTTCCAATTGAAGGCCATGAAGGCATCATTCGTGTTGGTAAGTATGGTCCTTATCTAGAACGTGGTGAAGGTGAAACTTTGCAGCGCGCAAACATCCCACAGGATCTTGCGCCCGATGAAATGACAGCCGAGAAAGCCGAAGAATTATTCAACGCTCCATCTGGTGAACGTGAACTTGGTGTTGATCCAGAAACTGAGCGCGTAATCATGGCAAAGACCGGTCGTTACGGTCCATACTTCACCGAAGTATTGCCAGAAGGTTCACCTAAGAAAGAAAAGCCTCGTACTGCATCGCTGTTCTCGACGATGGATGTCGAGCAAGTAACTCTTGACGATGCGCTTCGGATGTTTACCTTGCCACGTGAAATCGGATTAGATCCAACTGAAGGCGAACCAATCACTTCCCAGAATGGTCGTTACGGTCCTTACTTGTTGAAGGGTAAAGACTCCCGCACCCTTCCTGATGAAGAATCAATCTTTAGCTGCACACTTGAAGAAGCGCTAGCACTATTCGCTCAGCCAAAACTTCGTCGTGGTAGGGGTCAGGCCGCTGGACCGCTGAAGGTTGTCGGCGTTGATCCTTCAACTCAAAAAGAAGTTGTGGTTCGCGAAGGTCGCTTTGGTATCTACATCACTGATGGCGAAACTAATGCTTCACTTCGTGGTGGCGATTCGGTTGAAACTATTTCGATCGAACGCGCATCTGACCTATTGGCAGAACGTCGCGCAGCTGGCCCATCTGTAAAGAAGCCAGCAGCTCGTAAGGCTGCAGCCAAGAAAGCACCAGCCAAGAAAAAGGCAACTGCTAAAAAGAAGGCTGCCAAGAAAACTGTCGGAACTACAAAAGTAATTAGTGGCGCTGCGGCCAAGAAGGCGGCGGCAAAAACTAAGACTGGTGTAGGTTCAGCGCCTGTCGAATCTGACGTCACACCAGTTGGCTAGAGTTTGAATCGTGACTACAGGATTGTTTATTGCAATTGAAGGCGGTGAAGGCGCTGGAAAATCTACACATTCAAAGCGACTTGCTGAATACTTGCAGTCACTCGGGCACGAAGTAGTTCTAACGCGCGAACCTGGTGGCACACCCACCGCTGAAAAGATCCGCAACATTTTGCTGGATCCGGAAATCACTGACATGCCAGATCACACTGAAGCATTGTTGTTTGCCGCATCTCGCGCTGATCATGCTGCCAACTTAATCCGACCAGCCTTGGACCGTGGCGCCACAGTTATTTGTGATCGTTACTTCGATTCATCGGTGGCTTATCAAGGATTCTCACGTGGACTTGGCGCTGACAAGATTCGGGACCTAAGTCTTTGGGCAACTGGAAACTTGATTCCAGATTTCACCATCTACCTTGATGTCCCGCATGAAGATGGCGAACAACGCATGGATGGTACCGATCGAATGGAAATCCAGTCCCGCGATTTTCACGAAGCCGTTCACCAAGCATTTCGTGATATCGCAGCCGCTTCGCCTTATCCAAATGTAGTTATTGATGCGACTGCGCCTAAAGATGATGTTGCGGCAGCTGTGCGAGTAGCCATTGACGGAGTGCTCGCATCGCGATGAATGTTTTTGATTCCTTGATTGGTCAAGAGCACGCAGTACTAGAGATGAAGCACGCCGCTAGCGACGCCACAAAAGTCGCACTGGGTGAACGCGGTGATGCCATGACTCATGCTTGGTTAATCACAGGCCCACCTGGAAGTGGCCGCAGCACACTTGCCCTTGCTTTCGCTGCCTCACTAGTTTGTGCAAACGGTGGTTGTGG
>ERZ1022756.496-NODE-496-length-10955-cov-8.418257_pt1 | contig 10955 bp, 10 predicted proteins | sample MGYA00520902_ERZ1022756 | MGnify/ENA primary metagenome ERZ1022756 (study PRJEB33162, sample SAMN09537601) | freshwater metagenome | isolation source: freshwater | place: Canada:Alberta | collected 2017-07 | study: EMG produced TPA metagenomics assembly of the... | reverse complement strand
CTGGCAAAGACCATGGAGTACGCGCAGAGCCAAGGTTGGATTCGCAAAGATATAGACCCGTTGGCCGCTGCGTATTGGTTGCATGGCCAGATCAATGGTCGAGTCGTTGCTGAGATGGATGAGGGCTCTACAGACCTCTCCAAGTGGGATGAAATCTCCTTTGACGCTATTTTCTCGCTCATTCGTCCGCGCCAATAGTCGCGTTCGTGCAGAGCAGGCGTGTGGCGACTACCGTTAGTCTCATGGAACGCCCCGTACGGTTTGAGCACACCCGATTTCTTGGTGACAAGCGCACGCAGCTTGTGTACGACCTTGATGAATGGACCGAAGAGGCCATCATTGATGAAATCGTGAATGAAGGAGTCGGACTTTGTTTCGGCCCTGACACCTTGGCCGAGGCACGCAACCGCGGGTACACATTGGCCACAGTCGGTGCGACGCGTCGTCACCGCAAGCCTCGCGCGTAACAAATGTCCGGAGGAATGAACGGCACATTCCGTTCGGGACCTCTCACGCTGCATCGGTACCTCGCTGTACCAAGCACACATGTCTCGTCACTTCCGGGCGTGATTCTGTGCCACGGATTTCCTATCGGTCCTCTTGACGCACGTCAGGCCGGAGTCACGTTTCCTCAATTGATGGATCGCATGGCCAATGAACTTGGTTGGGCTGCTCTCACGTTTACGTTTCGCGGATGTGGTTCCAGCGATGGTGACTTCTCAATGCAGGGATGGGTGGACGACTTACGTGCAGCCATCGATCATCTCGAAGAAGAAGTGAAACCCAACGGAATCTGGTTGGTAGGTACGAACACCGGTGGTGCGTTGGCTTTAAGTGTTGCTGCCGATGATCCTCGTGTTCGTGGGTGCGCATTGTTGGGTGCTCGTGCCGACTTTGATGACTGGGCTAGCCAGCCACGTCGTTTCTTGGAACATGCTCGTGAGATTGGTGCGATTCGTACGCCAAGATTCCCTGAAGCATTCGACGAATGGAGCCGTGAATTACGGCGATTCCGTCCAGTCGATGCCGCGAGTCGTTTTGCACCGCGTCCGCTATTAGTTATGCACGGCGAAGAAGATGAGAGTGTTCCGGTTGCGGACTCTCGTGTACTGGCTGAAGCACACGGAAGTGCAGAACTGCGCGTGATTGCCGGTGCTGGTCATCGTTTGCGCCATGACCCTCGCGCTGTCGCAGTGTTGCTCGGTTGGCTTGATCGCCAACGAGCACTCATGATGTAGTTAGCTGTCGTGGCCTGCAGGATGCGTGGAGTGCCATGCATACGCAGTAGCGATGATGTCATCCAACGAATGGGTTGGTGACCAACCGAATGTCTTGTTGATGAGGCTGGGGTCTGCGTAACACTCAGCGGGATCTCCGGCGCGTCGTCCGACAATCTCGTACGGGACTTTCTTGCCGGTGATTTGTTCAGTTGCCGTGATGATGTCCAACACGCTGGTGCCGAATCCGGTGCCAACGTTGCACGTGATACTTGCGCCTTCGCCAGCAAGGTAATCGAGTGCAGCAACGTGTGCTGCAGCAAGGTCTTCAACATGGATGTAGTCGCGCACGCCGGTGCCATCGGGAGTCGGGAAGTCGTTGCCGAATACTTTGAGAGCGGGAGCGTGGCCCATCGCTGCCTTCATTACATGCGGAATGAGATTCTGTGAGAAGCGCCAGTCTTCGCCCAACGTTGCATCAGCCGATGCACCGGCAGCATTGAAGTACCGAAGACACACATGACGCATATTGGTGGTGCGTGAATACCAACTCAATGTCTTTTCGATCATGAGTTTTGTTTCTGCGTACACACTCTCGCAGCGTGGTTCAAAGTCTTCGCGTACTGGGACTGCATCTGGTGTGCCGTAGACGCCAGCAGTAGAGGAGAAGACAATGCGTTCGACACCAGCACGATGCAGTGCATCAAACAGTTTTTGTGAGCCCGTGACGTTGTTCTGAAAGTACTTCGACGGGTTCTCCATACTTTCGCCTACTGCTTTGTATGCAGCAAAGTGAACAACTTCGTCGACGCCATGTTCTTTGCAGATGCGCTCGACAAGTTCGGAATCAGCAATATCTCCTTGCACAAATGGTGCGTCTCCGACAGCGGAGCGGTGTCCATTCTCGAGTGTGTCGAGGACGACGACTGCGCGGCCTGTTGACCGAATGAGACGTGTCGTGATGGAGCCGATGTAACCAGCACCACCAGTGATGAGTGTGGTCATTTCGCCGGCTTCTTCGCAGCGGGTTTCTGAGCAGGTGGCTTGATGATGCCGGCCTTCCTCGGTGCGGTTGTCTTTGCTGGAAGTGGACGAGATTGCTTGTCGCGATTCGCTGCCTTCTCCATTTTCTTCCACTCACGAACTTTGATGAGAGTTTCTGGGTTCGTGATGTCGGCCACAGTGCGAGGATTCTTATCGCTAAACACGCCGGCTGCTTTTTCCCAGCCCTTTGGCTGAACACCGAAGCGCTTGCCTAACAGTGCCATAAAGATCTGAGCTTTTTCTTCTCCGTATCCGGGCAACGCACGAAGTCGTTGGAACACAATGGTTGCATCATCGGTGTCGTTCCAGATGTTTTCGCCCTTGTTCTTGTACTCCGAGGCAATGATGCCGCACATGGCATGAATACGTTGTGCCATGGCCTTAGGGAAGCGATGAATCGCAGGTTTATCGAGACACAGTGCCAAGAAGTCATCTGGGCTCATTGCGGCAATCTTCTTCGGATCAAGATGACCGAGACGATTCTTCAGCGTGTAGGCACCGTTGAAGGCCCATTCCATCGGCACTTGTTGGTCGAGCAACATGCCAATCAAGAGTGCAGTTCCGTTGGTGTTGAGAAGTGCATCTGATTCGGGAATGCCAGTGATGTAGAGAGTGCCCATGTGAGTCCTAGTTAATCGCGTGAGAGTCCGTATGTCGCATTTGTGTTGATGCCGAACTCTGTAATTGCCTGTGCAATTGTGTCATTTGTGATGCCGTGAGAACCGTTTAATGCGGTGAGTACTGCCACAACGACATGTTCTGCGTCCGTTTCAAAGAAGCGACGTAATGCCTCACGTGTGTCGCTGCGGCCCATGCCATCAGTTCCCAAAGCGAGGAATGTGCGATCTGTGAGGTACGGCGCGATCTGCTCGGGGACGATGCGCATGAAATCACTGACGGCAACGATGGGGGTCGTTGTAGTGCCCATTGCAGTGCGCAGAAGAGAAGTGCGAGGAGCATCGGTGGGGTGCAGGCGATTCCAGCGCTCGACTTCCATTGCATCTTCGCGAAGCGATTTGTACGACGTTGCGGACCAAAGATCGACAGTGATGTTGTACTGATCGCGCAGAATTTCAGATGCTCGTTGTGCAGCAAGATACGACGTTCCCGAGAAGAAAATTGATGCATCAATATCAGTGGTACTTGTGCTGTAGCGGTACAGGCCATTGATGATGTCTTGTGTCGAGACATGTGCGGGACGTGCAGGCATCAATAAGTTCTCGTTGTACAAAGTGATGTAATAAAACACATCTTCTGGCGTTGCGCCGTACATATGGTCAAGACCGTGTTCGACAATGGCGGCAACCTCGTAGGCAAATGCTGGGTCGTATGCCATGCAAGAAGGAACCGTGCTGGCGAGCAGCAAACTGTGTCCGTCTTGATGCTGCAAACCTTCGCCCATGAGTGTGGTGCGGCCGGCGGTTGCGCCCATAAGGAAACCACGTGTGCGTGCATCGGCTGCTTGCCAGATGAGGTCGCCCACACGTTGAAACCCAAACATGGAATAGAACGTGAAAAACGGAACCATTGGCACGCCGCGCGTGGAGTAACTGGTACCGGCAGCAATGAAACTCGACATCGCACCGGCTTCGGTGATGCCTTCTTCAAGGATTTGGCCTTGTGCAGATTCTGCATAGGTCAGCAACAAGTCGTGATCAACCGGTTCGTACTTCTGACCGTGTGCTGCGTAAATCTTTTGTTCGCGGAACAGCGAGTCCATGCCGAAAGTACGAGCTTCGTCGGGGATGATCGGCACCACTCGAGGACCAAAGTGTTCATCTCGTGCGAGATTGCGCAGCATGCGAGTAAACGCCATGGTGGTGCTCACTGCTTGTTCACCAGAGCCCGTGGTGAACTCTTCAAACACCTGTGGTGATGGCAAAGTGAGAGGGCTGCGACTCCAATGTTTGCGTTCAGGGACTGCGCCATTGAGAACGCGACGACGCTCTGCCATGTATTGGTATTCGACTGAGTCAACAGGAGGGCGGTAGTACGGGAGTTCGTCTGCTTCTAAAGCGCTATCGGGGATCTCTGGTTCCAGCTTGAGGCGATCACGTAATGCCTTCAGTTGTTCGTTGTTGAGTTTCTTGATTTGGTGCGTTGCGTTACGTGCCTCGACTTGCGGGCCGAGGGTCCAGCCCTTAATGGTCTTGCACAGGATCGCTGTCGGTTTTCCGGAACCAAGATTCTCTGCTGCTGCTTTGTATGCCGCGTAGATCTTGCGGTAATCGTGACCACCACGGGGCAAGTTGACGAGGTCTTCGTCGCTGAGGTGGGCAACAAGTTGCAAGAGGCGAGGGTCGGAACCAAAGAAGTTCTTTCGAATGTCAGCACCATCGGCGGTGGAGAGTCGTTGGAATTCTCCGTCAACGGTTGAGTTCAGTTTGTTGAGAAGGACGCCATCGACATCTTTGGCAAGAAGCTCGTCCCACTTTGAACCGAGAATGACTTTGATGACTTCCCAGCCTGCTCCGCGGAATGTTGCTTCGAGCTCCTGGATGATTTTTCCGTTCCCTCGAACAGGGCCATCAAGACGCTGCAGGTTGCAATTGACAACAAAGATCAGATTGTCAAGATGTTCACGCGCGGCGAGTGAAATGGAGCCGAGTGTTTCTGGCTCATCTGTTTCGCCATCACCAATGAATGCCCACACACGGCTTGTTGAGGTGTCGTCAAGGTTGCGGTTGTGCAGGTAGCGATTGAAACGTGCGTGATAGAGCGCAGTGAGTGGTCCGAGCCCCATTGAAACGGTGGGGTGCTCCCAGAACTCTGGCATGAGTCGTGGGTGTGGGTAACTCGAGAGGCCTTTGCCATCGCGACCAATCTCGCGACGGAAGTGATCGAGGTCATCTTCGTTGAGGCGACCTTCTAAAAACGCGCGTGCGTAGATACCAGGTGCGGCGTGACCCTGGAAGTACACGTGGTCACCAGGTGTGCCATCGGCTTTGCCGCGGAAGAAATGATTGAAGCCCACTTCATACAGTGCTGCTGAACTCGCAAAGGTGGAGAGGTGTCCGCCGATGCCTTCTGATTCATGATTTGCACGTGTGACCATGACGGCTGCATTCCAACGGATGTATGCACGAATGCGTCGCTCAAGATGTTCATCACCCGGGAACCATGGCTCGTCGTCGAATGGAATGGTGTTGACGTACGGCGTGGAGACAACTTCAGGGAAACTGACATGTGATTGCTGCGCACGTTCAAGCAGGCGAGCCAACAAATAGCGAGCACGATTCGGACCATGACCAATCACAACAGAGTCGAGTGAGTCGAGCCATTCTTGGGTCTCACCGGGATCTGTATCGGGCAACTGATGAACGGAGTCGTCGTAGATCACGTGCCTATTCTCCCACTATTGGACGGGTATGCCCATTGCGCCCCCTCTGATAAGGGACAATCGGAGAATGGAACATTCTGACGACACCGTGGTCATCTACACAGATGGGGCATGTTCGGGTAATCCTGGACCCGGCGGTTGGGCCTGGGCAGTGTCTCCATCGGGCGAGCCTCAAGCGAGCGGTGCCGAGGTTCGAAGTACGAATCAGCGCATGGAAATCATGGCTGCCTATGACGCTGTGAAGACCTATGCCGCTGACCCACGAAAGATCATCATTGTGTCCGACTCCACCTATGTCGTGAAGTGTTTCAACGACAAATGGTGGAAGGGGTGGCATGCCCGAGGATGGAAGAACTCACAGCGTCAGCCCGTTGCAAACAGAGACTTATGGGAGCCATTCATTGACTTGGTTCTGACCCGAGGCAATATCGAGTTTGCGTGGGTCAAAGGACACAGCGGTGACCCGATGAATGACCTCGTGGACGTCCTCGCGGTTGCTCAAACCCAAGGCAACTAGCCCTCAGACAGGTTCGGCTAGGAGGCTGCACCTTGTTTTGCGTAGCCTGACTGCATGGAAATCAAAGGCGTAAGCGCAATTGTCACTGGCGGAGCATCGGGAATCGGTGCCGCCTCCGTTCGTCTCCTGGCTCAGGGTGGCGCAAAGGTCGTCATCGCCGACCTCGAGCGTCAGCGTGAAGTCGGAGAGGCACTCGCAAAGGAAGTCGGCAATGCCGCATTCTGTGCAGTCGACGTGACAAAGACAGAAGACATCATCAATGCCGTCGAAATGGCAAAGTCCATGGGACCACTTCGCGTCCTCGTGAACTCCGCCGGTATCGGTGCAGCACAGCGCACCATCGGCCGTGACGGTCAGTACTCATCTGCTGCCGACATCGATCGCTTCAAGCTTGTGATCGCAATCAACTTGGTGGGCACCTTCGATGCAATCCGCATCGCAGCAACCGCAATGAGCCAGACCGAGCCACTTGAAGATGGTGAGCGCGGCGCAATCGTGAACATCGCATCAGTTGCAGCATTCGACGGCCAAATTGGTCAGAACGCATACTCCGCATCAAAGGGCGGTGTTGTCGGTATGACATTGCCAGTCGCTCGTGACCTTGCACCGGCAGGCATCCGCGTGAACACTGTGGCTCCAGGCCTCATCGACACTCCGATCTACGGCAGCGGCGATGCAAGTGAAGCATTCAAAGAGCAGTTGCAGAAGGGCGTGCTCTTCCCACAGAAGTTGGGCAAGCCAGAGCAGCTCGCTTCGATGGTTCTTGAGTGCATCACGAACAGCTACATGAATGCTGAAACCATCCGCGTGGACGGTGGCATTCGTATGCCGCCTAAGTGAGCATCGTTTTTCATAACGATCCGTTCACGCCGTTTGATCGGCAAGAAACACCTCTTAACGATTCCCCGGGCTATGTCCCGGGGAATCGTCGTTCTATCGCTATTCCGTCTGAGCTGTTTCCCACAGCAGTTGAAGCGGTGCGCTTGCGAGTTGGTGCTCGTCCACTTGATGGTGCGCAGTGGGTGTCGCCCGTTGATGATGACTGGTCTCGCACCATCGCGATGAAGCGCGCTCTTATCGCTGAGCGCCCACAAGAAGTCATCGCATGCGTTGAAGACGCAGAAGAAGCGTGCGAAGAAGTCGCTGCTGGAGTACTCGCTTCAGTCGGTACGAATCCTTCAATGGAATCTGGAATCGATGCGTTGGTGGATGCTGCGTTGCAGGTGGCTGACGACTTGTGCATTTTGTTGCCCGACGAAAACGGAGTGCCGCGTTTGTCTGCTGCTGTGTTGTGTTCACCGAATCGTTGGCGCCTTGCCGACAAAATTGGTGGCACGATGGCGAGTATTCACTCGCCAGTTGCGCGTTATGACAAAGATCTGACTTCGCCTGTGAACTCAGTGATGATGCGGTTAAGCCCAGAGCGCCCGATTTGGCGTGTCAACTGGGGAATCTCAAATCATCCTGCATTGTTTCAGCCCGATATTCCGCCGGTGACTCTCGAGATGGATGCGGCCGACATGTGGTTCCGTGTGGAATGGCAAACATTGCGTCGTCTGCCATTGACCGGTGGAATTCTTTTCACGATTCGCACGTATGTAGAAAAGTTGTCGGACTTTATGGAACGCGACAACCCGTTGGTGCAGGACATTGCAGAACTGGTGAACAAGATTCCTGAAGATGTCGCGGAATACAAGAGCATTGCTCCATACCGCGAAAAACTCTTCGCGTACTTCGAGACCCGCTAGATCTCAGGTGGTGTAGTCGGCGTTAATGCGCACGTAGCCATCGGTGAGGTCACAGCCCCACACGGTTGCTTGTGCAGTGCCAGTCTGCAGCGACACATGAATGAGAACATCGTCGCCCTTCATGTACTGGCTTAACTGGGCAAGTCCTGCTTCATCAACTCGTGATGGGTACACCTCTTGGGTGCCAAAGCGAATGACGACCTTTTCCTGATCGATGTCGGTGTAGTCGCTGCACTTGCCAACAGCCATTGCCACGCGACCCCAGTTGGGGTCTGCGCCATGCACGGCTGTTTTGACGAGCGGAGAGTTAACGATTGCTTTTGCGACAGTCTTTGCTTGCGCTTCGTCGCGGGCGTTATCGACGCGTACTTCGATCAGGGTCTCTGCACCTTCGCCATCGCGTGCGATCTTCTTCGTGAGATCCAACATGACTGATTCGAGCGCGGTTTCGAAGGCTGTTGCATCGACAGCACCTGCTGCGCCACTGGCTAACACAATGGCGGTGTCGCTCGTGGATGAGTCGGTGTCGATGGAGACACAGTTAAACGTACGGTTGACGACGCGACGGAAGATTGCATCGAGGTCGTTAGATGACACCGCAGCATCGGTGAAGATCATGGAGATCATCGTGGCCATGTCGGGCTCGATCATTCCCACACCTTTGGCAACACCCACAACACGTGCTGTAGAGCCAGCAATAGTTGCTTCTGAAACTTTGTGCACGGTGTCGGTGGTCATGATGCCGCGAGCAACCTCTTCAGCATCGTTCGCCGGCAATGGGAAGGGGAGTGCAGCGATACCCGTGCGGATACGTTCAATCGGATACAGGCGTCCGATGACACCTGTCGATGCGAGAAGAACTTCAGCTGTGTTGATGCCAAGCTTCGCGGCGACCGAAGAAGTGACTTCTTCCGCATGTGCGAGACCCTCTGGACCATTGGCAACGTTGGCGTTCTTTGAGATAACGACCATGGCACGTGCATGACCCGTGTTGTGGCGGCGAGACACTTCCACCGACGGGCCAGCGAAACGGCTCTTGGTGAAGACACCAGCAGATGTTGAGCCAGCATCGGCGAGGACCACGGTGAAGTCTTTGCTGTCGTCTTTGACGCCCACGTTGGCGACATATGACGAGAAACCTTGGGGGAGAGAAATTGCCACGTATGTGGTGTAGCACAGACAACACGCCAATGAGGGTTTAGATTTGTTTTGTGCGCACTCTGATTGTCAATGGAACCGTGGTGAATGCCGATGGCAGGGTTGAAGCTGACGTGGCAATCGAGAACGGGCGATTTCAATCCATTGTGCCGAGGTCTGCTGGCGGCATTGTGCCTGGCCCTGATGACCGCGTGATTGACGCTGCTGGATGTCTCGTTGTTCCTGGTGGTGTTGACGCCCACGTGCACATGCAGCTCGATACCGGAACAACGGTGTCCTCGGATACTTTTCTGTCGGGCTCGACTGCGGCAGCCCATGGTGGCACGACGACGATCATTGACTTCTCCGAGCAACGCACTGGCGGCAATGTGTTGCAGTCGTTTGAGAAGCGCATGGCCGAAGCAGAGGGTCAATGTGTCATTGACTGGGGACTGCATCAGATTCTCGGCGGAGTAGATGAACAGGCGCTTATTGATACGCGTTCATTGATTGAACGTGAGGGTGTTGCGTCTATCAAGTTGTTCATGGCGTATCCGGGTCGCTTGTACTCAGACGATGGTCAAATCCTGAGGGCACTGCAGTTGTGTGCTGACACCGGATTGATGGCCATGGTGCACGCAGAGAATGGCTTAGCTATTGACGTGCTGGTTGAGCAAGCCATTGCTGCAGGAAATCTCACTCCAGATTTTCACTCACGTACTCGTCCACCAGAACTTGAAGCCGAAGCAGTGCATCGTGCTGGGGTACTCGCTCGCGTTGCAGGCAATGCACCGCTGTACATCGTGCACCTCTCTAGTTCTCACGCATTGCGCGAGGTAGTGGAAGCACGCTCACGCGGTACAAACATTTTTGCCGAGACGTGTCCGCAGTATTTGCACTTGTCATTGGAAGATCATTTGGGTCAAGGATGGCCGAATGGTGCTGCATACATTTGCTCCACGCCGTTGCGCTCCAAGCACGAACATCATCAAGCTGACCTCTGGGAAGGTTTACGCGTTGATCAGCTAGCTGTTGTGAGTACCGACCATTGTCCGTTCTGCTTGCGCGAACAAAAGTTGGCAAACGGCGAAGCCTTCAATGTGGTGCCTAATGGCATCGGTGGTGTGGAACACCGCATGGACTTGGTGTACCAAGGCGTTGTTGCTGGTCACATCAATGAAGAGCGTTGGGTGGAAGTGTGCTCCACTGCCCCCGCCCGTCTCTTTGGTCTTCCTCAAAAGGGTGCGATTCAAGTAGGTCTCGACGCCGATGTCGTTGTGTACGACCCAACAGCAAAACACATGCTCAGCCAGGCAACGCACCACATGAACTTGGATCACTCTGCGTATGAAGGCATGAATGTCACCGGCAAGGTGCGCACAGTGTTGTCACACGGTGAAGTGATCGTTGACGGCGGACAGTTCTTTGGTGCTGCAGGTCGCGGTCAGTATTTGCGTCGTGCTGTCTCACAGCACATTCGCTAACTACTTCGTAAAGACGCGCACCAAGTTCGCAAGAGTCTTTTCAATTGACTTTGCGTTGTTCGCGGGTGCATTCATGATCTTGAGTCCCAACTGACTCTTGCTGGTGTTCATGTCGAACTCTTCAGTCACTTTGGTGCCACCATCAACTGGTTCGAGGATGTAGCGCCATACGTGACCGCCGATGTGGCGCCAACCAATACGGGCGCCTTCTTCAAACTCAACGACTGTGTTCATCATGTTGTACGGCACGACGATTCTCATCTTCATACCAAACTTCGAATTCAGCGACAATCGTTCTGGAGCATTGATATCTGCAGCCTTAACAGAACCTGATCCATCGATCTCTCCGTGACGGCGTGGGTCTGCAAGAAGGTTGAAAATGTCTGCAGCGGGAGCTGGAACAACTACGGACCGAGAAACGATTTTGGATGGATCAGATGAACTCATGACGACAGTCTGACCTGTTGT
>ERZ1022756.495-NODE-495-length-10955-cov-25.488991_pt1 | contig 10955 bp, 11 predicted proteins | sample MGYA00520902_ERZ1022756 | MGnify/ENA primary metagenome ERZ1022756 (study PRJEB33162, sample SAMN09537601) | freshwater metagenome | isolation source: freshwater | place: Canada:Alberta | collected 2017-07 | study: EMG produced TPA metagenomics assembly of the... | reverse complement strand
TTTGCGGAGTAAAGCTTCCGGCAGGTTTGAAAGATGGCGACAAGCTACCGCTTCCGATTTTCACACCAGCTTTCAAGGCAGATCTTGGTTCGCACGATGAGAACATCACCTTCGAGAAAGTAATTGAAATTGTTGGCGAGGATGTTGCCAACCAATTGCGCGAGCTATCTCTTTCAGTTTTTGAATCGGCCAGCGCAATTGCTGACAAAGCCGGCCTTATCCTGGCCGATACCAAATTTGAATTTGGGTCTGATCCTGCAACCGGGCAAATGGTTCTGGGTGATGAGGTGCTAACTCCTGATTCGAGTAGGTACTGGGACAAGGCTGCTTACGAAGCAGGAAATCGCAATGAGAGCTTTGATAAACAGATTGTTCGAAACTGGCTACTTCAAAACTGGGATCCAGAATCAGGTTCCAAGCCACCGAAGCTGACCGAAGAGGTCCTTTCTCGAACAAGTTCCCGCTACGCGGAGTTGCGCGAAAAGCTAGAGGGAACAAACCAGTAAACTCTGGAGTATTCCAAGTTTCTAGCTCACCGTAGGGAGCCAAAGTTGCCGAAAATCGTTGTTCAGGTAATGCCTAAGCAAGACCTGCTAGATCCCCAAGGTAAAGCAGTTGCTAGAGCCCTAGAGCGCTCAGGACACAAGGCAATAAGAGCGGTCCGTATCGGCAAGCGCATTGAACTTCATTACGCCACCACCCCAACTGATGCTCAGCTTCAAGAAGCCAAGAAGATTGCCGAAAGCTTCCTATCCAACGGCGTCATCGAAGACGTGGTCGAAGTTTCAATCGAGCAAGACTAACTTTTATGAAAATCGGCGTCGTCACTTTCCCAGGATCCTTAGATGATCGCGACGCCGCCAGAGCTATCCGCCTTGCAGGCGGAGAACCGGTTGCCCTATGGCATGCCGACAGCTCCATAAAGAAGGTAGACGCGGTTGTTTTGCCCGGTGGCTTTAGCTACGGCGATTACCTTCGCTGCGGAGCCATTGCAGCTCAAGCACCGGTTATGAAGACCATTATCAAAAAAGCAGGCGAAGGCCTCCCAGTTCTTGGTATCTGCAACGGCTTCCAGATTCTTGTTGAATCTCACCTTCTTCCAGGGGGTTTAATCCGCAACGAAAAGCAGCACTTCGTATGCCGCGATCAGAAGCTTCGTGTTGAAAACGTGGACTCGGCTTGGACAAGTGTTTTCCAAAAAGGTGATGAAATCACGATCCCTCTCAAAAATGGCGAGGGTGGCTACATCGCAACCGATGAGACCCTGAAGATGCTCGAGGGCGAGGGTCTTGTGACCTTCAGGTATCTAGATATAAACCCGAATGGTTCTATGAACGACATCGCAGGATTGCGCAACGAGCGTGGCAATGTGGTTGGCCTTATGCCTCACCCTGAGCACGCAGTTGAGCCTGGCTTTGGTCCGGACTCCCCCATTGCGATGCGCTCCGGTGTTGATGGTCTAAAGATTTTCCAGTCGGTTTTGAAATCGGTGATCAACGCGTGATTATCGACACCGTCAAGCAGTCAAAAAAAGAAGCTGACAAAGAACAGCCTTGGGCAGCCCTAGGACTCAAGGAAGACGAATACGACAGCATCAAAGAGATTCTTGGAAGAAGACCGACTAGCTCAGAGCTAGCAATGTATTCGGTTATGTGGTCAGAGCACTGCAGCTATAAGTCGTCAAAGATTTACCTTCGTCAGTTTGGCGAAAAAGTCACCCCTGAAATGAAGCAGCACCTGCTAGTTGGAATGGGTGAGAACGCTGGGGTAGTTGACATTGGTGAAGGACTGGCAGTGACTTTCAAGGTTGAAAGCCACAATCACCCAAGTTACATTGAGCCTTTCCAGGGAGCTGCGACCGGCGTTGGTGGAATTGTCCGTGACATTTTGACAATGGGTGCAAGGCCAATTGCTGTTATGGATCAGCTCCGCTTCGGAGCGGCAGAAAGCCCAGACACTGCTCGTGTGCTGCACGGCGTAGTCGATGGAATCTCTTTTTATGGAAACTGTCTAGGACTTCCAAATATCGGTGGCGAAACAGTTTTTGACAAGATCTACCAGGGCAACCCACTTGTTAACGCTCTAGGCATTGGAGCACTCAAGCATGGAGATCTAAAGCTTGCCAAAGCAGACAAAGCGGGCGACTTGGTTATTTTGTTTGGAGCGAGAACTGGAGCCGATGGCATCGGTGGAGTTTCTGTTTTAGCCAGTGAAACATTCGATGCCGATGGACCATCTCGTCGTCCCGCTGTTCAAGTTGGTGACCCATTTGCCGAAAAGGTTTTGATTGAGTGTTGCCTTGAGCTTTTCTCTGCTGGTGTTGTTGCAGGTATTCAAGACCTTGGTGGCGCTGGTATTTCTTGTGCGACAAGCGAGCTCGCATCTAACGGAGGCAAGGGCATGAAGGTTCAGCTAAAGAACGTTCTGCTTCGCGATGAGTCGCTTACCCCCGAAGAGATCCTGATGAGTGAGTCTCAAGAGCGCATGATGGCGATTGTCCCCAAAAAGCACTTGCGCGCTTTCAAGAAGATTGTGAACAGATATGAAGTTGAGTATTCGGTGCTGGGGAAAGTCATCAAGCAAGATCGGCTTTTGATCAACTGGGGTAAAGAGCAGATTGTGAATGTTCCACCACGAACTGTTGCTCACGATGGCCCAGTGTATGAGCGAGGCGTTGAGCTGCCTAAGTGGCAAGACGCTCTGAATGCAGATAGCGTCCACGCTCGTGGACTACACAGATCAAACGAGAACACAACAGATCTCGCAGCGCAGTTTGTTCAAGTCATCTCTTCGCCAAACCAAGCCGATAAGTCTTACATCACTTCCCAGTACGACCGGTACGTAGGCGGTAATACTGCCCTTGCTTACCCGGATGGCGCTGGCATGATTCGAGTCTCGGAAGAAACCGGTCTGGGAGTTGCCCTTTCAACCGATGCCAACGGACGCTACTGCCAACTAGATCCATATCAGGGAGCTCGCCTTGCTCTTGCTGAGGCTTACCGGAACGTTGCAACCAGCGGTGCTAAGCCACTAGCTGTCACGAATTGCTTGAACTTTGGTTCTCCCGAGAACCCGGAGGTTATGTGGCAGTTCAAGCAAGCAACTACTGGATTAGCCGATGGCTGTCTAGAGCTAGGTATCCCAGTCACCGGTGGAAACGTAAGTTTTTATAACCAGACAGGCGACGTGGCTATTTTCCCAACACCGGTTGTTGGAGTGCTCGGTGTTATTGATGATGTTGCAAGAAGGATCCCTTCTGGGTGGCAGGACGAGGGTAACAACATTTACCTTCTTGGAATCACCAAAGATGAATTGGACGGCTCAGTTTGGTCTGAGGTAGTTCATGATCACTTGGGTGGAAGACCGCCGGTAGTCGACCTTGAATTCGAAAAGCGACTTGCTGAACTATTGCATGGGGCAAGCCTGCAGGGCCTTGTTGCCTCGGCAACAGATCTGTCTGAGGCAGGTCTTGCTCAGGCGCTCACCGAGTCCGTGCTGCGTTTCAACATGGGTGCCAGAGTTTGGATCTCAGAGCTTTGCGAAAGAGATGGTGTCGACAAGACCTCGGCTCTTTTCTCAGAAAGCACTGGACGAGTACTGGTAAGCGTTGGTCGCGAGGACGATGTGAAGTTTGTTGGTCTTTGTGAGGCAAGAAACATCCCAGTTCTGCGAATTGGGGTCACTGACAATACTGGCGAGCTAGAGATCCAAGATCTTGCCACATGGAAACTAGAAGATCTTCGCGCGCCTTGGCAGGCAACCTTGCCTGAGTTGTTTGGTTAGCATTTCGACTATGACCGAGACATTGCATAAGCACCCACTTCGTATTGTTCTTAGAGCCGGATCTGTCGTTTTTGGCGCTAGCGCACTTTTTCTTCTTGCCCTGCCTGTTTTGTTCCTAGAACTACTGGCTCTTCCAACTGGAGATGATCAGGTGTGGTCAATGCGCATGATTGCGGTGACCCTTGTGGCCCTAACTGGAAACATGTTGGTGGTTAGCCTATATGCCAACATCAAAGGCGTTCGCCTAGCATCGAGAGTGATGCAGTTTGCAGCTTTTGGTCTTGGTGCACTCACCTTGGCCGTTCCGGCAGAACTTACTTGGTTCACCTATTTGTATGCAGCTGTTGGATTTGGTTTCTCTGCCGCCTACACAGTTTTGCTGTTCCGAAGATAGCTATCACTAATTGATAATCCTCAACGAATCCTCAACTGGCTGCAGTGCAGTTATATCTCCTGTCGGTGCAGCACTCATGGCCCTAACTCTTTCGGGCAATAAAGTCATTGAGCAAGTAGCTTCTGGGCGACCTGAGCTTTACGCTGGCGTTGTGATGGCTCCCTGGAGCGGAAGAGTTTCCGATGGAAAGTGGGTCGATGCTGAAGGTGTTGAAAGATCGTTTCAAATAAATGAGCCAGCAAGAAACAACGCACTGCATGGTTTGGTTTTTGAAAGAAGCTTTGAAGTAAAGAAGTCAACTACAAGTTCAGTGGAACTTTACATAGACATTGCAGCAACCGATGGCTACCCTTACTCGCTTCGACTAGCAGTCTCTTACGAACTAGAAGATGGCGAGCTGTATTCGAGCTTTGCTGTGAAGAACTTATCTGACACTAAGGCACCTTTTGGTATTGGCTTCCACCCTTACATTTCGACAGCGTGGTCTGATTCTCCGATGCAGCTTCAAAGCAGTGCAAAAAGTGTTCTTGAGCTCAATGAAAACATGATTGCAACCGGAAAAAGCTCAGTTTCGACAGCGGGAAAAGATTTGCAATCAGGTAAAGCATTGAGCGATGTAACACTTGACGATGACTTCACTGATTTGGAATTTGCCAATGGAATTACTTCAACAAAGCTGCTTACTAAAGGGGGGAGCGGTTGTGAGATTTGGCAGGAAGATATCTTCAAGCACACCGTTATCTACTCACCAGAGAGCTTCCCAGCGGAGTCAGGCTCAATTGCGGCAATCGCTATTGAGCCATCAACATCTGAAGTGAATGCCTTCAACACCAAGCAGGATTTGCTTGTTTTGTCACCTGGTGAAACTAGATCAGGCAGTTGGGGAATCCGGCTAGTTAATTAGGTTCCCAATAACCGAGAAATCGAAGTTCACGCCCGATAGAGCACAGCGAACACCAATTTCAGAGGCTGCAGCGCCAGCTCCGGCAACATCAACTTCAGCACCTTCAAGAGCAGTTGCTAGAGCGTCAATTCTGTCGGCGAGTGTTCCGGCGGCAATTGGCGATACCTCAGCGCGAAGGCTAGCTGCAACCTCGGTTGGCAAGAACGTTTCAATTGAGACGTTTTCTGCGCTAACTATGGTTGAAAGTTTCTCGCAGGCGGCTGCGTCGGATTCGTCACCGATAAGTGAGGAACAACCAGTGAGAAAAAGTGCTGAGGCTAGGGAAAGGGCGATTAGTTTCATGCGGCGTCTTGATTCCTTTGCGGGCTAAGGCCTGTAATTTCCAGGGGATAGTCGAGGTAGTCGGAGTACAGCGCGAGCTTTGGCTCCTTCCAAGCGTAATCTCGAGCAACCTCGGCAAGGCATGCCCAGAAGTAAACATTCAGCAAGCTCACAGAAAGTGAACTTACCGAGTCATCAGGAAATGCTCGTCCCAACATTCTTCGAAGCAAAGTTGGAACATCAGATAGTCCCTGACGGTGAAACGCAGCCCTTATTTCAAATTCCATTTCGCGTGCTCGTCTTGGATTCCAAAGCATCGAACCTTGGCCGTGCTTCAAAAGGTGGTAAACCTGCACGGCTTGGGAGTAGCGGGCGTTATCAAGCGAATCAAAGATCGGGATAAATCGTTCAACCTCAAAGCCGTTGTTTCGAAGGTCTAGAACATCCGGGTAGTGAAAGAACCGATAAAACGGCACGTGAGGTCTGGCAACTGAATACGGCTCGAGGGTAAAGGACGCAACAAGAGGATCTTGCCCGTTTGCAGCCGAGCCCCAACGATCGATGGCGTCATCTTTATCGTTTGGCAGGGATGCGTATTCAGCGCGGGTCACAAGACAAGTTAACCAAGGATTTGTCGCTCCCGTAGCCTAGATTGGGAAATGTGCGCTCATGCCTGAAAATCATCACCTGGATACTCATATTTGCCGTTGCTGCCCAGTTCTTTAGCGCAGCCCCTTGGCTGGTATTTGTCTTTGGTGCGATGGTGGCTGCTGGTCTCTACATTCAAAAGGCAAGGCGAGCCAAGCAAGAGGCAAAAACAATTGCCCTGCTTGGCACCGAGCCGCTGGGGAACATTCTGGACCCAGCTCGCGCCTTCACTGCCAGCGGAGCAAGACCGCTGCTCGGCGATGAAAGCTTTGATTTTGAAGTGGTTGGGGAAAGCTTCTATCCGCAAAACTTCTCAGCTCTGCAGAAAAATGTTGGACTAGTGGACGGCCAAGACTGGGATGACGTTGCGGTTTTGATTGCAGATCCTGGAAACAAGCAAAGCCAAAATGCTGTCGGTGTTTTTGTTTCCGGGCTTAAGCTTGGATATGTTCCTGAGGTAAATGCGCCGGGTGTTTACAGATTCTTACTTCAAAACGGCGGCTATGCAAAGGCCGATGCTGCGATTTACTTTTCCGCGGCCGATGGCCAAAACAGCATCTGGTTAGACGCCGTGATTCCTATTTTGTTTAAGCCCTAGAACATCTAGGCGCGGAGCAAGTCGTGACGCACAATCGTGGCGTTGCGATCTGGTCCAACTCCAATTGCGGAGATTCTGGTTCCAGAAAGTTTCTCAAGAGCTAAAACATAGTCTTGAGCGTTCTTAGGAAGATCTTCGAACTTCTTCGCGCTAGTGATGTCTTCATCCCAGCCTGGATAGATTTCGTAGATTGGCTTAGCGTGATGGAAATCAGACTGGGAAACAGGAATTTCTTCCATTCTGATTCCGTCAACTTCGTAAGCGACGCAAACTGGAATCTCTTTGATGCCAGTTAGAACATCCAACTTAGTTAGGAAGATATCGGTTAGCCCGTTGATGCGGGTTGCAAACTTAGCTACCGGTGCATCAAACCAACCGCAACGACGCTCGCGACCGGTTGTTGTTCCAAACTCAAAACCCTTCTCGCGAAGGAATTCACCCCACTGATCAAACAGCTCGGTTGGGAAAGGTCCTGCACCAACTCGGGTTGTGTAGGCCTTGAGGATTCCAATTACTGAATCAATCTTGGTAGGACCAATTCCAGAACCAATTGTTGCTCCACCAGCAATTGGTGAGCTTGATGTCACGAAGGGATAGGTTCCATGATCAACATCCAAAAGTGTCCCCTGACCACCTTCAAGGAGAACAGTTTTTCCTGCTTCTAGAGCTTTGTGAAGATCAAGTGCGGTATCTGAAACCATAGGGCGAATTCGTTCTGTGAAGCTAAGGAGCTCACGAACAACCTCTTCGGCCTTGATGCCTGCGCGGTTATACACCTTTGAAAGCAGCTGGTTCTTTTGAGTTAGAGCTGCTTCAACTTTCTGGCGCAGGATGCTCTCATCGAATAGGTCCTGAACGCGAATTCCCATGCGGCCGACCTTGTCACCGTAGGTGGGACCAATGCCGCGGCCAGTTGTTCCAATGGCGCGCTTTCCTAAAAAGCGCTCCGAGACTTTGTCAACTGTGACGTGGTAAGGAGTGATGATGTGTGCGTTGGCTGAAATTTTTAGCTTCGAAACGTCAACGCCCTTTTCAATAAGTCCATCAAGCTCTTTGATTAGAACTGCAAGGTCGATTACAACACCGTTGCCAATAACTGGGATTACTCCGGGTGTGAGGATGCCGCTAGGCAGTAGGTGCAAAGCAAACTTCTTGTCCCCGATAACGACTGTGTGTCCGGCGTTGTTTCCGCCCTGGTATCTAACTACGTAGTCGACTCGATCACCGAGTAAGTCTGTGGCTTTGCCCTTGCCTTCATCGCCCCACTGGGCGCCAACTAGGACTATTGCAGGCACGAATAAAGACTACCAGTTTGGGGGTTTATCGGTCAGTCCAGGTCAATCCTTAGGTGTTGCGCGGTAGAAAATGACAACTCCTTTAGATCAATTGTGCTCGAGGTCCCGAATGTGCATGAGCCATTGCCACCGTTATTGGTGTTGCTGACATTGACATTTAACGTCCGGGAGTTTCCACTCGGGACAAGAGTCGCACCAGAGGCTGCGGTTATTGAAATGTTGTTGACAGCGTTTTCAACATTGGCGTTGGTACCAACGAGCACTAATCGACCGGACGTCGGGTTAGTAATTGTCACACCGGTAGTAGCAGCCGCAGCCAAAGATAGACCATCTGTATTGTTTTCCAGTGTTAGGCAAAGCCTAACGTTAGGCGAGGCGCCTAACTCAATTCTTGGAAGAACTATTGCACCGTCTCTTGGATCTAGAGGGACAGTCCCGGGGGTAAGTTGCCCTGGGTCTTCAACCGTGACGAGTACGTAGCTGTCGGAAGTAACACTGTTCTGAGTAATGCGATAAACCACCGGATACGTTCCGCCAACCAATGAACTCCCCGACGGAACTGACATCACTAAATTATTTCCACTCACTGACCAAGATAAGTTACCGGAGGTAGGATTGGCCCGCGGTGCTGAACGAACAGTTATGGTAGCTCCGGCCTCTGCATATGAAATCGGAGCACCCCTGACTGTCACAGAAGTGGATGAGCCATCAGCAACAACCGTAAGTTCTGTCGGGCAAGCTAGTGGGGCGGTTGCGGACGCCGCGCCATCATTTGGGCAAGCAGCGTCCACGATGGTGTAGCGAACAATCACAACACCACTTCCTCCAGAACCTCCCAAGACATCTTCGGGGTCCGTGCCACCTCCACCGCCTCCTCGCCCTGCGGCTCCACTGGTCGCATTGTCAGCAGTATTTGTGGTTCCATTGTTAAAACCCCAGCTCGATCCACGACCAGCAGAATCACATCCTGGAGGTCCTCCGGCGTTTGCAATTGCAGCATTTCGATTGGAGTTAATTCCACCGCCACCACCGCAGCCATATTGAACGCTTGATCCGCTTATGTCTGAGGTATAACCTGATCCGCCAGCGCCACCGCCATAAAACATGTTTGAGCAGTTAATGATGGTGGTGTGGCAGCCGTTTGTTGCAAAAGTTGGTGACTGATTGGGCTGTCTTGAGTTTTGTCCTGCACCGCCGGCTCCACCTCCACCTCCACCGGCACTGTAGCTTCCGCCTTGCGAGCCTCCTCCAGCATTTCCAAGCGACGTAGCTCCGACGATTACAGTTCCTGAACTAGTCTGGCCGGCCGTACTTGAAGCGTCATAAGCATCACCGCCCGAAGATCCGCCTGTGGCACCATTCGGGCTACCTTGCGGAGTCGCATAACGGTTCCATGAACCTCCGGCTCCGCCTCCAACAGCTTCAACCGTTCCAAATCTAGAGTTTGATCCATTTGTTGGAAAATCACCAGATGTTGAAATTCCTCCCTTGCCGCCCGCGCCCCCTCTTCCAACCGTGATCGAGATGTCTTGTCCGGGGTCTACTGTTTGAGGGTTATCGCTGTATACGACACCGCCGCCGCCACCGCCTCCAGATCCGCCGCCTCCACCGCCGGCAACTACCAAGTAGTCGACTACGAAAACTCCATCTGGGACAGTAAATGTGCAATTGCCGTCAGCATTTGCTGCTGAACTAAAAGTGAGAATTCGAACGTTCCCTGCGGAACTCTCCGAAACCGATCCACTTGTACAGCCGGTAGTTGCTGATGCTGGTTCATCCAACGGAAACCAAGGCAGAGAGATGAAGGATAGCCCCACTACAATCATCGCGAGGTTCTTGAACCTACCTGTCGCTGATTTGTTGTTCATTGAGTGCTCACCTACCCCCAAGTATAATCTAATACTGTCAAATAATTTTTGAGGAGGGTAAGTTGCGGCTCCTTGACAACATCTTCAAACCAACCGCCTCGAAGTCACGGCCCAGTTTCGTCGCCCCTCAAGTGTTTATTTCTGCATCTCTTGTTCTAGGTACCGTCTTTGCCGCGACCATCTATCTTGGTCCAGCGATTGAGCTGGGAGCAGGGGTCGAAGAAACTGACACTTGTGCTCAAACCCCCATTGTTTCCTTTGGGCAGGATTTTGTAACCAACATGTCGGGTAATCCCTCGAGGATTACAAGCGTCACAATTGATGGGATACCGGCATCCTGTGCTGGTCGGTACTTTCGACTGAACCTATTTGATTCCCAAGACGACCTGTTGGAGTCAATAGTTTGGCAGTCTGCAATCGTTTCTAGCACTGATACAGCAATTCGAGCTGTAGCCGATGGAACAACGACATCAACAGCGAATCGCAGTCAGTCGGGAACCTCACTAATCTACCCTGCTAACGAACAGAATCCTCTGGGCCTAGTCCTTGAAAGCATAGACCCAGAAGAAATTGATTCATTCTTGCTTGAAACTTCGGAAAATGCACTCCAAGAGGAAGATTAGCTTCCACGAAACTTCTCTCCACTCAATAGGGTAAAGAAATTTGGCAATTGCTTACGCCACGCCAGCAGTTCTAGTTTTTTGACCACCTGACATCCTCATCACGACACCTTCTGCAATGCTGTGATCAAATTCACTAGCCACCACACCTGAGCTCTTCAGGATGTTCATAACAGACACTAGGTACCTAGTCGGGATTCTGTGTTCTATGGTCGTAACGTCAATACCGGCGTTTTGAAGTGCAGGGAAGCCAAGACCCAAAGCGTGCATGAGTCCAACGATTTGATCGATGTGCCTTTCTGGAAATCCGTTTTTTCTCGCAAAGTTTGCGAGCAGTCCGTCAGCTTCATTAAGCCCCGGAAGCAGTGACTTGGACAGCGATTCTTTGACTCTGGATGCCAAATACATCTCAAGTCTGAAATCTCTCCAGACTTTTCTTGATTCGGCATTGGCGCCAACGATGATGGCAGCGTAAGAGTCAGGGTTGCTGTTGGTTGTGGCGTAGGCTGCGGTATTTTCTTCAA
>ERZ1022756.494-NODE-494-length-10991-cov-23.772586_pt1 | contig 10991 bp, 14 predicted proteins | sample MGYA00520902_ERZ1022756 | MGnify/ENA primary metagenome ERZ1022756 (study PRJEB33162, sample SAMN09537601) | freshwater metagenome | isolation source: freshwater | place: Canada:Alberta | collected 2017-07 | study: EMG produced TPA metagenomics assembly of the... | reverse complement strand
CCCTTTGCGTTGGAGCCGCGCCCCGTTAAGGGCGGGCCATGCGCACCCTTTCCGACATTCTCGAAGAATATGACTTCCTCGACGGCGACGATCGTTACGGCCTGCTGATCGAATTGGGCCGGACGCTGGAGCCCATGCCCGATGCCTTGAAGACCGACGCCACTCTGGTGCGCGGGTGTTCGGCATCGGTGTGGGTGTACCCCGCCTCGCAGGAGGAGCAGAAGCTCCACTTCCTTGCCGATAGCAATGCCGCCATCACCAAGGGCATTGTCGCGCTGGTCATCGCCGCCGTGCAGGATCGCCCTGCCTCCGAAGTCGCCAGCATGGACGTGATGGGCGCGCTGGCTCCGTTCGATCTGAAGAACCAGCTTTCCAGCAACCGTACCCAAGGCGTCCCCAACATGATCGCGCTGGTCAAGGAACATGCCGCAAGGTTAGCCGCCGGTTGAGCCACCAAAACGCTGTTCCACGTGAAACAGCGCTGCAAGCGGCGTGTCTGGGGCAGGCTGGAGGGGGTCTGCGAGGGGTCTAAACCGGGTCTGAAACGATCTCACCCCGTGCTGGCCGCGCCCTAAAGATTGCGCCCCACGGTTTCGAACCCGTCACCGTCCGCGCCCACGGCGTCGCGCACCACGGCAAGCCCGGCTTCCTTCTGCGCCTTCAACTCCGCCTTCAGCTTTCCCGGATCGCGCGCGAAGACGAAGCCGAAGCTGACCCCGCCTTCTTTTCCGATGGTTGCATGGTGAAGCTTGTGCGCCTGCACCAGTCGCTTGGCATAGCCTTTGCGCGGCACCCACTTCCAGTACCGCTGATGCACCAGCCCGTCATGCACGAGGGTGTAGATCACCCCGTACAGCGAGATCCCCACCGCAAACCACCACAGCCAGTCCCAGTAGAGCGAGCCGTAGATATACATCGCGGCATTGATTGAGCCGAACACGACCGCGAAAAGATCGTTCTTCTCCAGCACATTGTCATGCGGCTCGTGGTGATCGCGGTGCCAGCCCCAGCCCCAGCCATGCATGATGTACTTGTGCGCAACCCACGCGAACAGCTCCATCCCGATCAGCGAGGACATGACGGTAAGGAACACTTCGAGCCAGCTCATGCGGGCACCTTTTCAATCTGTACTTCGCGGCCCACCCCGGCACGGCGCGCTTGCGGCAGCGCCCACCACGGCACATCGGGGCGGCGGTGGTGTTCGAGATGATAGCCGAAATGGAAGCACGAGGCGAGGCTGGCAAGCGTGCCGAAATCCTCGGACCGGGCGTTGTGGTGGTCGGCGAAGCCGTGCCCGACATCGTCCGCCATATGGCGGTGGGTGCGGAAGGTGCCGAAGTAAAACAGCTGCAAGGACGATGCCAGCGCGGGAAGCCCGTATAGCAGCACGATCTGCACCATCGGGATATCCAGCACCAGCCAGTAGATCCCCACGACCGTGTGCACGAACAGGATCGAGCGCCAGCCGAAATAGCGCCGGAAGAAGGTCGCATACCAGCGCCAGAAATCGGCCGGATTGTGCTCGTCGAAATCGGGATCGCCTGCGTGGCCGGCGAGCTTGTGGTGGGTCATGTGCGCATCGCGCAGATGCCGCCAGCCAAAGCCCGCATACAGCGCCAGCAGCACCGCGCCGATCGCGGCGTTGACCTTGGGCAGGCCCGGCACCAGCGTCCCGTGCATCGCATCGTGGCAGACGATGAAAACGCCGACCGACAGCCAGCATTGCACCCCCGCCACCGCCAGCGCCAAGGGCCAGTTCGTCCACGAAATTTGAAAAACGAACATCCCCCACGCGTGGATCGCCAGCCAGCTACCCGCAATCGCCAGCCCCAGCGCAAGGCCGATTGCGCGCTGCTTAAAACGCTGAGGAAGAGCGAAATGCGGGGTCATCGTCCCAAGGATACGCACGCGGCAGGCATGTGGTTGCGTATAGAACCTGCGCGCCGCGTGGCAAATGCGTTTGCGCCAAAGTGCCACGCGCCGCACGAAACCTTACCCCTGAATGATCGGATAATGTCTGCTTTCAGGGCGCAAAGCTGCCATGGGAAAAGCGGGCTGCCCCGCCCTTCACTCCCCCTTGGGAAAGAAGAATGCGCGCAGGTGTTCGCCGATGCGCGCCGGACGCAGGGTTTCGGCATCGATGCAGCACCAGGAAGATTGCACTTCGGCCAACACGTCCTCGCCGCGCTTGATCAGCGTGGAATAAAACGCGCGCGCACCGTTGAAGCGTTCGAGCACGGTCTGGGCGATCACGTCGTCTGCCAGAAAGGCAGGCTTGCGATAGGTGATCTCGTGCTTCAACGCGACCCACGCCTTGCTCGCCACATCTTCTGCCGGAGCAATCCCGCGCCAATGCGCCAGCACCGCATCCTGCACCCAGTTCAGGTAGCGCGCGTTATTCACGTGCCCCATGAAATCGATGTCAGCAACCTCAACCGTAATCGGGTGGAGAAACGCGGCGGCGGGAGAATCGTTTGCTGACATAGATGTCAGCTAGCGCAATTTTATGACAAATTCTATTACCATGCGCGCGTCTACCGTCGCAATCTTGCCACGGCTTGGCAAAGATGATTAGGGAGCGCGATAAAGGCGCGTCACGCGCCCCCCAATCGATGGAACCGATCATGGCCAGCCGCCCCCGCACGCTTTACGAAAAGATCTGGGATGCCCACGTCGTCGAGACGCGCGATGACGGGACGTCGCTGATCTACATCGACCGCCATCTGGTGCATGAAGTGACCAGCCCGCAGGCTTTCGAGGCGCTGAAGGTGGCAGGTCGTCCGGTGCGGCGGCCCGAACTGACGCTGGCCGTGCCCGATCACAACCTGCCGACAACGGCACGGCTGGATGCAAAAGGCGCTCCGGTGCCGATCGCCGATCCCGAAAGCGCAGCGCAATTGGCCGCGCTGGAAGTCAACGCGCCCGCTTTCGGCATCCGCTACATCCCGGCCACGGCCAAGGAACAGGGCATCGTCCACGTGGTCGGCCCGGAACAGGGTTTCTCCCTGCCCGGCACCACTATCGTCTGCGGAGATTCGCACACCGCCTGCCATGGCGGCCTGGGCGCCCTGGCCTTCGGAATCGGGACGAGCGAGGTTGAGCACGTATTGGCGACGCAGACCCTGCTACTCCAGCAGTCGAAGCCGATGGAAGTGCGCGTGGACGGCGATCTTGGCCCCGGCATCAGTGCAAAGGATCTGATCCTCCACATCATCGGCCGGATCGGCGCGGCGGGCGGGTCTGGCTACGTCATCGAATATCGCGGTCGCGTGTTTGAACGCATGACTCTGGAGGAACGCCTCACCGTCTGCAACATGAGCATCGAGGCTGGCGCACGCGCCGGGCTGATCGCGCCCGACGACACCACCTTCGCTTATCTCAAAGGCCGTCCGATGGCCCCGCAAGACGCGGAATGGGATGCAGCGGTCGCTTACTGGCGCACTCTCCATTCCGATGAAGGCGCGGTGTTTGCCAAGTCGGTGGTAATCGACGCGGCCGATGTCGAACCCAGCGTAACGTGGGGCACCAGCCCCGAAGACGTGGTGGCGATTGGCGGGCGCGTCCCATCCCCAGAAGACTTCGCCGACGAAGGCAAGCGGGTCGCCGCGCAGAAAAGCCTCGATTACATGGGCCTCATCCCCGGCATGGCGATGACCGATGTCACAATCGAAAACGTGTTTATCGGCAGTTGCACCAACAGCCGCATCGAAGACCTGCGCGCCGCCGCCGCCGTGTTGAAAGGTCGCCGCAAGGCTGACAATGTGCGCTGGGCAATCGTTGTGCCGGGGTCCGGTCTGGTGAAGGCGCAGGCCGAGGAGGAAGGGCTCGACAAGGTATTCACCGACGCCGGCTTCGAATGGCGCGAACCGGGCTGTTCGGCCTGTCTGGGCATGAACCCCGACAAGGTGCCGCCGGGCGAACGCTGCGCCTCCACATCGAACCGCAATTTCGTTGGCCGCCAAGGCCCGGGCGCGCGCACGCACCTTGTTTCACCCGCTATGGCAGCAGCTGCCGCTGTGACAGGGCGGCTCGCCGACGTGCGCGAGCTGGTGTAACGCCAGCCCCTTGAAACGCTTTGCCGCTAGGCGCATGGAACAGGCATGACTGACAAGCCCAAATCGAACACCACCCGCAACGCCGCGATTGTCGCGGCTGGTGCCATCGGATCGGCGGCCATTGCTGCGGCCCTGCTTTACGCTGGCAAGCGCAAGAAGAAGCCGAACGAGCCGACCCAGCCCGGCCCTATCCCTTCGGGCGAGCCGCCCCAAACCGACTGACAAGGAACGCAATGCAGCCCCTTACCCGCGTTGAAGGCCGCGCGATCCCGCTCGGCCTGAAGAATGTCGATACGGACATCATCATCCCGGCCAAGTGGCTGAAGACCATCAGCCGCGATGGTCTTGGTGCGGGCGCTTTCGAGGCGCTCCGGGCGGAACCCGGCAATATCATCGATGATCCGGCCTACGCAGGCGCAAACCTGCTGATCGCGGGCGACAATTTTGGCTGCGGCTCCAGCCGGGAACACGCCGCATGGGCGCTGGGCGATATGGGCATCCGCGTGGTGATCGCTCCCAGTTTCTCCGACATCTTTTCGGGCAACGCGGTCAAGAACGGGATCCTGCCGGTGGTGCTGCCGCAGGAAGCGGTGGACCGCCTGCTGGAAGTGGCGCGTGAGGGGCAGCCGATCACGGTCGATTTGGAAAGCCAGACCGTCACCACGCCCTATCAGGACCGTTTCACCTTCACCCTCGATCCGTTCCGGCGGCACTGCCTGCTCAATGGGCTGGACGAGGTGGGGCTGACGATGGCGCGGGGTGAGGCCATCGGCGGGTTTGAAGCCAGCCGCGCCGCTGCCCAGCCGTGGCTGATGCGCGGCACCGCAGCCTAAGAATAAAACACAGGGAGAGAGACCATGAAAGCCATTCGCACGCACCAGACCGGCGGGCCGGAAACCCTGACGCTCGACGAGATCAACGCGCCCGCGCCCGGCGCGGGCGAAGTGCTGATCGCGGTCAAGGCCTGCGCCATCAACTATCCCGATGGACTGATGATCCGGGACATGTACCAGTTCAGGCCCGAGCGCCCCTTCTCCCCCGGCGGCGAGATCGCCGGTGTGATCGAAGCCGTCGGCGAAGGGGTCGAAGGCTTCAAGGTGGGCGACAAGGTCCTGGCCGGGATCGGCAATGGCGGGCTTGCGGAGAAAGTCGTGGTGCCCGCAGGCCGGATGTTCGCGGTACCCGATGGCGTACCGTTCGAAAAAGCCGCCAGTTTGCTGATGACCTATGGCACCACCATCCACGGGCTGAAGGATCGCGGCCACATCAAGGCGGGCGACACCGTGCTGATCCTTGGTGCAGCCGGCGGCGTGGGGCTTTCGGCCATCGAACTCGCCAAGGCGTTTGGCGCCCGCGTGGTTGCTGCCGTTTCCTCCGAAGCCAAGGGTGACGTCGCCCGTCAGGCAGGCGCGGACGAAGTTGTGATCTATCCCCGCGATGCGATGGACAAGGATGGGTCCAAGGCACTTGCCGAAGCGTTCAAGAAGGCGTGCGGGCCGGACGGCGCAAACATCGTCTATGACATCGTCGGCGGGCAATATTCCGAACCGGCCCTGCGTGCCATCGCGTGGGAGGGCCGTTTCCTGGTGGTCGGCTTCCCAGCTGGTATCGCCAAGATGCCGCTCAACCTCACCCTGCTGAAGTCCTGCGACATCTGCGGCGTGTTCTGGGGCGCTTTCACCGCGCGTGAGCCTGCCGCTTTCCATGCGCAGGTGAACGAACTGTTCGATCTGATGAAGGCCGGCAAGATCGATCCGCTGGTCAGCGAGACCTTCCCCCTCGCCCGTGCGGGTGACGCCATCGCCAAGCTGGAAGCGCGCGAGGCGGTGGGCAAGCTGGTCGTAATGATGGAATAATGTCTCATTCGCGCGGCTTCCCGCTTGAAGCCGCGCGTCCCCCCCTCTATCGCTGGGTCCGGATCGTTTCCGAAGGGACACCGAAGCAATGACCGATTTCAAGGATCGCGAACGGGCTGAAGAAGCCAAGTTTGCGCTCGACAACGAAACCGCCTTTCGCATCGCTGCGCGCCGCAACCGCCTGCTGGGCGAATGGGCGGCGGGCCTGATGAAGCTGACCCCGGAAGAAACCGACGCCTATCGCAAGGCTGTTGTGCAGGCTGATTTCGAAGAATCCGGCGATGAAGACGTGGTGCGCAAACTGCTCGGCGATCTGACCGGTGCGCAAACCGATGTCAGCGAAGCCGACATCCGCGCCAAGCTGGAAGAAATGACCATCGAAGCACGCCGCCAACTGCTCGGCGGGGTTTGATCCGATGCCGATGAGCGCGAGCACAATCGAAGCCGCCATCCTCGCCGCCCTTCCCGGTGCGACGGTCGAACTGACCGATCTGGCGGGCGATGACGATCACTGGGCAGCAACGGTTACCGCCCCGCAATTCGCCGGCCTAAGCCGCGTGGCACAGCACAAGCTGGTCTATGCAGCGTTCGGCGGGCGCATGGGCGGAGAACTGCACGCCTTGCAAGTGACAACCGTGGTTCCCAAGTAAAACGCAACGATCAATCTACCTCAAGGTCAAACATCTCATGTCCGACGCCAATTCGCGCATTTCCGATCTCGTCACCGCCAATGATGTGGTCTTGTTCATGAAGGGCACGCCGCTCTTCCCGCAGTGCGGCTTTTCCAGCCGCGCGATCGCGATCCTGGATCACTGCGGCGTCACCTATGAAACCGTCGACGTATTGCAGGACATGGAAATCCGTCAGGGGATCAAAAGCTTCTCCGACTGGCCCACCATCCCGCAGCTTTACGTGAAGGGCGAATTCCTCGGCGGCAGTGACATCATGATGGAGATGTTCGAAGCGGGCGAATTGCAGCAATTGATGGATGAAAGCGGCGTCGCGAAGGTTGGATGATTGATCGATTTCCGCACGCGTCCGGCGCGCGGAAATCGTTTTTCTGTTTTCGCCGTCAGGCGCCGCGCGCAGCGCGTCCGTGCTGCTTGGCTTGCGGCGCGGCTGGCCGAAGTCACCTTTCAGTATGGGGCTGGTATCGGTCGCACGTCGACCGCAGGCCGACCGGCCGCCGCGCCTTATGGTGCGAACGCCAAGGCGGACGGATGTCTGACGCCCGGCGCCTGAGGGCCAAAATAAAAACGCTCCGCAGGACCAGTGCGGAGCGTTTTCTTTGTTCGGGGAGGTGCGACCCGGAGACCAGGAAGGGTCGCACCTCTCATCGAAGACCATTAGGACCGCTTTTAATAAAGCACATCCCGTGCCAAACTTGAAAATCGGCGAAATTGCGTCGTTTTTCGCCTACGTAGAGTGGTCCCGCGCCAACCCGCTGTAAAGCAGGCCGACACATCCCCCGGAAAGCGGCAGAGTTACGCCTTGGCTCTTGGCAAGCGGCTGCCATACGGCCATCCTTTGCCGCAATGAGCAGCGAACCATCCAGCGATTCTGGCCGCCAAGGCATCCCCGCCGCAACCATCATCATCTTCCGCAACGCCCCCGACGGCGCGGCGCCGGAAGTGCTGATTACCGTGCGTTCCCGCAACATGACCTTTGCAGGCGGGATGGCAGTGTTCCCTGGCGGGCGCGTGGATCCGGAGGACTATGCGCTTGCCGAAGCGGTGGCAGCGCAGGCCGGCCTTGCGCCCGATGAAGCCGCGCACCAGATCGCCGCGGTGCGCGAGACGCTGGAGGAAACCGGGCTTGCGCTCGGGCTGGCGGGAGAAATCAATGCCGCCAACGCCGCTGCGGCGCGGGCCATGCTGGGTGAAACGGGCGCGCTGGCCCCGGTTCTTGATGCATTTGGCTGGCAGCTGGACCTCGCGCAGATCACGCCCTTTGCCCGCTGGTTTCCCAAAAACGAGAACATCTCGCGTGTGTACGACACGCGCTTCTACCTCGCCAATCTTGGCACCGGGGATGTCGATGTATCGATCGACCAGTCGGAAAACACCCGCCTGTTCTGGGTATCGGCCCAAGGCGCGCTCGACGCGGCGGAGCATGGCGAGATCAAACTGATCTTCCCCACCCGCCGCAACCTTGAACGTCTCGCCTTGTTTGCCAGCTACGAAGAAGCGCGCGCCCAGGCCGAAGCGATCCCCGTCCGCACCATTATGCCGCAGGTGGTGGAGCAGGATGGCAAGCCGTGGCTGACGATCCTCGCCGATGCCGGCTACCCGGTGACGGGAGAACCGCTGGAAAACGTCGCGCGGGGGTGATCCCGACGACCAACCGCGCCGTCAGTCGATGGACTGAACCGTGCGTTCCGGCGGTGCGATTATCGCCTTCAGCGACCGGCTGAGGCGTTTGAACCGGCATTCGATCCGCGTTTTCCAAAGCGGCCCGGCCATAAGCAGCTCGATCGGCAGTCGCACCAGATGCGACAGGGTAATGGTTGCGCCCGCCAACCGGGCAGCGCCCTTGCCCTGCGTCAGCCGGATACAAACGAGCTGCCCCTGTTGCATCTGCACGTCACGCCAGATCGGGATCGAACGGGTGGTGACGCCCCCATGGTGGATCACCGACAGACCGCCCATATGCAGGACCGAGAAGCCCGCGCGGCGCACACGGTGGCAGAATTCCAGCTCCTCGGCATACATGAAGATGCGCTGATCCAGCCCGCCGACCGCGTCCAGCACATCACGCCGCATGGCCATGAAACAGCCGACAACCGCCTCGCATTCAAACTCGGCCCGGACGTCCTGCGCGACATATCGGGGGCTGTATTGCGGCATAATGCGCGCAATAATCTGGAGCGGAACCAACGATCGGACGAAAATACGACCGGGGGTGAGATATCGCAGCGCGGAGGTTACAATCCGCCCGCCACCCACGTCCTGCGGCACGCCAATCACGCCGATGCGCGGGTCCGCGACAAGGCGATCACACACCGCCCCCAGCACACCCTCCGGCATCTCGGTATCCGGATTGAGCAACAGCAGAAACTGTCCCCGTGCCACAGCAAGACCGGCATTGTTGCCGCCTGAAAAACCCAAATTCTCGGCCATCTCCAGCACCCGGGCCTGCGGGTAAGCCGCCTTGATCCGTTCGGCACCGCCATCGCCCGAGGCATTGTCGACCACAATCACTTCGATCGTTCGGCCATGATCCTGTCCGTACAGACTACCAAGGCATGCGATCACGTCTCCGGCAGAACGGAAATTGACGATGACGATGCTGATTTCTGCCCCCACGGCGGCTGTTTCAGGCCCGATTTCGCGGAGTAATGCTTGCGCTGGGGAGTGCATGGCGGAGCGGCTAGCACGGGCCATATGGGATGACAAACGCGCTGCGACAAGCGCACGGATCACAGCCCGGCCGCCCGCATGTGCGGACTTTCACTTAACTCCGGGATGCGGAAAAATGCGTCGCAGGATCACGCTGATCGGTCAGCTGGAACGGCGGCGATGCCAATGCCTTGACCGTTTCTTCAAACGGCGTCTGGTCCGCCACAATCGCGCCTGCTCGTGGACGATCGATATCAAAAATGGCCCCGAATGCATGGCAGCAAGCCCCGGACATCCGCATAAGTCTGTCCTGCACCGGCCAAACCACATCTATCACCGCGAAAGGATCAAGCGGCAGACCATCGAATGCGGAGCTCGCAAAACGGCAAGCTCGCCGCCTAACGTCAAACCCCACACGAGGCGCAAACTCCGCTAATCCTTGCAGCGGGTTGTGCCGAAGGTTCTGGCGATAGGCAGGCTAGAGAAAACGCTTAATAGCCCTCGCTATACGAGATGTAGCCGCTCAACAGATCCCCACGGCTATTGTTCTCTCGGGCTTGGCACGTGGCCTCGGCGATCTTCTGTTCGGTCGGCTCGGTTGAATACTGTAGACCTTCAACCCGGCAAGCCGCATCCTTTTGCTTAATCCACGCCTTCTGCTGGGCCAAAAGCTGCTTTCGGACATCGGCATCGATCGAATTCCACACAACACCGATCGCCTCTTGCGAGGCCTTGCGTTGCGCTATGGCCGCGTCAAGTCCAGTGCTGAGCATTTCCTGCACCGCCTCTTCTTCCTGCTTGCGGGCGAATTCAGCTTCCTGCTTTTCTACGCGTACCTTGTTCTCAATCCGGTCATGGAGCAGGGACGCGGCAACCACTTCACCGAATATGTCGAGCTTGCCATCCGAGCCCTCGAACTCGGCATACACCTTTTTGCCGTCGTCGGTGGGCTGGACGCTGTAGTCGAGCGAGCCCTTGAGGTAGTCCGCTCCCTTGTCGAGTCCCGCGTCATCGATTGCATTTGCTATCTTGGGCAAGCCGAGCAATTCGCGTGCAGCATCGGCGGACTTGAAGGTTTCAGGCGAGAACACGATCTTGAGCTTGCCCGTGCAGAAACGCTTCGTGCTATCAGGATCTTCCTTTGTCGTGCGGACGTCCTCGAGGATCAGCTTGACCTTGGCAATTGACGCCCGGACAGAAGAGGCACCGATAAGATAATTGCCGTCTTCGTCCTGCGCCCGCTCAAGGGCCACTTTCTCTAAACCTTCGCGGATAGCATTCTCAAGAGCGCCCTTCGAGGCTTCGTCTGAACAGCCGGTTTCGGAGAAAGCTGAGCATGACGCCAGCGCAACGGACCCCATCGCTAGCACAAACAAAGATTTAGCCCGCTTACCGATCATCGTTCACGCCCCCGTGATAAATACAGTGCCTGTTCGACAGTGCACGCTTTGCCGCGGCATAAAGACACCGGCTTTGCCCTTGTCAACTAGCGGCCAACCCTCACTGCCATCCCGATCAGTCGTGCCGCATCAACCTTCATCGCCAGCCCCAGCACGCCTCTGCTTGAGACCGGCAACATAGTTGACCGCAGCACGTCACGGTCGCTCCCTCCGCTCCAAACCCATCATGCACTGTGCGCCAGGGCACAAAATTGCTTATGATCGGTGGAGGGAGGAATTGATGTCCGCGAGCTGTTTTGCCGGGGGCGCAAGCCTTTCATTCAAAAACGCGAAGCGGTGGCG
>ERZ1022756.493-NODE-493-length-11001-cov-9.266033_pt1 | contig 11001 bp, 8 predicted proteins | sample MGYA00520902_ERZ1022756 | MGnify/ENA primary metagenome ERZ1022756 (study PRJEB33162, sample SAMN09537601) | freshwater metagenome | isolation source: freshwater | place: Canada:Alberta | collected 2017-07 | study: EMG produced TPA metagenomics assembly of the... | reverse complement strand
GGTTCTGTCATGACTACAACCTGCCAATCTTGCGTTCAGATCGAATTGCAGTGCGCTGCGATTCGGATAGATGGCAACGTGCTTCATGATCTGGTGAAACTGCCAAAAGATCTGGGAGGTGAGTTTCGCAAGCATCGCCAGCAACTTGATCCTTGAATGCACAACGTGGAGCAAAGACGCAGCCCTTTGGCATGTTAAGGAGTGACGGTGGTGAGCCAGGAATTGGGTCAAGCTGTTCCTTCTTTGCGGAAATCTGTGGAATCGAAGCAAGTAGTCCCCAGGTGTAAGGCATCTGTGGGGAATAGAAAATCTCGCGCACCGGAGCATGCTCAACTGCGCTACCGCCATACATAACTAAAACTTCATCGGCTAAATCTGCCACCACTCCAAGATCGTGGGTAATCAAAACAATGGCAGTTCCGAATTCTTTTTGAAGTTCGCGTAATAGGTCAAGGATCTGAGCTTGCACAGTGACGTCCAAAGCGGTTGTTGGCTCATCGGCTATCAATAACTCTGGGCCATTGATCAGGGCCATTGCGATCATTACTCGCTGTCGCATGCCGCCTGAAAGCTGATGTGGGTATTCATCCATGCGCTGTTCAACTGATGGAATTCCAACTTTGGCTAACATCTCAGCGGCACGCGTGCGAGCTTCCGCTTCTTTGATTTTGTGGTGCACTAAAACAGCTTCGGCTAATTGATCGCCAATTGTGTAATAAGGATGCAAGGCACTTAACGGATCTTGGAAGATCATTGCCATTTCGTCACCACGAAGTTTACGAACTTCTTCTGGATCAGCTCCAACTAATTCGCGTCCATTGAAGAAAACTTCACCTGAAATTTTGGTGTTTGCACCAGTTAGCAATCCCATAACTGCCAAACTCGAAACACTTTTACCAGAACCCGATTCACCAACAATTGCTAAAGTCTTTCCGCGCTCCACTTTGTATGAAACGTTATTGACCGCATGAACAATTCCATCATCTGTTGTGAATTCGACGTTCAAATTCTTAACTTCTAAAATTACATTCGCCTCGTTGGTCATGTCAGACGCACCCGAGGATCAATTGCCGCATAGAGGATGTCAACCACTAGATTTGCCACAATCACGAAAACTGCAGCAACTAGAACCGTTGCAGTAATAGTTGGTAAGTCATACTCCGTTACCGCACCGATTGCTAGTCGACCAAGACCAGGCAGACTAAAAATATATTCAGTGATGATTGCTCCGCCAAGTAGGCCAGCAAGATCGAGTCCAGCGGAAGTAACAATTGGAGTTAAGCCGGCGCGGAAAGCATGCTTGCGGAATACTACGCGCTCAGATAGTCCTTTTGCCCGTGCCGTGCGAATGTAATCTTCGCCCATAGTTTCGAGCATCTGGGAACGTGTGAGTCGGGCATAGTAAGCCGCATACAGAATTGCCAGGGTGACCCAAGGCAAGAGCATGGTTTGGAAGAAAGCAACTGGGTCATCAAATGGTGATTCGTAATCGGGATAAGGAAGTAAATTCCATCGCACGATAACGAAAACCAAAAGCAGCAGACCGACGAAGAAAACAGGTAACGAGTACCCGATCAAGGAAACACCCATGATGGTGCGGTCTTGCCATTTGCCATGATGTTTGGCCGCTGCAATTCCTGCGGAGATTCCAACTAGCATCCACAGCAGGAAGGCGCCAAGAGCTAAGTAAAGAGTTACTGGAAGCGCGTCCACAATCATTGTGGTGACTTGCTCTCCATTTCGGAACGAGTAGCCCAGGCAAGGGGCAGAACATTCGAATGTTGCGGAGCCGCTGCCATAAGTGCGGCCGACAAAAATGCCTTTGATCCAATCCATGTACTGAACAAAAAGTGGTTGATCAAGACCGAGTCTGATTCGATTTGCCGCAACGATTTCTGGGGTGCAGGTTTTGCCGCATGTTAGTCGAGCTGGATCAGTTGGCACTGCATTAAACAGCAAGAAAGTAACGATGCTTAAGAGCGTCAACATAAGAACCATGACAATTACTCTGCGCACTATGTACGGAAACATCATTTACCTTTCTAGCCGAAGAATTGATTTGTTGACATTAAGAAAAACCGAAGGCAGTCTGCGGGCAAACCTAAGTTCGCCCGCAGACGCCAACGTTAGTTAACTAGTTAACTGATAGTGCAGCGTATGGCCAAGAGCCGTACGGTCCCCAAATGTAGGCACCGCTGACCTTTGAACCATGAAGGCGCTGTTCCTTACCAAAGCGGGTAGGTAGAGCAAGTGCCAATTCCATTGACTTCTTGCTTAGTGCCTGCCAAGCCTTAGCTTGTTCTGCGCGATCGGAGATTACCTTTGCAGCATCTGATTCAGCCAAGAAGGCTTCGTCATCCCACTGTGAAAGGTTGAATCCACCATTTGCAGCAAACAGTTCTGGAAGAACTGTTGACGCGTTTGACCAGTCTGGACCCCAACCAGCAGCGGACATTGAGCCCTGCTTTTCTGGGTCAAGAACAACGCCGTAGTAAGCGCCTGCTTCTAGTGCATTCAGAGTCGCAACGATGCCAGCCTTCTCCAAGGAGGCAACAAGTGATGCTGCAGCCTTGTCATTGGTTTCGCTCTTTGCGTAATCGATTACGAATGGCTGTGGGAATGGTTCGCCAGAATCAGCAATTAACTTGATTGCCAATTCGGTATTACCTTCCGCAGGAACTGCTTCGCCTAGAAGACCGTCCCATAAGCCAGTTGGTGCATAGTCAGCACCAATGTTTGGCTTTACAACACCGTCTGCGTAGTCACCGGCGTACTCGCCACCAGCAATTGTGCGTAGTTCGTCACGGTTTACAGCGGCAAGAATTGCTTGACGGTGCTTAACGTTTGGAACCTTCTTGGTGTTGATTGCGTAGTAACGGACATATGGATCTAGTTCGTTGTAACGGCGCTTTTCGAATTTAGCATCTGAGAAGACGACAGCAAGTTTTGCTGAATCAACTGAATCAGGTGAGATTGCCATCTGATCGTCGCCAGCATCAGCCATCAAACGTTCGGTGATAACTGCAGCTGGTTGTGCGAATACATATTCGATGCGATCTGGATATGCAGGACGGAAAGTGTCTGTCGCTGGATCCCAGTTTTCATTACGTACCAAAACAAGCTTGTCCTTCTTTACGTAGGACTCGATCTTGTATGGACCGTTTGACAATACGTTGTCATCATAAGTTTCACCGGTGTCAGCATCTTCACGAACTGCAGCGAAAGCACTTAGGGTGACTGCGTAGTTGAAGTCAGATGCTGGCTTTACAAGATTGAAAGTAATCTTGTTGCCTTCACAAACTACAGCTGCGTCATATGATGCCTGACCTGCAGCGTCATCTACATAAGGTCCCTTGTAGTCAGTGACATTAAGCATTGACATTGCGTAAGCAGGACCATCTGTGATGATGTCTGTAGCGAAAGTGCGGGAGATGCCGTACTTGAAATCTTCACAAGTTACATCTTTGCCGTCTTCCCACTTCATGCCGTCCTTAAGAGTGAACTCCCAAGTTAGGCCGCCATCAGGTGTGGTACCAGTGTCAGTAGCTGCATCTGCAACTAGCTGGCTAGCTTCATTGTTGTCCTTGCTCACTGTGTACTGAGTAAGGGTGCGGTTTAGGTAAGCGCTAGCAAAAGCTAAATCTTCACCTGTGTAGTTACGCTGTGGATCTAAGTGAAGGATCTGCTCTGCTTCGGTAAGGATGTAGAGAGTTCCACCTTTCGATCCATCTCCTGTCGCTGTGTCACTTCCGCCACCGCATGCGGTTAGCAAAAGAGCCAGCGACGCTGCACCAACGCCGAAGCGGATGCCTGTCGACTTCTTCATATTTCCTCCATTGAGATGTGGGTTCGCCACATCTTTAGGTCGTGATTCGGTTGAATCACTTTTTATCAATCCCCCAGTTGGGGTCTTGATTTTTTTCAGTTCTCGAGAAACTGAAAAACTTAGTTTCGATCTGCTTTTGGATCAAGCGCATCTCGCAGTGCATCGCCCAGCAAATTAAAGGAAAGAACAGCCGCCAAAAGCATGGTTAGCGGTACGAAGAAATAAAACGGATCCACGGTGAAGTAGCCAACAGATTCCTGCAACATAGATCCCCAAGTAGGAGTTGGTGGTACTACCGAGATTCCAAGATATGCAAGTGCGGCTTCTGCGCCAATTAAGCCAGGCATCGCAATAGTTGCATAAACCAAAATCGGTGCCCAAAGGTTCGGCAGTAATTCCCGAAACAAGATTCGACGTTTGCTAGAACCAATAGAGACAGCCGCTTCAACAAATTCGCGTTCACGTAACGAAAGCACTTGGCCTCGAATTAATCGGGCTAAGTACGGCCAACCAAAAACACTGAGAACTAAAATCAAAGTTGTAATTCTTGATGGATTGCCTGCAGGCAATCCCCAGGCTTGCAGGCGCTGTTCCAAAACTGGTGACATAGCGATGATTACAAGTAGTAATGGGAATGCCAGTGTGATGTCCATAAAGCGACTTAGCACCGTGTCAGTACGGCCTCGGGAATATCCAGCAACGATTCCGACAATAGTTCCAACAACAACCGTGATTATTGTTGCGGATAGTGCGATGAAGAGTGAGATTCGAGATCCGTATAGCAATCGGGCCAAAATGTCTCGGCCGGTTAATGGCTCAACACCAAGTGGGTGGTCCCAGGAAACCCCACCGAATGGACCAATCGGCAAACTACCCGCATCGCTCAATAGATCTGTATTGAAGTCATATGGATTTACGCCAACCCATCTAGAAATCAACGGGCCAAAGATTGCAATCAAAACGATAAATGTCAGAACGATCATGCTGGCAACCGCAACGCGGTCCTTACGAAGTCGAGACCAAGCGAGCTGTCGTAGGGTGCGCCCGACGACTGCTTCTGATTTGGTGGCTTCAACCATTGACATCAAGCATCGCCCTTCACATTTGTTACCACTTTGTGACCTACGAAGTCTATTTGGGTTGATACCTCCACCGGTACCGAAACTTGAAGTTTGTGATTATGGTAACGCGGGGAAATCCCTGATTTTATTGGAGAATTTCTTGCTTTCCGATGTTTACCAAATCATATTGATTGCCCAATGCGATTTGTACATAAATGTCCGTTAATGCTTCAGGTCGATACAACACAATTCGATCTACCGCATAAGGCAAATAAATTGCTTCTGCCATAACGAGTTCTTCAATTTTTCGATTAAGGCGAGCAGCTTCGGTTGGAAGTTCAGTAGCTTCCAAGGCGTCTAACAAGTTATTGATTTCATCGCTGTTGATTTCAGCAAAGTTTTGATTTGATGATGGCTTGATTTTTCTGCCATCAACCAATGGTGCCCAAAATGAATGTGCCGAGGAATAATCTGGACCCCACCCTGTCGAAGCCAGTCCGATGCCTTGGGCGCTCATGGTTTCTGGCGAGCCAAGTCCAGTAGTGAAATACTCGGCAAAGTTTGCAAACTCAACTGGGTCTACCACAATTCCTACTCGAGCCAAACTTTTTTGCACTGACAGAAATATGTCTTTTCCAATTCCAATTGCAACATATGCCATTTTCACTTGGAAGCCATCTGGGTAACCACATTGCGCAAGACTTTCTCTAGCGCTACGAATATTTCCGGTTTCATCGCTTCCACTTGGATATGGATTGTAAGAATCGTCGTATCCCAAAATTGTTGGTGGGCTGAGTGAATGAGCTATTGCTGCGGTGGCACTTCCACCTCGTACATTCTGGAGATCAACTTTGTCTAACGCATAAAAAATTGCATCGCGACATGGCGCTCGATCAAGTGGTGGAATATTTGGATTAACCACAATGAAGTTAACAAAGCTCATTTCAGGATTATCAATTAATGACCTTTGTGACTCTTGTGCCAGCGTTGCGTCACGAGCTGATGGAGCCAACCCATAATTCAACTTCACATCAATTTCGCCATTCAATAGCGCTTGATCGGTGCTGTCTGCATCAGAGAAAACTTTCCAAGAAATCGCATCAACTTTTGGAATTCGAATTCCGTCAGATTCCTGACGCCAGCTATCGTTCTTTGTGAATGAATACTGTAAGCCCGCTTGATCGACAACAATGACAAACGGGCCGTTCGATGCTGGATTACTCGCATAAGTAGAACCTGCTGCGCGTAGCGAGATGTCGCGCGACATTTGAATTGGGGCAAATTGTGGTGTTGCCAGTAGTCGTGAGAATTCATAGAACGGCCGATTCAAGTTGAAAATTATTGTTGATTCATCCGGCGTAACAATTGACGCTAAATCTTCAGTGGGTGCAGCGTACGGACCTTTATAGTCAGGCTTGCCCGCATTGCAGGTGCTCAATAGGCACAGTGTGTCCAGGGCAATTGGGCTTTGCAGGGAATCATCAAACAAGCGCTGAATTGAATACTTGATATCAGTTGAAGTGACGGGTGATCCGTCGCTCCAGAGTGCATCTGGGCGGATCTTGTATGTCCAAGTTGTTTTGTCGACATTGGTAAGAGGTAAATCCATAGCAAGGTCAGGGACCACAACTAAACCTTGCTCACCTGGCTTACCTGCAAATGACATTAGGTTTCTTGAAAAAGTTCGATGTACTACTGCGCACCAGGGATCAAAGGTCTGAGCTGGATCAAGTGAGTCACACGGCGCTGATGATCCGATGCGAAGTAGACCGCCTGGAGTATCCCCGCTGCCAACTGTTCGAGTTAAGCCTGCGTTGAAGCCACCCGGTGAATTAACAACAATTATCGAACCACCCAATAAAGCGACGCTTGCAATCGCTACAACCGCAAAGGTCCCAACTTTTTTCCAGGGGTTTGACTTCATCTTGCCAACCTAGTTATTGCGAGCTTTCGTTCGATTGCGATCGCGATCAACTTTTGCCAAGAAAACTTTGCGGATTCGCACTGCGCTCGGTGTTACCTCTACGCATTCATCTTCACGGCAGAATTCCAAAGCCTGTTCAAGGCTTAACTGTTTTGCCGGAATCAGACGCTCAAGTTCATCACCCGTTGCAGAACGAACGTTTGTTAGCTTCTTTTCACGAACTACGTTTACATCCATGTCTTCAGCACGAGCATTTTCGCCAACAATCATGCCTTCATAAACTTCAGTTGTTGGAGAGACGAACAAAGTTCCGCGTTCTTGCAATCCAAAGCAAGCATAAGAAGTTACTGCGCCACGTCGATCTGAAACCAAAGAACCGGATGGACGTGTACGTAACTCACCAAACCATGGCTCATACTTTTCAAAGATGTGGTGCATCAAACCAGTTCCACGAGTTTCGGTTAAGAACTCAGTGCGGAAACCAATCAGACCGCGAGCGGGAACGATGTATTCCATGCGGACCCAACCAGTTCCATGGTTAACCATCTGTTCAAGGCGACCCTTACGTAAACCTAAGAGCTGAGTAACAACGCCTACATAATCTTCTGGGACGTCAATTGTCAGACGCTCCATTGGCTCATGAATCTTGCCGCCAATTTCCTTGGTTACAACCTGTGGCTTACCAACTGTCATTTCAAATTTTTCACGGCGCATAAGTTCTACAAGAACCGCTAGCTGGAGTTCGCCTCGACCCTGCACTTCCCAGGTATCAGGTCGCTCGGTCTCAAGTACGCGAATCGAAACGTTACCTACTAATTCCGCTTCAAGTCGAGTCTTAAGTAAGCGCGCCGTTACTTTGCTACCGGTTTCGCCTGCAAGTGGTGAGCTGTTGATTCCGATAGTCATGGAAATTGATGGTTCATCAATTACAAATAGTGGCAATGCAATTGGGTTTTCTGGATCAGCTAATGTTTCGCCAATTGTGATGGTTTCAAAACCAGAAACCGCAATGATGTCGCCTGGGCCAGCAGAATCTACTGGTACACGATCAAGAGCTTCTGTCATCAAAAGTTCGACAATTTTTCCACGTTCGGTTGTGCCATCGGATTTCATCCAAGCAACTTGTTGTCCCTTGTTGATGTTTCCGTTGATAACACGACAAAGTGCCAAGCGACCCAAGTAAGGGGACGAGTCAAGGTTTGTTACGTGAGCTTGAAGTGGAGCTTCTGGATCGTAAGTTGGTGCTGGGATGCTTCCAATTAGAGTTGCAAATAGCGGCTCTAGATTTTCTTCATCTGGCATTCCGCCATCAACTGGACGAGTTAGAGATGCGCGGCCGGCTTTAGCGGATGCATAAACAATTGGGAACTGAATTTGTTCTTCATCAGCATCTAGATCGAAAAACAATTCATAAGTTTCGTCTACTACTTCGGCAATTCGTGCATCGGGACGATCTACTTTGTTAATCAGAAGAATTACTGGAAGACGCTTCTGCAAAGCCTTGCGAAGTACGAAACGAGTCTGTGGCAGTGGGCCTTCACTCGCGTCAACTAGTAGAACTACACCGTCGACCATTTCTAGGCCGCGCTCGACTTCGCCACCAAAGTCAGCGTGGCCTGGGGTATCAATAATGTTTAGCGTGACGCCACCTTCTTGAGCGGCTGGACCTACGTAGCGCACGGCAGTGTTCTTTGCCAGGATCGTAATTCCCTTTTCGCGTTCAAGATCCATGGAATCCATAACGCGGTCGTTTACGTCTTGGTTAGCGCGGAAAGCACCAGATTGCCAAAGCATGGCATCTACAAGTGTGGTTTTTCCATGGTCAACGTGGGCAATGATGGCAACATTTCGAAGGTCGTTGCGGACAGCAGATTGGGTCACTGTCCCTATTCTAGTTGAGAAATATCGCGCTAATGAACCAAGTGAGACCAGCCTTTAAGCGCAACGGCTCTAAAGTGGACATGAGGCCAAATCATGACATCACACCCAAATCCCCCGCGCGCATCCATCAATTTTGTTTGGCAGCATCATCGAAATTACGCCTACATTCAGGAGCAAATATTTGGCCTGATCGAAGAATGTCTGCCAAAAGGAACCGTGGTTCATACAGTTGGCGATGCTGTTGAAGGGGCCTTAAGTCTTTCCTTGTTTATCCGCCAGAGTCGAGAAGAGATTGCTGCTACTCCCGCCGATATTGTGATGGCTCACGGAATTGCGGATAAGCGTTACTTCTTCATTGTTGGAAGTGACGGTCTTCCTCTAGTTAACAGATGTAAGTACGTATTCATCCCAGGTGATTGGCACGTTAACAGGTTGGTTGAAGGGCGGTTTCGCCGGAATCCAAAATACCAATTGACTTTGCAGGATAGTCAGATTCGGAAAGTGGGTTGGCTAAGACTTGATCCAATGATTGCGGCAACAAAAAATCTAGCTCCAACTCAACACCGCAGGCTAAAGGTTTTGTGGGCGCCGACGCACAACACAATTTCAAGTACAAAATCCGATTCAGAATTATCTCCATCAAGTTTTCCTGCATTTAAAAAACATTTACCTTTCCTCTATTTGAAATACCAAAGTGAAGTTTCGCTGCACCCAAGAAATCGAGGCACAAAAACTCCGACGACGGAGAAGTTGATTGCTTCCGATGTGGTTATTTCTGACTTTGGAACGATGGTGTTTGAAAGTTGGGCGTTGGGTAAGCCAGTGATATTCCCTCGCTGGTGTATCGACGTTAAGACTTTAATGGAACGTAATCCACTTAGCGCTGAGGCGTACATCTATCGCAATCGCATTGGATTGCATCCTGAAACTCCTAAAGAAATGCATCAAATGTTGCGTGACATAAATCAGCAACGGATCAAGAATCCAGATTTTGATTTGCGCGGCAAAGGTGTAGCGGAATTTATTGATCACTACATCGATCCTGCGGAACGCGGATTTGATGCGCAGCGAACCGCACGTGAATTGGTTTCAATCTTGAGTGAGGTCTCGTGAGTGAATCACGCAAGGCTGAACTAAGACCTGGCGCAATTAACTTTTGCTGGAGCCACAGTAAAACTTATGCAAATGTGCAAGAACAGATCTTCAATTTGATTGAAGCGCAGCTTCCCGCTGGTTCAGTGAGTCACTCAATTGAAGATGCAGTTGATGGTGCCGTAAATCTTTCGCTCTTCATTAGGCAAGGGCGAGAACTCGAAGATGCACATAGAGTGCCAGCTGATGTAATTTTGGCTCACGGCATCGCGGATAAGCGTTACTTCTTTAGCCAAGATTCAACAACCTCTCTTCCGCTTGCAAATGAATATGATTTCTTACTGGTACCAGGCGCTTGGCACGTGAATCGCTTAATCGAGGGAACCTATCGAAAAAATCCGCATTACCAAATCAAGGTTTTAGAATCACAGATCAAAAAAGTTGGTTGGCTTCGATTAGATCCTTTGATTTCCGAATCCAAAGTTCGTGATAACGAACCACATCATCGCCTGCGGTTGCTTTGGGCACCAACTCACAATGTAATTCCTCGAACTAACGAGCAAACTGTCGATGCCCTGGCCCCGTCCAGTCTTCCCGGATTTAAACCACACGTTAAACAAATGGCTGCAAGATACATTTTCCGAGTATCGCTGCATCCGCGAAATCGATCAGATCGTAAGCCAACTGGAAGTCAATTAGTTTGGTCAGATGTTGTGATCAGCGATTTTGGAACCATGGTTTACGAAGCTTGGGCGCTCGGTAAGCCAGTGATTTTCCCTCGCTGGGCCATGGATGTTGACACTTTGATAAATCGGAATCCACTTAGTGCTGAGTCGTATATCTATCGAAACCGAATTGGCTTGCACCCAGAATCACTCGAGGAAATGCAAGAAATTCTGGATCAGATTCAACAGAAGATTATTGGCAATCGAATCACGCGAATTCTCAAACGAATAACTCGTATCAAGACTCGGCGCAAGGACGCCAGTGATCTTCGAGGACCAGGCGTAAGGGAATTCATTGCCCACTACGTAGATCCTGCACAACAAGGAAATGATGCAAAGCGAACCGCTGATGTCCTGGCTGAAATTGCCCAACTTCCCAAGTACCAGAATCCAAAATAGGTCTAAATCACCAAATTTCTTGGCTAGTTCTTAACTAAGTGGCAATTACCATGAAACTATGCGCACTCGTCATTTGGTTCCAATCGTCACAGT
>ERZ1022756.491-NODE-491-length-11009-cov-21.627168_pt1 | contig 11009 bp, 12 predicted proteins | sample MGYA00520902_ERZ1022756 | MGnify/ENA primary metagenome ERZ1022756 (study PRJEB33162, sample SAMN09537601) | freshwater metagenome | isolation source: freshwater | place: Canada:Alberta | collected 2017-07 | study: EMG produced TPA metagenomics assembly of the... | reverse complement strand
ACACACAAAACCTTCTCGTCGATTCCGCCATCGTCTTCCATCGGCAAAACTCCAACAGCACGAACGTCAATAACTACTCCTGGGTAAACGGGGAACTCAAGTAGAACCATTGCATCCAATGGATCTCCGTCGCCACCCAAAGTTTGATCAAAGTATCCGTAGTCAACCGGGTAAACAAAAGGAGTGTAGAGCACGCGGTCTAGGTGTACGCGACCTGTTTCGTGGTCCACTTCGTACTTGTTTCTAGAACCCCGAGGGATCTCGATTACGGCTTCAAACATTGCTCTCCTCAATAGGCTTACCTAGTAAAGATTATCTAATCAAAGGATTTATTGTGTCCCAACGCAAGCGGCTAAGTCCAGCTCAGGGAGCAATCCGCCACGCAGTTCGCGAAGTCCTAGCCGCTCACACCAAACCTGGCCAAAAACTACTGGTTGCAGTATCTGGCGGAGCAGACTCCCTAGCCCTAGCTTCGGCAACACTCTTCGAATCGAGAAAACTTCAACTTCAAGTAGCCACCGCAACCATCGATCACGGCTTGCAAAAAAACTCCGCAAAAGTAACCGAGCAAACCTTAGAGAAACTACACCAGATCGGCATCGTCGAAGCTTGGAGTAAAAAAGTAAAAGTCGGAACCAAAGGCGGCCCTGAAGCAGCAGCTAGAGATGCCAGATACACAGCTCTGGAAAGCATTCGCGCTGAAAGTAATTCTGATTTCATCGTTTTGGGACACACCGCAAATGATCAAGCAGAAACAGTTTTGCTTGGACTCACTAGAGGTTCTGGATCAAAATCACTTTCGGGTATGAGCGTCAAAACAGAGAAACTACTGCGACCATTACTTTCAATTGAAAGAAGCAGCACGGTGCAGTTTTGCAAAGACGAGAAGATTTCCGCTTGGCAAGATCCACAAAACAAAGACCTAAAGTTTCTGCGGGTTCGAATTCGCAAAGTTGTTATTCCTTTCCTTGAAAAGCAACTGGGTAGTGGAATTTTCAACAACCTAATCCGAACCAGCAGCCAATTACAAGAAGATGATCAGTATCTAAGCGAGATGGCAAAAAAAGCCTTCAAGAAGATTGCAAAGACCACCACCCAGACCGTAACTTTGGGTCAACCAGAACTTCTGAAACTTCCTGAAGCAATTCGCAATCGAGTAATCAAAGCGGCAATCGATTACTTTGGGGTGGAGTCTTCTAGAACCCACGTTCTTGCCGTAGCAGATTTAGTTTTGAACTGGCATGGTCAAAAGCCATTGGCACTTCCAGGCGTTAGAGTAGAGCGCAACGGTAAAACCATCACCCTAAAAGCCACCCAGGAGAAGTAATTGGATCTCGAAGCAGTATCTTCTGAAATCACAAAGGTTCTAGTCACTGAAGAGCAAATCAAATCTCGTATTTCGGAGTTAGCTAAAGAAATCGATGCGAACTACGTGGGTAAAGATCTTTTGCTTGTGGGTGTCCTAAAGGGTGCCGTCATGTTCATGGCAGACATGTCACGGGCACTACAGAGCAGAGTCCAAATGGATTGGATGGCAGTTTCCTCCTATGGATCGGGAACCACATCTTCTGGTGTTGTTCGCATCCTCAAAGATTTAGACACTGACGTGCTTGGCAAGAACGTTCTGATCGTGGAAGACATCGTTGATTCTGGGCTTACCCTGTCGTGGTTAGTTTCCAACTTGGAAGCTCGAGGAGCAGCCTCCGTGGAGGTTGTCACCCTGCTTAGAAAGCCAGACGCCGCAAAGGTGGAAGTAGCAGTTCGCTGGGTGGGCTTTGAAATCCCTAATGAATTCGTGGTCGGTTACGGGTTGGACTGGAACGAGCGGTACCGTACCCTGCCAGGGGTAGCGGTTCTCTCGCCTACTGTCTATTCCTAGGAATCTGTCAGCCCGCCTGGGATAACCTAGAGCTCTATGAATCTCAAAAAAATCCTCTCAGGCCCTTTTGTCTGGATCTTTCTAGCCATCCTCATTTTGGTGGTTGGCACCAGCCTTATTAATGGCCAAACCTTTCAGCAGGTTGATACCAAGTACGGCCTAGAGCTAATCGAATCCGGCAAAGCAAAATCCGTAAAAGTGTTTGACGGCGATCAAAGAGTGGACGTTGAACTCACAAACCCCGACCAAGAGTTTGGTTCCCAGGTTCAGTTTTTTTACGTAGCCCCAAGAGGCGACCAGGTCATTGAGACAATAACCAAAGCCAATATTGCCGAGGGTTATAACGACGAAGTGCCAAACACACCTTGGTACCTAGCTTTGCTTGGATCACTGTTGCCTTTTATTCTTATCGGTTTGATTTTCTGGTTCTTGCTTTCTTCAATGCAAGGCGGCGGCGGAAAGGTAATGCAGTTCGGAAAATCCAAAGCCAAGATGGTTACCAAAGAATCTTCCAACGTGACATTTAACGACGTCGCTGGAATTGACGAAGCCCTTGAAGAGCTAGAAGAGATTCGCGACTTTCTAAAAAAGCCCGAGAGGTTCAAGGCTCTCGGTGCCAAGATTCCAAGGGGTGTGCTTCTATACGGCCCTCCAGGAACCGGAAAGACTTTGGTTGCCAAGGCTGTTGCCGGCGAAGCAGGAGTCCCGTTTTTCTCGATCTCTGGTTCGGACTTTGTTGAGATGTTCGTTGGTGTTGGTGCATCTCGAGTGCGCGATTTGTTTGAGCAAGCCAAGCAGGCTTCCCCGGCAATTATCTTTGTTGACGAAATCGATGCCGTTGGCCGTCAGCGCGGTGCAGGTATCGGGGGTGGCAACGACGAGCGCGAACAGACTCTAAACCAGCTACTTGTTGAGATGGACGGTTTTGACTCAGACACCAATGTGATTTTGATCGCTGCGACCAACCGACCTGACGTCTTGGATCCAGCCCTATTGAGACCCGGCAGATTCGATAGACAGATCGGTGTTGGTGCTCCAGATCTTGCAGGACGGGAGCAGATTCTTAGAGTCCACGCCAAAAACAAGCCAATCGCAGAAGACGTTGACCTGGCTCTGATTGCAAGAAGAACCCCTGGATTTACCGGAGCGGATCTAGCAAACGTTCTAAACGAAGCAGCACTTCTTTCCGCAAGAGAAAACCAAAAAACAGTTACAGCTGAAATCATCGACGAGGCAATTGATCGAGTAATCGGTGGACCGCAAAAGAAGTCTCGCTTGATGAAAGATGAAGAAAGATTAAACACTGCCTACCACGAGGCAGGACACGCACTTGTTGCCGCATCGATGAATTACTCAGACCCGGTTACCAAGGTCACAATTTTGCCAAGAGGACGAGCCCTTGGATACACAATGGTTCTTCCAATGGAAGACCGTTACTCGGTAACGAGAAACCAGTTGTTGGATCAGATTGCATACGCTCTTGGAGGTCGTGTGGCCGAGGAAATTGTTTTCCACGATCCAACTACCGGTGCTTCAAACGACTTTGAAAAAGCAACCAAAACTGCGAGACAGATGGTTACCCTGTTTGGTTTCTCATCTGCCGTTGGAACTGTTTCCTATGGAGGTGGCGGTGAAGTCTTTATTGGTCGCGACATGGCTCAGGCAAGAGAGTATTCAGATGAAGTTGCCCATCAGATTGATCTTGAGATTCGAAAGATTTTGGACAACGCCCACGACGAGGCTTACAAAGCACTGAACACAAACCGCAAAGCACTCGATCTAATGGCTAAAGAGCTGATGGAGAAAGAAACCCTAAACGAGCAGGACATCGCACGAATTTTCAAGGGAATCAAGAAATCTCCAAAGAGAAAGCCTTGGCTGTCAAAAGCATCTCGACCTGGTTCCAAGAAGGGCCCAATCGCCATTCCTTCAAAGGGTTCGACAACCGCCAAGGTTGCCGCAAAGAAGAAAGCCGACGCAACAGCGGCTAAGGACTCCAGCAAGGCTGCTTCCAAGACGAAGGCAAAACCGGCAGCGAAAAACACCAAACGGGTAGTTAAGAAAAAGTAATTGGTTGATCTAGATCGCATTAAAAAAGCGGTGACCGAGCTACTCACTGCAATAGGCGAGGACCCAAACCGCTCGGAGCTAAAGGCCACCCCAGAAAAGTTCGCAGATGCCTACCAAGAGTTTTTCAAAGGTGTCGGTGTTGATCCACTGAAGGTTCTTGAGGATTCATTTCCTGCGGAGCAAAACGATGTAGTGATCCTCAAAGGCATCGAGCTGGTTTCTATTTGCGAACACCACCTACTTCCTTTCACTGGTGTTGCCCACGTGGCCTATCTTCCTAAAGACAAGGTCGTGGGCTTGGGTCGTATCCCAAAGCTCGTTGAATTGTTGGCTGCAAGGCCCCAACTGCAAGAGAATCTGACCTCTCAGATTGCGGATGCAATCCAGCAGGGTCTTGACGCGCAGGGAGTGCTTGTGGTTATTGAGGCTAGACACCACTGCGTTGCATCTAGGGGAGCAAGACAACCAGAAGCCAACACTGTCACCGTTAAGGCGCTTGGAAAATACAGCGAAGCAGTAGAGCGCCAAGAGATCATGGCCCTGATTTCCAAGTGAAGAAGTTTTCTCGACCACTAATTCTTGGGGTAGTGAACGTCACCCCAGACTCTTTCTCTGACGGTGGAGATTTCATAAAAACAGATGACGCGGTTCGGCATTCTCTAGAGCTGGTATCGCAAGGTGCCAACATTGTTGATCTAGGTGGCGAGTCCACCAAGCCAGGAGCACTCCGAGTAAAAATCGAGCAAGAACAAGCCAGAGTAATTCCTGTAATTGAGGCCCTTACAAAAAACCCTTCGTTTATCGCTAGCGGAGCACAACTAAGCATCGACACCATGAATAGTGAAACTGCACTGCTTGCAGTTCAGGCTGGAGCTTCGATTGTTAACGATGTTTCGGGCGGCTTAGCGGATGAAGAAATGTTTCGTGTACTGCAGCCACTTAGCTGCAAATTCATCATCAGCCACTGGCGCGGTTTTAGCGAGACCATGGACTCTCTAAACAATTACGAATCGGTGGCAGTAGATGTTGCAAAGGAATTGCAGGCAAGAGTTAGCAAGGCTGTCGATGCGGGAATTTCCAGAGACCGATTGATTATTGATCCAGGCCTTGGGTTTGCCAAAGACATCACCCAGAACTGGCATTTAGTGGCAAGGCTAGACGAACTCGAGAAACTTGATCTTCCGATTCTGGTTGGTGCCTCGAGAAAACGGTTTATCGCGGGAGCTTTGGAGCCAGATAGCCAGGGGGAGGTCAGCAACCAGCGCCGAGATTTGGCCACGGCTGTCCTCACTGCATTACTGCTACAACGTAAGCTCTGGGGCGTTCGTGTTCACAATGTTTCGACAACACTTGATGCAATTCAAGTAGTCGAGGCCCTTGCAGTTGCAAATGAAGATACCGGTGGGCAGAGTTAGACCATGACCCAAAAAATTGAAATCATCGGCCTTAGAATTTTTGGCCACCATGGCGTCATGGAGCACGAGCGCAAAAACGGCCAATACTTCATAGTTGATACCAAAATTTGGATTGACAGTGAAAGAGCATCGGCAACAGACGATATCGCTAACACAGTTAGCTACGCAGAAGTCGCCCAACTCATTTCAAAAAACGTTGGTCAAAACCCAGTGAATCTTTTAGAGACTCTCTGTCAGCGTCTGGCTGACGAAGTGCTATTTGCTGCAAGCCCGTGGGCTAGAAAGGTAAAAGTCACAGTTTCTAAGCCTGATGCACCGATTGATCTTTTCTTTGAAACGGTCCAGGTAACGGCTATCGCTAAGAAACCCGATTGATGTTTGGCTGGAAGATAGCAGTTCTTGCTTTGGGTTCCAATCTTGGGGACCGAGGTGAAACCATTCACTCCGCAATCGAACAGCTTGGCTTGCATCCCAAGATTCGCGTTTTAGAGCAATCGCCACTTGTGGAATCAATTGCGGTTACTGAGTCAGGTCCGGATGAGTCCAAACCTAATTACCTAAACGGAGTCATAAAGATTGCCACCAAGTTGGGGCCAACAAAGTTACTAAAAGTAACATCACTGGTTGAGCATGCACATGGCCGGGTTCGCGAAAAGCGTTGGGAGTCAAGGTCTCTGGATATTGACATAATCACCTACAACGACAAAAAACTCTCTTCGAGAAATCTCACCCTGCCGCATCCGAGAGCTCACCTTCGCGCTTTTGTTTTAGTTCCCTGGTCGCTTATGGATCCCGAAGCCCAGCTAATTGGTTTTGGAAGCGTGAAGGATTTGGCCGAGCCAATAAAGGCTCAAGTCTGGTTGCAAAAATGAAGCCAACAAAAACTAGTTCGGTCATAGCAGTTATCTTTGGTCTCTCGGTTGTGTCTTTTCTAACGGTTCGCCTAATGGTTTCAAATGGAATGGCAATTCCAACCTCCCCAACTAATCTCCTACTAGCACTTGCCTTCATTGCAGTTGTACTTCTGGCGCTGTCTATTCCTATCTGGCGCTACAAGGCAGCACTCACTCAATACAAAACTGGCACGAGACCAAAAAGGGTTGACCCTTTCTACGCGGTGAGAGTTGTATTGCTTGCTAAAGCAAGCGCCCTGACGGGAGCGGGTTTCGTCGGCTGGCACATTGGTGCATTGGTTGCGCAACTGAGTTTGCCTGTAAGTTTTACTGCAGCACTACTTCAAAACAGCTTTGGCTTAGTGGCAAGTTTGGTACTTATGGCAGCTGCAATCATTTCGGAACAAATTTGCAGACTGCCCGAAGACCCAGGCAATGACAAGACAGATCAGATGGTGAGCAATTGAAGCAGGGAAGACTAAACATTGGTCTTGTGGGATCTGATGCCATCGGAGTCGCAATCGCCACCGCGTTACAAGAAGCTGGCCACCTAGTGGTTGCCTGTCCCCAAGCCCAAGCTGATTCCAAAGACAAACTCCAAGCGTTATTTCCAACCGCGAAGGAGCTATCTAGCGAAGAAACTCTTTCAACCAGCGATTTAGTCTTGCTTGCTATTTCAAGCGGTGAAATAGTAAACACAGTTTCTAATCTTGCGAGTTCCAATTCTTGGCGACCAGGACAACTGGTTGTTCACTTTGCCGCGGAGTATGGCCACGAGATTTTGCAGGATGCAATGTCCCAAGGTGCAATTGCTCTAGCAATTCACCCAGCCATGCACTTCACCGGCACGAGCCTTGATCTTCGACGCATGAAAGAAAGCTACTTTGCAGTTAGCGCTCCGCAGGTTGCATTGCCGATAGCTCAAGCTTTGGTAATCGAGATGGGTGCTGAGCCAATAGTCATAGAAGCATCTCAGCGTGAAAGTTACGCTGAAGCGATTGAGGTTGCAAGCAACTTCTCCGCAATGATTGTGAATCAGGCCGTTGGACTATTGGAGCAAGCTGGGGTGCCGAACCCCGCTTTAGTCATTGCTCCAGTAATTGAAAGCGCCGTAGACCAAGCTCTCTCCAAGGGTCACCGAAGTATTGACCCAAGTGAACTGCTGGATGATCAGTAAATGAAAACTATAAGAACCGTTCAAGAGCTCCAGGCCGAGTTGGCTGCAATCAAACAAAGCGGCAAGAGTATTTCATTTGCTCCAACTATGGGAGCAATCCATGAAGGGCATCTATCGCTTGTGAAAATCGCTAAGCAAAAAACTGATTTCGTCGTAGCTTCCATTTTTGTAAATCCACTGCAATTTAGCTCGACCTCCGACTTCGATCTATACCCAAGAGATGAATCATCAGACAGTACTTCCCTGGCTGCTTCAGGCGTCGACATACTCTTTCTACCCACCGTTGCCGAGATCTATCCAAACGGTGAAATGACAAACACCCGTTCCGCTGGTCCGATCGGTGAGCTCTATGAGGGACACAGCAGAAAAGGCCACTTCGACGGCATGTTGACTGTGGTTGCAAGGCTTTTCGAGATAGTTGCCCCGGACGTAGCAGTTTTTGGTTCTAAAGACGCCCAGCAACTGTTTCTGATTCGCCAGATGCTCAAAACCGAAACAGATTCAAGTTGGGCAACGGACCTCGAGATCATCGAAGGTCCAACCATCAGAGAATCAAACGGTTTAGCACTTTCCAGCAGAAACCAAAGACTGAATTCACAGCAGTCGCACGTGGCCCTGACGCTATCGCAAGCTCTCGATACGGCAGAGAAGAAGGCGTCCACTGGAGTTTTGGAAGCTCACCGCGAAGCAATGAAAGTCTTTAGTTCAAATCCAGAGGCTAAACTTGATTATCTAGCAGTTGTGAATCCTGATTCCTTTGAACCAGTTGAGGAAGGCTTCACAGGCCAGGCACTAATGATTGTTGCCGCAGTGGTGGGCAATGTTCGACTGATTGACAACAGGTCAATCACTTTTTAGGAGCAAGATGAGCGAGAATCTCGAGAACGAGGCAGAAGACCTCCCCGAGCAAATTGCCATTCGCCTCTCCAAGCGTGAAAAGCTTCAGGAACTAGGTAGTGCCTATCCAGTTACTCTTCCAATCACACACTCCATCGCAGAAGTTAGAAGCAAATTTCCAGACCTGGAAATTGATGTCTCAACCGGCGAAAAAGTTGCCGTTTCAGGCCGTGTAGTTTTTGCTCGCAACACCGGGAAGCTTTGTTTTGCAACTTTACAATCTGGTGACGGTGAAAGAATCCAAGCCATGGTCAGCCTCGACAAAGTTGGCGAGGAATCGCTGGAGCAGTACAAAGAATTAGTCGATCTAGGAGATCACCTCTTTGTCGAAGGTGAAGTAATCACTTCCAAGCGAGGTGAACTTAGCATCTTGGTAGAGGGCTGGCAGATTGCCGCAAAGACAATTAGGCCGCTTCCAAACATGCACAACGAGCTGTCTGAAGAGTTCCGCGTTCGTCACAGGTATATCGACCTAATTGTCAGAGACCGAGCCAGAGAAGTTGTAAAGATTCGCTCACAGGTGATGCAATCTATGCGAAAGACTTTCACCGACGACAGTTATCTAGAAGTAGAAACTCCAATGCTTCAGGTGATGCACGGCGGCGCATCCGCGAGACCATTCAAAACACACATGAACGCCTTTGACGTTGAGCTTTTCCTTCGCATCGCACCTGAACTTTATTTGAAGCGTGCTGTGGTGGGCGGTTTGGAAAGAGTTTATGAAATCAACCGCAACTTCAGAAACGAAGGTGCCGACTCTACGCACTCACCAGAGTTTGCGATGCTGGAGGCCTACCAGGCATACGGCGATTACAACACCATGGCAGATCTAACTCAGAAGCTAATTCAAAATGCAGCGCAGGATGTTTTTGGAACCCAAGTCATCGAACTAGAAGATGGCGAGAAAAACGATCTTTCAGGATCATGGGACCGCATCTCAATGTTTGACTCACTTTCGGCTGCGGCGGGTCAAGAAATTACTCCAACTACCCCAATGGCGGAATTGAAGAAGATTGCCGACAAGGTGGGAGTAGAAATTGATCACCCACTGCAGGGGAAATACGTCGAAGAGCTCTGGGAACACTTTGTAAAGCCTGGTCTTTCAAGACCAACTTTCGTAATGGATTTCCCAGTTGACACTTCACCACTAACTCGCGATCACCGCGACAAAGCCGGTGTAGTTGAGAAGTGGGATCTATACATTCGCGGTTATGAGCAAGCAACTGGCTACTCGGAGCTCGTGGACCCAGTTATCCAGCGCGAGAGATTTGTTGCTCAAATGGCTCTTGCCAAGTCTGGTGACCCAGAGGCCATGAAACTTGACGAAGAGTTTTTGACTGCTTTGGAATTTGGAATGCCACCATCTGGTGGAATGGGAATGGGAATTGACAGGTTATTAATGACACTAACTGGACTTGGAATTCGGGAGACAATCTTGTTCCCGCTGGTGAAGTAAATATGGAAAACGTAGAGACGCCAGAGCTAACTGGCCTGGAATGGGTAGCGGATTTCGCCATGTCCACAGTGCCCCCAATTCTTATGGGAATCATCTTCTATGTGGTCATGAGAGCCATCTTTAGGGCCGACTCCACAGAGCGCAAGGTTTACGCCGAAATCGAAGCCGAAGAGCGGGCTAAGCGCAAAAAGCTCCCTAACGCCTAGGGCGAACAAGCCCCCAAAGGGGCCTCCTGGCTGGTTAACATCTTTATCTAGACGTTATTAGCGGCGTTAAAAGGAGCTCTAAATGTTTGAGAAATTTACCGATAAGGCAAGGCGCGTTGTCGTCCTGGCCCAAGAAGAAGCAAAGCTTCTAAATCACAACTACATCGGTACTGAGCACATCCTTTTGGGTCTTATTCACGAGGGAGAGGGAGTCGCCGCTAAGGCTCTCGAGTCTCTTGGCATTAACCTCGACTCAGTTCGCGATCAGGTTCAGGAGATTATTGGCCAGGGTCAGCAAGCTCCATCCGGTCACATTCCCTTTACTCCACGCGCCAAGAAAGTTCTTGAGCTTTCGCTTCGCGAAGCACTGCAGCTAGGTCACTCATACATCGGAACCGAGCACTTGCTTCTGGGTCTTATCCGCGAGGGTGAAGGCGTTGCCGCTCAGGTGCTTACTCGTCTAGGTGCTGACACCAACCGTGTTCGCCAGCAAGTAATCCAATTGCTTTCTGGATTCCAAGGAAAAGAAACAGTTCAGGTTGGTGGCGAGCAAGTTGCCCCGCAGAAGGGTTCACAGATTCTTGACCAGTACGGCAAGAACCTAACTCAGTCTGCAGCCGAAGGAAAACTTGACCCAGTAATCGGTCGTGAGCGCGAAATCGAACGCGTTATGCAGATTCTTTCTCGCCGTTCAAAAAACAACCCAGTTCTAATTGGTGAACCAGGCGTTGGAAAAACTGCAGTAGTTGAAGGTCTTGCTCAGGCAATTGTTTCTGGCAACGTGCCAGAAACTCTAAAGGACAAGCAGCTTTACACACTCGATCTTGGTTCCCTCATTGCAGGTAGCCGCTACCGCGGAGACTTCGAAGAAAGACTCAAGAAAGTCACCAAGGAAATTCGCACCCGCGGCGACATCATTACTTTCATCGACGAGATCCACACCCTGGTTGGTGCTGGTGCCGCAGAAGGTGCAATCGATGCAGCTTCGATTCTGAAGCCGATGCTTGCCCGAGGCG
>ERZ1022756.490-NODE-490-length-11041-cov-3.892135_pt1 | contig 11041 bp, 11 predicted proteins | sample MGYA00520902_ERZ1022756 | MGnify/ENA primary metagenome ERZ1022756 (study PRJEB33162, sample SAMN09537601) | freshwater metagenome | isolation source: freshwater | place: Canada:Alberta | collected 2017-07 | study: EMG produced TPA metagenomics assembly of the... | reverse complement strand
GACTGGTTGTTCGCTACAACATAGACAAGCTTTTTGTGGTTGGCAAAGAAGCCAAGATCTTGCACCTCTCTGCCACCCAAGAGGGCAGCTGGGATGGCGAATCTGAGTTTTTTGAGAACGCCTCAGAGGCATTTGACGCAATCAATGCGAAGCTGTTGCCTGGCGATGTCGTGCTGGTGAAGTCCAGCAATGTTGCCGGACTGAGATTTCTAGGCGATGAATTGGCGGGTGTGAAGTGAGAGCATTACTCATGGCCGGCGCCTTCGCCATGTTTATCAGTCTGTTTTTGACCCCTGCGTTCATCTGGGCCTTCCGCCGCCTCGAGTGGGGGCAGTTCATTCGTGACGATGGCCCAAAAACCCACCACACCAAGCGTGGAACGCCAACGATGGGTGGTCTGGTCATCCTTTTCGCCGCGGTGGTGAGCTACTTCACCGCAAAGCTAATCAACGGCGAATCCCCATCTATGTCGGCCCTGCTGGTGATTTTCATGATGCTGGGACTAGGTGCGGTTGGATTCATCGATGACTTCCTGAAGGTTAGGAAGCAGCAGAGTTTAGGGCTTGGAGGCTGGGCCAAAATCGCGGGCCAGGGCTTGGTCGCTGTGGTCTTTGCCGTTCTTGCCTTGCAGTTCCCGAATGATCGCGGGCTAACTCCAGCTTCGACCAAGATTTCACTTTTCAGAGACTTACCCATCGACCTATTTGTCTGGGGTTCAGTAATCGGCATGGGTTTGTTTATTGCCTGGATTTACTTCATGGTTGCCTCAACCTCGAATGGCGTAAACATTGCCGATGGTTTGGATGGTTTGGCAACCGGATCCGCAATCATGGCCATCGGTGCCTATGTTGTTATTGGCTTCTGGCAGTTCAACCAAAGCTGTCGCACTGCTGTTGAGAACATCAACGCCTGTTACGAGGTTAGAGACCCGCTAGATCTCGCCGTTATTGCCGCAGCTATCGTCGGCGCGTGTGTTGGGTTCTTGTGGTGGAACACCTCACCTGCCCAGTTGTTTATGGGTGACACCGGATCGCTAGGTCTTGGTGGAGCCCTTGCGGCCCTAGCCGTGCTTTCCAGGACAGAGTTGCTACTAATTCTCATCGGTGGAATCTTCGTGATTGTCACTGGCTCAGTGATCATCCAGCGCGGATACTTCAAATTCACCAAGTGGAGAACCGGGACTGGCAAGCGAGTCTTTTTGATGTCGCCACTGCATCACCACTTTGAGCTCAAGGGCTGGGCGGAGATCACAGTTGTGGTCAGGTTCTGGATTATTGCGGCGTTGTGCGTGAGCGCTGGTGTTGGTCTTTTCTACTTCGAGTGGATCTACGGGATCTAATGCTCCCCTCAAGTTGGTATGGGGATTGGGCTGGCCTAAAGGCCGTTGTGCTGGGCCTTGGCAAATCTGGATTCTCGGTCGCAGACACTCTTGTCGAGTTGGGCGTAAATGTTGAGGTGATGGCGGCAAAAGCAGAGCCAGAGCTCGCAGACCTACTAGATGTCATCGGAGCACGCCTTATTGAGTCTGATTCGCCATCAGAGTTTGATCCCAGCGGAGTTGACTTTGTAGTAGTTTCGCCAGGCTTTTCGCCCAGCCATCCACTGGTTCAGAAGGTCATGGCAAGTGGGACAAGGCTGATTACAGATATCGAGCTCGCCTACTTGGTTGGGGACAAGGTCAAACGTGCCGACTGGATAGTGATTACTGGAACTAACGGCAAGACCACGACCACCGAACTAACCGCTCACATGCTAAATACCCACGGTGTCAAAGCTGCTGCATGCGGCAACATTGGCAATCCAATTCTTGATGCAGTTAGGGATCCTGAGGGCTTTGACTACCTTGTGGTTGAGCTATCCAGCTTCCAGCTGCACTATCTGGGTGAAATCGCGCCAAAGTCGGCAGCGTTTCTCAATCTGGCAGCCGACCACTATGACTGGCACGGCGATGCAGGGGCCTACTTTTCTGCCAAGTCGAAGGTTTTCAACAATGTTGAGCTGGCGATTGTTTACAACGGCCAGGATGCCCAGACACTTGAAGCTGCAGAAGCAGCGGAGGTCCAGGAGGGCTGCAGGGCAATTGCTTTCACACTCGGCATTCCGTCTCGAAGCGCAGTGGGTTACGTCGAAGAGTTTTTGGTGGACCGGGCCTTCATTGAAAATCGTGCTGAGGCGGCCCTGGAATTGGCATCTTTCGATGACATCGACCTGATTGGAATTAGATCCGACCACATGCTGGCCAACATTGCCGCAGCCTCAGCGCTCGCGAGATCAGTTGGGGTCAGCGCAGAATCGATTAGCAAAGCAATCAAGACTTTCGCTCCAGCCCCGCATCGGATTCAGCGCGTTGCGGACATTGACGGAGTTTTGTATGTGGATGATTCCAAGGCGACTAATGCGCATGCGGCCGACGCATCCCTAAAGAGTTTTGACAGCGTGGTTTGGATAGTTGGTGGGCTTCTCAAGGGAGTTGACCTTGCTCCGCTGATTGAAAAACACGCACATCGAATTAGGGGTGCTGTCGTGATTGGTGCCGACACGTCAGAACTTGAGGCGATTCTTGCCAATGGATACCCGAATCTAGAAGTTAGGGTCATCTCAGGAGAGAACATCATGGTCCAGGCGGTGCAGGCAGCGCGAGCACTCGCCCATGCAGGGGATGTTGTATTGCTGGCTCCGGCCGCGGCATCGATGGATCAGTTTAAGGATTACCAAGACCGGGGAAATCAGTTTCAGGCGGCGGTTAGAGCAGAGGGGGCCAAATGACCACTTTGAAGGAGTCAATCAAGCCTCGATTTAGGGCTCAATCTCGAGAGTTCTACATGCTGCTGGGACTGACTGCAGTCATCACGCTCCTGGGGCTTGCAATGGTCGCAAGTGCGTCATCAGTGGATGCCTTCAAGTCAACGGCAAATGCTGCAGACACTGTGATCAGGCAGGGCGGCTTTGCTCTGATTGGTGCTGTCGCCCTTGTGGTGGCATCAAACCTTCCGTTGGCAATTTACAAGCGGTTCGCGCTGCTGTTTTTGTGGGGCACGCTTGGTCTTCAGCTTCTGACCGTCTTGTTCGGTAACGAGATCAATGGAAACCGAAACTGGCTCGACTTGGGTTTCACCTCGATTCAGCCATCAGAGTTTCTAAAGCTTGGCCTTGTCATTGCATTTAGCCTGATGCTCTCTGAGCTAACTGGGGATGAGCTATACGACCAGCAGATCTGGAAGCGCGTCTTTGTTTACTCTGGCGCAGCTTTAGTGATGGTGGTCTACTTCGGTAAAGACATGGGTACCGGAGTCGTAATGGTGATTACCCTCGCTGGCCTCTTTCTTTTTGCGGGTATGAAGCTGCGCAGTTGGCTTGGCCTAATGGGCCTGGTTGCATTTGGAGCCTTCGCACTGGTGATGATGTCGGGCTCAAGAAGGGCGCGTTTCGCGGCTTGGCTGAACCCAACCGAAGCCGATCCAATGGGAGTCAATTGGCAGTTTGAGAAGGGAACCTGGGCGCTTGCGCAGGGTGGAATCTTTGGCTCGGGACTAGGGCGATCGAGAATGAAATGGTCTTGGATTCCAGAGGTTCAAAACGACTTCATCTTCGCGATTATTGGCGAGGAGCTGGGTCTGATCGGGGCTTTGTTTGTCATTCTGCTCTTCTGCGCACTGGCGGTAACAATGTTCATGATTGCCAAGAATCAGACAAATGCGTTTTCACGCAACATAGTTGCAACCGTCATGGTCTGGATATCAATGCAGGCCTTCATCAACATTGGGGTGGTCCTGGGGCTATTCCCAGTCCTAGGTGTCCCACTGCCTCTAATCAGCGCTGGTGGTTCCTCGCTAATCATCACCCTCGCATCAATTGGCGTCGTGTTGGCGGTTGAGCGGGATCGCGTAAAGAATCTCGGCCGATCTCGTAGATGACTAATTTCCTGCTTTCCGGTGGCGGAACCGGTGGTCACGTAAACCCGCTCCTTGCGCTAGCAGAACAGCTCCGAACCGAGGGGCACTCCGTTACTGCACTGGGTACTAAAGAGGGCCTTGAATCACGCCTGGTCCCAGAGCGAGGATTTGAACTACTCACCGTCGCAAGACTTCCCTTTCCAAGAAAGATCAACTTTCAAGCGCTCGCCTTTCCGTTTCGTTTTGCAGCCGCAACCGCTCAAGTTCTTGGCTTTATCAAAAAGCACCAAATCGACTGCGTAGTTGGCTTTGGCGGATATGCCTCAGCTCCCGCATACGTTGCTGCGGCAATAGCAAGAAGGCCGTTGGTGATTCACGAGGCAAATGCGTTGTCTGGGATTGCCAACAAAATTGGCGCGAAGCTTACAAAGTTTGTTGCGATTGCCTTCCCAAATAGTGATCTCAGCGGTGCAATCACCGGCATGCCTATTCGTAAAGAGATTGTTGATTCAGTTACTGGCTATGACAAGGGTCAAGCAAGAGTTGAGTTGGGGTTAGACCCAGTTCTTCCGACACTGCTGGTAACAGGCGGTTCGCTTGGCGCTAAGTCTTTGAATGAGAGTGTTATCAACGCGCTCCCCAAGCTAAAGGCAGCGGGGATCCAGGTCTTGCACATCGTTGGCGATAAGGCTGGGCTGCCAGAGGTTTCTGAACCCGGTTACCTGCGAATTGCTTACTGCAACCGAATGGACGCAGCTATAGCGGCGAGTGATTTTGCAATCTCTAGGGCGGGGTCTTCGACGCTAGCTGAATTCACTGCTGTGGGGTTACCTGCGCTTTACGTCCCGTACCCTGCAGGTAATGGAGAGCAACGCTTTAATGCGGTTTCAGTCGCTGAGGCAGGAGGCGGTTTAGTTGTTTTGGATCGTGATTTCTCCGCCTCAGTTATCGAGTCTGAAGTAATTCCAACCATCTCTCACGCTGCCACTTTGCAAAAGATGGCCAGCGCTGCAAAAACTCAAGGAATTCCTGACAGCACACTGCGCCTGCGAGATTTAGTGCTTTCCGCAGTGAATACTTAGGTCGTGATTAAGCCCGACTACTCCCAGCCTGTCCCAGAGAACCTTGGCGTTGTCCACTTCATCGGCATAGGCGGTTCCGGTATGTCTGGGCTTGCCAGGCTGCTTTTGGGCATGGGGCACAAAGTTACCGGCAGTGATGTTCGCGACAGCGACAACGTCCAGGCCCTAATTGCTCTTGGTGCAACGATTCACATCGGCCATGACGCCAAAAACCTTGGCACGCCAGACACCGTGGTTGTCACCAGTGCACTTTGGGAAACCAATCCGGAATATCAACTTGCTCTTGCCTCCTCCATCCCGGTACTTCACCGATCAGCGATGCTTGCTCACCTGAGTTCCAGGGGCAAGTTGATCGCCGTGGCTGGGGCTCACGGAAAGACCACGTCCACCGGAATGGTCGTGACAGCTCTTCGAGGCCTGGGAGCAGATCCGAGCTTTGTAAACGGTGGTGTTATTCAGGAGTATGGCGCCTCCAGCGCTTTTGGGTCGGGGGACCACTTCGTAATTGAAGCTGACGAGTCCGACAGTTCGTTCCTGCACTACAAGACCAACACCGTTCTGATTACCAACGTTGACCCAGACCACCTAGATCATTTTGGATCCTTGGATGCGTTTGAGGGAGAGTTTGTTCGTTTCGCCGATGCGGCTCAGGAGCTGGTTGTCATATCCTCAGATGATCCCGGTGCAGTTCGAGTGACAGGAAGATTGCATCACCCTCGAGTCATGACCTTTGGCGAAGCGTCCACTGCGACCGTCAGGGTCTCAAAGATTGATGCGTCCGGTCCCAGGGTCAGCTTTGATCTCAACTTCGAGGGCAAGAGCGCGAGCTTGACTCTTCAAATTCCAGGTCGTCACAACGCACTGAATGCCGCAGGGGCGGTAGCTGTGCTGGTTGGCCATGGATTTGACTTTGAACTCAGCTGCAAAGCCGTGGCAGGCTTTGGCGGCACAGTCCGCAGGTTTGAACTTCATGGGGTTGCTCGCGGAGTGAGTGTTTATGACGACTTTGCGCATCACCCAACCGAAGTTGCGGCTGCACTGGCGGGTGCCAGGGCAGCAGTTGGCGATGGCAAGCTGGTTACCGTTTTTCAGCCGCATCTCTACAGCCGCACAAGAATCTTTGCCGCAGAGTTCGCACAAGCCTTGGCACTGAGCGATCAGGTTGTAATCACCGACGTTTATGCGGCTAGAGAGGATCCAGAGCCAGGGGTTACCGGAGCCCTAATTGCCGACCGAATTTCCGACCGCTCCAAGGTTCACTATGTCGAAAAGTGGGAAGACGTTGCATCGGTTGCAGCCGGTCTTGCCTCCAGCGGAGACTTCATTATCACCATGGGTTGTGGCGACATTTTCAGAATGGTCCCCGAGCTTCTTGGAGCGCTAGAGGCCTAGCATGAAGCGTCCAGAGCGAGAGCTTTTGGCAAAGGAGCGAAAGCGACTTAGTCGAAAGCAGAAGAAGGAAAAGGCACCATCACAGCTTGGTGTGTTCGCGTTTTGGACTCGCATCTTCGCCGTTTTTTCCCCGATCGTTTTGATCATTTTGGTTGCGGCAACTTTCTTTACCCCGCTGCTGGCAATTCAAACCATTGAGGTCACTGGCACCGAGCGCATGAAGAGCGCAACGGTTGAAAAAGCACTGGCTGGTTTACAGGGGAGGCCCCTAACCACTATTTCCGAGGGTGAAGTAGAGAAGCTGCTTGCAGATTTCTCACTAATTGAAACCTTTGCGCTTCAGGCCCAACCTCCTCACACGTTGGTAGTCAAAATTCGAGAGCGTGAGCCAATCCTGGTTTTAGTAAGACAGGGTAAGAACTTTCTCTACGACGCAGCGGGTGTTCGCATTGATCAAGCGAGCGGAAAGGTGACCCTTCCATTCCTCAAGCTCACGGGTGAACCCCAGGACAACCCAAGATTCAAGGCCGCCGTGGAGTTGTTGCTGTCACTACCGGTGAAGACCTACAACCAGGTTTTCTCCATCGAGGTGTCTGAGCAGCTGACAAGTCAGCTCACCCTAAAGAAATCCAACATCACCGTGATTTGGGGCGACAACAAGCAGGCCCTCTTCAAAAACGAAGTACTCCAGTCGCTGCTAAAAACTGGCCTCAAGGACTCGGTTGTGGTCGATGTCTCCTCGCCCAACGCTCCAGTGGTCACCTACCCGAACTACTAGGTTTGCGACACGCCCGAGCCAAAGTGTTCCTTTCTGGCTTCTCCGCCCTACCTTTCTGGCGCAATTTGAAAACTGATTGAAAAGTTAAGCCTCAGCCTTAGCTTGAAGGTTTTCGCTATAGGAGGCAAAAGTGTCACAGGCACCGAACTATCAAGCAGTCATCAAGGTAGTTGGCGTTGGCGGTGGTGGCGTTAACGCGCTGAACCGCATGATCGCTTCAGGTCTGCGCGGAGTCGAATTTGTCGCAGTGAACACCGATGCACAGCAGCTTCTTATGAGCGATGCCGATGTCAAGCTAGACATCGGCCGCGACATCACCCGTGGGCTTGGCGCAGGCGCTGACCCAGAGGTCGGTCGCCGTGCAGCTGAGGAGCACGAGAGCGAGATTGAATCCGCCATCAAGGGTTCAGACATGGTCTTCGTAACCGCAGGCGAGGGTGGTGGCACCGGAACTGGAGCTGCCCCGGTCGTAGCTCGAATCGCAAAGCGCCTTGGAGCGCTAACCGTGGGTGTTGTCACCCGCCCATTCAACTTTGAAGGCAAGCGCCGTGCAGTGCAGGCCGACGAGGGCATCAAGGCTCTTCGTGCCGAGGTTGACACTTTGATTGTGGTTCCAAACCAGCGCCTGCTGGAGATGACCAACAAGAAGATTTCTGCAATTGAGGCATTCATCACCGCGGACGATGTTCTTCGTGCCGGTGTGCAGGGCATCAGCGACCTGATTGTTGTTCCTGGATTGATCAACCTTGACTTCAACGACGTCAAGTCGGTTATGCAGGGTGCTGGCTCAGCGCTTATGGGTATCGGAACCGCCAAGGGTGAGGACCGAGCTGTAAGGGCAGCCGAGATCGCTGTTTCGTCGCCACTGCTTGAGGCAACCATCGAAGGGGCTCACGGCGTTCTGTTGCTAATCCAGGGTGCGTCAGACCTAGGTCTGCACGAGATTGACGATGCTGCCCGACTAGTTCAGGAAGCAGTCCACCCAGAGGCGAACATCATCTTTGGTGCAACCATCGAAGACACCTTGGGTGACGAGGTTCGCATCACCGTTATTGCCGCTGGCTTTGACGGGGGAGAGCCGACCTACCGCAAGTTTGAGGCTGCATCCCTTGGCCAGGCTGCCCTGGCTGCAGCAGCGGCTACCGCTGTAACCCCACTCATCGAAGAGGCTGTAGCTGAGGCCGTTGAGCCTGAGGAGGCCTTCGCTCAGATGCAGCCGGTTGAGGTAACAGTGAGCCACTCATCAAACACTGGATTCGGCGACGATCTGGACCTTCCAGAATTCTTCCGTTGAGTCTTTCCGAACGTTACGAGCGGGTCTTGGCTGATGCAGCCAAGGCCCACTCGGCTTTTGGGCCAGCAAAGCTGGTAGTAGTGACCAAGAATCACCCTGCGGAGCTTGTGGCGGAGCTAATTGACCTTGGGGCCAGCGACTTCGGTGAGAATCGAGACCAAGAGGCTTCCGCTAAAGCCCAGGCTGTGGCTGAACTAAGGCCTAATGCAACGGTCAACTGGCACTTTGTGGGGCAACTTCAAACGAACAAGGTCAAGTCGGTGCTTGGCTACGCACGCTCCATTCACTCAATCGATCGGGAATCCTTGGTGAAAGAGCTGGCCAAGCAGTTGCCAAAGTTTGATTTCAGGCTGGATGGGTTCATCGAACTAAACCTCACCTCCGATCCAAATCGCGGCGGGGTATTGCCTGAGAACCTGATGTCGCTTGCCGAACAAGTTCTTGCCGTTGAGCAAATCAATCTTGTCGGCCTCATGGCGGTCGCAGGGCTAGGCGAAAATCCGCGGAGCGAGTTCGAGAAAGTACTTGATCTACAAGCGAAACTCATGAAATTGGCACCCAATGCTCAGGGCCTTTCGATTGGGATGAGCGAGGATTACGAAATCGCCCTAGAAATGGGTGCGACACACATAAGGGTTGGGTCCAAAATCACGGGCCCAAGGGCCTATTCGGCCTAGTCTTTACTTGATCTAAGGAGTTATTCATGGGCGCAATGAATTCAGTACTGACGTTTTTTGGTTTTGGACCAGGAGAGTCGACCAGCACTGAGACTGCTGCTAAGCCACGCGTGGCTGCTGCGCGTCGCCGCGCGGGGGATATGTCCGAGATCGTAACCCTTGACCCGCAGTCATATGCCGATGGCAAAGAGGTTGCCGCAAACTTCCGCCAGGGCATTCCGGTGATTGTGAACATCGCCGCTCTGAGCGAGTCCGACGCGTCAAAGATGTTCCACTTCATGATCGGCCTCAAGGAAGGCCTTGAAGGTCAAATGAAGCGCGTTACCCCTAAGGTCTTCTTGCTCACCCCAGCTCACGTCGCCATCTCCGACAACGAGGACGACGCAGAGATCAACTCTGACTTGATGAACTAGCAATGTCCTTCATCGGAACAGCTCTCTACTGGGCGCTTCAGCTCTACTTCTACGCTTTGCTTGCTCGATTCGTTGTCGAGCTAGTGGTCAGTGTCAAGCCATCTTGGAGGCCACCGGGTGCGCTATTGCCGATTCTCGATTTTGCTTACACGATCACAGACCCACCTTTGAAGTTTGTGAGGCGATTTGTTCCGCCGCTTCGCATGGGTCCGGTTGCTTTGGATCTTGCCTGGACGATTGTGGTCATTGGGGTACTTTTTCTTCAGGGTTTGGCACGAGGACTCTAGGCAAATAACATAGAGCCTGTCGCTTTCTGTGCGGCGAGATCAGAAAGGTGCACCTAATGGCGCTTACGCCCGAGGATGTAGTCAACAAGAGATTTCAGATAACCAAGTTCCGCGAGGGTTATGACCAGGACGAAGTTGATGACTTCCTGGATTCCGTAGTCGTAGAGCTACGCCGCCTCACCGTCGAGAATGATGACCTCAAGGCCAAGCTTGCAGCAGCCAATGCTAGAAGTGAAGACGCTGTTGTCGAGGCACCTAGCTACCCAGCCGCCTCGGTAGTTGCAGCTGCTGCTGTTCCATCAGCTGCAGATGCTGGTAACTCTCACAGCCTTCTAGAGCTTGCTCGCAAGCTTCACGAGGAGCACGTCCGCGAGGGACTCACCAAGCGCGACCAGCTGATCCGCGATGGTCAGGAGAATGCAGCGAGACTTGTTCGCGACGCAGAGGCCCAGGCTCGTGCCGTCATTGGCCAGCTTGAGCTGGACCGCAAGGCTATTGAGAACACCATCGATGAGCTTCGTGAGTTTGAGCACGACTACCGTGGTCGTTTGCGTGAGTACATCGAAAACCAGCTCGAGACCTTGGTTCGCGAGGAGTCATTCGAGCAGCCACTAGAGGTTGCTCGCCAGATTGAGCTTGATGCAGCTGCTTACGCAGCATCAGCCGCCACTGCTGCAGTCGTTGAGGAAACTGACGAAGCTGCAGTTGAGGATGAGAACGAGCCTGAGGAAGTAGAAACCGAACTTAGTGAGCGCAACTAAGCAGAGGTTTGGCCTTGTCTATGGACTGGGGCTAATTGCCCTGGTCCTTGACCAGGTTACAAAGTACGCGGCAGAAGCCTTCCTGAGCGATGGAACCGTAGTTCAGGTTCTCGGTCCACTGTTGCAGTTTCGCCTCGCCTACAACGACGGCGCTGCGTTCTCAATGAACTTTGGGGGCACTTGGGTGCTACCAACCATCTCTTCAATCGCAGTTTTATTGCTGCTGTGGTTTGGCCCGCGCGCAAAGACTGATATCTGGGGAGTAATCGCAGCCTTGGTTCTCGGCGGTGCGGCGGGGAACTGGATTGACAGAGTGTTCAAGGATCCCGGCTTTTACCAGGGTCACGTGGTCGACTTCTTGCAGATCCCCTTCAACTTCCCAATTTTCAATCTGGCTGACAGCTTCTTGGTGATTGGAGTTGCATTAGCGATTCTAAGAACGCTTAAGGGCGATGAAATTGGGG
>ERZ1022756.489-NODE-489-length-11056-cov-11.295609_pt1 | contig 11056 bp, 8 predicted proteins | sample MGYA00520902_ERZ1022756 | MGnify/ENA primary metagenome ERZ1022756 (study PRJEB33162, sample SAMN09537601) | freshwater metagenome | isolation source: freshwater | place: Canada:Alberta | collected 2017-07 | study: EMG produced TPA metagenomics assembly of the... | reverse complement strand
GAAAAAAGTGGTTTTTGCTCCTCCAAAAATGGGTCTAGACTTGACTCACCGACACAATTCTTAGTCTGCGCAAGCATGCCTAGAAATAGGTAGGCGAGTGCGGATCGAAATTGTGCCAGAGGGTCGTGGCTCAATTGGTAGAGCACCGGTCTCCAAAACCGGTGGTTGGGGGTTCAAGTCCCTCCGGCCCTGCTGCAAGAAGTAATAAAGAAGATTTCGAAAGTGAATAAAGTTCCGGCGAAGAAAGGAAAGTCAATGAGCGTTAACAGTTCTGAGCGTCTGGGTTTGTTTAGTCGCATGGCACTTTTCTTACGCCAGGTGATGTTCGAACTTAAGAAAGTTGTTTGGCCAACCAAAGAACAAATGGTTACCTACACAGCTGTCGTTGTGGTTTTCGTAATCATTATGGGATTGATCATCGCTGCTCTTGATTTTGTATTCGTTCAACTAGTTCTACTGATTTTCGGTTAGTCGTTAGGTAAGGAAATAAACGTGTCTGAATCACCGTTCTTAGAAGCAGTTGCTCCACAGGCAGATGACGCTGCGTCATCAGTTGCTGTTGACATGCCAACTTCTAATGAAGAAGCAATTGAAGCAACAGATGTTGCCTACGATGGTGCAACTGATGTTGACCTAGATGGCGAAGTTTCAACAACTTCAACCGAAGAAAACTTTGATCTGTCACCTGTTGTAGAAGCAGAGCTTGCAACTGAAGAAGCAGCAGTTGAAGAAGCGCCAGTTGCAGCCGCTGCATCCGAAGAAGCATCAGCGGATGAAGACGAAGATCCAGTGGTTGCTTTCCGCGCTCGCTTGGAATCACAAATTGGTGAATGGTACGTAATTCACTCCTACGCAGGTTTTGAAAACCGCGTAAAGCAAAACTTAGAAACCCGTTCAGTTTCCCTGAACATGGAGGACTACATCTACGAAGTAAATGTTCCTTCTGAGGAAGTTACTGAAATCAAGAACGGTGTTCGCAAGCAAGTAAAGCGCAACAAGTTCCCAGGATACGTTTTGGTTCGCATGGATCTAACTGATGAATCATGGGGCGTTGTTCGCCACACTCCAGGTGTAACTGGATTCGTTGGTCAGGGTCACAACCCAGCGCCACTTTCCATGGATGAAGCTTTCGACATGCTTCGCCCAACTCAGCAAAAGGCAATCGCATCGGTTGCAACTGCAGCAGCAGCGTCAGCCAGCGAAAAGGGAACCAGCGCAAGCGGTGCCAAGATCGACATCGATCTAAACATTGGCGATTCCGTAACTGTGGTTGATGGCCCATTCGCCACATTGCACGCAACGATTTCCGAGATCAACTTGGATGCACAAAAGGTCGTAGGTCTTGTAGAGATCTTCGGTCGTGAAACTCCTGTGGAACTGGGCTTCAACCAGATTCACAAGAACTAAAGAAACAACGAAAAGAAAAAGGACGCGATAGACATGGCCCCAAAGAAAAAGGTCACTGGACTTATCAAGTTGCAGATCAAGGCCGGAGAAGCAAACCCTGCTCCACCGGTTGGTCCAGCGCTTGGTCAGCACGGTGTAAACATCATGGACTTCTGCAAGGCGTACAACGCTGCAACAGAGTCACAGCGTGGAAATGTAATCCCAGTTGAAATCACGGTTTACGAAGACCGTTCATTCGACTTCATTACAAAGACACCACCAGCAGCACGAATGATCCTCAAGGCCGCAGGCGTTGAAAAAGGTTCAGGCGTTCCGCACACTACAAAAGTTGCAAACATCAGCCAGGATCAGGTGCGCGAAATCGCACAGACCAAAATGGTTGACCTCAATGCCAATGACATTGATGCAGCAATGAAAATCATCGAAGGTACTGCCCGCTCAATGGGCATCACAGTCGGTAAATAATCCATCCCAGTGGGAGAGCACTTCATGCTCGCACCACGAACTCCAATGAAAGAGGAGAAAACATGAAGCACGGTAAGGCGTACAACAAGTCCGCAGCAACAATTGATAAAGATCATCTTTACAGCCCACTAGCCGCAGCCCGTTTGGCAAAAGCTGGAGCAACAAGCTCTAAGTTTGACCAGACCGTTGAAGTAGCAATGCTGCTTGGCGTGGATCCTCGTAAAGCTGATCAGATGGTGCGAAGCACCGTTAACCTGCCACACGGAACTGGCAAGACCGCACGCGTCTTGGTTATTGCCGCCGGTGAAAAGGCTGACGAAGCTCGCGCTGCCGGTGCCGATTACGTCGGTGTCGATGACCTAATCACAAAGATCGAAGGCGGCTGGACTGATTTTGATGCAGTCGTAGCAACCCCAGATTTGATGGGTAAGGTCGGTCGTCTAGGTAAGGTACTTGGTCCACGTAACTTAATGCCAAACCCAAAGACCGGAACCGTAACGCTAAACGTTGGTAAGGCAGTTGAGGACATCAAGGGCGGAAAGATCGAGTTCCGCGTTGATAAGCACTCCAATTTGCACTTCATCATCGGTAAGGCATCCTTCACCGAGCAGCAGCTAGTAGAGAACTACGCAGCAGCTCTTGATGAAGTACTTCGCGTGAAGCCATCCTCTTCAAAGGGTCGCTACATCAAGAAGGCAGTAATTTCCACAACTATGGGCGTTGGAATTCAAGTAGATCCAAACAAAACCCGTAACTTGATGGTTGAAGACGAAGACTAATTTTTAGGCTGGGGACCTGCCATTTTGACTTGGTGGGTCCCCAGCACCTAAAGTTCAAGAGAACAAACCGAAGACCGCCGGTCCTTTAAGGGAAACCAAAAGGGCTAAGGCTCCTGAAGTCGGAGCGCCAGCGTAGGTGAAGTAAGAGATGCAACTCATTGAGTTGTTTTCATGCCTCGCTTACGCGGGGCTTTTTTCATGGGCCATTACATAAGGAGCACCATGGCACGCGCTGACAAGGCCGCTGCAGTAGCAGAGATCACGGAAGAATTCCGTGCCTCCAACGCGACTGTCTTGACCGAGTACCGCGGTTTGACCGTGGGTCAACTCAAGCAACTACGTCGTTCGCTTGGAGAAGACACCACTTACGCAGTAGTCAAGAACACGCTGACAAAGATCGCAGCAAAAGATGCTGGTGTTGTAGGTTTCGACGACTTGCTCGTTGGCCCAACTGCAATCGCATTCATTAAGGGTGACGCTGTCGCTGCCGCAAAGGGCATCGATACTTTCGCCAAAGAAAATCCAATGCTTGTAATCAAGGGCGGAATGATGGATGGAAAAATCCTCACCGCTGATGACATCAAGAAGTTGGCAAAGCTAGAGTCCCGCGAAGTACTTCTGTCCAAGATTGCTGGCGCTGCAAATGCAACGCTTGCCAAGGCAGCAGCACTATTCCAGGCTCCGCTATCACAGGCCGCTCGTACTATCGCTGCGCTTGAAGCCAAGGGTGGTGCTGCTGGTGAAACCGCAGCCCCAGCTGCAGCTCCTGCCGCTGAAGTAGTCGAGGAAGTTGTGACTGAAGCTCCTGCTGAAGAAGCAGTAGCAGAAGCACCACAAGAAGAAGCAGTAGAAGCATCCGCTGAAGCTGTCGAAGCTGAAGCAGCACCTGCTGCCGAGGAATCAACTGAGGGCTAGGCCCCTCTCAGCAAGACAAAACCGGGCCTAACGCCCCAAACCGGAAGGAAGCCATCATGGCAAAGCTAAGCACCGATCAGTTGATCGACGCATTCAAGGAACTAACACTGATCGAACTTTCAGAGTTCGTTTCACAGTTTGAAGAAGTATTCAACGTAACCGCAGCAGCACCTGTTGCAGTTGCCGCAGCTCCAGCAGCTGGCGGCGGCGACGGTGGCGGCGCAGCATCAGATCAGGATGAATTCGATGTCATCCTTGAAGATGGCGGCGCTCAGAAGATTGCAGTTATCAAGGAAGTACGCGCACTAACAAACCTTGGTCTTAAGGAAGCAAAAGATCTTGTAGAAGCAGCTCCAAAACCTGTTCTTGAAAAGGTTAAGAAGGATGCAGCTGAAGCAGCAAAGGCAGCTCTTGAAGGTGCCGGCGCAAAGGTAACTGTTAAGTAGTTTCGAAGAAACTACTTAACAGAAATAAACACTGTCGAAGTAGTAAAAATCGAAGAAATTATTTAACTGCGATAAGTACTGCTAAGTAGTTCTTATTCTCAGTAAGTCTTAAAAAGGTGGTTCCCTCGGGGGAGCCACCTTTTTAATTTGCCCATTGAATAGCGCAAGTTCCTTTGTGAAGATAACGCCTATGTCACAACTAACTCTGGGTGCTTGACATGTGTCTGATTCTGGGCAACTATTGGCGAGCACGTTAAGTAATTCGCAAGTTAAGAAATGCAGACTTCCCCCTGTAACCGATGATTTCGGTCTGGCGCACTTGGCCCTAGCTGTCCAAGTCAGTGCAGAAGTCCAAAAATCGAGGGTTTTCAGGCTTTTTAAGTCGGCATTGGACAGTGGCTGCCGCCTCTAGGTATGCTACAAATTCGCCTTGCCCTAAAACACCTGTCATTTGTGTACCTCAATTTGACTAGGTTCCTTTAGCGCGCTCGGATTACAGCTAGCTCGGAAGGACGACTGTTGGCCGCCTCACGCACGCACCCCCGCAGTTCTACAGGCCCAAAGCGGGTCTCATTCGCAAAGATTCGTGAACCACTAGAGGTTCCAAATCTTCTTGATCTACAAGTTGAGTCTTTTGACTGGTTACTTGGCAATCAAGTTTGGAAGGACCGCGTTGCAGCGGCCCTGGAATCTGGTAACAACGAAATCCCTCAGACACATGGTCTACAAGATGTGTTTGAAGAGATCAGCCCAATCGAGGATTACAACGGCACTATGTCGTTGACATTCACCGAACCAAGTTTGGAAGATTCGAAGTACACCGAAGACGAATGCCGCGAGAAGGATCTAACTTTCTCTCAGCCGCTTTACGTCAACGCTGAATTCATGAACAACGAAACTGGCGAAATCAAGAGCCAGACCGTATTCATGGGTGACTTCCCAATCATGACCAGCAAGGGAACTTTCATCATCAACGGCACCGAGCGCGTTGTTGTTTCCCAGCTTGTTCGTTCTCCAGGTGTTTACTTTGAGCGTTCCCTTGATAAGGCAACTGACAAAGATGTTTACACAACAAAGATCATTCCTAGCCGTGGTGCTTGGATGGAATTTGAAGTTGATAAAAAGGACATGGTTGGTGTTCGCATCGACCGTAAGCGTAAGCAGCCAGTAACTGTTTTCTTGAAGGCTCTTGGTCTAACCAACGAGCAGATTCGCGAACAGTTCGGCGCTTACGAATCAATGATGGCAACTCTTGAAAAAGATACGACGACTACGCAGGATGAGGCCCTGCTAGACATCTATCGCAAGCTTCGTCCGGGTGAACCACCGACGGTTGAAGCATCACGTAGTTTGCTACAAAACTTCTTCTTCAATGAGAAGCGTTACGACCTTGCAAAGGTTGGCCGTTACAAGGTCAACAAGAAGCTTGGTCTAGATACCGAACCAACCAAGACCGTTCTTGATATCAATGACGTTCTTGCAACGATCGAATACTTGGTTCGTCTGCATGCAGGTGAAACAGAATTCAACTCAGCTCGTGGCGTGACTCGCGTTGAAGTTGATGACATCGATCACTTCGGTAACCGTCGCCTTCGTACTGTTGGTGAATTGATTCAGAACCAGATCCGTACCGGTCTATCTCGCATGGAGCGTGTAGTTCGCGAACGTATGACTACCCAGGATCCAGAAGCAATCACACCGCTTACTTTGATCAACACCCGTCCAGTAATTGCATCAATCAAGGAGTTCTTCGGAACTTCCCAGTTGTCACAGTTCATGGATCAGACCAACCCACTGTCAGGCCTAACGCACAAGCGTCGTCTTTCAGCACTTGGTCCCGGTGGTCTTTCTCGTGAGCGCGCAGGCTTCGAAGTCCGCGACGTTCACCCATCTCACTACGGTCGTATGTGTCCAATCGAAACTCCAGAAGGTCCAAACATTGGTCTGATTGGTTCGCTTGCTTCTTACGCTCGTATCAATGCATTTGGATTCGTCGAGACTCCGTACCGCAAGGTTGTTAAGGGCAAGGTAACTGACAAGATCCAGTACCTAACCGCTGACGAAGAAGACGTACACGTTATTGCGCAGGCAAACTCGCTGCTTAATGACGACAACACTTTCCAGGATGACAAAGTATTGGTTCGCACCAAGGGTGGCGAAGTTGATTACATCCCAGGAACTGAAGTTGACTTCATGGACGTTTCACCGCGCCAGATGGTTTCCGTTGCAACTGCAATGATTCCGTTCTTGGAGCATGATGATGCAAACCGCGCACTTATGGGTGCGAACATGCAACGTCAGGCTGTGCCATTGCTACGCAGTGAATCACCATATGTTGGTACCGGTATGGAATACCGCGCAGCTAAGGATGCTGGCGATGTAATCGTTGCAACTGGATCTGGCGTTGTTTCTGAAGTTTCCGCTGACTCCATCACAATTCAGGAAGATGCCGGAAAGCACATTACTTATGCAGTGCGAAAGTTTGATCGTTCAAACCAGGGCACTTGCTACAACCAGCGCCCAATCATTGGTGAAGGCGATCGCGTTGAAGCTGGCCAGGTAATTGCTGACGGTCCATGTACTGAAAACGGTGAAATGGCTCTTGGTCGTAACCTGCTTGTGGCATTCATGCCATGGGAAGGTCACAACTACGAAGATGCGATCATCCTTAACCAGCGTCTTGTGCAAGATGACGTGCTTTCTTCAATTCACATTGAAGAACATGAAATTGATGCCCGCGACACCAAGCTTGGTCCAGAGGAAATCACTCGCGATCTTCCTAACCTTTCAGACGAAGTTCTAGCTGACCTTGATGAGCGCGGCATCATTCGCATTGGTGCGGATGTTGTTCCAGGCGACTTGTTGGTTGGCAAGGTAACACCTAAGGGTGAAACTGAACTAACTCCTGAAGAGCGTTTGCTTCGTGCAATCTTTGGTGAGAAGGCTCGCGAAGTTCGCGATACTTCTTTGAAGGTTCCACACGGTGAATCTGGCAAGGTAATCGGCGTTCGAGTATTTGATTCATCTGAAGGTGACGATCTACCTCCAGGTGTTAACCAAATCGTTCGCGTGTACATCGCCCAGAAGCGCAAGATCACCGAAGGTGACAAACTTGCTGGCCGTCACGGTAACAAGGGTGTTATCTCCAAGATTCTTCCACCAGAAGATATGCCGTTCCTTGAAGATGGAACTCCAGTTGATGTTGTGCTGAACCCACTTGGTGTTCCAGGACGTATGAACATCGGTCAGATTCTGGAAGTCCACTTAGGTTGGATTGCATCTCGCGGTTGGGAAATCGAAGGTGACCCTGAATGGGCAAAGCACCTTGTTAAGGAAGCACGTTCGGTTGCTCCAGGAACAAAGTTGGCCACACCGGTCTTCGATGGCGCCAAGGAAGATGAAATCGGCGGACTGCTTACTTCAACTCGTAAGACTGCAGACGGACTTAGCTTGGTTGGCGAAAACGGAAAGGCCAAGTTATTTGACGGCCGCTCCGGTGAACCATTCCCAGGCGAGATCTCAGTTGGCTACATGTACATCTTGAAGCTTCACCACTTGGTGGACGACAAGATTCACGCTCGTTCAACTGGTCCTTACTCAATGATTACCCAGCAGCCGTTGGGTGGTAAGGCACAGTTCGGTGGCCAGCGCTTTGGTGAAATGGAAGTGTGGGCTCTTGAGGCTTACGGTGCTTCCTATGCACTACAAGAGTTGTTGACTATCAAGTCCGACGATGTTCTTGGTCGCGTTCGCGTGTACGAAGCCATCGTTAAGGGCGAGAACATTCCTGAACCAGGTATCCCTGAATCCTTCAAGGTACTTATCAAGGAAATGCAGTCACTATGTCTGAATGTGGAAGTTCTTTCAAGCGATGGTTCCGCCATCGAATTGCGAGACACCGCTGAAGAAGTCTTCCGCACCGCTGAAGAACTTGGAATCGACCTGTCGCGCCGTGAGTCGCTCAGCGTCGAAGAACTCTGATCCCGGTCAGATACAGACGAACCCCGAAACTTAACTAGAAATAGAGGAACTCAAAGTGTTGGACGTCAACTTCTTCGACGAACTACGGATCGGCCTAGCTAGCGCCGAGAACATCCGTTTGTGGTCGCATGGTGAAGTCAAGAAACCAGAAACAATTAACTACCGCACACTCAAGCCAGAGCGCGATGGTCTTTTCTGCGAAAAGATCTTCGGACCGACTCGTGACTGGGAATGTTACTGCGGTAAGTACAAGCGCGTGCGATTCAAGGGAATCGTTTGTGAGCGATGTGGCGTTGAAGTCACACGTTCCAAGGTTCGCCGCGAACGCATGGGTCACATCGAACTTGCTGCACCAGTAACACACATCTGGTACTTCAAGGGCGTACCTAGCCGTCTTGGTTACTTACTTGATCTAGCTCCAAAGGATCTAGAAAAGGTAATTTACTTCGCTGCTTACATGATCACTTCGGTTGACGAAGCTGCTCGTCGTGAAGACCTTCCTAGCTTGGAAGCTCGTCTAAACGAAGATCGCAACAACCTGATCAAGAAGCGCGATGCCGACGTCGATACTCGCCTAAAGAAGATGGAAGCTGACTTAGCTGAACTTGAAGCTGAAGGCGCCAAGGCAGACGTAAAGCGCAAGGTTCGCGAATCTGGTGAACGTGAAGTTACCCAGATCCGCAAGCGCGAAGATGCAAAGATCGATCGTCTGGTCAAGGTATTTGATCGCTTCCGCACTCTTAAGGTCCAGGACCTTGAAGGTGACGAAATGCTTTACCGCGAAATGCGTGACCGTTTCGGTCGCTACTTCAAGGGTGGCATGGGCGCTGCAGCCATCAAGGCTCGTTTGGAAACATTCGACCTAGAAGCAGAAGCAGTAAAGCTAAAAGACATCATCATTAACGGCAAGGGTCAAAAGAAGACTCGTGCACTTAAGCGTCTCAAGGTTGTTAACGCATTCTTGAACACCACAAACCACCCAGCCGCAATGGTCTTGGATGCAGTTCCGGTTATTCCACCAGATCTACGTCCGATGGTTCAGCTTGATGGTGGCCGTTTCGCGACTTCAGATCTAAACGATCTGTACCGTCGCGTTATCAACCGCAACAACCGTCTAAAGCGTCTGCTTGATCTTGGTGCACCTGAGATCATCGTTAACAACGAAAAGCGCATGCTTCAGGAATCTGTTGACGCGTTGTTCGATAACGGTCGTCGCGGTCGTCCAGTAACTGGTCCGGGTAACCGTCCGCTTAAGTCACTGTCCGACATGCTTAAGGGTAAGCAAGGTCGCTTCCGCCAGAACCTTCTTGGCAAGCGCGTTGACTACTCAGGTCGTTCCGTAATTGTTGTTGGTCCACAGCTAAAGCTGCACCAGTGTGGTCTGCCTAAGCAGATGGCGTTAGAACTTTTCAAGCCTTTCGTAATGAAGCGCTTGGTTGATCTAAACCACGCACAAAACATCAAGAGCGCAAAGCGCATGGTTGAACGTCAGCGTTCAGTTGTTTGGGATGTACTTGAAGAAGTAATTACCGAGCATCCAGTTCTGCTTAACCGCGCACCTACTTTGCACCGTTTGGGTATCCAAGCCTTCGAGCCACAGCTCATTGAAGGTAAGGCAATCCAGATTCACCCACTTGTATGTACAGCATTCAACGCTGACTTCGACGGTGACCAGATGGCGGTACACGTACCACTTTCTGCGGAAGCTCAGGCTGAAGCCCGCGTACTTATGCTTTCGACAAACAACATTTTGTCGCCAGCAAACGGTCGTCCAATCACATCACCTACCCAGGACATGGTTCTTGGTCTTTACTCGCTAACACGCGATGATGCAGCTGGTGTTGGTGCCGGTCGTGCCTTTGGTTCGCTAGCTGAAGCCATCATGGCTTTTGATCGCAACGAACTTGCATTGCAGTCAAACGTAAAGATTCGTTTGGAAAATGTAGTTACTGAAATGGGTGGCGAATCGTCTTCAAAGACAATCGAAACCACATTGGGTCGCGCATTGTTCAACGAAACACTTCCAGCAAACTACCCGTTTGTTAACGAAGAAGTTAAGAAGTCAAAGCTTGGCGAAGTCATCAATGACCTTGCCGAGCGTTACTCCAAGGTTCAGGTCGCTGCGACTCTGGATGCTTTGAAGGAAGCTGGCTTCCGCTGGGCAACTCGCTCTGGCGTAACTATCTCGTTCGCAGATGTTGTAGCTCCTTCAGCCAAGGCAGGCTTACTTGCTGAAGCTGAAGAAAAGGCTGACAAGATCCAAAAGCAGTACGACCGTGGTTTGATTGCAGACTCCGAGCGTCGCCAGGAACTAATCGAAGTATGGACTGACACAACCAACAAGGTTGCCGAAGCTATGCAGGAAAACTTCCCGACCACTAACCCGGTCTGGATGATGGTTAACTCCGGTGCGCGAGGCAACATGCTTCAGATTCGTCAGATTGCAGGTATGCGTGGTCTGGTAGCAAACCCTAAGGGTGAAATTATTCCTCGCCCTATCAAGAGCAACTTCCGTGAAGGTTTGTCAGTACTTGAGTACTTCATCTCTACACACGGTGCTCGTAAGGGTCTTGCAGATACCGCACTTCGTACTGCTGACTCCGGTTACCTAACTCGTCGTCTAGTTGACGTTTCACAGGATGTAATCATCCGTGAAGAAGACTGTGGCACCGATCGTGGAATCACCAAGGTGATTCGCAAGGCTGATGGCTCTGCGGAAGATTTCTTGGACACCACAATCGCTTCTCGCTGCTTGGCAGAAGAAGTAGTTGCTGGCGGAAAGACATTGTTCGAAGCAGGCCAGGACATCGGCATTCTCGACATTGATGCCATGGTTGCTGCCGGCGTTGACGAAATCAAGGTTCGTTCGGTTCTCACATGTGACAGCCGCTTTGGAACTTGTGCTCGTTGCTACGGTCGTTCCCTTGCAACATCCAAGTTGGTTGACATTGGTGAAGCCGTTGGCATCATCGCTGCTCAGTCAATTGGTGAGCCAGGAACTCAGCTAACTATGCGTACCTTCCACACTGGTGGTGCTGCATCTGACGGTGGAGACATCACACA
>ERZ1022756.488-NODE-488-length-11060-cov-9.493685_pt1 | contig 11060 bp, 10 predicted proteins | sample MGYA00520902_ERZ1022756 | MGnify/ENA primary metagenome ERZ1022756 (study PRJEB33162, sample SAMN09537601) | freshwater metagenome | isolation source: freshwater | place: Canada:Alberta | collected 2017-07 | study: EMG produced TPA metagenomics assembly of the... | reverse complement strand
GACGCGGCATCGCGACTGAGCGGCACCGCAAGCCGGAAAACTGGCTCGCGGCGGTTGGGACGGCTGGCCATGGCATCAAGGCCGAACGCGCGCTGACCCCGGTAACGCGGGCAACCGAAGCCTTGCTGATGGGCCTGCGCCTTGCCGAAGGGGTCGATCTGGCGCGGATCGCGGCGATGAGCGGGGTGCCCGAGGACGCGCTGGTCGATGTCGGGGCAGTCGAGCGGTTGCAGGGTCTGGGTCTGGTCGAGCGGCAGGGGGGCGCCCTGCGCGTGCTTCCGGCGGGTATGCTATTGCTCGATGCGATCCTGCCCGAGGTGGTGGCGCTATAGCCGGGCCATGTTGCCCGGCATGACGGCGCAGCCTATCCTCTGGTGATGATCCCTGACGCACCCCTGCATCCGATCGTCGCCGCATGGCGCGACCGGTTGGCGTTGGAGCAGCGACGGTCGGTGCATACGGTGCGCGCCTATGCCGCAACGGCGCAGCGATTGTGCGAGTTCCTCGGCAGCTATCACGGGGCGGAGGTGGATCCGGCGATGCTTGGTGCGCTTGGTCCCGCTGATCTGCGTGCCTTTCTCGCCGAGCGGCGGGGAGAAGGGCTGTCCAACGCCTCGGCGGCGCGGGAGCTTTCCGCTGTGCGCGGTTTCCTGCGCTTTGCCGGCGGCGAGGGTGCAGCTGTGCCGCAGGTGCGCGGGCCGCGCGTCAAGCGAGGACTGCCGCGCCCCGTTTCCCCTGACGAGGCGGTCAGCCTTGCCGAGGACGTGGCGGAAAGTGCCCGCGAGCCGTGGATGGGTGCGCGCGATTTCGCGCTGCTGATGCTGCTCTATGGCGCTGGCCTGCGTATCGGCGAGGCGCTGTCGCTGACCGGCGCAGCACTTGACGCGGGCGAAGTGCTGCGCGTTACCGGCAAGCGGGGCAAGACGCGGGTCGTGCCGCTGATCCCGCTCGTGCGCGAGGCGCTGGCCGATTATGCCGCGCAATCTCCGCATGACCTTGCCAAGACCGAGCCCTTGTTCCGTGGTGCGCGTGGCGGGCCGCTATCGCCTGCGCTGGTGCGGCGGGCGGTGCAAGGCGCGCGGCGGCGGCTGGGCCTGGGTGAACGGACCACGCCCCACGCGCTGCGCCACAGTTTTGCAACGCATCTGCTCGCCGGGGGCGCCGACCTGCGCAGCCTGCAGGAGCTGCTGGGCCATGCCAGCCTGTCCTCGACACAGGTCTATACGGCCGTTGATGTGGCGCGGTTGATGGATGTCTATGCCAATGCGCATCCACGCGCCTGAGCGGCTTGCCAGCCCCTGATTTCCGCCATAGCTTGGGCGATGCGTGAAGGAGGGGGATACCGTCACGCGCTTCATGAAAGGACCAGCGATCATGACCGCCCTCTCCCCCGCCAGTCCCCCCACCGTCTGGACGCGGTGCTGGGACCATCCAGGCGTGTGGGACAAGACATTTGCTCCGCAGACAATGGTCGAGCTGTTCGAAGGCGCGGCTTCGCGCTTTGCGGACCGCAACCTGCTCGATTTCATGGGGCGCAAATATCGTTTCGCCGAGGTTGCCGATGCCGTTCGGCGCACGGCAAAGGGCTTTCAGGCGATGGGCGTGGGCAAGGGCGACAGGGTCGGCCTGTTCCTTCCCAATGTGCCCCATTATGTCGCGGCCTATTATGGCGCGCTCGCCGCTGGCGCGACGGTGGTCAATTTCTCGCCGCTCTATACCGTCGATGAGCTGGCCTATCAGGTCGAGGATTCAGGCACGAAGCTGCTCGTCACGCTGACGGCTGCGGCGCTGCTGCCGACCGCTCTCAAGGTGCTGGAAGGTTCCAGCCTCGAACGGCTGGTGGTGGGATCAGTGGCAGGCGGCCTGCCCAAGCTCAAGTCGTTCGCCTACCGCTTGTTCAAGCGCGGCGAGACTGCACCGCTACCGCAAGACCCGCGTATCACGCGCTTTTCATCGCTGATCGCCAATGCGGGTGATCCGGACAGGCCGGCGATTGATGCCAATAGCGACGTGGCGCTGATCCAGTATACCGGCGGCACTACAGGCACGCCCAAGGGCGCGCGTCTCTCGCACCAGAATCTGAGCGCCAATGCGCGGCAGGTGAATGCGATCGACCCCGATGTAAGCCGCGAAGACCGTATCCTGGGCGTGCTGCCGTTTTTCCATGTGTTCGCGAACACCTGCGTTCTCAACCGAACGGTGGCCAATGGCGGGGAGATTGTGATGCTGCCCCGTTTTGATGCCGCACAAGCGCTGGCGGCCGTGACGCGCACCCGGGTCACCGCCATGCCGGGTGTGCCGACCATGTATCAGGCGCTGCTCGATCATCCGGACATCGCCAAGACCGACTTTTCGTCGTTGCGGGTTTGCATTTCAGGCGGCGCGCCGATGGCGGCGGAGCTGAAGGCGCGGTTTGAAGCTGTGACCGGGGCCAAGCTGGTCGAAGGCTATGGCCTGACCGAAAGCAGCGGGGTTGTCTCAGTCAACCCGTACGAGAGCGGTGGCCGGCCGGGCACTATCGGCCAGCCGCTGCCGGGAACCAGCGTCCGGCTTGTCGACAAGGAAGACCCGACGCGCGAAGCGGCCGAGGGCGAACCGGGCGAACTGGTGATTTCCGGGCCGCAGATCATGCAAGGCTATTGGAACCGGCCAGAGGCGGATAGCGAGAGTTTCACGCTGCTGGATGGCGGTGCCACGCGCTGGCTGCGCACCGGCGATGTCGCGACCATCGACGATGCTGGCTATGTGCGCATCGTCGACCGGTTGAAGGACATGATCGCAGTCGGCGGCTTTAAGGTCTACCCGTCGGTCCTCGAAACGATCCTTTATCGCCATCCGGCGGTGAAAGAAGCGCTGGTGATCGGCGTGCCCGATGCCTATCGCGGCGAAAGCCCGCGCGCCTATGTGACGCTCGATGCAGACGCACAGCCGATTTCGGGCGAGGAGCTGGCCAGCTGGCTCAATGGGCAATTGGGCAAGCATGAGCGGGTAGACAAGGTCGTCATCCGGCCTAGCATGCCCAAAACGATGATTGGTAAGCTGGACCGCAAGGCATTGCGGCTGGAGATTGCGGCGGAGGGCTTGGGATGATGAGGCGGATTTTGGTGGCGGGATTGCTGGCGACTGCGGTTGTGGCAATGCCTCAGGCGGCATCGGCGCAGGCATCCCCGCGCGAGACCGCAGCCATCCGGGCGCAGGCCAGCCTCACGGCGCTGCGCAAGCATGAGGAGCGGATGATCGCTATCGGCGATCGCATGCTGCGCGCGGCGGGAGCGGCGGGCTGGTGCGATGCCAGCCAGTCGCTGGGCTGGACGCTGGGCGAGCTGGGCCAATATCCCAAGGAATTGCGCCAGCATGTCCGCACCGTGTGGAACCTGCCCGACGGAGCGGTGCTGTTCGTTTCAGCGGTTGCCCCTGATGGCGCGGCGGCTCGTGCTGGCATTCGTGCCGGCACGGGCATTGCGCTGCTCGATGGGATGCAGCCCATGCGCAACCATCTGCAGGAACCGTCGCGCCATGCTCTGGCCAATAGCGAGCGATTGATCGACGAGGCGCTGGCACGCGGGCCGTTATCCATCGAAGCGATCGACAGTGCCGGTGTCCGCAGCACCATTGCGTTGACCGGAGAGCTGGCTTGCGCCTCCCGCTTCGAATTGTCCGCCGAAGACGAAGAACAGGCCTATGCCGACGGCAGCCTGGTTCAGGTGACGGCCGGCATGGGGCGCTATACCGACGGGCGGGATGATGAGCTGGCCGGGGTGATCGCGCATGAGATTGCGCACAATATGTTGCGCCATATCCCGCGCTCTCAGGAAGCCGGCACGCCCAACGACTATCGTCGCTATCTCGGCCGCTATGCGCGCATCTCGCGCAAGATGGAGGAGGAAGCGGACCGGCTGGCGGTTTGGCTGCTCGCGGTCGCGGGCTACGACCCGGAAGCGCCGTTGCGGTTCTGGCAACGCTTTGGCCCGAACAATGACAGCGCGCATCCCTTTGGCCGGCTGCACGATCCCTGGCGGACGAGGGTGGCCTCGATCCAGGATGAACTTGCGATCATGCGGGCCGCAAAGGCTGTCGATCCCGATGCACGGCCGGCGCTGCTCGAACAGCGCAATGCAGATGACACGCCAGTCGGGCCATCGCCCGCTCCGCGTTGATGCCTTGGAAGCGGACGGCCTAGGCCTTATCTGCGCTGTCCCCCATTGAACCGACGAGGCCTGCTATGACTCATTCCACTGCCATTTTTGCCGGCGGCTGTTTCTGGTGCACGGAGGCCGTGTTCCGCAGCCTTGCAGGGGTGGCCGAGGTTGAGAGCGGCTATATCGGCGGTCATGCCGCGAACCCGACTTATAAGGCGGTGTGCAGCGGTTCCACCGGCCATGCCGAGGCAATCCGCATCACCTTTGACCCGGCGGTGATTAGCTATGCCGACCTGCTCGACGTTCATTTCGCGACGCATGACCCGACGCAGCTCAACCGGCAGGGCAATGACATCGGCACGCAATATCGCACCGCCATCTTCCCGCTCGACGATGCGCAGGAGGCCGAGGCGCGCGCTGCGATCGCCCGCGCGCAGGCGGACTGGCCGGCGCCGATCGTTACCACCATCGAAAGCGGCGAGTGGTGGCCGGCGGAGGATTATCATCAGCGCTATTGGGAGGGTGAGGGCCAGCGTAACGGCTATTGCCTGGCAGTTATTCCGCCCAAGCTTGCGAAGCTTCGCAAGAAGCATAGCGACAAGCTGGTCGAGGGGGCTGACTGACATTTGTGCCGCCCCGGAACAGGCCGGGGCGAAGCCGCGCTGGGCCGCAAAGCCGCGCGACGATTTCGGCTTTCAACCTTTGGGCCACTTGCACTACGGCAAGGCTGCTGAAGCGAGGAGATGCGCGTGAGGAAGGTTCGCAAGGCAGTTTTTCCGGTGGCGGGCCTCGGCACGCGCTTCCTTCCCGCGACCAAAGCAATTCCTAAGGAAATGCTGCCGATCGTTGATCGCCCGCTGATCCAATATGCTGTCGATGAAGCGCGCGAGGCGGGCATCGAGCAGATGATCTTCGTCACCGGCCGCGGCAAGAGCGCGATCGAGGATCATTTCGACATCGCCTTCGAGCTCGAGCGGACGATGACCGATCGTGGCAAGGATATCAGCATTCTTGATGCAACCCGGCTGGGACCGGGCAATTGCGCCTATGTCCGTCAGCAAGAGCCGCTCGGCCTGGGCCATGCCATCTGGTGCGCGCGCGACATTGTCGGCGATGAACCTTTCGCCATTTTCCTTCCCGACGAGTTCATGTGGGGTTCGCCCGGCTGCATGAAGCAGATGGTTGATGCCTATGAACGGCTGGGCGGCAATATCATTTCCGTCCTCGAAGTCCCGCGGGAGCAGGTCTCCAGCTATGGCGTGATCGCACCAGGCGCGCAGGATGGAACGATCACGGAGGTCAAGGGTCTCGTCGAAAAGCCCAAGGTGGCGGATGCGCCCTCCAACCTCATCGTTTCTGGACGCTATATTCTGCAGCCCGAAGTGATGCGCGTGCTCGAAGCGCAGGAGAAAGGCGCGGGCGGGGAGATCCAGTTGACCGACGCGATGGCACGGATGATCGGCACCCAGCCGTTCAACGCCGTCACATTTGACGGTCGCCGCTTCGATTGCGGCGCGCATCTGGGCTATGTGGAGGCCAATATCGCGGTCGCCCTTGAACGGCCCGCGCTGCGTGAGCCCTTGCGCGAGCGGATGCGCGTGATGCTGGAAGACTGAGGCGCCTTCCCTCCGACCTTGCCCCGCTTATGGCGCGGTTCAGCCAGAGCGGTCTAAACAGCTCCACCAAACCGGACACAGCCCTTCGACAAGCTTAGAGCGAACGGGTAGGGTGCGTGCAGAGGTTTGTTTCGTGGAGGTTTTTTCGTCATGCTCAAGACGCTGCTGATTGCAACCGCCGCGCTTGCCCTGTCCGGCTGTATCGCGCGGGCCGCCGTGGATGTGGTAACCGCTCCGGTGCGGGCCGGTGCGCAGATTGTCGACTGGACCACCACCAGCCAAGAGGAAGCCGACCGCAATCTGGGCCGCAATGTGCGGCAGCGTGAGGAAGCCATCGGCCGGCTCGAGCGTCAGCGGCGCGAGGCTGCCGAGGATTGCGAGGACGGCAACGAAGACGCCTGCGAGCGCACTGCTGAGCTTGACCGCGAGATCATGCGGTTGAGGGATGCGCCCACACCGCGATAACATCAGCCTCTAGGCCGCCGCTCTTTTGAGCCGGTCATTGATGGCAAGCCCCAGTCCCTCATGCGGGATGGGCATGATGGCGATAGCCGGCTTTGCGCTTGTGGCCCCTGCGTGGAGTGCATCGAACAGCCGCGCCGCCGCTTCGCTGAGGTTGGCGCTCTCGCTCAACTGGTAATCGCACTCTCCGGGGCCAAAACCGATCACGAACGTTTCGGCGGGCGGAGCGGCGCAATCGACCAGCACTGGCTTGCCGGGTGCATAGTGGCTCGCGATCTGACCAGGTGCGGTGATTTTGCCGCTTGTGTCACTTTCCACCGGCAATCCGGTAGCCGCAGTTAGCATGTCCGGCGTTATCGGGCCGGGACGCAGCAGGATCAGCCGGTCAGCGCGTGGCGCCACAATAGTCGATTCCAGCCCTTCGCTGCATGGTCCGCCATCGATGACGAGCGGGATGCGCCCGCCCAGCGTGGCGAGCACATGCGCGGCCTTGGTCGGGCTGACGCTGCCGCTCACATTGGCGGAGGGCGCGGCAAGGGCGCGGTCGTCTCCTAGAATGGCGCGCATCACGGGGTGTGCCGGGTGGCGCAGCGCGACCGTATCGAGGCCTGCCGTGGCCAGTGTCGCGACCGGGCAGGAGGCTGTGCGGGGCACAACGATCGTCAGCGGGCCCGGCCAAAAGGCCTCGGCAAGTGCCTGCGCACCTGCGTCAAATGTGCCGATGCGCCGCGCCTGTGCCATGCTGCCGACATGAATAATCAGCGGGTTGAAGGAAGGTCGCCCCTTCGCTTCGTAAATGCCCGCCACCGCTTCGGCATTGGTCGCATCGGCGGCGAGGCCGTAGACGGTCTCCGTCGGGATGGCGACACAGCCGCCCGCGTCGAGAATGGCGCACGCCTGTTCCATTGCCTCTTGCCCGAACGGACGGACGCGGGTTTCGAACGGGGCGGGGCTTGAGGCGTTCACGCGGGCCGCTATAGCCACGCTGCCGCTTGCGGCAAGCCAACCCTTTGCGACTCCCAGCAGACCGGACACCCGCCGTGACCTATGTTCCGCCCGTCACCGAACAACGCTTTGTGCTCGACCATGTGGTGAAGATCGGCGAACTCGCCGAAAATCCCCGTTTTGCCGGTGCATCGCCTGATATGGTGGACGCGATCCTTGATGGGATTGGCCAGCTTGCGGCAGGCGAATATGCCCCGCTCAACCGCCATGGCGACACGCACAATCCGCAATGGCGCGATGGCAAGGTGACCATGCCGGAAGGCTTTAAGGCGGCGTATCGTGCCTTTGTCGAGGGCGGTTGGGGCAGCATCGACGGACCGGAAGCCTATGGCGGGCAGGGGCTGCCCTTCACGCTGGCAGGCTGCGTCATTGAATCGCTCGGCACCGCGAACATGGGGCTGACCCTCATCAATCTGCTGACCCCCGGGTCGATCCATGCGCTGATGGCCTATGGCAGCGAGGAGCAGAAGGCGCTGTGGCTGCCCAAGCTCGTTTCCGGCGAATGGAACGGGACGATGAACCTGACCGAGCCCGGCGCAGGCAGCGATGTCGGTGCGCTGAGGACGATGGCCGAGCCGGCGAACGACGGGCTGTGGCGCATCAAGGGCCAGAAAATCTACATTACGTTCGGCGAGCATGACCTGACCGACAATATCGTCCATCTGGTGCTGGCCCGGACGCCGGATGCGCCCGCGGGTACGCGCGGCATATCCCTGTTCCTCGTGCCGAAGTACCGGCTTGATGAGGCAGGGCAGCCGACGATCGACAATGGTGTGCGCTGCCGGTCGATCGAGCATAAGCTGGGCCTCCATAACAGCCCGACCTGCGTCATGGCCTATGGCGAGGACGGGGTGGACAGCCTTGGCGAGCTGATCGGCGAAGTGAATGGCGGCATGCGCGCGATGTTCGTGATGATGAACAATGCCCGCCTGATGGTCGGCAATCAGGGCATCCAGATCTCCGAACGCGCGACGCAACAGGCGGTCGGCTATGCGCGGGACCGGGTGCAGTCGGCTCGGGCGAGCGCACCCGGCGCGGGGCCAGTCGCGATCATCGAGCATCCCGACGTGCGCCGGATGCTTTTGCGCATGAAGGCGCTGACGCAAGGGGCGCGGGCGCTGGTCTATTATGCCTGCGGGCAGGTCGATCGTGGCACGCTGGGTGACAGCGCGGCGGCGATGCGTGCCGAAGTGCTGACCCCGCTCGCCAAATCATGGGCGACCGATGCGGGCTGCGAGGTCGCGAGCATCGGCATCCAGGTGCATGGCGGCATGGGTTTCGTCGAGGAAACCGGAGCTGCGCAGCATTATCGCGATGCGCGTATCGCGCCGATCTATGAAGGCACCAACGGCATTCAGGCTGCCGATCTGGTCGGGCGCAAACTGGGCATCGGTAATGGCGAGCCGCTCGACGCGCTGATTACGGACATTGCCGCGGGCGCGCACAATGAGGCTGCGCTGGAACGTCTCGCAAGCGACTGTGCCGAAGTCACCACATGGATGCGCAGTGCTGATGTCGATGACCGGCTCGCCGGCAGCGCCGATTTCCTCGCCATGCTCTCGGTTGCGACAGCCGGCTGGTTGATGGCCGAACAGCTGAAGGCCGCACAGGGCATGCGCGCGCGGGGAGAGGCTGATCCCGTCTTCCTCGATGGCAAGATCGCTGCCGCCCGCTTCTTCCTAGACCGGATTGTGCCCGAGGCATCGGGACGCAAGGCTGGTGCGATGGCGGGGGCAGGGGGCCTTTATGCCATCGACTCCGCCGCCTTTGCGGCATGAGCCCCGCGCGGCACGAGGGAGCTTATACCATCGACGTCGCGCTCGATTACCGGATCGAGCAGCCGACCAGCATTCTCCTTGCCATTGAGGCATTGGAGGATGGTGAACAGACGCTGGCCGGTGAAGAGCTGAGCATCAACGGTGCGGTTCAGGCGCCTTCTCCGCGCAGCTCAGGCCCCGCCCGCTATCGCTGGATAGAGGCGGCGGCGGGCGATCTTTCGATCCGGTATCGCGCCGAGGCGCGGGTGGCGCGCGACCTTGCCGAGCTCAACACGCTGCCGCTGACGCCCTATGCCGCGCTGCCGCCGGAGGTTGCCCCCTGGCTATTCGCCAGCCGCCATTGCGACCCGACCCGCTTTGAACGCATCCTCGCCGACGAAATGAACTTGCCCGCAGGCTGGGTGGCGGACGGCAGCACGATCGCGTTGATCCGCGACTGGATCAAAGGCCATCTGTCCTACGAACCCGTCAGCACTGCGGAAACGACCGCAACCGATACCTATATCGCGCGCGCCGGCGTATGCCGGGATTATGCGCATCTGATGATCGCGCTGGCCCGTGCTGCCGGCGTGCCGGCGCGCTTCGTCTCTTCATATGCCTATCAGCTCGACCCGCCGGATTTCCATGCGGTCGCCGAAGTGTGGATGGCCGGGCGCTGGCACATGGTCGACGCGACCGGCCTTGCGCCCGAACAAAGCCTGGTGCGCATCGCCCGGGTGAGCGACGCGGTCGATGCCAGTTTCATGACCATTTTCGGCAGCGCGGAGATGCTGGCGCAGCGGGTGACTGTGTCGCGGCTCTAGGCCGAACCGGAAGAGCTCAGGCCGCCGCGAACAGCGGCAGATCCTCCGGCGGGGCTTCACCATCGCTGGCAAAGCCGCTCAGAGTAACCCCCATCAGGCGAATGCCCAGCGGCGGCGGCAGTTCAGCGAGCAGCAGTTCCCGGGCAATCGCCAGCATCTCTGCATGGCTTGCGACCGGCCGGTCGAGCGTGCGCGACCGGGTGATGATCCGGAAATCGGTGAATTTCAGTTTCAGCGTGACTGTGCGGGCAGGGGGTTCATCCTTGCTCTGGCAACGCGACCAGACGGTATCGGCGATCATCGCCAGCGCCTCCGTGAGCTCACCTTCCTCGGAAAGATCATGTTCGAAGGTGCGTTCGGCGCCGAGCGACTTGCGCTGCCGATCCTCACGCACAGGGCGGTCATCGCGCCCCATCGCCATGTCGAGCAGCCAGTCGGCGCCGTGGCGAAATTCGGCGGCGAGCGTCTCACGCGGGCAGGCGGCAAGATCGGCGACAGAGATGAGGCCCATCGCCTCCAGCCGCCCCGCGGTCACCGGCCCGACGCCGTGCAATCGCCGCACGGACAGGCGCTGCACAAACTCTGCCTCGCCCCCCGGCGGCACGACGGTGAGGCCGTCGGGCTTATTCTCGTCAGAGGCAAGCTTGGCGACCAGCTTGTTGGTGGAAACGCCCGCCGATGCGGTGAGGCCGGTTTCGGCGCGGATACGCTCGCGGATGCGCTGCGCGGTCCAGGTCGCGCTGCCGACGCCCGCCTTGTCAGCGGTGACATCGAGATAGGCTTCGTCGAGGCTGAGCGGCTGTACCGCATCGGCATAGTCGGCGAAAATGGCCCGGATCTGCTGCGAAACGCTGCGATAGACGTCAAACCGGGGTTTGACGAAGATGAGGTCGGGGCATTGCCGCGCGGCAGTGACGCTGGGCATGGCAGAACGCACGCCATAGCGCCGCGCCTCATAGCTGGCGGCAGCCACCACTCCCCGCCGGCTCGACCCGCCCACTGCCACCGGCCGGCCGCGCAGAGCAGGATTGTCGCGCTGTTCGACGGACGCGAAAAAGGCATCCATGTCGACATGGATGATCTTTCGGCACGGCGGGGCTGCGGCGTCGGCCATGACGCAATGTTCCTACCATGTTCCGCAGGCCTGCTCAAGCGCCGGGTCTTGACGGTGCGCCAGCGCGCTGCCATTTGCCCGGTCACGGTGCGGGTATAGCATAGTGGTAATGCTCTAGCCTTCCAAGCTAGCTAGAGGGGTTC
>ERZ1022756.487-NODE-487-length-11062-cov-22.641773_pt1 | contig 11062 bp, 10 predicted proteins | sample MGYA00520902_ERZ1022756 | MGnify/ENA primary metagenome ERZ1022756 (study PRJEB33162, sample SAMN09537601) | freshwater metagenome | isolation source: freshwater | place: Canada:Alberta | collected 2017-07 | study: EMG produced TPA metagenomics assembly of the... | reverse complement strand
CAAGGTCCTACCGGGATCTTCCGCTTCGGATGTTCGAATTCGGAACTGTGTACCGATACGAAAAATCTGGCGTGGTTCACGGACTCACCAGGGTGCGGGGGATGACTCAAGACGACGCTCATCTTTTTGTGACCTTGGAAGACATGGAGTCCGAGCTAACGTCGGTACTGAAATTTGTATTAGACCTGCTTCGGGACTACGGGCTCACAGATTTCTATCTTGAGCTTTCAACCCGTGATCCAGATAACGAGAAATTTGTTGGAAACGATGCGCTTTGGGAGAAGGCGACCGCGACTTTGTCAAAAGTGGCAACTGATTCGGGTTTGGAACTAGTTCCGGATCCGGGTGGGGCTGCATTCTATGGTCCGAAGATTTCTGTTCAAGCACGCGACGCCATTGGAAGAACTTGGCAGATGTCTACTATTCAGTTGGATTTCAATTTGCCGGACCGTTTCGAGATGGAATACACCGCAAGCGATGGAACAAAGAAGACACCCGTGATGATTCACCGAGCCCTTTTTGGATCCATTGAAAGGTTCTTTGCTGTTTTGACCGAGCACTACGCTGGCCACTTTCCTCCGTGGCTTGCACCGGTACAAGTTATGGGAATTCCCGTTGCCGATGAGTTTGCTCCATATCTGTCAACGGTTATTTCAAAACTAAAATCTCGTGGTGTTCGTGCTGAGATCGACGTAAGTGATGATCGAATGCAAAAAAAGATTCGAAATCACACTAAGAACAAGATTCCTTTTCAACTTATTGCTGGAGGGGATGATCGGGATAGCAATTCCGTCAGCTTCAGGTATCGAAACGGGGAACAGGTTAATTCGATTGCCGTTGATGACGCCATCGCCTTAATCATCGAAGCTATTGAATCAAAGAAGCAGGTCTAGATGAGTGGGCCCGAATTTCTCCCTGGGGTCCCTGATAACTATCAGCGTCTTTGGACGCCACATCGCTTGGTCTACATACAAAACGGCCAACAGCCAAAAAAGGAAGAGTGCCCGTTTTGCTTGGCGCCACAAGGGTCCGATGAAGATGGCCTAATTGTCTTCCGCGGGGAGAGTTGTTTCGTTTTACTAAATCTTTTTCCCTACAACTCGGGCCACCTGCTTGTTTGCACCTACCGTCATGTTGCTGGCTACGAAGACACCACAGCCGAAGAAGCCGCCGAAATGGCGGCTCTTTGCAAACGCGGAATGCAAGTACTTAGGAAAGTGGCGAAGGCTCAAGGTTTCAATTTGGGAATGAATCAAGGTGAGCTTGCTGGAGCGGGAATCGCTGAGCACCTTCACCAGCACATTGTTCCTCGCTGGACCAATGACTCCAATTTCTTTCCAATAATCGCTCAAACTAAGGCGATACCAAGGCTCTTGGGTGAGGTTAGAGCAGAGGTTCAAAAGGCTTGGTTGGACCAGTAGATTTCCAGATTTGGCGAGATACAATATCTGGATGACCCCATCGAAAAGCGAATCGACTCCATTAGTTAAGCGTGGCCTGGCAGAAATGCTTAAAGGTGGCGTGATCATGGATGTTGTTAATGCCGAGCAGGCAAAGATTGCCGAGGATGCCGGCGCCGTCGCGGTAATGGCGCTCGAGCGCGTACCCGCTGACATTCGTGCCCAAGGTGGCGTCGCCCGAATGAGTGACCCAGACTTAATTGAGCAGATTATCGCCACAGTCTCCATCCCCGTGATGGCCAAAGCTCGAATCGGTCACTTTGTTGAGGCTCAGGTACTGGAGTCCTTGAAAGTGGATTACATAGATGAGTCTGAAGTTCTTTCGCCTGCTGACTACATCAATCACATTGATAAGTGGAAGTTCGACATTCCATTTGTTTGCGGTGCAACAAATCTGGGCGAAGCGCTTAGGAGAATTACTGAGGGTGCTGCAATGATTCGCTCTAAGGGCGAAGCTGGAACCGGCGATGTGTCAGAAGCTACCAAGCACATAAGAACTATTCTGGGCGAGATCAATGTTCTAGCTTCAAAGACCGAGGATGAACTCTACGTTGCAGCAAAGGAACTTCAAGCTCCTTATGATCTCGTGAGAGAAGTTGCTAGGACGAAGAAACTACCAGTTGTTTTATTTGTTGCTGGAGGTGTTGCAACTCCCGCAGACGCAGCCATGATGATGCAGCTAGGAGCGGATGGAGTCTTTGTTGGCTCCGGAGTGTTTAAATCAGGAGAGCCGGCTAAGCGTGCGGCAGCTATTGTCAAGGCGGTTGCGGCGTTCAATGACGCTTCGGTAATTGCTGAAGCATCCAGAGGGCTTGGTGAGGCAATGGTTGGAATTAACGTTAAGGATCTTCCTGCTCCTCATCGACTTTCGGAGCGCGGTTGGTAATTGCGCATCGGTGTTTTAGCTCTTCAAGGTGACGTAAGAGAGCACATCAGCACGCTAAGAGGACTCTCGTGCGAGACTGTGGAAGTTCGAAAAGCAACTGAGCTTGAGAAGCTAGATGGTTTAGTTCTTCCCGGTGGCGAGTCCACAACAATTTCCAAACTCTTAGACATCTTTGACCTGAGAAATCCAATACTCGATTTTATTAGCGCAGGGAATGCCGTTTTTGGTACATGTGCTGGAATGATAACCCTGGCAAAGGAAGTAATTGATAGCGCGTCTGGACAGCAAAGTCTGGGTGTACTTGATATATCTGTCCGCAGGAATGCATTTGGTTCGCAGCTTGACTCATTCGAACAGTCGCTAGATTTCGACAACGTGCCAGTCAATGTTGCATTCATTAGAGCTCCTATCGTCGAACGGGTGGGGGATGGGGTTCAAGTTCTGGCTAGTCTTGATGATGGTCGCGTTGTAGCTGTTCGGCAGAACAACATTCTCGCAACTGCTTTTCACCCTGAGATTACTGGGGAAACCCAAGTGCATGATTATTTTTTAGAGATGATTCGGCTCCACAAGTGACATTCGATTTAGAATTTATAGCGAAGCGGATCTAGGAGAAGAATGTCCGGTCATTCCAAGTGGGCCACTACTAAGCACAAGAAGGCGATTATTGATTCTCGTCGTGCAAAGCTTTTTGCCAAACTCATCAAGAACATTGAAGTCGCCGCAAGAATTGGTGGAGCTGATATGGATGGAAACCCAACTCTTTATGACGCGGTCCAGAAGGGTCGCAAGAGCTCGCTTCCAAACGACAACATTGAAAGAGCCATCAAGAGAGGCTCTGGACAAGATGCAGACGCGGTGGAGTATCAGACTATTTTCTACGAAGGCTATGGTCCAAACGGAATCGCCATTCTCATCGAATGCCTAACTGACAACAAAAATCGAGCCGCTGCTGATGTTCGTCTTGCCGTGAGCCGAAACGGTGGAACCATGGCTGATCCCGGAAGTGTTTCCTATTTGTTCAGTAGGAAGGGAGTAATCACTATAGAGCGAACAGCTTCGGCATCTGAGGACCAAATTCTTGAGATTGGACTAGAGCATGGTCTTGAGGACATAGAAACGCGAGATAGTAGTTTTGTTTTGACAACTGACCCGTCTTCTATGGTGGCGGTCCGCACCGCTCTACAAAATGCCGGCTTGGACTACGAAAGTGCGGATGTTGAGTTTGTGCCAGCAGCGTCAATCCCGGTTGATGTTGAAACGGCGAAGACTGTTATCAAACTAATTGATGCTTTAGAAGACTCCGATGAGGTCCAAAGCGTCTATTCAAACTTTGATATTTCAGCAGAAGTTCTTGCCGAGCTAGAAGCATAATTGTGACCAGAATTCTGGGTGTCGATCCTGGATTAACAAGGTGTGGCATAGGTGTGATCGACTTATCCAAATCTCGCAAGACCACCTTGGTTTACGTTGGGGTAATTGAGTCTGACAAAGAAGCGGAACTTGACGCTCGAATAGGTCTTATCGGAACAGCGCTTGATGACATGATTGTTCGGTTCGCTCCGAATGTGATCGCCATTGAAAGAGTGTTTTCACAGCAGAATCTCAATTCGGTTATGGGGACTGCCCAAATTTCCGGGGTCGCCATTTTTCTAGCGCATAAACATCAGATTCCAATAGCGATGCACACCCCCACAGAGGTGAAGGCTGCGGTTACTGGTTCAGGCCGAGCTGGAAAGGCGCAAGTTGGGACTATGGTGGCTAAATTGCTGGGTCTTCAGGACATTCCGAAGCCGGCTGATGCCGCGGATGCCCTTGCAATAGCAATTTGCCAAGGCTATAGGGGAGTGAACTCATCCTCGAGCTACACGAAGGCTCAGCAGAAGTGGCACTCCGCGGTGAAATCAGCAAGAGGCAAATCAAAACCGTAGTTAGGCTAAGTTCGTGATTGCCTCAGTGTCTGGAAAAGTACGCGCTTCGTTGCCTGAGGCGTTAGTGGTTGACGTTGGCGGTGTCGGGCTGTTAATCAACACTACAAATCGCGTATCTGGGGCTTTTTCAGAAAATGACCATGCGGACCTATTCACGGTATTAATTGTTCGTGAGGACTCACTCACCCTTTACGGATTTTCAGAGCAATCCGATTTGGAAACCTTTGAGCTGCTGAGATCGGTTTCGGGTGTTGGAGCTAAATCCGCGCTAGGAATCCTGGGCGCGCTTTCTGCAGCGCAAATTAGAGATGCGGTATCCCAGGAATTGGATTCCGTGTTCAAGAGCGTTACTGGAATTGGCGCCAAGACCGCAAAGTTGATAATCCTCACCTTGGCGGGAAAGTTACCTGCGGGACCTAAGGGGTCAGGAAAGCAATCAAATAGCCCGATTGCCATCGAGGCACTGATCGGCCTAGGTTACAAAGAAAATGACGCGTTGCGGGCCGTTGCATCAGTTTCTCAAGGTGACATTTCCGAGAAGGAAGTCCTAAAACTTGCTCTACAGCTGCTTGCAAAGGGCACGGCCAAGTGAACGATCTACTGAACCCAGCTGTAACTGAAAGCGATCTGGCGTTTGAGTCAGCCCTGCGCCCAACAACCTTGGATGAATTCATTGGACAGGCTAATGTTTCGAAGCAACTTGGTCTCTTACTTAAGGCAGCCGCCATTCAAAATCGATCTCCAGATCACATTCTTCTTGCTGGGCCACCGGGACTGGGTAAGACGACACTAGCCATGATCATTGCTGCAGAGGTTGGATCGGGTTTGCGAATTTCAAGCGGTCCAACAATTCAGCATGCTGGAGATTTGGCAGCGATTCTCTCTTCTCTTTCCGCGGGAGAAGTACTTTTCATCGATGAGATCCATCGAATGGCAAGACCTGCAGAAGAGCTTCTTTACCTTGCGATGGAGGATTTCCGAGTAGATGTGATGGTTGGTAAGGGAGCTGGGGCGTCATCGATTTCCCTGGAACTTGAACCCTTCACACTTGTCGGTGCTACTACTCGATCAGGGATGTTGCCAAACCCGCTGCGCGATCGATTTGGCTACACTGCAAATCTCGAGTTTTATGCACACTCTGATTTATCCTCGGTGCTCTCAAGGGCCTCTAGGCAACTTTCTTTGGAGGCGCACGACGAAGCCCTAGCACTAATTGCAAGTAGATCTAGGGGAACACCGCGGGTTGCAAACCGCCTGCTTCGCAGGGTGCGTGATTTTGCCTTGGTCGACGGTCATAAAGTTGTGACTGTTGACGTTGCTAATAAAGCCCTTGAACTTTACGAGGTCGACTCACTTGGCTTGGACAGACTCGATAAACAGATTCTTGAAGCCTTAATCGTCAAATTTGAAGGTAGGCCAGTTGGCCTATCCACCCTGTCTGTAGCCGTCGGGGAAGAGCCGGACACAATTGAGGCAGTTGTTGAGCCGTATCTGTTGAGAGAGGGGCTTATTCAAAGGACCACCAAGGGCAGGCAAGCTACATCATTGGCCTATCGCCATCTAGGGCTGAAAGAGGTTAGTTAGCTGGGCCTTGGCCCCCCAGTTATAATTAGGAGCGCGCAAAGGCGGCAATTTTTTTAACGTTAGGTTCAAATGGACGACACTCTGTTTTTTTTCATGGCTCTAACCCTCCTGGGTGTATGGATTTTCGTTTCTGGTAGAAGACGAAAGAAAGCAGCCGAGGAACTTAGAAGCCAAGTTGTTAAAGGCGCATTCGTCATGCTCACTAGCGGAATTTACGGCAGCATCGTAAACGTCAAGGATGATCGGGTCGAATTAGAGACCGCACCAGGGCAAAAATTAACCGTAGCTATCGGGGCTGTTCGGAGCATTGAGAAAAAACTGGTTAAGCCAGCGGCTAGAAAGGCTTCGAGTCCTGCTTCTAAAACAAAAACTCCGGATGCCAAGACTCGAGCAAAGCCCACCAAATCAGGTTCTTCGAAATAGCGAGGAATTGAACTTTGGCTACTAGCAGCACGGTAAAGTCCGCACGTAAATCTTTGGTTTGGCTGTTTGTCATAATCGCAGGGTTTACTGGACTAATCGGTTTTGGGTCACTCGCGGATGAGAACGCTAGCTTTACACCAAAACTCGCTCTCGATTTACAAGGTGGCACCCAAGTAATTCTCGCTCCGCTATTGCTTGATGGTCAAGCTGTCACAACTGAGCAGCTAGACCAGGCGGTGGCAATCATTCGCCAGCGTGTTGACGCTAGTGGTGTCAGCGAATCTCAGGTAACAACCCAGGGTGACACCAACATTATTGTGTCGATACCTGGTGTCCCAGACGAGAACACACTTGCGCTAATCAAAGCTTCTGCGAAATTAGAGTTCCGCGCGGTACTGGTTACTAGCCAAGGTTTACCTTTGAGTTCAGTGGACGGAGCAGATGCTGCAGACGGTACGGAGGCGACGGATCCTGCGCCAGCCGAGACCCCGGCTCCAGAGCAGGCGGCTCCGGTAGATGCCAGTGACCTAAATTGGATCACGCCCGAGATCCAAAAGGAATTTGATGAGCTCGACTGTTCGACAGCATTTAGGGAACCGGGGCAGATTGACGATCCAAAGATTCCGTTGGTTACCTGTGATGTAAGCGGGACAGCAAAATTTATTCTCGGCCCAGTTGAAGTTGATGGCGCCAACATCGCGGACGCTTCGAATGGAACCGTGCAATCTTCGACCGGGGCATCGACAAACACTTGGGCGGTGAACCTTGAGTTTGACCCAGTCGGCTCCACGGCTTTTGCGACCGTGACACAGAGATTGTTCCCACTTGATCAACCGAGAAATCAGTTTGCCATCACTCTTGATGGGTTCGTGATTACAGCACCTACTACACAAGCAGTAATTTCCAATGGATCAGCGCAGATTACTGGAAGTTTTGATAGAGATAGCTCCAAGGTATTGGCAGATCAGTTGAAGTATGGTTCCCTCCCGATCGGGTTTGAGGTACAAAGTCAAGAGAACATCTCGGCAACCCTTGGTCAGGATCAGCTGACAGGTGGACTGATAGCCGGTCTTATTGGTTTGATTCTTGTTGTGATCTATTCCGCTTTCCAGTATCGCGGATTGGCCATTGTGACTATCGGATCTCTTTTGGTTGCGGCGATTTTGGTGTATCTACTGATTGCCTTCTTATCTTGGAGACAGGGTTATCGACTATCACTAGCCGGTGTAGCGGGTTTGATTGTGTCAATCGGAATTACAGTTGACTCGTTCATCATCTACTTCGAGCGAGTAAGGGACGAGATTCGCGAAGGACGAAATCTTGAGCAAGCGGTCGAGAACGGGTGGAAGCGCTCAATACGAACAATTCTTGCATCCGATGCAGTTAGCTTTACAGCTGCCGCCGTACTTTTCTTCCTTACTGTTGGAAACGTTAGAGGCTTCGCTTTCACATTGGGACTAACAACCTTGGTTGATCTAATTGTCGTTTTGCTGTTTACCCACCCTTTACTGCGCCTGCTAGCTCGTACCAAATTCTTTAGCTCTGGTCATCCTTGGTCTGGCTTTGACTCGAAGGCCCTAAAAGCATCTGGTTACATTGGCCGTGGGCAGTTCCGAGTTGCACCATCACTAAGCGCTGGGAAAGCTGGGAAGGTTTCCAAGGAAGCTGCAACCAGACAGACAATTGCTGAGCGAAAAGCTCAGCAGGCAATCCAAGAAGCAGACAAGTCAGGCGGCAAGTAATGTCAAAGTTGAGAGAGCTTGGAAACGATCTTTATAGTGGCAGGGTGTCGTTAGACATCGTTGGGCGCAGAAAAATATGGTATTCCGTTGCTATTGTCATGGTGATTATTTCGGTCTTGGCGCCTATCGCTCGCGGTGGCTTCAATTTTGGTATTGAGTTCCGTGGTGGAAGCGAATTTCGGATCGATGGTGTTGGTGCAACTTCGCAACAGATAGCCAGAGACGCTGTCACTTCGGTGGAGCCGGAGAGTCAGCCAATTGTTACTTCTATCGGAGTGGATTCAGTGAGAATTCAGACTGAGCAACTAGATGACGTCACTACTGAGGAAATTCGTATCGCGCTGGCAAGCGCCTATGGAGTTGAATCCGGCGCGGTCGCGTCTTCGTTTATTGGCGCAAACTGGGGTGCAGATGTTACCTCAAAAGCAATCAATGGTTTGATTGTTTTTCTAATCCTGGTTTCGGTCCTAATGGCACTGTATTTCCGAACCTTCAAGATGTCTGTTGCTGCTCTTGCCGCGCTGGCCCACGATGTTGTAATCACGGCCGGTATCTACGCTCTTAGTGGTTTTGAAGTAACTCCTGCGGCTGTGATTGGACTACTAACGATTCTGGGCTACTCGCTTTATGACACCGTTGTTGTCTTCGATAAGGTGCGGGAGAACACGCTGGGTGTTGAGTTTTCTGAGTCAACAACCTTTGCGTCACAGGTGAACCTAGCGGTCAACCAAACGCTAGTTCGGTCAGTCAATACTTCTGTAGTCGCGGTCTTACCAGTTGCAGCCATCCTATTCATCGGGGCTTCTTTACTCGGGGTAGGCACCTTGATTGATATTGCTCTAGCTTTGTTTATTGGAATGCTTGTTGGAACCTATTCCTCGATTTTTATTGCCTCTCCGGTGTATGTGCACCTGCGTGAGAAAGAGGCCCGATTCGTCGCTAAGCCCTAGAGGCATTCTTCTGTCAAGACTAGGCTTGTAGCTAGGAAGGCTAAGCTATGACGGATCTAGAGACCAACTCAATCAGATCCCGCTTGCCAAGACTGTTCAGTAAACAAAACTCCTATAGTCAAGAGCTCCAGGCCGTTATTCGTTCATTGCGGGCAAACCACCCCAAGGCTGATGTGGCGCTTGTTGAGAAAGCATTTTCTATTGCTGAACAAGCACATTCTGATCAGGTGCGTAAATCAGGTGAAGCGTACATTTCACACCCAGTGGCGGTGGCACAGATTCTGGCCGACTTAGGCATTGGCGCAACAACTATAGCCGCGGCGTTGTTGCACGACACAGTCGAAGACACCCCATATTCCATCGAGAAGCTTCGGTCTGATTTTGGAAACGAAGTTTCCATGTTGGTTGACGGGGTAACAAAGTTGGACAAAATCAAGTTCGGGGACAGCGCTCAGGCCGAGACTGTTCGGAAGATGGTTGTTGCAATGTCCAAGGACATTAGGGTTCTTGTAATTAAGCTCGCGGACCGCTTACACAACGCCAGGACTTGGAAGTATGTTTCTGAACAATCAGCCAAGCGCAAGGCACAAGAGACTCTGGAGATTTACGCACCGTTAGCTCATCGCCTTGGAATAAGTACTCTCAAGCTTGAACTGGAAGATCTTTCCTTTGAAATTCTTTATCCAAAGGTTTACGAGGAGATTGTCAACCTCGTAACGCAGCGAACCCCGATGCGCCAAGAGTACCTTGACGAAGTAATTGGCGCCATTGAGAGCGATCTAAAATCGGAACGAATAAAGGGCAAGGTAGCCGGTCGACCGAAGCAGTACTACAGCATCTATCAAAAGATGGTTGTTCGAGGTAGGGAATTTGACGAAATCTACGACTTGGTTGGAATCAGAGTTTTGGTTAGCTCGGTTCGTGACTGCTATGCCGTTCTTGGAGCGATACATGCTCGCTGGAATCCAGTCCCTGGTCGCTTCAAGGACTACATCGCTATGCCAAAGTTCAATCTGTATCAGTCCTTGCACACAACAGTTATTGGACCTTCGGGTAGAGCCGTCGAAATTCAAATTCGAACAAATGAGATGGACCAGCGAGCACAATACGGTGTCGCCGCACATTGGATGTACAAGGAGCAGGCAGGCAAATCCCATGCCACAACCCAGGATGACCTTTTGTGGTTAAAGCATCTTTCAGATTGGCAGGCAGAAACCCAGGACCCTGGGGAGTTTCTTGATGCTCTGAGATTCGAAATCGGTGCTAAGGAAGTTTATGTATTCACGCCAAAAGGAAAGGTTGTGGGGCTACCCACGGGTGCAACTGCGGTTGACTTCGCCTACGCGGTTCACACAGAGGTAGGTCATAGAACCATTGGCGCGAAAGTCAACGGTCGGATAACCCCACTAGATAGCGTGTTGAATTCTGGGGATGTTGTAGAGATTTTAACTTCCAAATCAGTGGACGCTTCGCCGTCTAAAGACTGGCTGAACTTCGTTGCCTCACCAAGAGCTAGAGCAAAGATCAAGCATCATTTCTCACAGGAAAGACGTGAGGACGCGATCGAGTCCGGTAAGGATCTGCTTACTAAGTCAATGCGTAAATTGGGTTTACCGCTCCAGCAACTCATGTCGGCAGATTCGCTTGGCAAGATTGTGGGTGAGCTAGGTCTGCAGGATCTAAGCGCCTTGTTTGCCTCCATTGGTGAAGGTCATCTTTCTGCACAGTCCGTAATTGATCGCCTGATTGTTCCAGCAGTGCAAGAAGACGAGAATGACGCAGAGTTTGAATTACCCGTTGCACCCAAATCATTCAGAAAAGTTGCCTCCGGTGATTCCGGGGTTCTTGTGAAAGGGGATGGCGATGTCATGGTCAAGCTCGCAAGGTGCTGCACTCCAGTCCCCGGAGATGCGATTATGGGTTTTGTCACAAGGGGGAGCGGTGTGTCCGTTCACAGAGACGACTGCAAAAATGCGGATGCTCTGAAGTTAGAGACCGAGCGGATACTAGAGGTGACCTGGGCCCCATCATCAAAACGTCTGTTCCTTGTTCAGATTCAAGTTGAGGCGCTCGATCGCTCAGGACT
>ERZ1022756.486-NODE-486-length-11096-cov-9.235395_pt1 | contig 11096 bp, 8 predicted proteins | sample MGYA00520902_ERZ1022756 | MGnify/ENA primary metagenome ERZ1022756 (study PRJEB33162, sample SAMN09537601) | freshwater metagenome | isolation source: freshwater | place: Canada:Alberta | collected 2017-07 | study: EMG produced TPA metagenomics assembly of the... | reverse complement strand
CTGGCGGAGAAAGCGGGATTCGAACCCGCGGTAGGCTATGAACCTACGCACGCTTTCCAGGCGTGTGACTTAAACCACTCATCCATCTCTCCGTGCAAGAGCGTCATTATACGCCCCTGTGTTTTTAATGGATGGCTTACTCAGCGTCTGCCATACCGCCTACCACGTGGCTAAAGCCTCCGTCCACGTAGGTGATTTCACCGGTGATGCCGCCAGCAAGATCTGACATCAAGAATGCAGCTGCGTTACCCACATCTTCTACAGTCACATTGCGACGCAATGGTGCATTGGCTTCAACGAAATCCAAAATCTTGCCAAAACCTTTGATGCCTGAAGCTGCCAAAGTTTTGATCGGGCCTGCAGAGATGCCGTTACAACGAATACCTTTAGGACCCACTGAATTAGCCAAGTAACGCACGCTGGCCTCAAGTGATGCTTTTGCTAAACCCATGGTGTTGTAGTTAGGCACCACCATTTGTGAGCCAAGATAAGTCAAAGTCAATAAAGCTGACTTGTCGTTCAACATCGGTAGGGCAGCTTTTGCCATTGCAGGGAAGCTGTAGGCTGAGATGTCATGAGCAATCTTGAAAGACTCTCTTGATAGGCCATCCAAGAAGTCGCCAGCGATGGCTTCGCGCGGTGCAAAGCCAATGGAGTGGATCAAACCATCAAATTTAGGCCAAGTAGCTGACAAATCAGCAAAAAGCTTGTCGATCTGCTCATCGCTGCCCACATCGCAGTCAAAAATCAGGGTGCTATTGAATTCAGCGGCAAATTCAGTGATACGGTCTTTGAAACGGTCGCCCACATAAGTAAAGGCTAATTCTGCACCTTCGCGGTGACAAGCTTTGGCGATGCCATAAGCGATTGAACGGTTAGAAAGTAGACCTGTCAGGACGATTTTTTTACCGGCTAAGAAACCCATTTTTGCTTCCTTTTTTCTTTTTGCTGAATTTGTGAATGTCTAATTACAATTGTCACACATGCAGATGATCAGACCCTTACTTTTACCCCTCATTTTAAGCTTGTCAGTTTTGACGGGGTGGGGTGTCTCAACTGCCGCATTGGCCGCCCACGGCTTTGCCCAGTATGGAGACTTGCAATATCCCCCTGGCTTTAAGCACTTCTCTTACGTCAATCCAAATGCACCCAAAGGCGGCACTCTGTTTTTGCCAAATCCTGATCGCAGGACCAGTTTCGACAAATTTAACCCTTTTTCAATGAAGGGTGTTGCCGCCCCTGGTGTGGCTCAATTGATGTTTGAGAGTCTTTTGATTGGCAGTGCAGACGAAGTGGCATCCTCTTATGGGCTTTTGGCTGAAGACGTTGCTTTGGCCAAAGATCAGTTGAGTGTGACCTTTCGCTTGAACCCATTGGCACGTTTTAATGACAACAGTCCGGTCTTGGCCAAGGACGTCAAGTACTCATTCGATACTTTGATGAGTAAATTGGCAAGTCCGCAGTTCAGAACCATTTACGCGGATGTCAAACAAGCCGTGATCATTTCTGAGCGAGTGATTCGTTTTGATTTTCATCGTAAAAATACCGAGTTACCACTTTTGGTTGGATCCATGCCCATCTTCTCTGAAAAATGGGGCAAGGATGCGCAGGGCGCCGGAAAACCATTCAATCAATTCACATTTGAAAAACCGATCGCCAGTGGTCCATACCTCATCGAGAGTTATGACATTGGTAAAAACATTATTTTTAAGAAAAACCCAGACTATTGGGGATCTCAACTGAATGTACGGATTGGTTTTTTTAACTTCGAAAAAATTTCCTATCGCTTATACAAAGACGACACCACTCGTTTAGAGGCATTCAAGGCGGGTGAGTTCGACGCATTGGTTGAATACCGCGCTAAGAACTGGGCAAAGAGTTACGTTGGACCGAAGTTCAGAGACGGTAGTTTGAAAAAACAACATTTTCAGCATCGCAACGGAGCAGGGATGCAAGGCTTTGTGATGAACTCACGACATCCAATTTTCAAAGATCAGCGTGTTCGCGAAGCTTTGACGTTGGCTTTGGATTTTGAGTGGATGAACCGTCAGCTTTTTTATGGCCAATACCATCGCATTGATAGTTATTTTTCGAACAGTGAGTTAGGTGCATCCTATGAGGCTGCCAGCTTGCCAAGCGCACAAGAAAGAAAATTATTAGAGCCCTTACAAAAAGCCTACCCTCAGCATTTCCCCAAAGGTGCTTTAGGTCCCATGCTTTTACCTGTGAGCACTGAAGAACCTTCAAGCTTGCGCCAGAACCTTCGAAAGGCCAGAGAGTTGCTGGCCCAAGCGGGTTGGGTTTATAAAGATGGCGCCTTAAGAAATGCCCAAGGGCAAGCGTTTCGCTTTGAGTTCATGGACGATGGTGGCGCCATGTCTCGTTTGGTCACCGCTTATGTGCGCAACCTTGAAAAGCTTGGTATGAAAGTAGATATCCGCACCACTGATTACGCTTTGTATCAAAAACGTTTGGAAGAATTTGATTTCCAAATGACCAGCATGAGATTTCCTGATTCTCAAAGTCCTGGCAATGAGCTGTGGGACCGCTACGGCAGTCAATCAGCATCCACCAAAGGTTCAGACAACATCATTGGGGTTCAGTCACCAGTTGTGGATGCTTTGATTTCAGAGATTGTTAAAGCACAAACCAGAAAAGATCTGATCACTGCCACCAGAGCTTTGGACAGAGTCTTAACGCACAGTTATTACATGGTGCCTCATTGGTACAGTGCCACACACCGTGTTTCATATAAATCAGATTTGGGTTTTTCGATACCGCCTAATTACTATGCTGCCGAACCTTGGATCATGTCCACTTGGTGGCGCAATCCCCGATCAAATTCTCAAGCAGGAGCCGCGCGATGAACAGTGCCTTATGGCGATACATTGCTAGACGAATCCTCTTGATGATTCCTACGCTGTTAGGCGTCATCACGTTGACATTTGCAGTGATTCAATTTGTGCCTGGCGGCCCTGTTGAGCAAATGATGCTTGAGCTCAAAGGTCGAGGTGATGCCAGTGTGGCAGCCGTTGAATCTTCAGGTGGTGGCAGTGTCTACCGAGGCCGTCAAGGCATTGACGAAGAGCGCTTAAAAGAAATCAAAGCCCTGTATGGATTTGATCAGCCTCTTTGGGAGCGTTATATCAATATGCTGGGTCGCTTTGCCATGTTTGATTTGGGCCAAAGTTATTACCAACACAAAAGTGTGGGGGAGCTGGTTCTATCAAAACTACCCGTCTCGATCAGTTTGGGACTTTGGACCTTCCTGATCACCTATCTGATATCGATTCCACTGGGCATTAAAAAAGCAGTTAGAGCGGGTACGCGTTTTGATACGGCAACCAGCGTGGCGATTTTGATTGGCTATGCTATTCCAGGATTTGTCTTGGGTGTTCTATTGCTGGTGCTATTCGGTGGCGGAAGCTTCTTCCAGTTATTTCCCTTAAGAGGGCTGACCTCTGATAACTGGGCAGAGCTCAGTTTGATTGGCAAGGTCATGGATTACTTTTGGCATTTGGTTTTACCGATCACGGCATCCGTATTAGGTAACTTTGCTGTTATCACCATGCTCACCAAAAACTCTTTTTTAGAAGAGATACGCAAGCAATACGTGATCACTGCCAGAGCCAAAGGTTTGAGCGAAGACAAGGTCCTCTGGAAGCACGTCTTCCGTAATGCGATGATTCCTTTGGTCACGGGTTTTCCATCGGCATTCATCGGGGCTTTCTTCACAGGCTCATTGTTGATTGAAACTTTATTCTCATTAGACGGCTTGGGACTTCTATCCTATGAAGCGGTCATGAAACGAGACTACCCAGTGGTTTTGGGCACTTTGTATTTATTCACCCTGATTGGTTTGTTCACCAAACTGATTTCTGATATTGCTTACGTCTTGGTCGATCCACGCATTCAGTTTGATAGCCAATCGGGAGGCCGATCATGAAAAAGGGTTGGCTTCAGCAATTCAAAGAAAGTGATCAGTGGGGTAGATTCAAAGCCAATCGCTTGGGTTATTGGAGTTTGTGGATTTTCACTGGTTTGTTTGTGTTGAGTTTATTTGCAGAGCTGATTGCCAATGATCGACCAATCTTGGTCAGCTACCAAGGCAGTTTGTATGCGCCGATTGTCAAGGACTACCCTGAGACCACATTTGGCGGAGACTTTCCGACTCCGACCGATTACCTGGATCCAGATATTAAAAAAACATTCAGTCAAAAAGGTAATTGGGCAATTTATCCATTGATCACTTATCGCTACGACACCCTTAATTATTTTGCCAAAGAACCAAACCCAGCTTCTCCATCGAGAGACAATCTGCTCGGCACTGATGACCGGGGCAGGGATGTTGTGGCGAGGTTGATTTACGGCTTTCGTTTATCGGTCTTATTTGGTTTGTGCTTGACCATCATCGGCGTTGCCATCGGGGTGTTGACCGGGGCAATGATGGGCTACTTTGGCGGCAAAGTAGATTTGATTTCTCAGCGCATCATCGAGGTGTGGAGTTCCATGCCTGAGTTGTATTTGCTCATCATTTTTGCATCGATCTTTTCCCCAAGCGTGGGTTTGTTGATCATCTTGTTATCTCTTTTTGGCTGGATGGGTTTGTCTGACTATGTCCGCGCAGAGTTCTTAAAAAACAGATCTTTGGAATATGTCAGAGCTGCTCAAGCCTTGGGCTTATCAAGCCAGCAAATCATGTGGCGCCATATTCTGCCTAACAGCTTGACGCCAGTGATCACGTTTTTGCCGTTCCGTATGAGTGGTGCTATTTTGGCGCTCACCAGTTTGGACTTCTTAGGTTTGGGCGTTCCTGCAAATCAGGCCAGTTTGGGTGAGTTGTTAGCGCAAGGCAAAGCCAATCTTGATGCTTGGTGGATTTCTTTATCTACCTTTTTAGTACTTGCGGGAACATTGATGTTATTGACATTCATGGGAGACGCGATGCGTGATGCGTTTGATACACGCCGTGCTAAAGCAATGAAGGTTGCGCCATGAGTCAAGCAGATTTCAACTTGATTGATATCAATCACCTGAATCTCAGTTTTGGTAGAAAAACTGTCATCAGTGACTTCAGTTTAAAAATCAATGCTGGTGAAAGAATTGCAATTGTTGGAGAGTCTGGTTCTGGTAAAACCTTGACTGGTTTATCCATCATGGGTCTTTTGCCAGAAGGCGCGAACATCACTGGTGAGATCAATTGCCAAATTAATCAGAAGTCTCAAAATTTATTGGCGCTGAGTGAAGCTCATATGCGCAGCATTCGTGGCAAAGACATTGCCATGATTTTCCAAGAGCCCATGACTGCCTTGAACCCGCTTTACACGGTGGGCAATCAAATCATGGAAGCGGTGCAGTGTCATGAGCCAACATTAAGCAATGCAGTTTGTCAGCAACGCGCCATTGAACTTCTTGAAAGAACAGGGATTCCCCAAGCAGCCGAGCGTTTTTCATATTACCCACATCAACTCTCAGGCGGGCAACGTCAACGCGCGATGATTGCCATGGCCTTGGCCTGTAAACCAAGGCTCTTGATTGCCGATGAGCCAACCACTGCTTTAGATCCAAGTTTGAGAATTCAAATCTTGGATTTACTAAAAGATTTGCAAGAGGATGCCAAGGCACATGGTGGTATGGCTGTGATTTTGATCACCCATGATTTGAATATGGTGCGTCACTTTGCACAGCGTGTGGCGGTGATGTATCAAGGAAAATTACTCGAGTGCAAATCAACCGAAGAAGTTTTTAATCAGCCTGAGCATCCTTATACCAGCAGCCTGGTGAATAGTAAGCCGGTGCGCAATGTCTTGCCTTTGGTGCCCATTGCACCAGTGTTACTCAAGGCAGAACAAGTTTGTGTGGCTTACCCTCAAGCAGGCAAGGGGGCATTTGGGGAAAGATTCGGTCAAGGCATCAAGCAATTCATGAGAGGTTTTCATATTTCTGATTTATGGAAGCGGGACTATCAAGAAGTTGTTAAGGATGTGAGTCTTGAGTTGCGCCAAGGTGAAACTTTGGGTTTGATTGGTGAGTCAGGTTCTGGCAAATCAACCTTGGCCATGGCCTTGTTAGATTTGTTAAACCAAACAGGTGCCAAGGTATCTGGTCATGTCGAAGTCTTGGGTCAGGATTGGCTCAAGTTAAATGCAGTTGAACGAAGTCGTCTAAGAGCATCCTTTCAAGTGATTTTCCAAGATCCTTTTGGTTCACTGTCACCGCGCATGACAGTGGGGCAGATTGTTGGTGAAGGCTTGTCATTGCATCAGACTGATTTATCAAGCGATGCCAGAAAAGCAAAAGTCATCGATGTTTTAAAGGAAGTTGGTTTGGATCGAACTGCCTACAGCAGATACCCCCATGAATTTTCTGGGGGTCAAAGGCAGCGTATCGCCATTGCTCGGGCATTGATCTTAAAACCCCAAATACTGGTCTTGGATGAGCCAACTTCCGCATTGGATGTGACGATTCAGAAGCAAATATTGGCCTTATTGACGGATTTACAGCACAAATACAATATGGCTTATCTGCTGATCAGTCATGACCAAGAGGTCGTTGAGGCCATGTCCCACCGGGTCATTACCCTGAAAAAAGGTAAACAAATCAAGCATCAAGAGCTATAAGCCAGCATTTGTTTGTCAGCCAATCATCAGGTTATAATCGAGCTTCATGTCAAAAATACATCGCAAACTTCTCGTTGCCATTGTTTTTCTGGGTTCTCTTCAGATGGGACCGGCCCTTGCTCAGTCATTGACTGAGGCTGAGCCATTGCCAAAGACATTTGCTTCATCAGTCTCATCAGTTTCAACAGTTGTTGCTGATAAGACGGAGACATTGATCAATAACGCCATGCAGTTAATTGGTGTGCGTTATCGCTGGGGCGGTAATACGCCTCAAAGCGGTTTGGATTGCAGTGGCTTTGTGCGTTACGTTTTCAATGACACGTTTGGCTTTTTACTGCCCCGCAAATCATCGCAAATGAGCAAAGTCGGTTTGCAGATCCGTAAAGACGAACTGCAACCCGGTGACTTGGTGTTTTTTAACACCATGCGCCATGCTTTTTCTCATGTAGGTATCTACGTTGGTGATAATAAATTCATTCACGCGCCTTCTAAAGGCAAGTCTATTCGTGTGGATGATATGACCAAGGTTTATTGGGAAAAGCGATACAACGGCGCACGCCGTCTTGAAAACACTGGCGGCTTTGATGTGATGTCAGAGGAGCAGCGTCAGCAACTGTTGATCGACTTCCAAGAGCGCTTGGATAGAACCGGTCGTCTATAAGCAGGGCTGGTTGCCTTTAAGCAAGACCAACCTTCCTTAATCAAACTACATTCTCAGTAAATTCTTTATTTGTGACATCTGTTTCATCGCAGATTCTTCACCCGCCAAAATAGCCGCATTCCTTGCTTTAAAGTCAGTTCCTCTCATGCCTTTTAACTCAGGCTGGATGACCACTTGTGCAAGGTCAAGCTCAAAAGCATTGATGCTTTTACCCATGATGGATGTTGTGTGCAAAAGAATACCCAGGCTGCCAGAGCTGTCTTGAGTACTTGGTTCGGTTGATATATTGACCGCAATCACAATATCAGCACCCATTTGTTTCGCGTATCTCACTGGAACCGGAGATACCAAGCCGCCATCGACATACTCTCTACCTTGAATGATGGTGGGTTGAAAAACCCCGGGAATACTACAAGATGCCCGAACGGCCTGACCTGTATCGCCGCGCTGGAATAAAACCCCATTACCAGTCTTTAAATCAGTTCCAACAATACCCAAGGGCATCGGCATATTCTCAATCGTTTGATTTTTTACCAATCGATTGACCATGGCTTGGAGTGCATCGCCCTTGATCATGCCGCCAAATCGACCGGAGAAGGGCAGCGCCCAATCAGTGATGGCTGCTTCATCGAGTGTTAAAGCGATTTTTTGTAATTCGGTGCCTCGGTATCCTGATGCATATAAGGCAGCAATCACACTGCCAGCACTGGTGCCAACCACGAGGTTGGGAAAAATTCCTTGCGATTCAAGTGCTTTTATGACGCCAATATGAGCAAATCCTCTTGCAGCACCGCCACCCAAGGCCAAACCAATCACAGGTTTTTTACCTGGGATGCTCGAGCAAGACGTCAAACCGCCCACCGTTATTACACCTAAGCCAAGCAGGGTTAAGAAACTTCTGCGGGAGTTGTGATAATCTAGATGATAATTATTATCAATTGTATTTAAATCACTGTCTTGAAAGGAAGCGTTATTCATATGTTGTCGACTAAAAAATCATTGTTGGCTATTGTCTCTACCTTGGGCTTGAGCGTTGGGTTAACTGCTGCCGCACCGGCATTATCTCAGTCATCTCAAGTTTTGAACTTATATTCTGCACGTCATTATCAAACAGATGAGGCTTTGTATGCTGAATTTACCAAACAAACTGGTATCAAGATCAATCGCATTGAAGCTGATGACAATGCACTCTTGGAGCGTTTACGCAGTGAAGGTAAAAATAGTCCTGCAGATGTGATCCTAATGGTCGATGCGGCCAGATTGTGGCGAGCTGAAATTGATGGTCTTTTTCAGCCTATTCAATCCAAGGTGCTCGATACCAGAATTCCAAAAAACTTCCGCTCTAACGATATCGGTCAGGGCAGTCAGTGGTTTGGATTCTCAAGCAGGGCACGCGTGATTGTTTATGACAAGGCAAGCATCAATCCTAAAACCATCGATACCTATGAAAAACTGGCTGAACCAGCAAACAAGGGCAAGGTTTGCACGCGTTCAGGTTCTCATCCTTATATGTTGTCATTGATTGGCGCCATGTATGAGCTTCAAGGCGAAGCAAAAACAGAAGCTTGGGCTAAAGGCATGGTGGCAAATATGGCTCGTGCACCTAAGGGTGGTGATACAGACCAAATCAGAGCGGTTGCCTCTGGTGAGTGCGGTGTTGTTTTGACTAACTCTTACTATTTAGCTCGCTTAATGCGTTCAACAAAGCCAGCTGATATGCAAGTTGTGGCAAAAGTTGGTTTGATTTGGCCTAATCAAAATGGCTCAGGCACTCATATGAATATCTCTGGAGGTGGAGTTGCCAGCAACGCTCCTAATAAGGCAGCGGCAATTAAATTCTTAGAGTATTTGGCCAGTGATTCAGCTCAGCAATACTTTGCCAATGGCAATAATGAGTGGCCGATTGTGAAGTCTGTCAAAACCAGCAATGAGGCATTAAATAAGTTAGGAAGCTTTAAACAAGAGAATGTTTCGATTGCATCTATTGGTAAAAATCAAATACATGCACAAAAAATATTGGATAGAGTGTCCTATAAGTAAAAAGTAAGCCTAGAATCTCAGGCTGAGATGAATATCAAGCCTGAGACCAAACTTTTAACCGAAGACTGCTATCACTGCGGTGGCGATCTAACCAGCGTCAATCTTTATGAGGCAACGCTTGGTGGATCGCCTCGTTACTTTTGTTGTGCAGGTTGTTTGGCGATTGCCCAAACAATCCATGGCCAGGGTTTAGAAGCCTTTTATGCCAGACGTATACCACTGGGTCAAAAACCAGATGGTGTGGGGCAACTAACTGATCAAGTGCCTGATGCTCTTTTGGCATACGATGATCCAGTTTTGATGAATCGATTCACCCGAGCCTCATCAGAATATTCCAGCGAACTTGAAACCACTCTGCGTTTAGAGAAGATTCGCTGCGCCGCTTGTGTCTGGCTGAACGAGCAACACTTAAAAAGACTGTTTGGCGTTAAAGATGTGCAAATCAATTATGTGACGCAACGAGCCACGGTCAGGTTCAATCCCAATGAGGTTCATTTATCGAGATTACTTCATTCGGTTGAGCAGATTGGTTATGAGGCATGGCCCTTCGAGCCATCCATGAGTGCTGATCTGGCTAAAAAAGAACGTCGCCATTTATTGATGCGCTTGGGTGTTGCTGTGCTAGGAATGATGCAAGTCATGATGTATGCCTGGCCAACATACACAGGGGCTGATGATCTTCTTGTGGAGCAAGAGTTGTTATTGGGTTGGACGAGTTGGGCCTTAACAGTTCCCGTCGTTCTTTACTCTGCAGGGCCTATGTTCGTGGTTGCCTGGCACAGTATTCGACACTTTCCTAAAACAGGCATGCTGGGTATGGATGTGCCTGTATCGCTTGCAGTCGCATTGGCTTTCATAGCTGGGACCATCAGCTTGGTCTTGGGTGTTGGTGAAAGTTATTTTGATTCCATCACCATGTTCATTGCATTTTTACTGGGCGCAAGATATCTGGAGTTATTAGCCAGGCAAGATGCTCAGGGTGGTGCAGAGGCTTTGGCTAAACAATTGCCTGCAACTTGTGATCGATTTGAAGATTATCCGAATTCTGATCTAACGAAATCAGTACCAGTAGTGAGATGCGTGCTTGGTGATGTGTTGCGTATTTCTCCGGGCGATGTGATTCCGGTGGATGGAGTTTTGCTTTCTGGTGAGGCTAGTTTGAATGAGGCGATTCTTTCAGGAGAGTCTCGCCCAGTGTCTAAAAATATCGGTGATGTTTTATATGCAGGTAGTCATAACATTGTCAGTCCTATTGTGATGCGCATCACTGCTTTGGGCCAGGGAACCAGAATCGCTGGGATTGCCTCATTGCTTGATAAAGCTCTCTTAGCTAAGCCTGCAGTGGTTGGCTTGGCAGAAAAATGGGCTGGTTATTTTGTGGTGTTCTTGATGATTGCTGCAGGACTGACTGCCATTGCATGGTATTTTTTAGAGCCTATCAAGGCTTGGGAAACGGCGGTTGCAGTATTGGTGGCCAGTTGCCCGTGCGCTTTATCTTTGGCCACGCCTGCGGCGATGGCTGCAGCTCAAGGGGCTATTACAAAATTAGGCTTACTGATCACAAGAGGTCATGTCATGGAGACTTTGGCCAAAGCAACAGATTTGGTGATTGATAAAACTGGCACTCTCACCACAGGGCATCCTGAATTAAAAGCTGTTTTATCTTTGCGTTCTGGTTATACCGAGCAACAAGTGCTGGCAATTGCTGCTGCCATGGAGGCTGGTCAAAAGCACCCTTTGGCTTTGGCAATATTAGAGGCGGCACAAAAACAAGA